>Ga0310342_100000457_pt1 | contig 22907 bp, 15 predicted proteins | sample S15DNA20500_MG_FD_206155 | JGI IMG/M metagenome (GOLD analysis project Ga0310342, IMG submission 206155) | Marine microbial communities from station ALOHA, North Pacific Subtropical Gyre - S1503-DNA-20-500_MG | ecosystem: Environmental > Aquatic > Marine > Oceanic | place: Pacific Ocean: North...
AGCACGATCGGGAAACGTTGTTGCGACTGGTAGCCCGTTTGGGACTAGACCTGTTAGGTGCCGAGGAATCTTTGCCGGAACAAGAGGCGCAGCAACGTCAAGCATTGAGGGAGGCCAGTTGATGCACATCACCGACCTCCATGTAAATGCTTTTGGCGTTTGCCGAGAACTTGAGTTTCAACGTTTGGCAGCGAATGTGACGGTCATTTATGGACCCAACGAAGCGGGCAAGACGACCCTGATGCAATTCGTGCGAGGCGTTCTTTACGGTTATCGTACGGGTCGCACTCGTTACCTCGGCATCCACCAGGGTGCCGAGCATGGTGGTTGGCTGACATTGTCCGACGGGGAGGAGGAGAGTGGCCAGGTTAGCCGACTGGCGCAACAAGGAGCACGCGGGCTTTGGAGCGAAGAGGTCCGAGTGGCGGGAACTGCCAAGGATCTGGCTGGTCAAGAATGGCTTGACGCGCGGCTGGCAGGAGTTGATGAGGACATATTCAATAACGTCTTTACGGTTGGCTTGCAGGAATTACAGGAACTTGGCTCGCTCGATGCCACGGCGGCGGCTGAACACCTCTACGACCTTACGACGGGGTTAGACAGAGTTTCCCTGGCTGAGGTTATGCAGTTTCTTGAGGATGAGAAGGCCGCTCTGATTGAGAATCGCAGCGGCGACGCTGAAATTCCGCTGCTCTGCAAGCGACGGCAGCAGTTGGGCGGAGAGCTTGACGCTCTGATCCGAAAGGGTCGCAACTGGGGCCGACTGGCCGCCCGTAAACGGGGCGTGCAAGAGGATCTCTCCGTTTTAGAGCAGGACTTGGAAAGATTCCGTACTCAACAACGCTTGTATGAGATCGCGCTGCAAATTTATCCACAGTGGAGCGAACGGCAGCAGGCGGCGCTGCAATTGGAGCAGCTAGGTCCCCAGGTCTCGTCAGCGGCTGCTGGTCTTCCGGCCGGTGCCACGGGGCAGTTGGACGAATTTAACGAAGGTATCCGGAGTGTGCGGGAAAGGATTGAAACGATTCGCGAACAACGGCGTGAATTAAGTGGTCAAGTGGAATCGCAGCCTCTCTCTCGCCGGCTGTTGCGGCAGGCTGCCCGGATTGAAGCCGTACGAGAACATGGACACTGGGTCGCCTCACTCGCGACGCAATCGCAAGCCCTGGAAAGTGAAGTCGCACGATTACAGCAGGATGTTGAGCGACAATGCCCAGGCGCCAGCATGCTGGTGGCTGAAGGCGGGCATGGAATACCGGAGCTGACGCCGCGGACGTTGAATGTACTGCGAGCACCGGCTCGAACTTTGCGAGAAGAGAAACGGCGTTGTTCAGAAGCAGAAGCGGAGTTGGCACAAAGTCGTCGGGACGCCGAAGAGGCCTGCCGGGAATTGCAGCTCTCCATGACCACCCAGGGTGTTGATGGGTTACATCAAGCGATCACCGCAGCTGCCGAGACGGTTAGTCGCTTGAGGCGCCGCATGACGACCGAGGAACAACTCGACCGCTTGGCTCGAAATCGGCAGGATGCCCTGCTGCAGGGACAGGAGTTGCTTGAGCAAGAATTGCTTCCCGTCTGGTCGCTAATTGGTCTCGGGGGCGTCTTCGTGGGTGGCTTCATCTTTCTCTTCACGGGCTTGCTGCTAGGCTCCTATTTTTCGCTGTCGGGGATAACAGGCATCGTCTTTTCAATCCTTGGCCTGGGCGGGATGGCCGCCGCCCTGGGAATTAAACATGCCTGGGAAAAGAACCAGGCGCGCCGCCAGGTGGGCTGTCGCCAGCAGCAAGAACTGCTGGCGCTGCAGGAAGAACAGGCGAAAAGGGACCGCGATCAATTGGACATCGAACTGGCCGGAGGCAGCGGCGCCTGGGATTATCGCGCTAAGCTCGCGGAGGAGAGACTTGCGGAACTGGAGGCCCTGGTCCCGTTGGACGCCGCGCGACTCACAGCCGAACGACGGTGTGAGGCAACCATCGCCCGTATCGAACATCTCCAAGGGTCGCGCGACGCTGCCCTGCACCGTTGGGAAGAAGCGCTCCAGGGACTTGGGTTGCCCAGCGGACTCACGCCGCAACAGATACGGCGACTCGCAGAAGATGCGCGTTATATCAGTGAATCGCAGATGCAACTGCGACAGCGGACCATGGATCTGGAACGCTGCAGAAAGGAGACTGCGGACTTGGAGAATCGGGTTGACCAATTGTTTTTCGACGCGGGCCTGACTGCTAACAGCGATGATTTGCAGATGAAAGTCAGGCAACTCTATTCAAGCTTGCAACAAGAACGAGAAATTCAGAGTCAACGGCGCCAATGCCGGCGAAAGGATCGTCAGCTCAAACGTAAAGGGCGGGGACTGGTCGACTCATTGCAGGAGTTTCAGCGGAAGAAACGTGCGCTGCTGGGCCAAGGCGGCGTTCTGGATGAGGACGAATTCCGGGAGATTGCCAGCCAGCGGGATTTTGTTCTCGAGCTGAAGGGCCGCCTGGAGGAACTTGATCGGCAGATTCAGACACAGACGGTTAACCGCTGTGATCGAACGGAACTTGCCAGTGTCTTGAGCGAATACGACCAGCCTGCGCTTAACGGGGCCTGGGACGAGGTCCAGGATCAACTCGAACGACGGACGAGGGACGGTTCACGCTTGAACGTTAAGCTAGGGGAACTAAGCGAACAACTCCGCGTCTCGAGCGAAGACCGAGAGATCACGGAGACCCGCTTCGAATTAGGTTGTGTCGAACAGGAACTAGCCAAAAAGATGGAACGCTGGCAGACCGTGGCTATCACCGGCCATGTTCTCGAAGGCGTGCGAGATGCGTACGAACGGGAACGACAACCGGAGACCTTGCAGGATGCTTCCCGATACCTGAAGCAGATGACCGACGGCCGCTACAGGCGCGTCTGGACACCGTTGGATGAAAACGTGCTCAAGGTTGATGATGAAGCAGGCAATGTGCTGATGCTGGAGGACCTGAGTCGCGGGACCCGCGAAGCGGTCTTTATCTGCCTGAGACTGGCACTGGTGCAAGGATATGCTCGACGTGGCATCAGCCTGCCCCTCGTACTCGACGATGTCCTGGTTAACTGCGATGCGCAGCGGGCCGCCAAAGCAGTTGAAGTCCTCTGCGAATTCGCCGAAACAGGCCATCAGATCCTCTTTTTTACCTGTCACCAGCACATTTGCGGGATGTTTGAAGAAGCGGAGGTCGAAATCCGCACCCTACCGGACACGGGACCCGAAGCCGCACTTATCGCGGAAGCCAGCGGATTAGTGCCGGTGGAAGACGACTCCAACGAGGACTTGGTCGAGGTAGCGGAAGCTGAAACGGAAGAAGAAGACGAGCTTGAGGAAGAAGAATTCGAAGAAGAAGCCGAGCTCGACGACGAAGACGAGCTTGAGGAAGACGAGGAAGAAGAAGGCGAGCTTGAGGAAGAAGAAGCCGAACTCGACGACGAAGACGAGCTTGAGGAAGAAGAAGACGAACCAGAAGGACAAGAAAACGTAGCCGCCTAATGAGGCAGCTTTCTTACGGCGTCCGGGCTCCGGGAAAACTCAGCGGCAGCTAATTGGTTTGGAGCGATACTTTTTAGGCCTGCCCGTCGCGCCGCAGACCCTGGTAACGCCGCTGTAAGCCGATAAACAAGTAAGCCAGGTAGGCGTTCGCCCCTAGCGAAGCGAACAAGCCAAGAATTGTAAGGCTAAAGAGCAGCCACGGGCGGGCCGCCGGAATGGTGAGGTTAGTGCGAGGTTCCTTCTTAACATTCCCGTGCGGGCGCTGAGACTCCGTTTCCTGGTGAAAGGTCGCTAACCGCGGTGCGGAATTGGCTGGATCGGCTACTGAAATCGACGGGCGGGACGTTTCTTGGTCGGCGAGCGGAAGGGCAGCCGGCTCCAATGGCAGGCGATCCGGATCAGGTACCGGTACCGGTTTTTTGACTTTAGGAGCTGTTTTGTTTCCAGATGCTGGCTTGGGAGGAGGGGTGGTAGCAGCGGCTGAGCCGGCGTCGGTCTCTTTGTTGGTCGGAAGCAGGAAGGAACTCTCACGGTTATCGGAGGGTGGCGGCGTATCGCCAAGAGGAGATGGCGTTTCCTCAGGCAGCGGCACGAGCGGGAATTCACTTGGCGCTGCTGGGGGCGGCGTATCGTCGAGAGTGAAAGTTGGATCACGCCCGCCCGGCGGTTCGGGTAACAGTGTTTCTAGAGGTGAAACCGCCTCTCGGGCTGGTTTGGCCTCTTGGGACAACGGAGGAACTGGCGAAGATGGCTTCGAAATTCTAGGCAATGGCTCCGACCCGATCTGAATGCGGAAACGTCGCACACCCGTCGCGTCGGGATGGATCTCACTAATTATCGCCTCACCCTTCTGGAGGGCAGCGAGTAACTCCGGTTCAATTTGAATGATGTATTCCATCGTACCGTCAGCGGTTGGTTGCCATCCGTAGTCGACACCAACCGAGGCAGCTGCTAGCAGGAGCGCGAGTCCGTGCATGGTCTCTCCTTCAACGTCAGGGGAACAGTTTGCTCGACTAAAACCGGCCTTTCACCTGTTCTGGCCGAGTGCCACGGCGACCAGAGGTGTGGGCAGCCAAGGTTCTGGGGGCCGCCTGAGGGTATCCTATCCCGGCCTTGGGCTTTGAGCAAAGACCAGTTTTGATTCTCCGGGTCGAGAATCGATCTTGTTCGTTTTGCCGCTCCTTCTCACAATACGACGGTTGGCCCTGCGTCGGCTGCTAGCACGGTGGTAGATCGGGGCGACTGCGGTTCTTAGTGGAGTCTTTTTGTGTTGGATGAACATTTGCCCCCAGGGCCTCCTAATGCTTGCGATGGCGCCTACGCCTTACCGGAACGATTGCGCCAGGGAGCGTTATCGTCCAGGGGTCCTCGTCGCGTGATCAAATGGGTGATACGTCTCGCGATCCTGGGTGGTGTCACGTGGGGCATCTCTGAGTTTGTCACGGGTGCCCGCGGCGAGTTGTCGAAACACGAGTTTTCCTGGCGGGAGCTGAACGGTTGGTGGCTTTTGGTGGCTGTCTTGTTTTACGCGGCGGGTTTATTTCCGGCGTGCTGGTTTTGGCAGAGGATCCTTATTTGCTTAGGCCAGCGTCCATCGACGATCGAGGCGGCGCGGGCTTATTATGTCGGCCATTTGGGAAAATATATTCCGGGCAAGGCGCTGGTTGTAGTCATGAGGACGGCGCTTATCCGTAGTGCGCGGGTGGATACGACGGTGGCTGCAATTAGTGTTTTTGTCGAGACACTGACAATGATGGCGGTCGGCGCGTGTGTTTCGGCGGTCGTGTTGGTTTTTCAGTTTCGTGATATCCGGATGCTGTGGCTGGCCGTCGGCCTGATGTGTGCTGCGGGCATCCCAACCTGGCCTCCGTTGTTTCGGTGGGTCGTCCTAAAGCTACAGGTACAGCGGATCAATCCTGACATTGAAGGACTCTTAAAGGGGATCAATGCGCGGCTGATGATGCAGGGGTGGCTGAGCATGACGGTGGGTTGGATCCTGATGGGTTTTAGTCTCTGGGCGGTGATGCAGGCGATACCGCAGGTAGCTCTAGATTGGCAACAGACATTAACCGATGTGCCTCTCTTTACGGCGTGCGTTTCCCTGGCTCTGGTCGCCGGTTTTTTGTCGTTGTTGCCGGGGGGCGTGGGGGTTCGTGAGTTGGTGGTTATGACGCTGATTGCATCTCATCCAGACTACGGGCCGTACATCGCTATTATCTCAGCGATTTTACTGAGATTAAGTTGGCTAATGTCGGAACTACTAGTTTCAGGTATCCTGTATATAGGTTTTCGTGATTCGCGATCGTCGTCGAGCGTGGACACCGTTGGCTGAGGCAACTGCAGGGAAAGAAGATGGATTGATGAAAATATCTGCTGTAATTCCGGTCTATAACGAAGCAGAAAGTCTGGTTCGCTTGCATGAAGAATTGTCCACGGTGGCCAAGGCCCACGATTATGACATGGATATCGTTTTCGTAGACGACGGTTCTGACGACGGTACGTGGGAGCAGGTTGAATCGTTAGCGGCGCGCGATACACGCGTGCAAGGCATTCGGTTCCGCAGGAATTTTGGCAAGGCCGCTGCACTTCGCGCCGGATTCCAGGTGGCGGAAGGCGAAGTCGTCTTCACGCTTGATGGCGACCTCCAGGACGATCCAGCGGAGATCCCCCGCTTCCTCGAAGCGATAGAGCAAGGGCTTGATGTTGTAAGCGGCTGGAAAAAGGTCCGGCATGACCCCTGGCACAAGGTGGGACCGTCACGAATTTTTAATTGGATGGTAAGTCGCGTTACCGGTGTGCGATTGCATGACCACAACTGTGGCTTCAAGGCGTATCGCCGTCCACTTCTGGCAGAAATCCGCTTGTACGGCGAAATGCACAGGTTCATCCCAGTGTTGGCGGCTGCCAAAGGATGGAAGGTAGGCGAGGTGGTGGTGAATCATCGGAAACGAGAATTTGGAAAATCGAAATACGGTGTTCTGAGGATGGTTAAGGGATTCCTGGACCTGCTGACCGTCAGTTTTCTGACCGGTTTTGGGCAACGGCCTCAGCATTTGCTCGGTACGTTGGGGTTGGTCGCTTTCGCGGCTGGCGGGATCGGGTTGAGCGTTTTGACGGGCTGCTGGGTGGTGACCCGCACCGTCGATGGCTACGAACTTCTCCATCTACACCAGCGGGCAGTCTTTTACTTCTCGATTGTTTCCCTGCTGTTAGGAGCTCAGTTTATGTCGGTCGGAATTCTTGCCGAGATGATGACTGCCCATCGCAGTCGAGACGAAGGTTTCTACTCGATCGCAGAACGGACTGGTACTGCCGACAATGACCCTGACACTTAGGCTGGCCAGTAGCGGTCAAGGCTGAATTGTCGAACTAAGGAAACGTACTTTTATGGAATCCTTGCCAAACGATGCGAGTCAGGGCCTCCGACGGACCGTCTACCTGCTGCTGGCGGTGACGGCGTTAGGTTCCGCCGCCGGCCGCATCATGCAGGTCCGTGCGTCGACCGGGGAAACACCGATGCTCAGCGCCAATGACCGGAGTCGGTGGTGCACGATTGCAGCACTGGTGGACGAAGGAACCTACGCCATTGATTCGCTGGTGGAGCGACGGCACGCTAAAACCAAGCGTCGCCATTGGTATTCGATCGACATGGTGCGACATCGGGCAGCGGACGGCCAGGAACATTTCTATTCAAGCAAACCGCCGTTGTTGCCAACCCTGCTGGCTGGCGAGTACTGGCTGATCAAAAAGATTCTGGGCCTAAACATTGTTGACAATCCGTTCTACGTGATGCGGGCCATGCTGCTCTTTACGAACGGTTTATTGCTGATTTGCTACTTCTGGCTGATGGCTGGACTGATCGAACGTCTGGCGATCTCCGAGTGGGGGCGAATTATGGCCTTTGCGATCGTCACTTGGGCTACGTTTATCACCACCTATTCAGTAACGCTCAATAATCATTTGCCAGCGGCTGTGGCCGTACTGGTGGCGATTGCGTTAGTTGTCAAGATAGAGAGCCAAGCTGACGCGAAGCTGTGGATCTACCTGGCTGCTGGTGTGGCGGCAGGGTTCGCCGTCGCAAATGAATTGCCAGCACTTTCGTTTTTGGTCCTGCTAGGAGCTTGGATTTATCGCACATCGCCAGTCAAGCTGATGGCCGGATACCTGCCCGGTTGCCTGTTGGTGGCGCTCGCCTTCTTTGGAACAAATTATTTCGCTCATGGGACGTGGAGACCTGCCTATGCACACCGAAACGACGGCGCGGTACTGTTGGAATTGGACGTTCGTGAGGCTCATGCGCTAAAAGCTGGATCGCTACCGGCGAAGCTGCCAGCGATGTTGAGACAATCATCCGTCATCATTTCGACGGACGCTACTGTCTCGGCAACCAAAACTAAAAATCGGTGGATGTTGTGGGACCAGCAGAACCAACAGCGATTGGCTCTTGTGTTGGGGGAGAATGCCATCCAGGTGCACTCCTGGGGAAATTGGTACGAGTACCCTAAAAGCTATTGGCTTAACCCCCAGGGGGTCGATCAGGGGGAACCTTCACGTATCGTCTATGCGGGACATATGTTATTTGGGCATCATGGCGTGTTTTCGCTAACGCCCATCTGGTTGCTTAGCTTCGTCGGCGCGTATTTGTGCTTGCGTTCAGCGCCCAAGGAGTTTTGGTTTTGGGGGACCGCGTGCCTACTGCTGACCGCAGTATGCATGGCGTTTTACGTGGCGCGGCCGTTGCAGGATCGCAACTATGGGGGTGTCAGCTGCGGTTTTCGATGGCTGATTTGGCTCATCCCCCTCTGGACGATAACTCTCCTGCCAGCCCTTGATCGCGTTGCTAGCAAACCCCTTTTAAGACGTCTGATGTACGTCGCCTTGTTTGTAAGTGTTGTATCGGCAAGTTACCCCGGCATGAATCCCTGGTCGCATCCCTGGCTCTTTGATTTCTGGACGTTTTTAGGCTGGTTGCCGGCCTAACCGCCCGGGACTGGAAATCAGTGTTGCGGCATCTGGGAAAATACGGATGATATCCAGCGGTTACGGCAGCCTGTGGGGAATGCTTCCCGGAGCGGGGCCGGCTAAGATCCGCCAAGGAGGGCGATTCAATGAATGGAATGTGCTACCGAGTTATTTTCGCGTTAGGGTTGACCCTGCTGGTCGCCAGCAGTGTTGGGTGTGGCACGGAGGATGCTCAAAAAGCAATTCCGAAGGCCAGTGTGAGCGCCGATTTGACAGCGACGGCTGATTCATCAGATGGGCAGCGAGGCTCGGCTGCCTTGGCGGTGGAGTTACAGGCGGACGAAGCCAACACGGACTCGCCGGCGGTCACTAAAGAGAATTTATATCCGGAGGTATTGATAGCTACGTCTCTGGGAGACATTCGCGTTCGCTTGAACGCCAAGGATGCGCCGGATACCGTCGACAACTTCCTGTCAGATTATGTAGATCATGAATTTTACGACCAAACGATAATTCATTACGTGGACTCGGGTTTCATGATGGCGGCTGGTGGCTATGACGCCGACTTTCAAGAAAAGGCATCGCGCACGCCTATTCGTCATGAGGGTCAGGGTGGCGTGAAGAACTTGCGAGGGACGATTTCCATGGTCCGGCATGCGGAATATATCCACAGCGCCACTTCGCAGTTTTTTATTAACTTGGCTGACAATCCGTCGCTTGATTACCAGGAGGCCGTGGATGACACGGAAGAGCCTCGGGATCCGGAGAGTTATGGCTACTGTGTCTTCGGTGAGGTGATCGATGGGCTCGATGTCGTCGATAAGATTGGCGCGACGGCCGTGACGGACAAGGCCGACTTTCCCCGCACGCCCACGACGCCGGTCGTGATTCGGACGATTCGCCGGGTTCGCTAGAAAAAGGTGAACGGGCCATCGCAGCGGTCAAACTGCGGACAGCGAAAGTGACACGCAGGGCGGCACTTGTGTCGATTGTGGACCTGAAGAAACACGCCCAACAAGCCGCGCTATTGAGTTATATTGCCTGGCGGCAAGCAATTAATTGACGGATTGATTTGCCATCTCTCGGAGCTTTCCCTAAAATTCTGGCTTCTCGTCTGATGCTTTCTGGCTGTTACGCGGTGGAGGGAGATACCGTCATGTCGCAGACAATATTCTTTGTGCAGCGATGTCCGACCTGTGGACGACAATTACAAGTCCGTGTCGAGTACTTGGGGCGGGAGTTATCCTGTGAACATTGCCAGGGCTCGTTCGTGGCTGCCGCGGAAACGCATGAAGCGGACGAATCGGCAATTGTTAAGCGAGCCGATGAATTGATCGCCACAGCTCAACGGCAACGAGAGTAGTGGCCAGGGGTCTTTTAGCGGCCCTGAACGACACGATCTAAATCCTCGAAATAGCCCGGGTAGGTTTTGGCTGTACAGTCAGGATCGTTGATGACGACCCCGTCCACCATGAGCCCCGCCAGCGCCAGGCTCATGGCCATCCGGTGGTCATCGTAGGTGTCGAGCGCGGCACCGTGCAAGGGGGCCGGGTCGATGGTCAGTCCGTCATCGTGCTCAAGGACGGTAGCCCCGAGTTTCCGCAGTTCGCAGGCCAGGTCACCGATGCGGTTGCACTCCTTGTGACGAATATGGGCAACGTTCGTAATCCGGGTCGGGGTGCTGGCGAAGAGTGCGACCACTGCCAGTGTGGGCACGGTATCGCTGATGGCATTCATGTCGACTTCGATTCCGCGTAGAGGCGCTGATTCGACAGCGATGCCGTCGGCGGTAACGCTGATCTGGCAACCCATCGCTTGCAGGCAGTTGCAAAAACCGACGTCACCCTGGAGAGCGGTTGGTGCGAGTCCCAGAACGGTCACTTTTCCGCCGGCGATGGCAGCGGCAGCCCAGAAGTAGCTGGCGGCAGACGCGTCCGGCTCGACCGCGTAATGACAACCGCCGTAGCTTTGGCCGCTAGCCACGTGATAGGTAGTGGCTGTTGGGTTGCTGACCTCGACCCCGAAAGCAGCCATAACCGAGGTCGTCATCCGGACGTAGGGCTCGGAGACCAGAGGTGTTTCCAGCTGAAGCGTGACGCTTTCATTGGCCTGGGGTGCGGCGAGCAAGAGACCGCTGAGAAACTGGCTAGAAATGTCGCCTCGAAGGGTTGCCTGGCCACCCGGCAAAGGGCCCCCTGTCACGAGAAGCGGTGGGCAATCATTGCCAGCAAGCGAGCAGATGTCGCCTCCCAACTGATTGATCGCGTCGATTAAATCTCCCATCGGCCGTTGTTTCATCCGACTCGTACCGTCAAGGCGATATTCGCCGTCGATGGTGCTGAGCAGAGCGGACAAGAACCGTATGGTGGTACCGCTGTTGGCGATATTCAGTTCTAGCGATCTTGCCAAGGGTTTTTTAGGAAGGCCACCGATATGCAGGCAGGTGTTGTCTGCAGACCAGTCGATGGTGATTCCTAGTTTCTTTAGAGCGTCAATCATGACCAGCGTGTCTTCACTGGAGAGGGCGCCATCGAGCCGAGAGGGCCCGTCGGCTAAAGCTGCGCAGACAAGCGCCCGGTTAGTAAGGCTCTTTGAGCCGGGCGGTTGAATCCGGGCATTCAACGGAAGCTTGGACGGTGATACTGAAAAGGAACTCGGCACGACTGCACGCGAAAGTAAAAGGGATGTTACGGAGAGGCTTCCTTCGTTAGCAGGTGGTCCTGGAACCACTTGACCGTAGCGATATCTGTTGTTTGCGCATCTTCACCGCGAAACCCATGAGCGGCATCTTTAATGATGAGGAGTTTGGCGTCGACTTTATGGGTACGAAATTCACGCATGATATTATGGCTGTGTTCGATAGGCACGAGTTTATCCTGGTCCCCGTGGATCAAGAGCGTTGGGGCATCATCGGGGGTGACTTGTAGCAGAGGGGAGCAGGCTGCTGCCTGCTTAGCGTCAAACCGCAGTGCCGGATAGTTTTTATAGTAAGGCGAGTTGATGTCCGTGACCCAGGGACGGAGATCGGTCGGTGGATAATAAGCGACGACCGCCGCCACGCGGTCGGTCGTCTTTAATATGGGGTCCGGCGCGGCGAGGTTGCCTTTGTCGGAGGATGTCCCGAGTACCAGGGAAAGGTGTCCGCCTGCACTGCCTCCGTAGACGCCGAGCCGATCGGGAGCGACACCGAATTTGTCAGCATGGAAGCGGACGAAACGAACGGATCGTCGGACGTCTCCTATAATCTCCGGAATCAGGTACCGTGGGCTGCTACCATGCCGTACCGCGAAGACAGTAAAGCCGGACTTAAGCAGAGGAACGAAGCGTTCCTGGGCACGGCTTGGATCGATGTAGCGGGAATACCAGCCACCACTGACCATAAACAGCACTCCGCAACCGTTGGGTTTGGCGGGTGTAAAAACGTCCATCGTGAGTGCGAGGCCATCTTTGTGGCCGTAAACAACGTCCGCTGTAATTTTGGTTTGGTCCTGAGCAACGATCCTTTGCGGGCCAGGAAAGAAGCAAACACCGAGCAGGAGCATTAACCGCATACGTTTCATTGTATTTTCTCCTGCCTGGACAAGACCTGAAAAACTAACCCCCACGGGGCTAGCCCTCAGTGTAAGTGATTCCAGAGAGAGGGTGAAGGCAGAAAGGGAATAGTTGCGAGGAAGACGTTGTAGCCGTCGGCTCTTGGGGCGTTGCGAGGAGAGCCCTGGCAGGTTATCAAATACCACCATGGAGAACGGAAGTTGACCTGCGTCCTTAGGTGCGATTAAAGGTGGTAGTCCAAGTGAAAACCAATCTAGATCTGTGGCGTGTCCCTTTGTTTGTCTTCGTCGGCCTCACTCTGCTTGCTGCGCCTTGCGGTGCACAGCAAAAGAATGCTGAGGAACTAATCCGTGATGGTGATCGCGTCCTTTTCTTGGGAGCGACATTTATCGAACGCATGCAGGATTCCGGTTACCTGGAAACGGAATTGACCAGGCGTCTTGCGAGCACGACCGTGACTTTTCGTAATCTCGGCTGGAGCGGTGACACTGTGACAGGAATTTCGCGAGCCGTTTTTGGGACACCTGATCAAGGCTTCGCCCGGCTGGACCGGGACGTAAAGGGAACGCGTCCGACGGTAGTAGTTCTCTGCTACGGTGGCAACGAAGCGCACGACGGACCAGCGGGCCTGCCAGAGTTCGAAAAGAAGACCAGGAAGTTGCTGGAGAACCTTGAACAGTTGACCTCGCGGATCGTCCTTCTGGCCCCACTCGGCCAGGAACAGAGGCCGGCTCCCCTCCCCTCGCCGGCCGCCTACAATAAGAACCTCAAACTGTATGTGCAAAGTCTCCGCACTATTGCCGGGGACCGGGGGCATCGTTTCGTGGAACTTGACAGGACCGTCCAGTTGGTCCGGCGCATCCTCGATTTGCCAGGAGGCCAGCTGTGCTTGACGGAAAATGGCGTGCACTACGGTGATCGTGGCTACTGGGTATTGGCAACCGCCATCGCGACTCGCCTAGTGGGACCTGGTTCACGCTGGTCGGTGAAAATGGACATCAATGAACAACAAGCGGCTAGCCGGGGGGTGAGTGTTAGTAAGAAAAACCTGACTGCCGAACACGTGGCCTTTGAGGCGCTCAGTACCCGCTTGCCGCGGCCAAAGGCACCCCGAACATTCGAGGGCCAGGTCCGATTGGATCACCTGTCTGGGCCGGGGCGGCTGTTGACGGTTGTTGGTCTAAAGCCGGGAAGCTACCGGCTGATGGTCGACGGCAAAATCATCCAGGTAACTACGTCGGAGAAACTGGCCGCCGGGATCGACCTGACCAGCTCCTGGGAGCAGACACAGGTGACTCAATTGCGGAAGCTGATCATCGCGAAAAACAAGTTGTATTTTCATCGCTATCGGCCCCAAAACGAAACGTATTTGTTTCTCTTCCGGAAACACGAACAGGGTAATAACGCGGTCGAAATTCCGCAGTTTGATCTCTTAGTAGAAGCTGCTGAGAAGAAGATCGCTGTTCTCAAGCAGCCTCGCACCCACCGTTTTGAATTAGTGCGTCAGAAGTAATTTCTGGCCGACCCAAGAGAGATTTGCCATGACGTTTAGTAGCTCGCAGAGAATGTTCGGCGTGACCCTTCTGATAGTGGCGCTAACAATGGTCACGGACAGGCTAGATGCCCAGCGAAATCTGAAGAATATTCCCATCCCCGATGCGGAGCTAGAACGCAAGACGTTTATTGTACCCGAGGGGTTTGAAGTGAATCTTTATGCTGCAGATCCGCAAATCGCCAAGCCGATCCAGATGAACTTTGACGCCGAGGGAAAATTGTGGATTGCCAGCAGTTCCGTCTATCCACATATCAAGCCCGGTGAAAAGGCAAATGACAAGATTCTCGTGATCGAGGACCGCAATGGTGACGGGCGCGCCGATCGCACCAGCGTGTTTGCCGACGATTTGCTGATACCAACTGGCGTGGTTCCCGGGGATGGGGGCGCCTACGTGGTTAACAGCACAGAATTATTACACTTGCAGGACGTCGATGGGGACGGCAAAGCGGAGCGGCGGCGCGTGATCTTGTCCGGATTTGGGTCCGAAGATACGCACCACCTGCTCCATACGCTCCGTTGGGGACATGACGGCGCGCTCTACATGAATCAGTCGATCTATATTCATTCACATGTCGAGACACCCTATGGTGTGAAACGACTCGGCGGCGGCGGAATCTGGCGGTTTCGCCCGGGCACTATGCAGTTGGAGATTATTTGTCGAGGCTTCGTGAATCCCTGGGGCCATCATTTCGACCATTGGGGCCAGTCATTCGCTACTGACGGGGCGTACCGCGAAGGTATTAATTATGTCTTCCCCGGGTCCGTGTTCGTGACGGCACCCGGCGCCAAACGATTCGTGGCAGGCTTGAACCCCGGTAGCCCCAAGCACTGTGGCCTGGAAATCATTGGGGGAGCACATCTGCCGGAGTCCTGGCAAGGTAATATGATCACCAACGATTTTCGTGCGCATCGGGTTTGTCGTTTCGTTGTGAGCGAAGACGGCGCCGGTTATGCCTCACGACAGGAAACTGAACTAATCAAGTCAACGCACGGCGCCTTCCGTCCTATTGATGTAAAGATGGGTCCGGATGGAGCGATTTACATCGCCGACTGGTACAACCCAATCATTCAACACGGAGAGGTAGACTTTCGGGATGAACGTCGTGATCACGTGCACGGACGTATCTGGCGAGTATCGGCTAAAAAACGGCCGCTCGTCAAAAAGACGCAACTCGTGGGGGCTTCCACCGAATCGCTCCTGGCTGCACTGAGTCGGCCGGAAGAATGGATTCGCTTGCATGCCAAACTTCAGCTCAAGGCGCGGAAGCCGACAGAAGTCAAAACCGCGCTCGCGCAGTGGCTCGCCGGGATGGATCCGAAGCAGCCTGGCTACTGGCATGATCGGCTGGAAGCTCTCTGGGTATACCAGTGTCTGAATACCATGGATACCGTCTATTTGGGAGAATTAGTGCGAGCGCCAGACCATCGGGTCCGAGCGGCTGCCATGAGGGTCGTTTCGCAATGGATTGAGGATTTTCGCCTTGGCACAGGCGTGGCCACTCCGGGGTCGGAGCAATCATCGTTGCGACGCTACCTACAGGCTGGGGTGGTCGACAGTCATCCGCGGGTGCGGCTTGAAGCGACGCGGGGGTGGGCGAGACTAAAGAGTAGGGAATCGGCCGCTGAAGCGCTTAAAGTCCTTGACCAACCGATGGACCGCTTCCTTGACTTTGCCCTCTGGCAAACGATGCGAGACCTCAAGGCGGCTTGGTTGCCGGCTGTTATTTCGGGCGAACTAAGTATCGATAAAGAGATTCCACACTGGGTATTTGCGCTCCGCGCCGTTGAATCGCGAGAAGCCATTCCGATCCTCATGAAAGTGATCCAAAGTCGCCCCTTAGATCGCGAGCAAACCGAAGACGCTCTCTCAGCAATCGCTTCACTGGGCGGACCCGGGGAAATCGGTCAATTGTTAAAAATGGCACTTGACCCGCAAACGAGCATTTCGACGAGCCGGCAAGTGGAAATTCTCCGCTCGCTCGTGACCACCAGCCGGCAAAGGCGAATCAAGCCAAGTGGTGATCTGAAGCAGGTAGAGACTTTGATCCAGTCAAAGGATATTCGCTTGCAGGCGATCGGTCTGGAAGCCAGCGGCTTATGGAAAGTAGCCAGGCAGCAACCGATCATTGAGGCAATGGCCGCAGACCTGACCCAGGTGTCAAGTATTCGAGCGGCAGCTATCGAAGCGCTGGCCGCCTACGGAACGCCGCGGGCCGCAGCGGCGGTTGAAGCGTTGGCTGCCAAGGGACGGCCCACGGAGGACCGGGTAGCGGCGGTTAATGCCTTGACTCGTATTGCACCGGGGCGCGGAGCAACGCTGGCAGTGAAGTTGCTGCAAGAGGTGCCCAAAGGCTTGGAGGCAGGCGAGGTGATCCGGGAATTGAATTCGCGAAAGGATGCCGGGAAGTTGCTGCGCGACGCATTGGGGGATGCCAAGCTTGATGCGGATGTCGCCAAACTGCTCGTCCGGGCGGTTCGCGCCAGCGGACGGCCCTCCGAAGAACTGATTGTCCATATTCGGAAGGCCGGAGGCTTGCAAGCCGGTGGCTGGAAACTTGACGACGCCTTGATGAAGACGTTGTTGGCCAGCGTTGAAAAAGAGGGGCAGGCGGCAGTTGGAGAAGGAATCTATCGTCGTAAAGGATTGCAATGTATGAAATGTCACGCCATTGGGGGCGCTGGTGGTAAGGTTGGGCCGGACCTGATTAGTATCGGCGGTAGTGCCCCGGTTGATTATCTGATCGAGTCCTTGTTGGTTCCGACTAAGAAGGTCAAGGAAAACTTCCATTCCCTGCAAGTCCTTACCGACGAAGGGAAAGTTGTCAGCGGTATCCCGGTCCGAAAGACAAAAACGGAACTCGTTCTGCGAAATTCGGAGGACGTCACTATTACGATCCCCGTCGCAAATATCGAGGAATCCAAACAAGGACGCTCGCTGATGCCAGATGGGACGGTTGACACCCTGACGAGGGTCGAACTGGTCCACTTGGTTCGCTTCCTCTCCGAATTGGGCAAGGTCGGTAACTTCGCAGTCGGAAAAGAGCAAGTCGTGCGAAGATGGCAATCTTTGGTTTGGACGCCACAAGCCAATCAGCGACTCAATCGTACCAGCTTCGATACGGCGGCTGGGGACGATCCTGAACTGCAATGGGAATCTCGTTACAGTACCGTTCAGGGAAACCTGCCACTCGGGCAGTTGCCAAGATTCCAACCGCATCGTGAGGTTAACCCAACGAGTTTCGTACGAGCTGAATTACTCGTTACGACTGCCGGGATGGTCCGCCTTTCCTGCCCCGATACCACCGGCCTGGCGATGTGGGTAGATGGTCGGCCAGCTAAACTGCTAGCAAATATGTCGCTGCGGGTCTCTCGCGGGTCTCATATTCTGACGATCGCCATTGATCAACAGCAGAGGCGTTCGGCGGTGAGGCTGGAATTATTGCCAGTCAACGAGGAGGGGGCCCAGGCGCAATGGCGAACGGGCAAATAAGCGGAAATGTCTCTTGACCGCTCCCTCTAGAATTGATATTTACCGGGCGCTCTGAAGCGGCTTATGTGCCTGCTTGCGCAGAAGAGGAGGACCGGTGAAATTTAGTTGTGGCCGATGCTGGCTACTTATCGCTGGGTTGTGTTTGGTGATACCGACTACGGCTGTTGGTCAGCCACGGGTGCGCGTAGCGCAACAACCGGCACCTGGCAAGGCAGCAATCCCAGACACGCCCAATGCCCAGATCGGACTGCCCAAGGGAATCGATCCCTATGTGCAGAGTCCTACGGATACCAGTGCGGCCCCGTCGCTGCTGGACAACTCGATGCCGGCGGTTTCCGGCGCGCCCCAGGCACCAAGTTTTGGCAGTCCAGGAAACTCGGGTGGGTTGACCCCGCCGACTTCGGATCCGTGGCAGGGTCAGCCTTACAATGGTGCCTCAGGGGAAGGTACGGCCCCTGGCCTTGAGCTCGTCCCACGTGACACGGATGGCTCGGTGTTTTGGGGTGAAAAAATACGTTTCCTACAGGGTCCCCGTGTTCGATATACCTGGCTTGGTGGCGGGGGCTCGAGTTCCTCGGTCGGGATCAGCGATGTCGATGCTTCAATCGTTTTTGCGATCCCTAATTTCCTCAGGCGTGGCCAGCCGTTTTATGTGGCTCCCTCATTTGGGTTGCATCTTTGGGATGGTCCCTTTCCGCCTAATTCAGGCGATCTGCCCAGCAAGGCATACAGTGCCTATCTCGACGCGGGTTGGCGTTCCGATCCGACTCGGACGTGGTCTACCGAGTTGGGTGCGCGGGTAGGCGTGTTTACTGATTTCAACACCCTTACGACGGGCAGCATTCGATTTCTTGGACAGGGACTTGTTCACTGGCAGGCAACACCGGCCGTTAAACTTCGTTTGGGAGTGGCTTACCTCGATCGAAATGGGATCAAGATGTTGCCCGTGGGAGGCTTGTTATGGCAGCCAAATAACCAGACGCGTTTCGATTTTTACGTTCCGACACCGAAATTGGCGCAATACCTCACCACCTTTGGCAACTATGACTTTTGGTGGTACGTCGGAGGCGAATTCGGCGGCGGATCCTGGACCATCAAGCGAGCCGACGGTTCGAATGACTCGATTGACATGAACGACGTCCGATTGACACTTGGTCTTGAATTCGGCAGCCAGGCGTTGTTGGCCGAAGGGCGGCGCTTAGGATTCGTGGAAATGGGCTACGTGTTCGCGCGAGAAGTAGAATACCTGGTGTCACCGTCGGACAGCTTTAATATGGCTGGCACCATTATGCTAAGAGCCGGGATCGGCTATTAGCCCCCGTTTTTACTTGGGCGGGGTGGCCAACTGGCCTTTGATACGGAAATTTCGCCAATCGGTCGTGTCGTCAAACGAACCTAGGCCGACGCGACCAGACTTAAAGGTTGCATCCTTGGCCTTCATGACGGGGCTCGTCATGTCGTCGTAATAGACCTCGATGACACCATCGGAAACACGTCGAATGATGCGAACCTTGTGCCACTTGTCATCCCAGTTCGTGCCAGGAGTCGTCTTGGTCGAAATCTTCGCACGCGGCTTTCCGTTGACGATGAATATCTGGTTGGCATGGTCATCCGTCTTTTTGCCGAGGTGCACGTAGTAGAAATGGCCCGCATCCTGAAAGCCGAAAAAGAGACACGCATCTCGGTGACCGTAATCCGGATGGGTACTGAGGACTTCTACGTCCAGTTGAAAGTCAGTGACCACCGGTTCTTTTCGCCATGAAATATTCAAAGGGCTGCGGTGCGGGGGCTTGTAGTTGCTACGCTTCTTGAATTGGCTGTAGATCCAGCCAGATTCTGACTTCTTCAGTTTCCAAGCGGTAGGGTCCGTTGGCTCCCAGTGCTTCGTGTCCTCAAAGGTGTCGTCCAACTGGATTTCGTTAGCAGCCAAGGGATCCGCTAGCAAGCTAGCGAATAGCAGGCTCAGGGGAAGTAAAATAGCAGCCTGTGGGTAGCTTCGAGAGTCCATCATGCGGGTCCTTAGGCAATTGAAAAGGGGTGTGACAAGTTGCTTAAGGCAGGCTAGCTGGCAAAAGCCTGCCGATCCGGTCAGCCCTACGGGTTCAAACGAAAGTAGTGATCGTCCGGCCTGTGCTGGTTCGACAATTCTAACATACAGGATCGCGTACTGCCCAGTCGACGTGCGGTTAAACCCACCATAGGGTTCGTGCTCGCAGGGGGGCAGTGTTATGAACGAGCATTAAAGGAATTGGAGAACACGAACGATGAAATGGAATGGTTTGACAGTTGCGATGTCAGTTGTATCTTTGCTGGGCGTGTGCCTCAGTGGCACCGCCGACGCACAAACGAGGACTTATCGGACGAGTGGCCGGGTGATTGCGTCTCCGGCAACCCGGACTTACCAGGCGGGTACTCAGCGCGTTAATTACACGCGCAAGTATTATGGGCCGACAGTTTCGGAGCCGATTGCCACCACGCATGACCATGGTATTGGATGTGGACGTTGCTGTCCGGCGATCATCCCGACACTTCTCAACGGGATTAGCAATGCGCTGGACTGCCTGCTGCCTTGCCGATCTTGCGGGGTTTCCCGCGGTTGCGATGATTGTGGGAAGCGAGGCAGGCCGGCAGCCCGGGCACCGGTAAGGAGTTATCGTTCGCCATGTGGTGGTTGTGGCCTCGGTATTCTGCCCCTTTTCTCGTACCGTTTTAACCAGGGTTCCTACTGCGATTGTTATGGGAATCAGGTCTTAGACGGAATTCCTGGCGGTCAGCCAATTCCCACGGAAGCGATACCAGAAGAGGTGATTCCGAAGCCGATTCCGGACAAAGAAGTAGCGCCACGCAGCGCTCGTCGTTTGCCGGCGCGGGAGGAAATCCAACGTTACCGTCAGCCTGACAACGACGCCCTTCATCTCGCACCACCGCGAGCATCAACACCACGCAGTTTGCCACGATATGGCCGAATTGTTGAAACGCGAGCTACGCCGCGGCCGGCGGTAGTACGGACCGGTTACTCGCGCAACGCCGCTCAAGAGGAGGGGTTGCGAACATCCGCGAAGCCGCGGAACCCCTTGCGGTAGCGTGTGGTATGGATAACTGAACTACGTGCTCGCCCTGAACGAAATTGGGGCCCTGAGTGCGATCCTGAAAGGCCGGCAGCAATGCCGGCCTTTTTTGACGCACTGACCAAAAGGGGTTGAGTTTAGCGGTTATTCGTGCCAAACAGGCACGCTGGTATCCCTTGCGGATGCAGAGTGGGCCAACTAGACTGGAAGGTAACAGTTACAGGGAGTTGCGGCCGCTTGCAGCCTTTATCTGCTAAAGTGCCAGTCAACCGGGAACGCTGGGTTTCCGGGTTTTTTTGGGCAGTCATGTCCAAGAATGTGCGACCGCAACTCTGGTGGTCGCCTTTACCGCGCGGCCACTTGGGCGTTTAAGTGCGCGGGCAGAGAAGTTTGCGGTAGACCGCGACAAGCGAGATAATCGATGGCAGCTAAACGCGAATCAGAACCGAACAGCTTGGCGAGCGAGTGGGGACCGTCAACGCGCGCGGTACATGCGGGCGAGGCGAGGCAGAAAGTACTGAATGCGATCACGGATCCGATCGTTTGCTCATCGACCTACACCTTCTCAGACACCCAGGCGGTTATTCGGTATATTGAAGAGAAACAACCACGGGAGGAATATGGCCGTTACGGCAATCCCAGCGAGAAGGTCGTAGAAGGGAAACTGGCGGCTTTGGACGGGGGCGAGGAGGCGGTGTTGTTCGCCAGCGGGATGGCCGCCATCGTGGGTCTCTTAATGTCGAAACTTAATGCGGGTGATGAAGTCGTCTTTTTTGACGAATGTTATCACCGTAGTCGGGAATTTTGCACCCGCCATTTGTCACGGTTTGGTGTGGTGACTCGTCAAGTTAAAACTTGCGACTACGATGCCATGGAGGCGGCTATCAACGAAAAAACGCGGTTGCTGGTGAGCGAGTCGCCTACGAATCCGCATTTAAGCGTGGTAGATCTGTCCAGGTTCGGCGAAATTGGCCAGCGCAACGGTGTGGAAACACTGATAGATGCGACACTCGCAACCCCATTTAATGTGCGACCACTAGAGCATGGGATCAACTACGTTCTGCACTCCGCGACGAAATACCTGGGTGGCCACAATGACCTGTTGGCTGGTGTGATTGTCGGCCAGTCCGATCGGCTAGAAGAGGTACGGGCGTTGCGGGGCATCATGGGAGGGATCAATAGTCCACATAACATCTACTTGCTACAGCGAGGATTAAAGACCTTTGCGCTAAGGATGCAGCGACATAACGAGAATGGCCAGGCTGTTGCCGAGTTTCTCGAAGCACACCCGCGTGTGGAACGCGTTTATTATCCGGGCCTGGCGAGCCATCGTTATGCAGATGTGGCCAGCAAGACAATGAAAGGCTTCGGTGGATTAGTGACCTTTACGCTTAAAGATGCTGACTGGAAACAAACCGCCAGCGTTGTCGATCAGGTCCAGCTGTTTCGCATCGCACCCAGCCTGGGAGGTGTCGAATCCTTGATCGAGCAACCACTGGTGATCAGTTATTTTGAATGTACACCGGAAGAACGCGAGCAGTTTGGAATTTCCGACAATATGATTCGTCTGGCGTGTGGAATTGAAAATTCCACAGACCTCATTAACGATTTAGCAGAGGCCTTGGACCAATGAAATTCAGGACTCGCGCAATCCATGTTGGCAACAGGCGAGACCCGCAGACCGGGGCGGTGGTGCCACCAATCCACTTGGCGTCGACGTACGTGCAAGAGTCGGCGGGCGAGTGGGGAGAGTATGATTACGCCCGCAGTGGGAATCCAACGCGAGGAAACCTTGAGGAAACGATGGCCTCATTGGAAAGCGGGGTGGGTGCACTCGCCTTTTCCTCTGGCATGGCGGCCATCCATGCGGCGGTCATGCTGTGTCAGGACGGTGATCATATTCTTGCTGGCCGAGATATTTACGGGGGTACCTACCGACTGTTGCATCAAATTGCGAACCGCTCGGGTGTCGAAGTGTCTTTGGTCGACACTACGGATACAAGCAAAGTGGCAGAATCTCTTCGAGAGTCGACTCGCTTGTTATGGATTGAGACACCGGGAAACCCGCTGCTCTCTATCACGGACGTGGCGGGCTGCGTTGAGGCTGCGCACGCACACAATGTACGCGTTGCTGTCGACAACACGTTTCCAAGTAGCGTGCTAACAAGGCCGTTGGAAAAAGGTGCCGATATTGTTATGCATTCCGCGACGAAGTACCTGGGCGGACATAGTGACGTCCTGGGAGGTATCCTGGTGGTCGGGGACCAAAAGCTTTACGAGGAGTTATATTTTATTCAGAATGCCACCGGTGCTGTCTTAAGTGCCTTTGATTCCTTCCTCGTCAGTCGCGGCCTTAAGACCCTGGACTTGAGGATGCGGGCGCAATGTGAGTCCGCCATGGAAATTGCCCAATGGCTTGATCAGGATCCGCGTGTGGAACGCGTACTGTATCCCGGTTTACCAGGACACCCGGGAAATCAAATCGCCACGCAACAGATGGATGGCGGTTTCGGTGCCATGGTCAGTTTCGAGGTCGTTGGCGGCTACGAAAAAGCCAAGAGTATTGTCGAAACCACAAAGCTCTTTCAACTGGCGGTCAGCTTGGGGGCAGTTGAATCCTTGATCGAACAGCCGGCGGCGATGTCTCACGCGAGCTATGATGCAGCGGACCGAGCGGCCCATGGAATTACGGATTCCTTTATACGTATTTCGGTTGGCCTAGAGGATATTGATGACCTGATAGCAGATTTAGACCAGGATTTTAACGGA
>Ga0310342_100000458_pt1 | contig 22906 bp, 17 predicted proteins | sample S15DNA20500_MG_FD_206155 | JGI IMG/M metagenome (GOLD analysis project Ga0310342, IMG submission 206155) | Marine microbial communities from station ALOHA, North Pacific Subtropical Gyre - S1503-DNA-20-500_MG | ecosystem: Environmental > Aquatic > Marine > Oceanic | place: Pacific Ocean: North...
GAGGTCGCCCTGAGGCACCTCGCTGACCCGACCAAATCCGTCGCGCATGACAGCCATATTCGACGCGATGACCGCCTCACCGAAGCGACCGAACTTCTTGTTGTACTGGTTGAGCACCACCTCCTCAAAGCGCTGGTCGGAGATGCCGTAGTCCTGGAGGAAGCTCGAGACCTTGAAGAAGGCGCCGAGGAAGGCATTGCCCTGCATTCTGAGCTGCAGATCGGCCCGGTCTGTGGCATTGCGGGCAATGTCAAAGCCCGGCAGGGTGAAGATGCGGATGCCCTTGTCGATGATCTCCTGGCGCCGATTCGCTGGAATCTGCTTCCAGGCCCGCTCCGGGCTCTCGTCGGACTCCCAGACCAGGGCCCCGCCATCCTTGATGCCGGCGATGGGGTTGGCGTGGGTAAAGGCCTTGGGATCGCAGCACAGCACCACGTCGACATGCTTCAGATCGCAATTGACCCGAATCCGATCCGGGGCCACGGCCAGGAAGTAGGCTGTGGGTGAACCCTTCTTCTCGGATCCGTACTTGGGATTGGCCGAGATGTGGAGCACCTCTGTCAGGTTCCCGGTCTCGTCGATCTCGTTCTTTTGCTCCGCCAGATCCGAGCCAAAGGCGCCCACGATGGCCCCCAGGTTCTTACCCGTGGTGATCATTCCCCAGCCACCGATGGAGTGGAACCGGATGGAGATCACACCGTCCGGCAGCAGAGACGGGGTCTCCTGGCTCTTGACCTCGTAGGGGTGGTCGATGCCCACAGTGAAGTAGTTGGTGCCGTCGCTGGCGATCCTGCCGTCCTGTCGAGGCGCACCCTCGGCCACGAACTCATAGGCGCCGATGATTCCCTCTGGGCGGAAGTCCCGGGAGCCAATGCCATAGGTGCCGCTGAAGATGCGGGGGACCTCGTCCGCGGTCATGACAGGGCCATCGTCCAGGCCGAGCCGGGACCGCTCGACAGCCTTGCCCAGCGCGGTGCGGATGTCCCGGGTCAGGGGGTTGTCTCCGGACAGGGGCTCGTCGGTGCGCTCCAGGATGATGACGTTCTTGCGCCCTTTAAGCGCAGTGACCACCGCCTCATCGGGGAAGGGCCGGATGATGTTGATGTGGATGGATCCCACGCGCGCACCGCGGGTCTCCTCGAGGTGGTCTACCGCAGCTTCGATGTTCTCCGCCGCACTTCCCAGGGTCAGGAAGACCGTGTCCGCACCCTCGCAGCCGTACTGTCTCAGCGCGCCATAGTGGCGGCCCGTGAGGCGGCCAAACTCCTCATAGGCGTCCATCAGGAAGCCCATGACCGGCTCAGCAAAGCAGTTCCGGCGCGCGATGACGCCGTTCATATAGTGCTCCTGATTCTGCACCGGACCGAGCTGGAGCGGATTGGTCAGGTCGATGACCTTGGGCACCCGCCTACGCGTGGGGCCAAACAGCTCTTTCTGCGCCTCGGTGGGGCACTCGATCTCGTCGTCGACATCACCGAGGTACTGACGGATGAGCTCACTCTCAGGCTTCAGGAAGGTACGCTCGATGTGCGAGGTCAGGAAGCCATCCTGAATGTTCATGCCCGGCGTCAGCGCGAGCTCGGTGACCCGGCGCAGGATCAGCGCCTGGTCGGCCGCCTGCTGGGCGTCCCGCGCCATGAGCATGATCCACCCCGTGTCCAGGGCACTGTAGATGTCATCGTGACCGCAGTGGACATTGAGTGCGTGCTTGGTCAGCGCCCGGGCCGCCACCTGCACCACGAGGGTCGAGAGCTTGCCGGGTGCGTGGTAGTACTGCTCGAGTCCGTAGACCAGGCCCTGGCCGCTGGTGAAGTTCACCACTCGCTTGCCGGTCACACTAAACGCAATGGCGCCCCCCTGCGCGGCGTGCTCTCCCTCTGCCTCGATCGCCGTCTTGGAGCGGCCCCAGACGTTGAGCTTGCCTTCCGCATAGGACTGCTGGAAGATCTCGCCCATCTCGGTCGACGGCGTGATCGGGTAGAACACACCAGCATCGGCCACCCGCACTTCGACATGCGTGGAGACCAGGTGGTTGCCGGTGGCTGTGATTCGAACGCCGGGAAACGGTGGTCGCTGGCTCATGGGTCCCCCTAAGGACACTTGCGCGAGTGCTTCGAGGTTTAGGTGGGGATCTACCCTCCTGGAACGGGAATGCCACCCCATTTGGATCGGTTTAGTGACATCCCGATCTGTCGCTCGGCGGACTTACTGAGGTTCCCTCGCCCACCCTGGAGCGGGACTTCGACTCGTCCGTGCACCATCCACCCTCCAATTTTGCGAGAACATAAAGCCTGAAGAGCCGCTGCCGACGCTGTGGAGACATGTTGACTCTGGGCATGATCGAGATCGGTCGATAGGGTATCGACATGACCTCCCCCCAGAACAGCTCGGAATCCGCCCCAGGCCGTAAAATCGGGCAATGGGCCAGGATCCTGCTCGTGATCGGGCTGCTGGCCGGACTGTGGACGGCGGCTTGGCAGGCCATGCATCGTAGCGATGTAAATGAGTCAAGAGATCTGACCATCATCGGCCCTGAAACGGGCACCGTCCTGCTGGATGGCCAGGCCAGCCGCATCCCTGTGGCCGAGGGCGTACACGCCTTCTCGGTGACCCCGGGCGACCACCGCGTGGAGCTCGTAGGGGTGAACGGCCCGAAATTGGCGCAATCCATCACCGTGCCGCCCGGCATCGGGCCGGTGATGATCGAGCTCCGCGCTGATCCCGACGGTGCGCTCGTGGTGGGCTACTACTGAGCGGAGTCGGTGGAAGGCCGTCCGAGCGTGAAGGTCTCCCGAATTCGTGCGTAGTCCCGGGTACCGAGCCGGCAGACCGCGTCCATGGCCATCGCATCCACCACCGCGCAGCCCCTGGAGTCCACGGTCATGATGCTGTCATCGAGGTGGTACAGAAGCACCTCTCCAACCATGAGATGGGTACTCCCCATGTCGTGGACATGCACGAGCTTGCACTCCATCGAGGCCAGTGCCTCGGCTGGACGAGGTGCCTGGACCCGATCCCCCATCACCTCATTCAGACCACAGGCCTGAAACTCGGAGATCTCTTCAGGCCAGGGTGCCGCGCACTGGTTCATCTCAGCCGCATGGGCGTGAGGCACGATCGAGACGGTGAAGACCCCGGTGTCCAGGATGTTCCTGACGGTGTCCTTGAGTCCACCATCTGGGCGACGTGCCACGGAGATTGCCAGGCTCGGCGGTCGTGTGGAGACTCCCATAAAGAAGGAGAACGGGGCCAGGTTGCTCACCCCAGCGGCCGATCGGCTGCCAGTCCAGGCGATGGGCCTGGGGATGATGACGCTGGTGCCGAGCTTGTAGGCCTCGACAGGGTTCAGGTCCTGGGGGTCGATCTGCATTGTTCTTCCGTATCCTGGGCGGCGAGATAGGGGGGTTCTCATGTGGATGGTACTCCTCGCATGCACGCTGGGTGAGCCCGGTCCGGCCACCGCCGGAAGTCCTGCTGCAGAAGCAGCGGAAAAGGCCCAGTCCATCTCGGACAAGGCGGGCGCCATCGCCAATGCCGCCCGGGAGCTTGAGCAGATGTCCGACCCCGCGCGTGAACGGGTGGCGGCCGGCGGAGATCCTGCGGCAGAGATCGCCAAAATGCGTCAGACCATGGAGAAGATCGAGCGGCTGGAGCAGTCACTGCGAGATGAACTTCAGGCCCTCGAGGCCGAGATCCCGGAGTCGGCCTCCGCCCAGTCCGGAGCTCAGCGCCCCTTGGAAAGCGTCAAGTAGGCCGTTCGCACCTGCGCCGAGAGCCGCCCAAAGTCTACCTTTCCCATGTCATCCCCCAGATCGGCAGCGATGGGGCCAGTGTGCATGATCTGACTGCGGAGGCCTACGATCTCTGGGCCCGCATCTGTTCGGAGATTGCCGCCGGTGAGGCTGCCAAGGATGACGAACCGGCTGGTGTCTACCAGGGGATGGGGCGGGTGTTGGGCGTAGCCGTTCAGGCCGCCAGACTCCGGAAGCAGGCACATGATCACCGGCCGGGATCGGTTCGCTGTGCCGTCAAAGGCCTGGGCCAGTCCCAGAAGTCCAGCGACCGGAACCGCAGACAGCGTGCCGATCCCTGGATCCAGGGCCACAATCGCCAGGGCGCCCTCTGACGAGCCGGGTCGGATCCCACAGACCATCTCCCCGCGGTCCACACCGAGGTCGTAGCGATACGAGTCCCCGAAGGCCGGCGTCAGGTGCGCATGACGAAAGCGCTTGCCTACCGCTTGCGCCACTCGCCGAGCGCCGGAGCTGCCAGGCGCCCGCCCGCCCAGCCGAGGGTCGGTCAGTGTCCAGAGGTCGCGCTGTAGATCATCGACCTGAATCGCGTCCGTACCGCCCTGGGGGAGTTGCACCCCCAGCTCTGCAGCATCGCAAGCCAGAAGAAGCAGGGGCAGGAGGAGGCGCATGACTACCCGCAATAACCGTTGTCTACGAACCACCGATAGGCCGCCTCGACAGCCTCAGCGATTGGGGTGGCCGGCACACCGAGCTCATCACGAGCCCTTGCGCCGCTGCGGTAGCGCTCTTGCTGCATGGAGCGCAAGACGTGTGGATCGAGCCCCGCAAAGCGATGAGCATCCAACCTGCTGACCGTTCGACCTACCAATCCCGCCGCACCCACCACCAGCCCCGGCAGCGCCATGGCGGGAGGCTTTCGGCCCACCACCTCCGCCACAATGCCCATGAATTGCCGGTAGCTGAGGTTGTCGCTGCCGAGCAGATAGCGGCGTCCAGGCCTGCCCTTGTCGAGCGCCAGGAGGTGTCCCTCGGCACAGTCTCTGGCCGCCTGGAAGCACTTTCCTCCCCGCGGGTAGAAGGGAAGCCAGCCCCGCGCCATGGTGACGATCAGCTGGCCACTGGTGGGCTTGATATCCCACGGGCCCAGGATGAAGTCCGGGTTGACCACCACCCCTTCGATGTCCTTCTGGGCCAGGACGATCCGCTCGGACTGAAGCTTGGTGTCGTGGTAGGCGCGCAGGGCGCCGGCCTTCCCATAGATCGCCTCCGCATCAATGGGGGTGTCCTCATCGCCAGGCGCATCCAGGCCTCCGAACCCCACCGTTACACTCGAGGAACAACAGACGATTCGCCGCACTCCAGCCCGAATTCCCGCAGTACAGAGCGCGCGGGTGGCCGCCACATGAATCGCCTCCATTCGCTCGATCCCGCCCGGGGACGGATCGAAGAGTCCTGCCACATGGAGAATGGCCTCCACCCCATCCATCGCTCGTGCGAGGGCATCCTCGTCCTCCGGCGTCTCTGGCACCAGCGGCACCACTACCGTCTCAATGTCCAGCCCTTCGATGCACTGGTTGGGCGTTCGGATGATGCACCGAACCCGGTCCCCGCGGGCGAGCAGGGCGCGAACCACATTGGCGCCGATAAAACCGGTGGCACCGGTCAAACAGACCTGCATCTCTGCCCTCCTGGGGGTTAGTGTGCCAGCAGGAGGACCTGTGTCCAATCCCGAGACTGAAATCCCCACCGCCATCGACACCGTCCCGACTCCGAATCCGGACGCCGTCATGCTCAAGGTCCAGGAGACGCTGGTGCCCACCGGCACCTACGAGTTCACGCCAGACTCGGACACCTCAGGTGCTCCGCTGGCGCAGGTGCTGCTAGCGCTGGACGGCATCGAGTTGGTGTTGATTGCCCCGCGATTTGTGACCCTGCGAAAGACGACAGAGAAGGCCTGGCCAGATATCGTCCCCGGAGCCAAGACCGCCATGCGCGACTTCCTGAGCTCCGGCGAGATGGCGGTGCTCGACAGCGGTACGGGGCCCACGCAGCAGGATCTCAGCGAGATCGAGCAGAGCATTGTCACCCTGCTCAATGACGAGATCCGCCCGGCCATCGCCATGGATGGCGGCGACCTCACCTACATGGGGTTTGAGGACGGCGTGGTGAAGATCCAGATGATTGGCGCATGCGGCAGCTGTCCATCGAGCACCATGACACTGAAGATGGGCATTGAGCGGCTATTGATGGAAGAGATCCCTGAGGTGCGCGCAGTAGAGCAGGTCTGAAGCGGGCGCAACCCTCTCCGCGAACTCCGACCAAGAGAGACCTCGCTTCAAAAAGCTGCTCGCTACGCGACCATCCTGCTACCCGCGGCCACAATACCGTTATGTACGCTGGCCGGCTCACGGTACTGAGCCCGGCGGTGACCGCGTTCAAGGAGATCTCGGTGGACGTTGCCGCGCTGGTGATCGCGCTCATGACAATGGCGGCATGTTCTCTGGCCATCATGCTGGCCTGCCACTCTTACGAGAATGCCTCGGCCTTCCTTGGCAAGCACGTCTACAAGATGCCTTCCGGTGTCCGTGGTGCCACCATCGACGCCATCGGAAGCTCCATGCCGGAGCTCTTCACCACCTCCTTCTTGTTGTTCCACTACATGGACGAGGACGGCTTCTCTGCCGGCATCGCCACCTGTGCAGGCAGTGCCGTCTTCAACATCGTCATCATCCCGGCCCTGTGCATCCTGGCGGTCAGCTACAAGGGTTTCCGGAAGAATGGCACCTCGATCCGGTTGCCGTACATTCACCTCAAGCGCTCCACCCTCTTGCGGGATGGATTTTTCTTTATGGCCGCTGAGTTGCTCCTCATCTACTTCCTGGGGAACAGCACCCTGACGTGGTGGATGGGAGGCTTTCTGCTGGTCGCCTACCTCGTCTACTTCAACTATCTCATGGCCGAGATCTGGCGGGCCCCTGTGGAGGCCGAGGCTGACGAAGAAGTCCAACGGGACGCCAAGTCCAGCTTCACCTCAAAGCTTGTCCGACTGGACTTCAACGGACTTTTCTTTGGCGGCAGGAGTTTCTCTGCGGGCTCCGCTTGGACCGTCCTGCTCCTCGCCACCGCATCCATCGGCATCGCGGCCCACTTCCTGGCAGGCGCGGTCATGGACTCTGCCACCGCTCTCAATGTCGCCCCGTACTTCACCGCAGTCATCCTTGCGGCGGCCGCCACGAGCGTGCCCGACACGGTGATTTCCGTGCGGAGCTCCTTGGCAGGTGACTACGACGATGCGATCTCCAATGCAGTGGGCAGCAACATCTTCGACATCTGCATCGCCCTGGGGGTGCCGCTCCTCGTCTACGGCCTCATCCACGGACCGGTCACGCTTTCTGCAGCGAGCACTGCCGCAAACGTGCAGGAGCTGCGGTGGGCCCTGGCACTGGTGACGGTCGTGGTCCTCGGCATGCTGTTGATCAACACACCCTCCAAGGAAAACCGCCCTGGCACAGTCCGAGTGGGCAAGATGACGGCCTTCGGGCTGTGCACCGTCTACATCCTGTGGACCACCTACATCGTGGGTCGAGGCTTCGGTTGGCCGTGGCTGGAACAGTTGGTCGGCTGACGACACGACCACCGGGCCCGGAAACACCAGACGCGCTCAGGCGCCCGCGATGATCTCCCTGGCCGAGTCCCGGTCGCTCCGGTCGACATACAGTCGTCCCACACACCGCTCATCCTGGTATCGCTCGAAGATCCCGGTAGCCTCATCGACCGGTACCACCGTGTTGTCATGGCCCTGGCGATTGACCACGTAGAGGGAGGGAATCCCGGGCTTGCGCTGACCGTAGACCACGCCCGGCCCTGGAACCGCGATGGTGTCGATGCCGGCTCCCGTGAGCCGCTGGTACAGCGCATCAAGCTCGGCATGGCCCGCAGGACCCTGCCCCTCCCACACCACCCGGAAGGGCTGTAGGTTGACGATTCGCCGAGCCCACTCGTTCTGTGAGGCCCTGAGATTGGCCATGAGCTCTGCATCATCTGTCTGGCAGTACGCCTCAAGGTCACACGAGAGGCTGTAGGTACAGTCATCGGAGCGCATGTAGCGCTTGAGCAGCTCATCGAAGGCCACCGATTTCTGGTGGAAATAGACCATCACGAACATGTGGAAGCGAGCGATCATGAAGTCGTCAAAGGCGTACAGTGCCCGGCGATCTAGCGCCAGCGAGACACGACCCTGTCCGTCGACATGCCGGGCCATATTGCTCACGAGCCAGTTGACATCCACCTGTCCGTACTGGGCGCCGGTAAAGAACGAGTCTCGCACCAGGTAGTCCAGGCGATCCACATCCAGATCTGAGCTGATGATCTGGCTGAGCACCCCGCGCAGGTCGTAGCCCCGGTGGTGGAAGAAGTCGTCGTCGATCTTCACCTCGTGGCTGACCAGTGCAGCGACGTGTTCGGGCCGGAAGGGGAAATTCGCGCCGATGGTCTCCGCCAACCCAGAACCGGTCAGGATGGCCACCGTGTAATCCTCGTGGGAGCATCTCTCGTCCAGTCGACCCTCCACCATCTGAGGGATGTAGGCGGATACCCCCAACGATCTCAAGGTTGGCATGGCGAATTCTGCGGCGTGCGAGAACGGGGCGTGGCCGATGTCATGGCACAGCGCCGCCAGGCGCACACAGTGTCTGAAGGCCGCCTGATCTTGGGGGGTGGAAAAGGGAGAATCCCGGAAGCAAGCGTCAAATGCGCGACCCGCCAGGTGCATCACACCCAACGAATGGTTGTAGCGTGTATGGACTGCCCCGGGGAATGGCAGATGAGAAAACCCGAGTTGGCGAATGCCCCGCAGCCTCTGGACATAGGGGTGATTGATCACGGCAGTCTCGGCGGCATCCACCGTGATCGCACCGTGAACTGGATCCCTGATCTCCATCGGTGGTGTGGATGGGCGCTCCATCGTGCCTCCCGACCGTGGTATACCCCGGCGAGGGACCATGGATCCGATTCGCGCCATTGCGGAGCTCACCAGCGGGGATGTGGTGCATCATCCAGCGCTCGGATTTGCGGTGGTAGACAGGGTCGACAACCAGTCCGCCACCCTGGCCTGGGAGCAAGATGGCGCACGCCTGCCCCCGATTGTTTCGGAGGCACTCCTCTCCAAGGGCTATCGCCGCTGTACGCCCGGTGGCTTCATGCAGCAATCCGTACTCAGCCGCGATCAGCTGGAGATGATGGTCCAGGATCAACCCGCCCAGGCCGTCCTCATGCTGGTCGACGAGCTGGGTGAGGGCCTCGGACGCGCCCAGATTCATGACTGGATGACCGGACGAGCACTGATCTCGATCACTCAATTCGACCGCTGGTGGTCGCGCTTCGAGGAGGAGGTCCACGGAGAACCTGGCCTGACCTGGGGCAAAGATCAGGCCACGGTCGACCTCACGAAGGGTGATGAACTGCTGGACTCTGAGTCGTTCCTCGCCTCTACACCCAGCCTCCGATGGCAGATCGCCACCGCAGCCACCGGCGAGGTTCGCACGCGACTCTTGCATCAGGCCATCACCGCACGTGACACTGCGGCCATCCTGCTCCTGCTCCGGGTGGACGCCAACATCCCCGACAAGGCGCGGAGAGCGCTGCGCAAGCTGGGGCTCGGCGGCAACTACGACGTATACGCAGCGCTCCTGGCGCTGGGCGATGACAAGGTGCTCCAGAAGCTGGTCACGCCCTCTGGGCGCGCCGCCCGCAGAACAGAAGTCAACGCGGTACTCCGGCGCCTCCCTCCCAGCTCGCGCCGACGTGTGGCGGTCCGAATCATCGAAGAGGCACTGACCATCGAGGGCGATCCCCCCGCCGCCACATGGCTCTGCAACCAGATCAACGGAGGTGCGGCAGCCCTGATGGAAGCCGCCCACGAGCGTGGGGACTGCCCGCGCGCCATCGAGTGGCTCAAGGACCGGGTAATGGCCGCGGCCACGGATGCGGACACATTGGAGGTAGCGGACACAGCACCGCAGGTGGCCGATACGCTGAGCACCACCCACACCCAGGACAAGACGCCGTCGCGGCCCATGCTGGCCCAGCTACGGGATCTACCGGCCACAGAGATTTTCAGCCTGAGCCATGCGCTCGCGCATGCCCTTGCACTGCGCCACGCACAAGGCAATACCGGCGGGGTGGCGGGAGCCCGACTGGACAATGACGGCACCGTGAGTCTGGGTCCAGAGGGCGCCAGCGAGCCACGAGAAGATGTACGAGATGCCATGCGGCTGGTCCTCGAGGCCGCGGTGGGGCCCCTTCCCACCGACAAGACAGTCCTCGACGATCAGCTGCTGCCTCACGTGCTGATTCTCCGTCCTGATCTACCGCTGGACTGGCTGGCCGTCTGCGCACAGGCCCTCGCGGCGGATCCCACCCATCGCCCATCGGACGGTATCGACCTCTGGGCCCGCCTCGCCCGAGCAGAGGCCAACCAACGAGTTCGAAACCAGACACCGCAGCAACCCCACAGCCGGCTGCGCTTGGCGCACGACACCCACATCGGCCTGATGAAGGCGCGCCTGATGCAGACCAACCAGGATGCGGTGTTCTATGCACAGGCAGCACACCTCTCGCTGCTGCTGGTCTGCGACGGGATCAGCGTGTCCACCGCTGGCAGTGGCAACCTGGCCAGCGCGCTGTGCGTCAAGGAGATCGCTGCTCGCTGGGAACAAGACATGGAGATGTTGCTCACCGCAGATGAGCAGCAGGTCACCGTCTGGCTCCAGGACACCTTGAAGAGCGCCAACACCGTCATCTGCAACAATTCGCTGAGGCTGGCTGGTGGCAACCTGGAGCAACAGATCCCCATGGGCACCACAGTGGTCTTGGCACTGGCCCAGGGCAACGAAATCCACCTGGCAGCGCTGGGAGACTCCCGCGCCTACCTGGTGGGCAGTAGCGGCGTGTCCTTGCTCACCGGCGACCAGAATGTGCGGAGTCTGTGGCTCAGCGCAGCCCGCAGGGGCGAGCGTTTTATGATGGGCGACGAAGGCTACGCCCTGGCCGGATACAGCGGACGTTTTGACGAAGACCAGCAGCCAGCGCCGGCAGCTCCTGTGACCCACCGTTTCCTGATGCTGCCGGGGGAGAGTCTTTTGCTGTGCTCCGATGGACTGACGGACTACGCAGGGAATAACCTCGCAGAGACCGCTGGGATCATCGCCAAGGGAGCAGCCATGGACAACCTCTCAGAAGGATGTCGTTTCTTGGTGGACCAAGCCAACGCTGCGGGCGGTGGCGACAACATCACCGTGCTCCTGGCACGCCTGCAACCCGCGTAGGACAGACAAGCCTTGCAGCCTTTTCGTGAAGCCCTGGCCCAACGCGTGATCCTTTTTGACGGGGCCATGGGCACCGAGATCTACAACCGGGGGATCTTCATCAACCGGTCCTATGATGAGGTCAACCTCACCTCACCCGACCTGGTCAAGGACATCCACGGCGCGTACCTGAATGCCGGAGCCGAGGTCATCACCTCCAACACCTTTGGCGCCAACCACTTCAGGCTGGTGCCCTTTGGGCTCGAGGACCGCCACGACGCGATCAACGCCGCAGGCGTCACACTGGCCCGAGAAGTGGCTGGAGATTCCGCCTGGGTTGCAGGATCCATCGGACCCATCGGTGGTCAGCTCGCGCCCGTGGGGCGAATCAGCCCAGGAGAAGCCTTCAGCGCCTTCCGGGCACAAGCCGCGATCCTGGCCGAGGAGAAGGTGGACCTCTTTGTGCTGGAGACCTTCGCCCACCTCCCGGAGCTCTGGCAGGCGGTGCGGGCGGTACGAGCCGTCTCGGATCTTCCGATTGTGGCTTGCCTCACGTTCCCTGTGACCGGTCCTGACGGAGAACGCCTCACCGGAACCCGACCTGAAGCCACTGTCGCCGCGATGGCCAATTGGAAGCTGGACGCGGTCGGGACCAACTGCTCAAATGGCCCGCGGGGCATCCTCGACATCATCGAGCGCATGTCGACCGCCACGGACCTGCCCCTGGCGGCCATGCCAAACGCTGGCCTACCGCAGATGGTGGATGGCCGGACCCTGTACCTGGCTGGCCCCGAGTACATGGCAGAGTATGCGCGTCGCCTGGCACAGTGCGGGGTGCGGATCATCGGCGGCTGCTGTGGTACCACGCCCAAGATGATCCGCGAGATGCGCACCTTCCTCAGAAGTGTCTCTCCGGTGCATGCCGCCGCCACGGTGTCGCAGAATGCACCGATCGAGGACGCCGTGGAAGCGGCCCCATCGGGCGAAGAGCCCGTGCCCGTTTCGGAGCGCTCCGACTTCGCCCGCAAGCTTCTGGGCGGGAAGTTCTGTGTCAGTGTCGAGCTCGATCCCCCCCGGGGCATCGATCCTGCACGAGCGGTGGAGGGCGCACACATGCTCTACAACGCCGGCATCGATGTCGTGAACATCGCAGACGGGCCGCGCGCCATCGCCCGCATGGGGCCCACCGCACTCAGTCACCTGGTGCTGCAGCGTACGCCCGAGATGGAAACGGTGGTGCACTACTGCTGCCGGGACCGAAACCTGCTCGGCATGCAGATGGATCTACTCGGGGCCCATGCGGTGGGGCTTCACAACATCCTGGCGGTGACAGGCGATCCGCCAAAGATGGGGACCTATCCCGACGCGACAGCCGTCTTTGACATCGACGCCATTGGGCTCATCAGCTTCATTCAACTCCTCAATCGCGGCCTGGACTTCTCGGGCAAGCCCATCGGCGGAAAGACTTCGTTGTTTGTGGGAGCCGGCTGCAATCCCGGTGCCGTGGACGTGGACTATGAGGCGGAACGATTCGGTCGAAAGGTGGAGGCCGGCGCAGAGTTCTTCTTCTCTCAACCGGTGTTCGACCCCGAGGTCCTGAACACGTTCCTGGACAAAACAGAGGCGTGGTCCGAGGTGCCCTTCATGGTGGGCATCATGCCGCTGATCAGCGCACGAAATGCCGAGTTCCTCCACAATGAGGTGCCCGGCATGCAGATCCCGGATCCGGTGAGAGCCGCCATGAAGGCCGCCCCCACCAAGGAAGCCCAGCGAAATTTGGGGATTGAGGTCGCTCGTGAGACCTTGGGCGCGTTGAGACACCATCCGCGCATACGGGGCACCTATGTCTTCCCTCCCTTCGGCAGTTACCGCGCAGTGCTCCGGGTACTGGAAGGCTTTCTGGACACTGAATGGACGGAACCTCCAGCCGTCGAAGCCGAAGAACCAGGAGATTGATGATGCGAACGTCTCTGCCCCTCGCCATGGCCACCCTGTTCCTTGTGCTCGGCGCGACGCCTGCTCAAGCCAACCCATGCGCAGATACCGGCCGGGTGGTGTTCACATCCGAGTTGGGGGATCCAGATGCCACAGCGATCTTCACCGCGTTGGAGAACATCTCCAAGCGGAACTACGGCCTCCGCAAGAAAATGCGCGAGGGAAAGTGTTCGCTGATCGCCGCGACGAACACCGATAGCTGGAAGGCAGCCAGCAAATCGCTGATGGGCGCCACCGAGACCAGTCCGGAGACCCTTGTGTTGGTTCGCAGCTTGCTGGCCAGTGTCCCCACCAAGCAGCGCTACCAGAGTCTGGTGAACGAGGCCAAGGTCCAGAAGCGAAAGTACGATGGACTGACCGAGGTGAATGTCCCCGACGAAAAGAGTGCTTCCTACCTTAAGAACATTGGTCTTCTGCGGGACTTCGTGAAGGACATCTCCAAGAGCGCCTCCCACGCTGCAGGCCTCCGAAAGCGTCTCAATACCATCGTCCAAAAGAACGGTGGATAGCCAAAAAATGCCGTTCGCTCTTGCTTTGTCCTGCCGTACTGATAGGGATCCTGGATTCCAAAACATGTCTCACGGAGGACACACAACATGAAGCGGATCCTTTCGGCCTTTGCGGCCATGACACTTGCCTTCTCCCTCTCCACTGGCGACGCGCTTGCCAAGAAGGGCGGCGACGGCGCTATCAAGTTTGAAACCATCGGCGCCAAGTCGGTGGACGATGTCTTCGCCAAGGCGCAGGCCATCAACGACACCCTCCTCAGCGCCAAGGCGAAGCTGGAAGGTATTCAGGCCACTATCGCCAAGGCCAAGGACGACCCGACGGCTCTCGCAGGTGCCAAGAAGGACCTGATGGGCCTGACCAAGGACCTTGCTAGCCTTCCCAACGACATCAAGGCGCTCGTCGACGCTGCCAAGGCTGTGAAGCCCAAGGAGCTCGGCCTGAAGGGAATGGCTGCCATCAAGGGCATCAAGAGCCTGGCTGGCAACGTTACCAAGCTGCCCAAGCTGGCAGTGAACGCTGGCAAGCTGATCAAGGAAGTCGGGGACACCGCGGCTAGCCTTAAGTAGTTCGTCGCTGATCTAATCAGCACTTTTGTACAGGGCGCCGGGTCAACCCGGCGCCCTGTCTCGTTTCCGGGGTAGGATGCCGCGATGCGTCACCTTCCCGAGCTAGAGCCTGGCACGCGAATCGGTCCCTATGTGATCCGCGAGGAATTGGGCCGTGGCGGCATCGCTGTGGTCTTCCGGGCTCGGCATGCGACGATGCCTGGACGTGGAAGCCTCGCTATCAAGGTGGCCTTTCGCACCAATGAGCAGCGGGATCGACGCTTCATCCGTGAGTTCGAGCGACTCCGGGTCATCGCCATTCCAGGTGTGGCCCGGGTATACGAGGCTGGCGCCACCGAAGATCTGCTCTGGTACGTGATGGATGAGATTCCTGGCATGTCCATGGATCGGCGAATCTCGTCCGGATCGACACCCGCCAAGCGGGTAAACATCGCCCTGGAGACCGGGGCGCGACTGATGGAGGTGCTGGCGGGCATCCACCGGCTCAGCTTCATCCACCGAGACATCAAGCCCTCCAATGTCCTGGTAGATGAGTCCCATGTGGTGCACGTGCTCGACTTCGGGTTGGTGCGACTCAAGGAACGGGGCGACACACTCACCCGCACAGGTCGACTGGTCGGGACCGTCGCATTCATGTCTCCGGAGCAAACCACTGGCTTGCCGCTGACCCCCGGTTCGGACATCTTTTCTGCGGGACTCGTGATCTACGAGGGGCTGGTGGGTCCCCGCAAGCGCCCGCATAAGCAAGAGGAGTGGTTGGGGCGGATGTGTCTACAGCGGGTGCCGCCGCTGTGCATTCAGGAGCCAGGCATCCCACGGGCGGTCTCTGCGCTGGTCGACCGAATGCTCAGTCTGGACCCCCACGCCCGGCCATCCGCCGCCGAGTGTGCCGCGGCATTCCGTGACCTCTCCCACGGACGAGGGATTCCGGACTGGCCGGATCCCCCGGAGTTTGTGGCCCGTGAGGTTCCGCTGGACGAGCTGGTCCACGCCTTCGACCCTGGTTCTCCTCCTCTGCAGGTCATTCAAGGTCCGGCAGGCAGCGGCAGATCACGGCTGGTGGAGCAGGTCCAGCGACGCGCACTTCTGTACGGAACTGCTCGAGTCACGGGCCGGTGCCGCCCCGAGGTCCCTGGCGGAGCCGTCCTCGATGCCCTGGTGCAGCTGCTCCTCACCCATGAAGATCCGGAGTGGCGCAAGAAGGTCACTGGACCAGACGCCAGCAGCCTCATGGCCATGTGGCCCACACTGCCACTCGCTTCTCCGCCTCCGTCCAATGTGACCCCGACCCTGGAGGGTGTGGCGCAGGCTGTGGCCGCCACTATCCACCGAGCGGTAGACTCCGCAGGTTTGATGATCGTCATCGAGGAGCTGGACCAGGTCGATGGATTGACTGCCCGGGTCCTGCAGGCCTTGGTACAGCATCCCCCGGAGCGGATGACCATACTGGCTACCCACGACATCCGATGGGCCTCGGATCGTGCGACTCGCCTCATCAGTTCGCTAGAGGACAAGGGCCGAGCAGTGGTCCGGACGCTGCCCGACCTCACCGGAGCTCAGGCCACCGCACTTGCAGCGAGCCTGACGAATGGAGATGAGGAAGTATCGATTGAAGGCGGATCGCCGCAGCGGGCCCGAGAGCAGGGGCTCACCCTCCTCGCCGCCAGAACAGGGACCTCTTTTCCGACCATCCCCGCCAACGCACTCCCGCTGGCCTTGGCCAACCGGCCGCTGCCCGAGTCCGTGCTGGCCTTGCTGGAGATCGATCCTGAGGCGCTGGTCCACAGCGGAGTCCTCGTACGCGTGTCCACAGGGCTCTACACGCTGGCCGGCGATGCGATTCGACGAAGCGCGCTCTCGTTGTTGCTCGATAAGCGCAATGCTGAGGATGCACTCGCCGACGCACTGATCCGCGGAGGAATGGGTGCCGAGCGCTGGCGCGACGTCGCTACGCACATGCTTCGGGGCCGAAAGCCCCACAGGGCGCTCGGGCCTGCGATTCAGGCAGCGGTCTACGCGGCACAGGCAGGACATTTTGATGAGGCTCGATCCTGGCTGATGGCGATCGATCCTCTTCCGCGCGACCGCAACGACCCCACCTATCAGTCGCTGCGCTTCGAGCTGTCCTGGTGCCGCGCCCGAACGAGCCTGTCCACCGATCTTTCCCGCATCCGGGAGGATCTGGTGTCCCAGGCCCGAGAGCGAGCTCAGACACCAAAAGACCGCGCTCGGGTCTGCTTGTTGGAGGCGGACCTCCAGGTACGCCAGGATCGTTCGGATGCGGCCCTCGCGCTGTGCCGACAGTCCGCCAAAGAAGACCCTTCTCCCTCAATGGCCGCACGCTTCGAGCTGGCGGCTGCGCGTATCTTCCTGAACCAGGGTCGCGCCGATCGGGCCCGAAAGCACCTGACAAGGACCAACACCCTCGACCGCTGCCCTGAGCGTGCCTTGGCCCTGGCCGATCTTTCCGCCATGGACGGGGACGCACGCCAGACCATCAAGATCTGCCAATCCGCCATCGCCCAGGCCCAGTCCCCGGAGCAGGCGGCCGGCCGCGCCAACCTCATGTTGCGTCTGGGAAACGCGATGAGCGACATCGGGGATCGCCCCAGCGCCACCCAGGCCATCTATGAGGCCCGGGAGGTGCTCCAACTGCTCGGAGATCGGCCCCACCTCGCAGAGGCCAATGTACGCACCGCCAACCTCGCACTGGGCCGCGGGCACCCCAAGGCCGCTCGGATCTGGCTGGAGCCGATACTGGCGATCACCCGGAGCTTTGGCCTCGAGATGCTCCGGGCCGAAACCTGGCGCATCAAGCTCGCCATTGCGACGGCGCTGGGCGTGAAGTCCGATGCCCAGGCGGCGATCGCTGGCTGGGAATCAGGGTATCAGGGTCCTGATGAAGGCTGGCGCCACGCCCTGGCGCGCTGGCACTGGTCCAACAAGGATCTGGATCCTGCCCTCGAGGCTGCTGGGGTCGCCTTCACCCCGTCCGCCGCTGGCGCACACCTGGCGATCGACACGGCGCATATCCTGCTGATCACCGGGGATAGAACGGAGGCCAGCCGTATCCTCAGTCCCGCGCTCGACCACACCAATGCGCAGGGTCTCGAGGATCTCGCGCTGCTTGGAGAGCTCCTCGCCGGTGCCATCGCACCCGAGGAATCCAGTGAGTGGCAGCACCTGCTTCATCGTGCCAGGGCGAACCCCTGGATGGAGCTATCCTTGATGTGTCTGGCCCTGGATGGCCGGCGTTCGTTGTCCCTGAAGGACCAGGACAAGGCGCGTCAGAGCTTCCTGGACCTGCACAACCGCGCGCATCACCTCGGCGATACATTTCACATCACCATCGCCAACCTGGGTCTGGCCAGCTGCTGATCAGCCCACGGGTTGGTAGACCGAGCGGGCGGGCACGCGCACAATCTGGTCTTGCTCGAGCAGGTAGCCGCTGAGGTGGCCGCCATAGACACAGCCGGTATCCAGCCCCAGGCTGTGCGGGCGCCGGTCTTGCAGCCCGCGTACGGCATCGTGGCCATAGATGACCAGCGGCGGGCCAGTGTACTGCCGCCACCAGAAATCCGCCGTGGGGTCCCGATCAGGCCACCGGCGCATGTTCACGGCCTGCTCAGGAGTGGTACCTGCAACTCCGGCGACCGGGTGGATGCCGCCGTGGACTGCCACCCAACCCTCTCCCTCGATGAACAGCGGAAGCTGGCGCAGCCAGTCGACAGCACCCGAAGGGGCCAGCCACTTCCCTGCATCCGCCTGACTGCAGACATACTGGTCGTGATTTCCAAGCACCGACTCCGCGCCCAGCTGCTGGACCATGGCCCAGGTTTCGTCGGGCTTGGGCCCCTTGTTGAACACATCACCCAGCAAGATCACGCGGGTGGGAGCGGTCTGAGAGACCAGGGCCGCGAGTTCATCGGCGCATGCGTGCACATCGCCGACAAATAGTGTGGTCATTGGAGGTGCAACTGCTGGAGCTTGATGGCCTTGAGCTCTCCGGCCCGCTGGGAGCGAATGGCCTGGACCACCGCCTGGGCAGCCCGCACCGTGGTGATGCACGGCACACCAAAGCGCAGCCCCGCCAGCCGCATGGCCTGCTCGTCATAGACACTCTTCTTGCCCAGGGGGGTGTTGACCATCAGCTGAATCCGGCCATTGCGGACGTGGTCCACGATGTCGGGTCGACCCTCCCGAACCTTGAAGACCACCTCGCAGGGGATGCCCAGGCGCTCCAGCTCCTTGGCTGTGCCGCCGGTGGCGAGCAGCTGAAATCCCATGGAGTGCAGCGGGCCGGCGAGGTCAGGCAGGATGTGCTTGTCCTGATCGCGGATGCTCAGGAAGACCCCGCCTTCATTGGGGAGCCCCTGGCCGGCACCGGACAGGGCCTTTGCGTAGGCTTCGCCGAAGGACCGACCAATGCCCATCACCTCTCCGGTGCTGTGCATCTCCGGCCCGAGGACCACATCATTCATGTCAAACCGGCCCCAGGGAAACACTGGCGCCTTGATGAAGTACGTGCCGTTGGCAGCCAGTTCGGGCAGGGTGCCGAGGTCCGCGATGGTCTCCCCCAGGCACAGCCGGGTGGCCAGCGTGGCCAGCGGTACCCCGCGGGCCTTGGAGACATAGGGCACTGTCCGAGAGGCGCGCGGGTTGACCTCGATGACAAAGACCACCCCATCCTGAACCGCGAACTGCACATTGACCAGGCCCACCACCCCAAGGCGGGTCGCCACTCGCTTGACGACATCGATCATCGTGTCCCGGTTTTCCTGCGTGAGCACCACCGGCGGGATGACGCACGCGGAGTCACCGGAGTGCACACCGGCCTCCTCGATGTGCTCCATGATGCCGGCGATGTAGCAGACATTGCCATCGCACAGCGCATCCACGTCGTACTCCACAGCACCGCTGAGGAAGCGGTCGAGCAACACCGGGTGGTTCTCGCTGACCTGCAGGGCCTCCAGAAGCGCGGACTGGAAATCATGCTCATCAAAGCAGATGGCCATGGCCCTGCCACCCAGCACATAGGAGGGTCGGACCAGCAGCGGGAAGCCAATCTGAGCGGCGACAGCCTCTGCCTCGGCTCGGTTGGTCGCCATGGCACCCTCCGGCTGGCGGATGTCGAGCTCGGTGAGCAGCGCATTGAAGCGCTCGCGGTCTTCGCACAGGTCAATGGCATCTGCAGGAGTGCCCAGGATGGGCCCGATGTCATGGGCGAGCTTGAGCGGCGTCTGGCCACCGAACTGAAGAATGATCCCCTTGGGCTTCTCCTTGTCCAGCACATGCTGCACATGCTCGATGGTGACAGGCTCAAAGTACAGCTTGTCTGAGGTGTCGTAGTCCGTAGAGACAGTCTCGGGATTGTTGTTCACCATGACGCTGGTGAACCCGGCCTCGTGAACCGCGAAGGCCGCATGGCAGCAACAGTAGTCAAACTCCAGGCCCTGCCCGATCCGGTTGGGGCCGTTGCCCAGGATGATGACCCGCTCCGTCTCCGACTCTCCGGACTCATCCTCGTCCTCATAGGTCGAGTACAGGTAGGGCGTGTCGCTCTCGAACTCCGCCGCACAGGTATCCACCCGCTTGTAGACCGGTACAATTCCCTTGTCCGCGAGCTGCTTTCGTACCGCAGACTCTGAGCAAGCCAGGATGCGTGCAAGGTGCGCATCCGGCATACCGAGGCGCTTGGCCCGGCGGAGCTCCGCAGAAGAGATGTCCTCCAGGAAGCGCCCATCGAGCTGGTCCTCGCAGGCGATGATGGTGCTCATCTCGAACAGGAACCACCGGTCGATGCCGGTGAGCTGCTGGATGGCCGTAGCGTCCCAGCCTCGGCGCAGCGCCTCGAAGAGCGCAGACATCCGGTCTGGAGTGGCAATGGCCAGGCGCTCCTTGATCTCCTGATCCGTCCACTTTCGAGCGTCCTCGTAGCCACCCTCCAGCGATGCAATGGCCTTGAGCAGTGCCTCTGCAAAGGTGCGCCCGATGCCCATGACCTCGCCCACCGACTTCATGGCGGTGCCCAGCGTGCGGGTGGCACCGCGGAACTTCTCGAAGTTCCAGCGGGGGAACTTCACGACCACATAGTCCAGGGTGGGCTCGAAGCAGGCGGGGGTCTTCTTGGTGATGTCGTTGTCGATCTCATCGAGGGTGAGGCCCACGGCGAGCTGTGCAGCGATCTTGGCGATGGGAAAGCCCGTGGCCTTGCTGGCCAGCGCGCTCGACCGGCTCACGCGGGGGTTCATCTCGATGATGGCGATGGTGCCGTCCTCGGGATTGACCGCAAACTGTACATTGGACCCGCCGGTCTCCACACCCACCGCCCGCATCACCTTGATTCCGACGTCCCGCAGGTTCTGATACTCGCGGTCTGTGAGGGTCTGCACCGGCGCAACGGTGATGGAGTCTCCGGTGTGGATGCCCATCGGATCGAAGTTCTCGATCGAGCAGATCACGATGACGTTGTCTGCCAGGTCCCGCATCAGCTCGAGCTCAAACTCTTTCCAGCCGATGATGCTCTGCTCCACCAGCACCTGAGAGGTGGGAGAGAGATCGAGCCCACGGGTGATGATCTCCCGGAACTCGTCGATGTTGTAGGCCACACCGCCACCCTCACCACCCAGCGTGAAGCTCGGGCGGATGATGGCGGGAAGGCCCACCTTGTCGAGCAGTGCCTCCGCTTCCGCGAGGGTCTGCGCCGTGCCCGAGAGTGGCACATTCAGCCCCACCTCGATCATCTTGTCCTTGAAGAGCTGTCGGTCCTCGGCCAGCGCGATGGCTGCAGGCCGGGCGCCGATGAGCTCCACGCCGTGCGCCTCGAGAATGCCGGCCTCGTGCAGCGCCATCGCCAGATTGAGTCCGGTCTGTCCGCCGACAGTCGGCAGGATGGCATCCGGCTTCTCTCGCTCGATCACCTGCTTGGCGGCTTCGAGTGTCAGCGGCTCGATGTAGGTGGCGTCGGCGACGGAAGGGTCCGTCATGATGGTGGCCGGATTGGAGTTCAGCAGCACCACCCGGTAGCCCAGGGACCCAAGCGCTTTGCAGGCCTGGGTACCGGAGTAATCGAACTCACAGGCCTGGCCGATGACAATTGGACCCGACCCGATGACCATGATGGTCTCGATGTCGGTACGCCGGGGCATCCCTCTCCCCTGGCAGCGGGCTCTCGGCCGGAGAGCAGTGCAGCCGGGGGCCTCGTAACAGAGTTGGGCCGGTGGATCATCCCCATGGGCAGAGGTTGCTGGACGGCTTCCCTACAAGAGATTCCATCGACGCATGGTCTGCACGGATTACGGCCAAGCTGCGATGAGATCTGTTTGGCTGACCTTGATGATCCTTGCCTGCCAGAGCGGGGACAAGAGTGCGCGCTCGGACCCAGCCGACACCGATCGGCAGGAGGACACTGCCGAGGCTTGCGCCTCGGAGACGGAGTATCCGGTCACCTGGAACGGCTGGGCGAGCGGCTTCTTTGCCAGCTACTGCCGGTCCTGCCACTCCGCAGTCGCATCGGATCGTCGGGGAGCGCCGGAGGGCGTGGACTTCGACACCGAGGCCGATGTGGACCGTCAGATCGATGCGATTTGGCGGGTGGTGATCACGCAGGAGCGAATGCCGGTCGGAGGGGGGGTCTTCCCCGATGATCTGCTGCTCCTCAGCGAGTATCTCTGCGCCAGAATGGACTAGGCAAGAAAGTCCCGAATGGCCTGGTTGAAGAGGTCGGGAGCCTCCACATTCGGGCTGTGGCCCACTCCGTCGAGCAGCACCAGGCGGGCGCCGGGAATCCAGTGGGCCAGGTGCTCGGCATTCTCTACCGGGGAGAGCCCGTCGTCGGTTCCATGGATGACCAGGGTGGGCTGGGTCACCTCGGGGAGACGATCTGCCAGATCGAAGCCGTCCCAGGCCTCCCACTGCCGGGCGATGCCCACCGGGTTTGGGCGGTGCTTGATTCGCCATCGGGCGAGGGCCTGGATGCGGTCGGGGTGACGGGCTCGGTAGACGGCACCAAACAGGACCGGGGCCACCGTCTGTGCCCAGTGGTCCGCATCTGCCGTGGCTGTCGATCGGAGGAGCTCGTGGGCACTCGCATCACCCGGACTGTGCAGCCGCCCGCCTGCGCTGGTGCCGCAGAGCACCATCCGCCGCACTCGCTCTGGCCATCCAAGGGCCAGCTCCTGGAGTACCCGTCCGCCAAAGGAGAGCCCCACCATGTCGGCCTGATCCATCTGGAGAACGTCCATCAAGCCCACCAGATCTGCCGCAAAGTCCGCCATACAGACCGGGGCATCCACCACCTCTGAGCCTCCCGCCCCCCGGTGATCGAAGGTGATCACCTGGTGGGTCTGACGGAAGGCACGCACCTGCAGCTGAAAGGCGGCCTGTACGCCACCGAGCCCATTGATGAAGAGCAGCGGGGGGCCCTCTTCCAGCCCTGTGTTGGTGTAGCAGAGGCGTGGGGATGTCAGAGAGTGCGGCATGGGGACATGGGGTATCCCATGGTCACAGAATCCACCGCTCACCGGCGCATCCATCCGCCGGGTCGGGGCTCCAGAAGGACGGCCTGAACCCTGGGGGGTTAGACAATTGAACTGTGTTTGTGGCTACTACCATTCTACTCGTCACCCTCCTGGGCCCAGCTGCGGCTCAAGGGACATGCGAGAAGGAGAACTTCGCGGTCGCAGTGGATGTGGGTCACAGCGCCCACCAGAGCGGAAGCACCAGTGCACGTGGAAAGTCGGAGCATGCATTCAATGATCGCCTGGCCAAGGAGGTC
>Ga0310342_100000459_pt1 | contig 22899 bp, 24 predicted proteins | sample S15DNA20500_MG_FD_206155 | JGI IMG/M metagenome (GOLD analysis project Ga0310342, IMG submission 206155) | Marine microbial communities from station ALOHA, North Pacific Subtropical Gyre - S1503-DNA-20-500_MG | ecosystem: Environmental > Aquatic > Marine > Oceanic | place: Pacific Ocean: North...
AGTCTAAGCCCGCAGACTGCCGAACAAGTCAGGTCTATCTAGTCGCTCTCGTTGATCAAAGTGGCAGCATCTCTTGGGACGAGCAAAATCCACGTTGATCCCGGTGCCATAGCTACCGTGCTCCCTGTGGCATCAGTGAATTGAGTGTGGACCGTGATATTGGGTTTGTTCCAGCGGCCCTCGATGACTTTGCCATCGGTAAGTATCCATGCCCGTCCTTTTCCTTCAGTTAACTGAGCAATCGGAATTCGTGCACCATTCGAATCGATTTCGTTGCTTAGGACGTACTTCGTGAACTGAACGACAACATTCTCAGGAACCAGGGCAACTAGATCACCTTCGTCGTCAGCGACTAGGTGTTGCTCACCGTTCTGGAATCGTTGCCACCCGCCGAGTGCAGCGGCCCATCTAAAGGACACGTCGGTCGAACCCCAGGTGATATCGACACCGTCGGTGGGTTCAGCTTCTGAAGTGACTGGCTGACCAAGAGCGCGAAAGGGCCATATCGGTTCTGCGGGAGGGAGGTCGTCGGGTGCATGTCGAAGTAGTTTCTCGCTACGCGCCCACAAGTTGCTAGGCGTGGTCCGATCCGTTCGCCGCCAGTAATCAGATGGCTTGCGGTACACCCCAACGTCAGTCACTGCCACTGAGTCAAGCAACTTACGAAACGCCCAGTTTGCTCCGCTCCATCCAAATAGTGCTCCGTCGAACGGCATCAAGAGTGGGATGTCGGTTGAGCGACCGGAGCGCACGGGCCCGGCCATCTCAGGCACTTGTGTATGAAAGATCGCTAGAAACCTCGTCAGTCCCCCTTCGACTAGTTCTTCGAAGACAAGGTCGGCTTCTTGAATCCCTTGTTGGGGCATTGCAGTTGGTGCATTATCAATCTTCAAGGCCAAACGCGGTGCCGCAAGGGTGGCTTCGGGTATTGGTGTCCCCCTATAAGGCGCTCGGGACACTTCTGTTTGTTGTTGATTGTCTGAGGATTGAAACCTGGTGGTGGTGGGAGATGACGCGGTTGAAGTCGTAGTTGTTGTTTGGGGCTCATCACCCTCAGGTTGGCGGAGATGCTCGTTGATCGATGTGGTGGTTGTAGCGATCGCAGATGTCGTTACTGCCGAGTTGTTAGTGACTCCCTTGACGTCATCACGTAAATCAGGGGCGCAGGAGACTAGAAGTGCCGCGCAGAAGCCAAATGCAATTCCGCGTCGCATGGTCTGGAAATCACATCTCGCGGAGCGAGGCGATCCGAGCTTGAATACTCGTTTGCTCTCCCGCGCTTGACGGGTCGACCAGCCATAGCGGTGCTGTGATGGGGTCAACTTCGGGCAAATGGTGTTGATTCTCGAAAACCTCAAGCGCCTCAATCATCCCAGGTGGATATCGGGTAACCGCTACTCCCGCTGAGTCACCATAGAAATCGTTGCTGGTCTCAAGATCGCTAGTCAGTCGGCCCCTCGTTACCACGTCCAAAAGGAGAAAAGGTTGAACTCGAAAGCGCGATGACCCCAAGGTTAAGCAAAAGGTACTTAACGTCGTGCTGATCACCGCCACCCGATAATTCGCTATTTGAGCGATCCGATTAGCAAGCGCTGCCTCGAGTTCTATACGGCTGGTGTTCTCAAGAAGTCCGGTAGTGACTAGCAGCGTTGATTTGTGGGGCAGACGTCCAACAGCGGCGATATTGCGCGCCGGTGATCGAAGTACGCGAACCTCAGGGGGTGAGATACCGGTAGTCAGACATAAGGCGTCGACCAGATTCTCCAACCGCGGGTAGCTATCTGTCGCTACTTCAGTTTCTCCGCACCCTGCGATGAGCCGACGCTCTGCTTCTTTAGACGACCACGCAACTGCGCCGAAGGTTGCTAAGCCAGCTGGCACTGATATCCAAATTGGTACGAGTTCGCTCAGCCCAACCGCGCATACCAATACAGAAGTCAGCAGGACCGATAACCAAAACATGATGCTAAGTCGAACTGCGCGCTGTTGGTTTCTATCGCTCCAGTTCTCCATTTGCTTTTCGTATCTCCGATGTCGGTCAGTGGCTCGAAGTCGCAGTGTAGAGGTCCGAGCGGCGGGGCATTGATACCCCCTCAATGAGGTGGAAACAGCGGCCTGTTCATCTCAAGTGGCCGATCATCCGACTCAACTCTTCGCGCCAACCACCTCTTTCGGGATCTTTGAGTTCGATTTCGATCGCGCGCTGATACAACTCAACATAAATCTCAGCAAGTCGAGCCATCGAGAACTCTGCTGCTCGGCTCAACCCTGCTTGCGACAGTTGACTTGCTAGTTGCTTGTCTTCGAGCACACGTCTCAACCCTGAACTCAGCGTTTGAACATCGCCAGGTGCAACCAAATATGCCTCGTCGCCTCCTTTAGCAACATTGCGATAGCCCGGCAGGTCACTCGCTACTACCGGCGTGCCCGACGCCATTCCTTCGAGAAGCACAATTCCGAAGCTCTCCCCTCGGAGAGAAGGCACGCAAAAGACATCAGCCCCCTTCAATCTCGATATTTTCTCTTCATCGCTTACCGCTCCCAACCACTTCACCCGCTCGTCAGAGCCATACCGTGAACGCAGTTCTTCGGTTTGAGGGCCGTCGGACATAACCCACAGCGTTACTTTCTCTGGCATTGACACGACTGATTGAAGTAGCACCTCTAAACCTTTGCGCGGTTCGTGACGCCCTAGATATGCGATCGTTGGACCTGAGGTGTGCTTCGCTGACGAGTTGTCGAAGCTTTCGATCTCGATGCCATTGAAGGTCACCTCGTAGTCACCTCCGAGGGCGTCGCTCGCCATATCGCTCGCTTCTTTGGAGACCGCTACCCGAACATTCATTCGACTGGCAAGCCAGTGAACACCTGGCGTGAGGTAGGCCTTGCTGCCTCCAGCGGCGTGCCAGGTCCCCACGATCGGTGCGTTTCGGAGAAATAATGCCGTTTGACAAGGTCCCGGACAGATCGGTTCGTGGATATGTATGACATCAAATTCTTCGTCGCGTAGAGCACGAATCGTCCGAAGAGTGCAAGCTAGATCGGGAGCTATCGGTGCGACCGATCCGTTAGCAAATGTTGGGATGCTCGCGCCTAAAGGAGTCACTCCGGGTTCGGGAGGGGCTCCATCACACGGACCTAAAATTCGTACCCGATGCCCAAGGCGACCCAGGGCTCTACCTAATCCGAGAACTTGAGTCTGGACGCCTCCCGGACTGGTGAGACTGTAGGGCGAGACAATTCCGATCCTCACGGCGACCAACGCTACGTGATGGAGGTGCAAAGACCCACCAGAATTCGAGTGACTTTCAAACCTCAGAAGATAAATCGCTCGGCCAATTAGGTTGGAAGAGATGCCATTGTTCGGGCGCTCGCTGGATAAGGAGCGCTAGTTCGTCGGCTAAGTGAGTTGTCACTCGCTTGACGTCTTCTCTAATTGTTGCTTGACGATTGGTGTTGAGCGGCGGCCGAACAACCCCAATATGTTGGCCCCGGGGCTGGAAGTAAACCGCCGTCGGAAGAACCGTGGCTCCGGTACGAAGGGCCAGGAGTGCCGGCCCACCCGGCAAAGTGGTGTGTTCCCCCATGAAGTCGACTTCGATGCCGCTCCCGGAAATATCCCGGTCGCAGAGGAGACAAACAATCTCGTTTCGTTTCAAGGCGGATGCGATTTCGGCTCCTGCTGATGGGCCAATAGGAACAACTTTCATTCCTAGTTTTGACCGAAAGCCAGCGAACCAGTCAAACAGTTGCGGGGGTTCAATCGGCTCGACGACGACAGTGATCGGTAGTTTGTTAACCGTCGCCATCCAAAATCCGGCCCATTCCCAGCCACCTAAATGCGGAAGGGCAAGGATGACGCCCTTGCCGCGTTTCAGTGCCTGTTCAACGTATTGGTAATCGGGAACTTCTATGCCGTGAGAGAGCCGCGAGCTCTTGATAGAGGGCAGGCGAAACGATTCGATCCAGTAACGGCAGTATGAAGCGAACGCGTTTTTTGCCGCACGTTTGACTTCATCAGCGGTCGCGCTGCTACCCATCGCTCGCCTCATGTGACGTTCGACCATCCGCCGCTTTTGAGGAAGGAATCTGCTGAGCGGAAGCGCAGCCACCTTCGGCAGAGCGGCGGCTAATGGGCCGGGTAGGGCCCGTGCGGCGGTAGCTCCGACTCGGTAAAGCGTCGTGACACCTTGGCCCGACACGATCAGTCCTGACGGTTGGAAGAGTGAATATCGCGGGTTGCTTGGCGCCACACCTTAAAGAACCTCTGCACCGCGGTCACTGAGGTCAATGCAAGCATGACCCATAGCACTGGAACGAGGATGGCTTCGAAACACAACCCAAAACCGAGGATGACCATCCTTTCGGCGCGTTCCATCAAGCCACCTTTGGCTTGATATCCCAACAATTCCGCCTTTGCTCTTTCATAGCTGATCAGCGAGGAGACCGCTAGAACGGCCATCGGGAGCAGCACTATCTTCCCGCCGTTACTTTCAGCCAGGTGCCATCCAATGCCGCATAACAACAAGCCGTCGGTCACACGATCGGCTGTCGAATCGAAGAAAGCTCCTCGTTTTGAGGAAGTGCCGGCCGCTGCGGCGACTGCGCCGTCTAACAGATCTGGGACGGCAGTCAGAATCAGAAATGTGAGTCCCAAACGCAGTTGTCCTTGACCGATCAACACGCAAGCTGCAACTGACATCAACAGTCCGATGCAGGTGAGGAAATCGGCACTTATGCCGAGCCGAGACAGTCCTCGCCCAATGGGCCCAACTATGCGATCAACCGCATTGCGAAAGTTTCCGTCAAACATCAGATACGACTTTTCGAGTCGTCCTCAGATTCCGCTGTTCGGATCCAATCTTCTGGGTTGTCCTCTACGTATGCGTCGACGATGGTTCCATCGATGGCATCAACCAGGACAAGTCCCCTGCTGACCGGCGGATCCTCAGCTGAGAACACGAGTATCTTCCACGTGGGACGGCTCATTAAGCCTCGCCAACCTAGTTGCGCACTGGCATGACCAACAGGGAAACCAACCGCCTGGTTAGCTGACACCAGCGCTGCGTTCTCATCAAGACCGAATCCGCGTCCTGCTGCAAGGCTGTACAAACCGAAAAGACCAAGTCCGCTGCATCCAATCAACAGTCCGGCGTTAACGAGTACGGGATCGCCGGGCACCAAAATAGATCCGGTTCCTACCACGATTGCAATCGCTAGATATAGAGCGCCTGTTAGTCGTCGGCGTTTATTATTGGGGAACTTGTAAGCACCCACGAACCCGCGGTCGAGGTCCTCGGGGAGTTCATCACCCACTTCGCGGTTGTCCACGTGCTTCACGCTACCTGTCGCCAGTCAATATTTACTAAGCGTTCAAGCGAAAGCAGAGCGGAGGCGTTCAAGCGTTGAGTCTAGAGATTCAGGCAAAACCCGAACGCCGCCAACGGTGGTCATGAAGTTCGTGTCGCCATCCCAGCGCGGTAGCACGTGCACATGAAGATGATCGGGTATCCCGGCGCCGGCTCCCTTGCCCAAGTTGGCTCCCATGTTCACTCCGTCGGGGGTGTAAGCACTTTCGATCGCTGCGATAGCTCTCACCACCAAGTCGAACATCTCGTGTCGCGCTGCCTCTTGTAGATCATCGAAGGTAGCCACGTGGCCATAGGGAAGGACCATGACATGCCCTGTGTTGTAGGGATAGGCGTTCAAGATGACCGCCGCAGTTTCTCCGGTGTGAACTAACTGTTCTGGGTGGGTCGCACGGAGGTCCAACACCGAGCAAAGAACACATTTGCCTTGAGAGGCGCTCGAGATTTCGCCCGTCTCACCACTTACGTAGTCCTGGCGCCAACTCGCCCAAATGCGATCAAGGCCATCCACTAGAAGACCCTCGCCAGGAAAGACCTCATTCCAGGCCTACAAGTTTCAGGGCGACTCTGGTCTGATATCGAGTATTGAGTTGAAGGAGAACGGCCGTGAACGCTTCGATGGCGGTGGCATTCGACAAATTGCCACAATCCAAAGCTCTTGCACCGGGGATCTTGCCTACGATTTCTGCTACTAACTCTGTGGCTTCCTGGTCGTCGCTACAAATAAGAATGTCGCTATCGAGCGGTTGGTCTAGATTGCCTAATTCCTGCGCTGGAACATGCTGCAATGTCGCCGCGACTTTCGAATCAGGCAACGACGACTGCACGGATGCCGCAACCGAGCCGCGTGGAGGTATAAGCGGAACGAACTCGTCATCAACGCGCGCTAAGGCGTTGGACATCGTCACCACTACTTTGCCTCGAACCTGGTCTTTCACACTTCGAGCGGTGATCGCCGCTGCGTCCCAAGGGGTAGCAATCACTACAAATTCGCATTCGGCGGCACCAATGTTGTCTGATGGTAAAACATCTAATTCGCGTTCAGGCCACCGCTCGATGAGAGCATCCACGACTTCCATGGAGCGATACTTTGAACGCGAGCCAAGCACTACTTCGTAACCGATATCAGCCAGACGTGCTGCTAATGCCGAGCCAGCTGGTCCAGTTCCGCCAACGATCCCGATCCGCATGAAGTGCCACGGTACTGTCCGAGGGAGAGATACGGTGACTTCATTACGCGAGTTGTGACAATGGCTCCGACACACGGCGCCCAATGCACTAAACGGAGGACAACCCTTATGGGTCTGATGGACGGCAAAAAGCTGCTGATCACTGGGGTATTAACGGATGCTTCATTAGCATTCGAGGTAGCGAAATTGGCCCAATTGGAGGGCGCCGAAGTTGTGCTCACTGGCGCTGGCCGGGGTATGAGGCTTACGGAGAGGACTGCCCGCAAGTTGCCCGAACCTTGCGATGTCTTAGCTCTGGACGTAACTGAGCCTCAGCAAATCGAGGCCGTTTTCCTCGATCTTCAGGACCGCTGGGGGCGCTTAGATAGCGTGTTACACGCCATAGGTTTCGCTCCTGAATCGTGCCTGGGTGGCAATTTTCTCAATGCAGATTGGGAGGATGTCAGCGTCGCGTTACATATCTCTGCTTACAGTCTCAAGGCACTTGCTGGAGGCCTCCATCCATTGCTGGCAGAAGCCAAGGGCAGTGTCGTCGGACTGACTTTCGATGCCTCTGTCGCCTGGCCTGTTTATGACTGGATGGGGGTCGCTAAAGCTGCGTTTGAGTCAACCGCTCGTTATCTCGCGAAGTCGTTGGGCCCTGAAGGTATACGAGTGAACCTTGTATCGGCTGGGCCAATTCGAACGATGGCAGCTAAGTCTATTCCCGGGTTTGGGGACTTTGAAGACGCGTGGCAGGAACGAGCACCGATGGGCTGGGATGTCCACGACCAGAATTCGGTTGCTCGAACGACGCTAGCGATGATGTCAGATTGGTTTCCAATGACGACCGGCGAAATCGTCCACGTCGACGGCGGGTATCACGCTGTGGGTGCCTAAAGACGGATCAGATCGCTAATCAAGTCCCTAACCTTCTTCGATTAGCCCGCCTACTAACCCTCGCATAACATCGTCCAGGGTTAATACTCCGTGGTTGGTTCCTTCGGAGGTAACGAGCGCTAGATGGATCTGTGATCGTCGCATGAGTTGCAACACATCAGGCAAAGTAGCGTCAGGGTCGACTCGCAACATCGGCCTAATGAGCTCCGAGTTCAATAGCTGATTCGGCCCTTCCAGAGCCAAGAGGTCTTTGCTGTGCACGAAGCCGCGGACATCATGAATGTCGCGACCATGCACAACAAGCCGTGTGTGTCCTGTTGCCACAATTTGACTCTCAACTTCTGATATCGGGCAGTTCACGGCAACGGAGTGCACCTGATTCATTTCCGCCATTACTGCAGTCGCGAGCGTTTCGCTAAACGCCAGTGCACTCTCGATCAATGCGTATTCCTCGTGATCAATGAGTCCCTGGTCATGAGATTCATCGATCATTAACGAAAGCTCGGCACTGGTCGCAGCCTCATCGATCTCCGATGCTGGCTCGACACGCGCTAACCGAAGAATCCCATTCGAAAACCACAAAAGGGCGCCGACAATGGGCCGTGCCACCAACAGATAGGCCGCCATCGGTCGAGCTAAGAACAGCAATGTTCGTTCTGGGCCGGTGATGGCAAGGTTCTTGGGGACCATCTCACCTATAACCATGTGCACTATTACGACAAGGCCTAATGCAAAAGCGAAGCTGATTGAATGCAAAAGGGTCTCGCTGATCTCAACGAACTGAGACACAAGACTCTCCACTACGGACGCTACGGCTGGTTCGGCCAATCGCCCAACTATCAGCGAGCAGACCGTGATCCCTAACTGTGCGCCGCCTAATGTCGTTAGGACATCGCTTTGAAGGCGCTGGGCTGCAAGCGCTGAACGGCTGCCTTCACGGGCTGCTGAGTCGACCGCTGACCGCATGGCTCCGATTAGGCCAAACTCCAAAGCAACGAATGCACCGTTGAAAGCAATCAAGAGTGATCCGACTGCAATAGCCAAAAGCGTCATTGGGTTGTCCCGCCTTCAGGGGAATGACTCCGCGAAACATCGATACTTTCAACGGCAATCTCAGCGAGTCTTAGATTGTCCTTTCGCACCACCTCGAAAACCCAACCATGCCATTCGATGCTTTGCCCGATTTCAGGAATCGCGCCGAACTGCTGCAAAACAAACCCGGCGAGAGTTTCGAACGGTCCTTGAGGCAGACGTAAACCTAGAAGCTCTTCAACTTCGTCCTTTGAACTCGCTCCCGCCACAACCACTCGGCCGTCTGACCGACTCGCTGTAACCGGGGCGGGTTCGTCGTACTCGTCTGCTATATCGCCAACCAGTTCCTCCAAAATATCTTCTCGGGTGATAAGTCCGGCGGTACCTCCATGTTCATCAACTACCACCGCTAGCCGGCTGCTTGCGGCTTCTAGGTCAACTAGGACGCCATCAAGTTCTCGGTGCTCAGGAACAACAACAACCGATCGCAAAATTTCTGACAGAGGAGCACTTTCTCGAACTGCGGCAGTGATAGCAAAAACGTCTCTCACCTCGACGATTCCGACAATGTCATCGATGTCGTCGCCAATTACAGGGAACCGTGAATAGCCGCTTTCTTTGCACGCCTTGACGAGGTCAAAGATTTTGGCGGAGCGTTCCACGACGACCATCGAGGTTCGCGGGGTCAGAGCATCCGCGGCATCTTTCCCGGATAGACGCAGCGTGCGCGAAATGAGAATTGCCTCATCTTCGCTCAGAGTTCGGGCGCTTGACACTCGAACTAAGTGCTCAAGATCTTCAAGTGACCGAAGCGAACGTAACTCCTCAACCGGTTCGATACCTCCAGCGCGGAGAAGCAAATTTGCCAATCCATTGAAAGCCAAAGTGATCGGCGCGGTCAGGAGGCCGTAGACGCGAAGAATAGGGGCGAGCCATAGACCTGTACTCAGAGGTCTTGATATTGCAAGATTTTTCGGAGCAAGTTCGCCAAAAACCATCTGAATGAGAGCGGCGATTCCGATGGCAATCACCGCTCGTGCGGGCCCGGATATCAGACCCACGCCCGGCACATAGTCAAGTAAGGGCCCAATGGTGTCTTCCGCAAGTAAACCCAAAAGCAAAGAGGTGACGGTAATGCCTAACTGGGCTCCTCCGAGGTGGAAACTGAGTCGACTCAGTAGCCGTCTCACAAGGCGCGCTCGTCGATGTCCTCCATTAGCCATTAGCTCGACGCGTTCGACGTCAACCGCGACAAGAGAGAACTCGCCTGCAACAAAAATCCCGTTGAGAGCGACGAGAACTAGCACTGCAGCTACGCCCAAAGTGGGGCCGATGACCAACACCTCCTCAAATCAACCTCTATCCGCGCTTGCTTAGCGCCAAGGTACCCTCAGCACAATGCATATGGACGACGCCACCTTCGAACCGGTGCGCGACTGGTCCACTTACCCTCCCGTAAATGTTGCTATAACCGCTGATGCATCTCAGAGCTGGCTGAAACGCATCAGCCCGATCGTCGTAACTCACCGCCTCAGAATTTTTTGGTCGGTGCTCGCGGCCCTAGTGGCAATGTCCGCCCAAATTCTCGTTCCTAGGGTGATCGGGCTCGCGATCGATGGTGCGCTCATTGACCAAAGCAGGAACCTATGGGTCTTCGTCTTGGCCCTGTTGGTTCTGGGGGTAGCTCGAGCAGGCGCGACCTTTGGGTACAGGTATGGCCTTTACGGAATGGCTTTCAGAGTTGAGTACCAACTGCGGACCATGCTTTTCCAACACCTTGGACGATTATCTTTTGCCTTCTATGACCGAGTTCAAAGCGGTCAAATAATTAGTCGAGCTAACTCCGACATCAGATCAGTTCAAATGTTTATGGCCTTTGCCCCAATCATGGCGGTGCAATTTTTAAGTTTCGTTGTTGCGATCGGCCTAATGGCCAACATCAGCCTCTCTTTAACGGCAATCACAATGATCGCCCTACCTGGAGTCTTCGCTATTGGCCAACGGCTAAGAGCGACTATGTTCCCACTTTCGTGGGTGGTTCAGTCACGGCAAGCCGAAATAGCAACCGTCGTTGATGAATCAGTGAACGGGGTCCGAGTAGTCAAAGCATTCGCGGCGGAGCGTCAACAGATTGAGGCTCTAGCTCGGGGGGCGGAACGCCTGCGATGGGCGAACCTTGTTCAACACAGAACCCGAGCCTCCCACACACCGTTCATAGAGAACTTCCCCAGACTGGCATTGGCAGCGGTGCTACTGATTGGGGGGTTGCAAACCATCGACGGCTCGCTCAGCGTCGGTGATTTGGTGTCCTTCAACTTGTACATCCTTCTTCTGCAAGCTCCGTTCCGATTTATTGGGATGTTGTTAATTCTGGGTCAAAGAGCTAAAGCATCAGCGAAACGCATCTTTGAAGTACTCGACGAGCCTCTGGCTGTTGACGACAAACCTGGAGCGGTTGATCTAGTCCCATCCGGAGGGAACATTTCTTTTTCCAGGGTCACCTTCGGTTACGGAACTGAGACGGTCGGTGGAGCTCAAGGTGTAGAGAAGCCGCCGAAGGTTCTCAACGATTTCGAGCTCGAAATTCCCGCTGGCCAAAGCATCGCCATCGTCGGCCGAACCGGATCTGGAAAATCGACCATCGCGCGACTATTGATGCGCTTTTACAACATTCAACAAGGCTCAATTTCGTTGGATGGGCAAAACATTTCTTCTGTTACTCAAGCGAGTCTTCGCAGCGCCGTAGCGCTGGTGCCAGACGAACCTTTTCTTTTCTCTACCAGCGTCCACGAGAACATTGCCTATGGTCGGCCTGGCTCCACAAGAGAATCAGTGGAAGAAGCGGCACGCGCAGCCCAAGCGCACGATTTCATCGTCGGATTAGAGAACGGTTACGACACAATTATTGGGGAGCGGGGCTACGACCTCTCGGGCGGACAACGCCAGCGGATTTCACTTGCCCGCCTTTTCCTTCAAGATCCAGCGGTCGTAATTTTAGATGACTCGACAAGCTCTATAGATGTCGAGATCGAGGAGCGGATCCATGGATCTCTCAACAAGTTGCTGAGGGAGCGCACCACGGTCGTCATCGCACATCGCCTTTCCACAATTGCGCTGGCCGAACGAGTTGTTCTGGTGGAAGACGGTCGCGTCGTTGCCGACGGTTCTCATCAGCACTTACTAGACACCGAACCCCGTTACGCAGAAACACTCGCGGCGACGGTTGCCGACGATGAGGACGAGACATGGTGATGATGGGGCCGTCGGGGGGCGGGGCTTTTGGAGGTCCAAGCGCAACCCAATCAAGCGCGAGCGCCGGCTTGCCCTTCGCTGGAGTTCCTTCAGAGATGCAAGGTGGGGCCGAACGAATTCTGCGAGCGGAACCCGAACACTCTGATCCCGTTTTCTCATTCGAACGATTCGTTACCGATCACACAAGACTCAATCTTCGGGCATTGTTCGAGAAACGCCGCGCAGTTGCTCTTTGGGGCCTGGTTCTTCTAGCCATCGAAACCGTTACCGCTCTTCTGGGTCCGGTATTGACTCAGCAGGGCATCGATAACGGCGTCATGCAACGTGATCGCAATGCGCTGTACGGGACAGTTTGGCTTTTCGGATTGGTCATCCTTGTGAACGCCATCACCAGTTTTTGTCGTCAGCGTTGGAACGGGCGAATTGGCGAAGACATCATGTACGACGTTCGTATAAAGCTATTCAGTCACTACCAACGGATGGGGCTCGATTGGTACACCTCTGAGAAGTCAGGGGTGTTGCTCAGCAGAATGACCTCAGATGTAGAGGCTCTGACTCTGCTAGTCAACGAAGGCTTTGTGAACCTCGTAATTCAGGCCCTCACTATTTCGGTGGTCACAGTGGTGCTCTTTTGCTACAACCCACTTTTGGCGATTCTCCTCTTAGCTCTCGTGCTACCTCCGCTGATTGCTATGACACTGTGGTTCCGAGGCGTCAGTGAGCGCGGCTATTTCGAGGTGCGCGATCGAATCGCTTCCGTCTTAGCCGATCTCTCAGAGAACCTTGCGGGAGTTCGCGTCATCGCAGCGCTAAACCGACGTCGACAAAATGCAGAGCTTCACAGGAACGTCGTCGGTGCCTATCTTGACGCCAACTTGTACACAGCGCGAGCTGGAGCTATCTACGGTCCTGCAACCGAAGGCATAGGCATAGCAGCCCAAGCGATCGTGCTGCTGACGGGTGGTTGGATGGTGATAGATGGGTCGCTCCAAGTGGGCGAACTAACGGCTTTCGTTCTCTTTGTAAACACTTTTTTTGCCCCAATTCAGCAGATGGTGCAGTTGTACAATACGTATCAACAAGGACAGTCGGGACTGCAGAAGATCGGAGACATTCTCCAGACTGAACCAACCATCACTCAAGCACCTGATGCTCCTTTGCTTCCGCCGATAGAAGGCCACATCGAATTTAAGTCTGTGACTTTCGCCTACAGCGAAGGAAACGATGTTTTGTGTGACGTCGATTTGTCGATTGAACCTGGCGAGACTTTCGCCCTGGTGGGTGCGACCGGAGCGGGCAAAAGCACGATCGCAAAACTAATCACCCGTTTCTACGACCCCAGTTCCGGTTCAGTAACCATTGATGGCCACGATCTTCGAGGAGTGGATATCGACTCTTTGCGAGTGCAATTGGGTGTCGTCCCCCAAGAACCCTTTCTTTTCCACGGGACGATTCGCGACAACATCGCGTTCGCTCGCCCTGATGCGACGACTGAAGAAATTAACGAAGCAATCCGTGGTGTTGGGCTCAACGAGGTGGTCGAACAGCTAACTGATGGCATCGACACCCTGGTACATGAACGGGGCGTGTCTTTATCAGCAGGGGAACGACAATTGCTTGCATTAGCCAGAGCTTTCGTAGCGCGGCCGCGTGTAATTGTTCTCGACGAAGCAACATCGAGCTTAGATCTCCGTTCCGAGGCACAAATAGAACGTGCTTTAGAGCACTTACTTGAGGGCCGTACAGCGGTTCTGATCGCTCACCGCCTAGCGACGGCGATGAAAGCCGACCGAGTCGCTGTGGTCGATGACGGCAGAATCATCGAGTTGGGAACACATGAAGAGTTAGTTGAGCTAGGTGGCCGCTACTCGGAGATGTTTCGTACTTGGTCATCTCACGTCGAGAGCGATACATCGACTGAAACATCTCCCCTTTCGGATTAGCCCACTCAATCTGGCAAGCTGGCATTGTGACCGCCGCCTCTTCCACCGTCGTGCTACGAGACGTTTCCGTGAAATACGAAGGCACAACAGTTTTGGGGCCGTTAGACCTCGATATTTTACCTTCGGAACGGTGGGTCGTCCTAGGTCCAAACGGCAGCGGGAAAACCAGTCTCATAAGAGTTTTGTCGCTTTACCGCTACCCCACTACAGGCACTGTCGAGGTTCTGGGAGAGACGTGGGGCGCTACTGATGTGCGGACACTCCGTCAACGCATCGGTCTGGCTTCGTCGTCACTTAGAGATCAGTTCAGGGCAGACATTCAGGGAGTCGACATCGTTATGACTGCTCGACACGCTGCGCTTGAAACCTGGTGGCATGACTACTCGGACGAGGATCGTGCAGCCGCGGTGGAATGCCTGACCCGAGTCGATGCGGGAGCACTTGCTACTCGCCGATTTCACACAATGTCCTCGGGAGAGCAGCAACGGGTGCAGTTAGCACGAACTCTTATGGGTAATCCGGGTTTACTGTTGCTGGATGAACCGACGGCTGGGCTTGATCTAGTTGGGAGAGAACAACTCGTCAATAGTTTGGCTGTCGTCGCTGCAGATCCTGATACACCAGCGACGGTGCTCGTCACTCACCACACTGACGAGATTCCTCCCGGATTTACTCACGGCTTGTTGCTCAAGGATGGTGCAGTTATGGCCTGCGGACCTCTCGATCAAGTCTTGACTGCGGAGTCTCTTTCGAAGTGTTTTGGGCTAAATCTTCGTTTAGAGAACCGAGATGGCCGTTGGCTTTCATGGGCTACTAACTGACTTCAGTCATGCCGTTTGAACGTAAGTCGCAGTCGTTGGTTTTTGGTGAGGTAGCAGAGATCTATCACCGTTACCGACCGGGGTATCCTGACGAACTTTTCGAATGGATGTTGACGACCTGTGAGACCTTAACTACTGATCTCGTTGTTGATGTTGGGTGTGGCACAGGTAAAGCGTCCGCTCCTCTCATCGGACGGGGCTATGAGGTCATAGGTTTGGAGCCGGATCCGTCTATGGCTTCAATAGCACTACGAGAGTTGCAAGAATCTGGTTTGTTTTCTGTCGAAGAAGCCACGCTTGATGGTTGGACAGGTACAGCGAGGAAAGCGGGTTTGGTGATAGCTGGACAATCGTGGCATTGGACAAACCCAGCTACCCGTTTTCAGCGCGTGGGGTCGATGCTTCGTTCGAACGGTTGGTTATGCGTTTTTTGGAACCGTCCTGAGCAAGGAGAGCGACTGTTCGACGCGGCTACTGATCTGATTTACGCCGAACTCGCGCCCGAGTTTAAAAACAAACCGTACCCAGTTCGGTTACCGGGTTCTAAAGCAGCAATTAGCGCCGAAACTCCCACAGAAGAAATCGAACTCAGTGGCCTATTTGGACCGGTGGAGGAATTCCAGATCGCATGGGAACTCAAGATAAGTACCCATGAGCACGTACAAAATCTACGGACCCAATCTGACCACCGAATGCTTAAGTCATCGGTGTTAGACGATCTTTTGAACCAAGTGGCTGAACAGATCGATTTAGTTGGTGGGAGCTATCGGCAGTCTTTCACCACACATGCTTATGCAGCGAAGCTGTCCGTCTGAGAAAATCTCGCTATGACTACGCACGAAGACCACATTCATTCTTATTTTGAGGCATGCACTTCAGGGTCAGGAGAAGCCGTTGCGAAGCATTTCACTGAGAACGCTGTCATCTACGACACGAATCATTCACCAGTTGCAACCGCTATTTCCATCGGAAACTTTTGGAATCAGATACGGACCAAATGGACCGGTGCTAGGTGGGTCGTGGAACGAGTAGTAGAGAGCGGCGATTCAGCGGCGATTGAATGGACGATGGAAGGTGAGCATCTTGGCAAACATTTTTCAGTGCGGGGAAGTGAGCACTACAGCTTCCGCGGAAATCTCATCGAGGAGATCCGTCAGTACTGGATCTTTGACCCAGAGAACCCTGGTGGTGGCCTCATTGACTACCCCTACGATCAACCCAATCGCATAGGTTCCCATGACTGAAGCTGAAGATCATCCGCCGGAAGGGTTTCATCTGATTTACCCGGATTCGCAGTTCCTTCTGCGAAGTCGCTCAGCTGAGGCGTTGCGTAGGCTGGGCAACGCTTTCGTCCGCCATCGAATCAGTGACTCTGAATTAGAAACGCTCACCGAATGGGCCGATATCGCCGTTTCAAATTTTGAACGCTCAGACCCGATACCTCGACCAACAGACTATTTCGAGCGGCGCTATAGCGACCCGCCACCCATAGATGGGGCTGAAGTCATCGCTTTCAGTGACCGAACTTTTAGCGGCCCAGCCAATCCCATGGGTGTTGAAGTTGAGTTGCGTCGTGCTGGCGATCGAGTGCTGAGCAAAGTTGTTTTCGGTGCTGCGTTTGAAAGTGCTCCCGGCAGAGTTCATGGAGGTGCAGTTTCGGCCTTAGTTGACGACACCATGGGGTATCTAATGGTGGTAATCGGCGAGGCTGCCTATACGGCTCGCCTTGAGGTCGACTACCGAGGAGGAGTGCCGGTTGATCATCCAGTGTGGTTCGAAGCATGGGAAGCCAGCCGTGAGGGTCGCAAACTCAAGGTTGAACTGACTGTTCGTCAAGACAACGATGGTGCTCCCGATCAACTTGCCGACCCTTTGATCACCGCCGAAGGTCTCTTCATTATTCCGACATGAGGGTCCTCATAGGCGCCTCGTCGTTCGCTTTTATCCACAAAGTCGGTATTTAGGTTGGAGCAAAAACTCACCTAAAGTTTCTTTGACGGACGCCAACTGTCGCGGTCACCAGTCCGTCTTGTTTTGCAACAATTCAGCGAATGAAGTGCCCTTATCCGGTCCCGGTTCTTTGGGAAGACCTAGCACCCTTTCGCCGATGATGTTTCGCTGCACTTCATCTGTGCCCCCATAAATTGACGGGGCAGGAGAGAACACGGCCATTTCTTGGATCATTCCACCGGTAACAGATTCGTCACCCCATAAAGCCATATCTGGTCCAAGTATTGAACCAGCTAGCTCACGGGTTCGATGAAGTGCTGAAGTCATAAGGAGTTTGGCAAGATTTCCCTCACCGCCGGTCTGCTGATTTTTTTGGCGAGTGCGCTGAGAATTCATCCGCATCAACTCGAGTTCTGTGTGTAACCGCGCGAGCTCCTGTCGAATGCGGCCATCACCGAGTTTGTCTCGTTCCTCAGCAAGTTCTCTAAGCAGCTGGAAGGTTCCGGGGCCAACTCCCCCGGCAGCTAACGCCAGACGCTTTCCGACGAAAGATCCGGCTGACTTTTCTAGATGACCAGCAATGCTGCCCGGGTGTGCCGCTGCATAAGCCATTCCATGTCCGCCTCCAATCCCGGCACGTTCAACCATGAGAGTCGTGTTCGCGACGCGCCAGCCGTCATTTAGTTCGCCGATCAAGTCGCCGTGGGACACACGAGCTTCATCAATAAATACTTCGTTGAATAAAGATCTACCCGTCATTTCGCGCAATGGCCGAACTTCGACGCCCTCTTGGTTCATGGGGAATGCAAACCAACTGATTCCCCGGTGTTTAGGTGCGTTCGGGTCAGTTCGAGCAATGAGCATTCCCAGATCGGCGTGCTTCCCTTCTGATGTCCATACCTTTTGACCGCTGATGACCCATTCGTCGCCGTCCCGGACTGCCTTGGTTTGTAGACCGGCCAAATCACTCCCAGCGCCCGGCTCCGAGAAAAGCTGGCACCAGGCGTCAGTGCCGTCAAGGATGCGGGGAACATACCGCTCGATTTGAGATTCGTTTCCGTGAACAAGAATTGTCGGGGCCGCCAACAACATGCCCAAGCCTGCCGGCGATCCAATAGCTCTTCGCTCACGTAACGCGGCAGCGAGCACACGGGTTTCGGCTCGGCCCCAATCGTGGCCGAAGGGCTCGGCTAGGCCAGGGTTTGAGAAACCCGCTGAGGACAGGCGCTGCCACCATTCACGCACTGTTAGATCAGGGTCCCAGTTGTGATCAATCCATGCATCCAATTCTTCGCGCAACTCATTGCTCATTGAAAAGCTCCGATAGAAGTCTTATGTAGGCGAGAACTAACTGCGGCTTTCACGCTAGCTGCGACGACAGGGTAGGGAACAGTTCACCTCGGAGCTAACTTCAGGGTTACCAATTAACCCAGCGGGAGCAGCCTTGACCGGATTAGCTCGATTGACCATCGATCGTATACATCATTACCGAGACATAGGCAGGGCGTACCAAGTGCGGGTGGACGGCAATCTGGTCGGACGCGTCAAGGATGAAAAATCTGAGACCTTTGAGATTGAACCAGGAATTCACGAAGTCAGGGTGCGATTGCTATGGCTCCAGAGTCCTCCTGTTGAACTCAGGGTCGAGGCGGGCGACGCAGTGCGTTTGCGCACCGGGCCCAACGGTGGAATAACGCAAGCTTGGCGCATTTATCTTGCACCTCACACTGCGATGTTTCTTGAAGCTGTGAATTCTGATTCCTAACGAAGGGATTCCAGTATCACGGCCACTCCATCTTCGTCATTACTGGGAGCCACGAGGTCAGCCTTGGCTACAACATCGGCGTGGGCGTTGCCCATCGCTACTGAACATCCCGCCCAACCGAACATATCGAGATCGTTTAGTCCATCACCGAACACCCAAGCGTCTGACGCGTCGACGCCACACATCTTCGCTACTTGTGCCAACCCACTCCCTTTGTTAACTCCTGAAGCGACAATTTCCGGGGTCTCAAGGCCCGATGGTCGAACTTCAGTGCCTGGTGGCATACGCGGTTTCAGAATTTCAATAGCCCGCAGCGGGTCAAGTTCTTTGCAATCAAGCAACCATGTCAGCACCGGACCATCAACCGCAGCAATGGCATCAGGCACCCGCACTGCATCAATCGCAAAGTCAGCCGGGAATTCGTGGACAAAATGTTGGTCCCAAATGTGACGGCCGTCCGCCATGTCGGCTGCTAACGCAATGTCAGGTATGAGTTGCCTCGCTAACTCAGCACTAGTTCGGGTTTGTTGTGGACTCATGGTTCGCTCTGTTAGTCGCGAACCGTCAGCTCCTACGACCATCGCTCCGTTCAGACAGACGTAGTAGTCGACACCGCCAATTTCTTTGGCTATTCGGGTCACCTGAGCCCATGGGCGCCCGGTTGATAACACTAAAACGCATTCTCGACGTTTTAGGGAATTGATGGCGTCACGAACTCTCGGAGCAACAGTGCCGTCGGAGCGAAGCAACGTGCCATCTAAATCGAAGGCCAACAGCCTTGGGAAAGAATCCACGATCTTGAAACGTACACCTAGGTTCAGACAGGGACGTCTATGCGTCGATCGCCCCGCCGTCAGCTTTGAAATCAATTCCGGTTAGGTGCCAGGCAACGTCACTAGCTACAAATACGACATATCGACCGATGTCCTCCGGGTCGGGAATGCGACCCGTCAAGTTGGGCATAGAGTTTTCGAGAGCCCAGCGTTGCACTTCGTCCCATCCGTGAATGTTGTGACGTGCCGCACGTCGCTGGAGCATCTCGCGCACCTCTGATGTCGCGATCATGCCCGGGCTCACTAAGTTCGCTGTCACCCCGGAACCGCGTAGCTCTTTTGCGAGACTGCGCACTACTACGGGCAACGAGCCTTTCGACCCGTAGTAGTCGGGATTGTGCTCGCTAGGTCGTTCCGTGCCGACTGTCCCTAGGAAAATTATTCGGCCCCACCCGCGTTCTCGCATGGAGGGAAGCACCCGTTGGGTAAGCCGAATTCCGGTTAGGACATTGGTTTCCCAACCCTCTTTCCAAACTTCGGCCGGTTGCGCCCAGTCAGTACGGCCTGGCGCTCCATGATTATTTACAAGCACATCGACTGGGCCATAGGTCGCTTCTACTTGGCTAACTATGTCGTCTGCCCCCTCAGACGTTCCTAAATCGCCATGCACAGCGACAGCGCTGCCTTTGTTGGCAGTTATATCAGCGACCACATCATCGGCTTGACCTAACTCATGACCATGGACACCAACAAGGGCGCCTTCCTCAGCAAAAACTTTCGCCGTTCCTGCTCCAGTTCCGCGGTAAGAGCCTGAGACCAAAACCACCTTGTCTTCTAGGCCCAATTTCACAACGAACCTCCCATTCTCTAGTCAATCGTTGTCGCTGTAGCAGTCGCTACATCAAGCAACCGGTCATCATTACCGACATCGATGATTCTTATCCTGCTCGTCACGCTGTTTTGGTCAATTCGTAAAGGCTCGGCCTCTACTTTGAACGGTCCGGTCTTAGCTTGCGCGAGATAGTGGACATCAGCACTTATGCATCGTGCCGGCGTTGAGAACGTAAGGCGAGCCAAGTGCGCAGCCATCGCATCAACCAAGACCGCAACTGCACCACCCTGAATTGACCCGAAAGAATTGTGGATACGAGAGTGGAGGGGCAGCTCAATAAGAGGTTCATCTGGCTTGGTGTAGATGCGGAGGTAGTCGTCAAGCATCGGTCGTGGATGCTCTTCGTTATCTTCGGCGTAATCCACTATCTGTCCCTTGCCGGTACCCACGCTTGGATTGTCAGTGCGTGCGGGTAGCCGGGCGTAGGTGCAGGTCGCTCTCGCTATTTCGCCGGATAGATCATGTATGGCGGTTTCTGTAACGACGTTGTTTCGGCCAATTCGCAACGGACGACATTCAGCCGTTACTTCTGTTCCTTCCGCCTTTCGACTGAGCACTGTGCCTAATTGCAACGTAGCTACCCAGTCGGGAGCAACTTGCATCACACCGTGATGGCCTGCGACTGAGTCGACCAGGGTGGCGATGGCGCCTAATCGAAGCCAGCCTCCTTGATCGAGAAGATCAGGAAGAATTGGCATCGTGGCACTGATGTTGCCGCCATCATCCACTGTGTGACACAGCCGTAGATGTCGGAGGATATGTCGCGTTGGAGGATACGACCGAGCCAATTCAGCCTCCCTTCGATGCTAGAAGCCGTTCTAGTTCGTTCCATAGTTCATCAACGGCAGCTGCCAACGAGACGAGATCTCCGCCATTAGCGATGATGAACTGCGCCACCGAACGGCGTTCTTCGTCCGATGCTTGCGATTCGATACGCGCTAACGCATCTTCTCGTGAAACACCTCGATGAGTTTCTAAGCGATTAAGGCGATCGGGCATTGGTGCCTCGACAACCACAACAACTTCGTAGGGGTGTGTGTTGGCATATCCCAGTCGGCTCTCAACAAGAACGGCCAGGTCATAGACAACGATGGCGTTTGGTTCTCTAATCGTTTCGACGCGGCGGTCGAGTAACTCGTTGATCGCTGGGTGGGAAATTTCTTCAAGCGCTGTTAATTGCTCTTCATCATCGAAAACAATTGAAGCTAAAGCGGCTCGGTCGATACCTCCATCGGAGCCCAAAACGCTGTCTCCGAACCGAGCCACAACCGAAGATACCGCCGTACCTCCTGGCTCAATGATCTGTCGGCCGAGCGCGTCAACGTCAATTACTTCAGCTCCGAGAGCGGAAAGGAATTCGGCGACAGTGGACTTTCCTGCGCCCATGCCGCCAGTCACACCGACGATCAGCATCTTCTAGATGGCGTTAGCCGCCGACACGCCCTTCGGGTGCGTCAGTTGGAGGTCCAGCGAAGGCTTGAGCAATTTCCATCCATTCCGCGGCGAGATCTCCTCGGATCTCGAGGTCCGCTTCTTGAGGGCGACGTCGTTGGGTGACGACAAGACAAAATTGGTATGAGTCGGCGATGACCACGTCTTCGCATTCCTCAGGTCCCCACGTCCACAGATCACCACTGGGAGAGGTCAGTTCTACTCGGACTGGTCCTTGGGGAAGTTCGAGCCCTCTATTGGCATAACTCCAGCCTCTTGTCGTTATCCCAATATGGGCGACATGGCGCAGACGCTCCGTTTGTGGGTACTCCGCCCCAAAGGTGTCCGCAACATCATGACTGTGAGACCACGTTTCCATTAACCGGGCGGTCGCAAATGAAAGGGCACTCATATCAGGCCCAAACCACGGGATTCGGTCTTTGGGGCCCAGGTCACGGAATGCTCCGGTCATTCGATTGCGCTCACCCTCGAACCACTCCCACAGTTCGACGCCGGTCAGAGCGTGCACATCAACACCATCGAAGCTATGGAGGTCACCGTCGCCTCGAAGCATCTTTTGTTTGATGTCCTCAAAGGCTGTCGCATCAAGAACAGCGAGACTTGCCGCTACATCTGCCATCCCCAAGTGGATGATTGTCTCGTGCGTGTCCCAGCCATCAGCAGGTGTCAGCAAGCGCCACTCATCCTCTGTCAGTCCCTCAACCACTTCGCGTAGCGCCTGTGTTTCGGCATCAAGATCGTCGCAAATTCCCCTCATTGTTGGGACCCTACACCGACGCGGCTGTTCGCTTCTGATTGAACGGCTATGGCGGCTACCGTGAACACCACAACCACGACCTCGGAGGGCCAGTGAGTCAGCCTCTTTGGAGCCCCACCAATGTTCGTCGCGAGTCCACCAACTTATGGGCTTTCGCTGAACAGGTCGGCGTCTCACTCCAAAACGAGAGTTACCAAGACCTGCACCGTTGGTCTATTCAGTCAAGCGGAGAATTTTGGAGAGCGGTGTGGAACTTCGCCGCTGGGATAGGTGACCTCGGAGACATTGATCTCGAAAGGGGTGACGGCCCGGAGTCGCGTTTCTTTCCTAACGCCAGCTTTAACTTGGCTGAAAATTACCTGAAGCGCAGTGATGATGCCGTGGCTATCAGCTATCGCGGCGAGAACGTTGTCGAACGAAATCTGACCTTTGGCCAGTTACGTACCGAAGTTGGTCGGGTTCAACTCGCTCTGCGCTCAGAAGGTGTTCAACCAGGTGATCGGGTAGCAACACTTTTGCCGAACGGCCCCGAAGCCGTCATCGTCTTCTTGGCTGCGGCAAGCATTGGCGCCATCTATTCGTCGACAAGCCCAGATTTCGGTGCAGACGGAGTGCTCGACCGTTTCGGTCAGATCGAACCGAAGGTACTTGTAGCTACTGACAGCTATTTCTATTCAGGGGTGCGCCATGATGTCACCGACAAGGTCGCCGAGATTGCACGAGGGCTCAACTCTTTGAAGCGCGTTGTGCTGGTCCCATATGGTGACCGCGAGCTAAGCCCGTCGTTGATTCCTAACTCGATTGGGTTCCATGAATGGGTGACG
>Ga0310342_100000460_pt1 | contig 22877 bp, 20 predicted proteins | sample S15DNA20500_MG_FD_206155 | JGI IMG/M metagenome (GOLD analysis project Ga0310342, IMG submission 206155) | Marine microbial communities from station ALOHA, North Pacific Subtropical Gyre - S1503-DNA-20-500_MG | ecosystem: Environmental > Aquatic > Marine > Oceanic | place: Pacific Ocean: North...
GCTGACGACCTGGCGCCCGGCCACAAAGGTATGAATCGTGCTGCCGCGCATGGTGAGTCCTCCGAAACAGCTGTTTCGGCCCTTGGACTCGAAGCCCTCCGGATCGATTACACGGTCTGTCTGGATATCGAAGACAGCTACATCGGCAAGTTTTCCAGGTGAGAGTCCTCCCCGCTCAGCTTCGAGACCCAGCAACCCGGCCGGATTGATGGTCAGCTTGGCGAGAACCTCCAGGAGCTCGAAGCCGTGCTTCTCAACCAGGCTCGTATAGCTGGCGGCGAAGAGCGTCTCCAGGCCTACCACCCCGAAGGGAGCGTAGACGAACTCGACAGCCTTTTCCTCAGCGCTATGCGGCGCGTGAGCGCTCACGATGGCGTCGATGGTTCCATCTCTGAGCCCCCCGAGCAGGGCCTCCACATCCGCATGGGATCGAAGCGGAGGCAATACCTTGTAGTTGGGGTCGAAATACTCACAGGCCTCGTCCGTAAGGGTGAAGTGATGGGGCGTCACCTCGGCCGTCACCATGACCCCTGCCTCCTTCCCCTGTTTCACCAGGGCCACCGACCCCGCGGCGCTCAGCTGCCCGATGTGCAGGTGCCCCTGGGTAATCTCGGCGATACCGATATCCCGTGCGACGATGATGCTCTCCGACACCGCGGGGATCCCGGGAAGCCCGTGCCGCAACGCGACCTTTCCGTAATTCATGACGCCGCCGCATCGCAGGTCGGAGTCCTCGCAGAAGGCTACGACCGGGCGGTCGAACATCTTCGCGTAGAGAAGGCCCCGGCGCATCATCTCCGCCGAACGCAGACACCGATCGGCATCGCTGAAGGCGACTGCGCCGGCCTTGGCCAGGCCGGCCATCTCCGAGAGCTCCTCGCCCTCCCGCCGCAGGGTCACCGTACCGACGGGAAAGATGTTGGCGTAGCCGGCACGCCGGCCCTGGAGGACCACGAATTCGGCGGAGGCCTCGTTGTCAACGGCCGGCTCGGTATTGGGGAACGCGGCGACCGTCGTGATTCCGCCTGCGACCGCCGCCCGCGAGCCGCTCCAGATGGTCTCTTCCTCCTCGTCGCCGGGCTCCCGGAGGTGGGCGTGCATATCGATAAGCCCCGGCGTCACGATGAGACCGGCGGCGTCGATCACCTCCGCATCTTCTTCAGTACTGTACGCTCCCGCTCCTCCCTCGGCCGCCGTCGCCAGGGCGAGCACCCTGTCATCCTCGATCACGAGATCACCGATCTCGTCGAGACCGGTCTCCGGGTCGAGCAGACGTCCTCCCTGGATGATGATCTTCGACATCAGCTCTCCCCCTCACCGGCTCTCTGCATTTCGGCCTGGCCGCCCTGCGAAACGCAGGCTCCGACAAGGTAGAGGGCCGCCATACGCACAGCCAGGCCGTTGCTGACCTGGTCGAGGATGACCGAGCGGGGACCATCGGCGACCTCCGGGGTCAGCTCCACGCCACGGTTGATCGGTCCCGGGTGGAGAACCAGCGCATCCTCCTTGACGCGCTTCATCCTCTCCCCGTTGAGCCCGAAGAGCTTGGCATACTCGCGAATCGTCGGAAATAGGCCCTTCTCCTGGCGCTCTTTCTGAATGCGAAGCATATTGAAGACATCCATCTCCTCGAGAACATCGTCGAGGTTGTGGCTAACCCTGACCCCGAGCTTGGCGAGTCCGTTGGGAACCAGCGTCGAAGGTCCCACCGCGTAGACCTCGGCGCCGAGCTTCTGGAGGCCCCAGATATTCGAGCGCGCCACCCTGCTGTGCGATACGTCTCCAACGATCGCCACCTTCATCCCCTCGAAATTCGGCTTCCTCTGGCGGATGGTGAAGATGTCCAGCAGCGCCTGGGTTGGATGCTCATGGGCTCCATCCCCCGCGTTGATCACGCTGCACTCGAGCACCTGGGCAAGTTGGTAGGCCGCCCCGGCGCAGCTGTGCCGGACGACCACGATATCGACCCCCATGGCCTCGATGTTCCGGGCCGTATCGTTCAGGGTCTCCCCCTTGCTCGTCGAGCTGGACGAACCCGAGAAATTCAGCACGTCAGCCGACAGCCTGGTTCCGGCCAGCTCGAAGGATGTGCGGGTCCGTGTGCTGGGTTCAAAGAAGAGATTGACCACGACCCTGCCCCGCAGGGCCGGCACCTTCTTGACGCTCCTGGTGGAGACCTCCCTGAAGCCCTCGGCCGTATCGAGCAGCTCGATGATCTCCTCCCGGCTCAGGTCTTCGAGTCCCAGGAGATGTTTTCTGTTCCAGCTCATGGTATCGCTCAGGCGCCGGACTCCACGAAACTCGTGAGGTCGACCCCATCATAGTCGTCACCCATTTCTCTCAGCCGCACCTGCACCCGATCGTCCCTCGCCGTCTCGAATCTCTGCCCTGTCAAATTCGCCTCGATCGGAAACTCCCGGTTCCCCCTGTCAACCAGGACTGCAAGCCAGATACGCCGCGGCCGGCCAAAATCGAGAACCAGGTCCAGCGCCGCGCGGATGGTACGTCCCGTGTAGAGCACATCATCGACCAGCACGATTGATTTTTCTTCGACCGGAAAGGAGATCTCCGTGCCGAGCACCTCGGGCGCGCCCGTCTGCAGATGGTAGTCATCGCGGTAGAGGGAGATGTCCAACTCTCCGTAGGCGGGGCCACCGCCGCCGGCTCCCCCGCTGCCCCCGAGATCTTCCAGCAGCCTGCGAGCGAGAACGGCTCCCCGGCGCTTGATGCCCACAAGAGCCCAGTTATCGAGGGTGTCGGTAATCTTGCGGATATCCGCCTGCCAGCCCCTGTAGAGCGCATCAAAGTCATCGGGGGTCACCAGCTGAGACCTTGAAGGTCCAGCGTCCCCTGGTACGGGATCCTGTGGCGCGGGAGACATTGAGCTTTATCCGATTTCCAGACGCAGTACCGGCTTCCTCTCATAACGAGCTTCCTCACTCGAAGAAGCGCAATTCTAAGTCCAGGAAGATTGGAGGCCTATTATGAGGCACCTTTTCACCTCGTCAAGTAAAGGTGTACCCGGAGTTTTTACCAGAGCCGATAATGCCTGTTCCACCGCATCGAGCTGTAATGGAGTAAAAGGGGCCGCAGGGTCGCCATCGCTTCCCACCGGGCCGTCTGGGCCGTACCCCAGCCAACGCTCCGCGATGGCCTCCTCGAGAGCCTCGAAGCCATCTCCATGGAGAGCGGACAAGAAGAGGACCGAGTCCCCAGGATGCTCGCCAGTAGCCCCATCTCGCTTGTTTCCTATAACCAATGCCTTCTTCCTCCAGCGGCCGTCCAGGAAACTCCTGTCCCTTTCCTCCAGCTGCCAGGGCGGCGCCAGCAAGTACAGGCAACCGTCCGCCTCCTCCTGCTCCAGCCAGCCGAGAGCCTCAGCCTCCACGGGGTCCTCCGGGCGCCGCCGCAAACCCACGCTGTCAACCAGTTCGACGGGATAATCGAAAACGGCCACCGTAGCCCGGATAAAATCCCGCGTGGTGCCCGCCTGCGAAGAGACCGCGGCCCTCTCATTTTCCAGGAACCGATTGAAGAGGGTCGACTTGCCGGTGTTGGCGCGTCCCGCGATCAACAGCTTCAGCGGCCTCGCCAACCGGCAGGCACGGGGGCTCGCCGCCACCAGGCCGCGCAGGACAGTCTCCAGCTCGGCAAGCGATGCTCCATCTCCCCTGCCGGCGAGCTCGATGCACCGGGAGAGCAGTTCCGAGAGCTCGCCTGAATGCTGGCGGCTGAAAAACCCGGCAGCCCGATCGGTACGGGACTCGACGAGGAGCTCAAAGGCGGCGGCCTGGACCGCGTCCAGCGCGCCCTCCCGTCTCGCCAGATCCAGGACGCCGCGGAGTTCGAGCGCCTGCCCTCCCAGGCCGCCAAGCAGCCTGGCGGTTCGCTCCTGCAGCCAGGCGCCGCCGTGCAACGAGAGTGTAAACGCCTCCAGTCCGCTCCACATCGAGGAGGCCGGTTGCCTTCCAACGACAACCTCGTCCAGTTGTTCCCCGGCTTCGTCCAGGAGGACCCCGAGCCGGACACGACCCTCTCCAGGGAGTTCCATCCCCCCCAGCACGCCGGAGAGTACCGCAGCGGCACCGGGGCCATAAAGTTCGAAGACCGCGAACCCTCCCTCCCCGGGCGGTGAGGCCAGGTGATACGAGAACCCGGCGCTCACAGCCCGGCCGCGGCCGCGGCCGCCAGCCCCTCCAGGGTGAGATCGGGTTCGATGCTGTCAAAGAATTCCGAACCGACGGCGACCAGGCCTGCCTCTCCACCTGTGGCGACGACCCTGGCCCGGGAGCCGAGCTCAGACCGGATCCCCTCGATGAGCCCCAGCACACCTGAGCGAACCTGGCATCTGACCCCGGCCCGGATCGCCTGTTCAGTGCCCCTGGCTATCAGCGGAAGCTCGGGACCATCCCCCACCCCGGGAAGCTGCGGAGTGGAATTCTCCAGGCCGCGCAGCGCTGTCCTTTCACCCACGCCGATGGGCCCCCCGAGGAACTCCCCGGCCTCCGAGACGACACTGATACTCAACGCCGTTCCGAAGTCAACCACGATGACGGCCTCGCCAGGCCAGCGCACTCGCACCGCCAGGGCGTTGAGAAGGCGGTCAGTCCCCGCCTCCCCGGGGTTTTCGTAGTGATTCTCAATGGGAATCTCGAAGTCTCGTCCCGCCACCAGGAGGGTGAAACCATCGAGGCGCCTCCCGAGGTCCTCCAGGCGATCATCACGAACCGACCCGACGACCACCTCGGCTTGCCCATCCCCGAGAAGCTCCAGGAGTCCACCGGCATCCTCAGCCACAAAAGCTTCCCAGTCCAGGGCTCCGCTGCCACTGACCAGGAGGCCCTCGAAACGCCCATAGCGCAGCCGGCTGTTGCCGAGCAGAACTCCAAACCTGTCGGTACCCATTTCAGACCTCCTCCCGGATGAGCCGCCCTGGTTCTCCGGAGAACATACCTATTCCGCCTCCCGGGCAGCCGCCGCGACGGCATCGCTCACCAGGGTGCCGGACGCTCTGAGCAGGTTTTCGACACCATCCCCCGTGACGGCCGAGATGGAGAAGACCTCCTCGCCCAACCTCCCGCTCAATTCCTGCTGGAAGCCTGAGATCTCTTCGGACTCCAGCAGGTCGGTCTTGCTCAGCACGACAATCCGGGGCTTGCCGGCCAGCTCCTCGCTGTAGCCGGAGAGCTCGCGTTCGATGAGATTGAAATCCCGCACCACCTGCTCCAGGTCGTCGAATTCGCAGGACACCAGGTGCAACAATACTCGGGTGCGCTCGATGTGGCGAAGAAACTCGATACCCAGCCCCTGCCCCTCATGCGCTCCCTCTATCAGCCCGGGAATGTCCGCGACAACCAGGCGGGCATAACCTCCCAGTTCGGCGATACCGAGATTCGGCTCCTTGGTCGTGAAGGGATAGGCCGCTATCTTCGGCCGTGCGGCGGATATCCGCGACAGCAGAGTGGACTTGCCCGCATTGGGAAGCCCCACGAGCCCCACATCCGCCAGCAATTTCAACTCGAGATGGATGAGCTTCTCATCGCCAGCCAATCCTTTCTCCGCCTCGCGCGGCACCTGGTTGAGGGCACTGGCGAAGGACTTATTGCCGCGACCGCCCTTGCCCCCGCGAACCACGCGGTATCGTTTGTCCGAGTCAAGGAGGTCGACAAGCACCTTGCCTTCGCGCGCTTCCTCGTCTCCAACAACCTCCCGGACCAGGGTTCCCTGCGGCAGCTTGACCAGGAGATCCTTGCCTCTTCTGCCCGCCTTGTTGCTTCCCAGTCCCGGCTGCCCCCCCTCGGCTATGTAGTGACGGGACCGACCGATGTCGAGCAGGGTGGTGATGTTCGGATCCGCCTGCAGGTACACGCTGCCGCCGTTTCCTCCATTACCTCCATTGGGCCCCCCGCGCGGAACAAACTTCTCGCGCCGGAAGCATACGCAGCCGTCACCACCCTTGCCACTGCGCACCGTGATAGTCGTTTCATCGAGGAACATGAGAACATCTGCAAGAAACGCGCAAGCCACGGGGTACCGATCTCGAACGCCTCAAGGCTCCTCGTGGAGTTCCGGGCTCAACCCTGCGCTTCGGCTGAATCTACGGGATACACGCTGATCCGACGGCGGCTATCGAACTTGACGGCCCCCTCGATGAGCGAATAGATCGTATAGTCGTTTCCCAGGCCGACATTGAAGCCCTTATGGAACTTCGTCCCACACTGGCGAACGATGATCTGGCCGGCCTTTACGCGTTGCCCGCCGTAGGCCTTCAGGCCGCGATGCTGCGGATTGGAGTCCCGCCCGTTCCTGGAACCTCCCTGTCCTTTTTTATGTGCCATGGATCCTCAACCTTCCTGTGGCGAAATCAGGCCTCGATCTTCTCGATCTGGACCTGGGTGTATTTTTGACGATGCCCTACCCGCCTGCGAGAGTTCTTGCGGCGGCGAAAGTGCATGATGATCAACTTCTTGCCCTTGACGTCGCCGAGGACCTTCCCCACGACCTTCGCTCCCTCCACCAGCGGGGAGCCGACCTTCGGCGCTCCCGAGTCGCCGCCGACAAAGAGAACCTCGTTGAATTCGATCGTGCTGCCGGCCTCCATCTCTCGGTAATCTACCTCGAGAGTCTCACCCTGCTGTACACGATACTGGCGACCTCCGTCGCGAAATATTGCTTCCATCGAACTAAAACTTCCCTGCAATAAACGGTTTATTTGTACCTGATTGTATATTTGTCTGACCCGAACTTCGGATCATTTTTTACCACAATCTTCTTATTGTAGTCTTTTTCGAGCTTGGCCAGGTTCCCCCTCCTGTCCTTACAGAGGTAGTCGGTCACATCCGGGCCCGTGGTAATCTCACAAGTCTTCTTCTGTCTCTGTCCCAGTTCTCCGCGCAGCCTCCTCAGTATCTCGATCCCGGCGCTCGTGGGCGATTTCACCCAACCGGTTCCTTCACAGCCGGAACAGGCAACGTGATTGGAACTCTCGAAGCTCGGCCGGACTCGCTGGCGGGTCATCTCGATGATCCCGAAACGGGAAACACGGGTGATCCAACTCTTGGCCTTGTCCGTGCTGAGACACTTTTTCACGAATTGCTCCAGCTCCCTGCGGTTGGGCATCTTCTCCATATCGATGAAGTCGATAACGACGAGGCCTCCGAGATCCCTCAGGCGAAGTTCCTGGCAGATAACTTCAGCGGCCTCGATATTCGTTTTGAGAGCCGTAGATTCTAAATCCTCCTCCTTGCGATACTTGCCGGAGTTGACATCGACGGCGACCAGCGCCTCCGTCTGCTCGAGTATGATCCAGCCGCCACTAGGCAGTTGAATCCGGCGATTGTATATACGCTCTATTTGCTGTTCAATGCCAAACTTGGTGAACAGTGGCGTCTTACCGGTATAGTGATGCAGGCGTTCGGCAGCCTGGGGCATGACATCGAGCAGAAACTCTTTTCCATGCTCATAGACGGTCTTTTCGTCGATCAGAATCTCCTCTACGCTGGAATCGAAGAGATCCCTCAGTGAACGCGTAACGAGGTCAGATTCCTGGAACAGGAGGCTCGGGGTCCTTCTGGTTCGAACTTTTTCGACAATATCGGTCCATGTTTTCATCAGGCCGCTGAAATCTTTCTTCAGCATCTCGGCGGACTCCTCCTCGCCCGCGGTGCGTACGATATAGCCCATTCCCTCGGGTGGATCGAGGCTGGCGAGCTTCTTACGCAAGGCGCTTCGCTCAGTTCCATCTCGTATCCGCTTTGAGACCCCATGACGGTTGACGCCCGGCATCAGAACCAAGTACTTACCCGGCACGCTGACGTAGGTCGTAAGGCTCGGACCCTTCAGTCCGATGGAGTCCTTTGATATCTGGACGAGGATGTCCTGGCCCTTGCGCAGGATGTCCTGCATCTTCAGATCCCGGATACCGGGAACCCGCTCCGAGAGCCGATCGACGGGAACCACCGTCGAATCCTTGTAGACGCCGAGCACATCCGAGACGTGCAGGAATCCATTGCGGCCGATGCCCAGATCGATGAACGCGGCCTGGATGGCCGGCTCTACATTTACAATCCGGCCCTTGTAGATATTGCCCAGGTATTTCTCCTCGGCCGCGCGCTCGTAGTAGAGCTGGTCCAGCCGGCCATCCTCGAGAATCCCGATGCGGATCTCTTCCGGCTCGACAGCGTTGATCAGGATCTTCCTGACGACACTGGATTTTTTCTTCTCGGGCTTCTTCCTGGCCGCGGTCTTTTCCCTGGCCGCACCCGGCTTCCTGCCCTGGGCCGCCTTGCCTCTTCCCCGGCGCCTCTTCGAGCCGCCGCCGGAGGAATCCGGCTTGGACTTCGCCGCCGGCCTGCCCTTCCTGGTCTCCGCCGAGACGCTCGCGGAGGCCCTGGAGGAGTCAGCGACCTTTTTCTTCGCTCTGCCACGCCGCCTGGAGCGGGAGCGCCTGCGGGGCTTCTTCTCACCGGCCTGGCCATCCTTCTCCTGCTGCGAGGATGGTCTCTCGTTTCCTTCACGCCCCTTACCGGCAGGTGACTTCGCCCCCGAGGGATCTTTTTTCCTTCGCCTGGACGAAGAACGGCGGCGCCCCTGGGAACCTCTCCCTCCCTGGCTGGCTTCTTCACCCTTGTTGCCCCCAGATCGGCGGCGCTGGTTTCCGGCCTTTTCCTCGGTCCCAGTTTTCTTTCCATCATCCCCGTCACGGGCGCCTTCCTCGGGACGCTTTGAACGGGCAGGGCCTCTTTGCGAGCCCCTGGCAGGACGCCTGCGCCTGCGGGTTCTCTTGCGGGCGGGTTTCTCTTGCCCGCCGCGGGCCCCCTCGGTGGAACGGGAAGCCTCGGCCCCGGCCTCCCCGGCGCCGGCAGAACCGACGTTCCCGCGATTCTTCTGCCTCGAACGCGACCGGCTCCCACTGGAGCGGCGACGGGTTGGTTTTCGAGATCCGTCTCCCGAGGATTTAGCAGTCGTGGTTCTTCTATTTGTTCCGGAAGAGGCGGGCCGGCGCTTCGCCGGCTTGCCGCCGGCGGAGTCCAGCCCCGCGCCGAATTCCTGGCTGGATGCGCCGGAACTCTTTTTCTCAGTTTTTTTGCGTACGGCCAAAATGGTCCTTTAGCTTGAATATCAGGAAATCGCTGCCTGCGGGGGAATTAGAATAGACAATCCCGCACCACCTGCTCACCGGTTGACATCTAGTCTGCCCTTTTGAACACTGCCGGGAGACAGGCTCGGCTGATGAGGAAAATACGACCCATCTTCGCGAATAGAACTCACTGTTTTACTTGTTTATAAGAAAAAAACAACGGAAGAGTTGTAAGAAGACACTCCTCCGTTGTTTCGTAACTTATTTATTTATAGGTGTTTCAGTTACTGTTTTCCCCTGCTCCCTTGCTCCTGCCGCCAAGCCCGTCCTCACGGAAGAAATTCTCTTCACGGTGCTTTTTTATCCGTTCACGGAAAAATTCCCCCTCCTTGTCAGGATTATTGAGAATTCGCGGAGTGATCATGATCAACAGCGACTCGACCTCCGCCTGCTCCTTGCTCCAGGAGAACAATTTTCCCATCAGGGGAATGCCGGCGAGGATGGGTATGCTCGTCTTGACATGAGAGCGCTTCTCGGTCTGCAGGCCTCCGATGACGGCCGTTTGCCCGTCGCGTACCCGCATGTAGGTGACAACCGTCTGGGCCGACTCTCTGGGCAGATCGATGAAGGATTCCGTCTGGCTGCCGGGAGAGGAAAAAGCGAAACGCTCGAAACCGGCGATAGTCGAGCTGGTGCCCGAGAGCGCCGAAACCTTCGGAATGATGCTCAGGTTGATCTCGTCGGTACCCGGCACCACATGCGGAGTGATGTAGAGGGTAAAGCCAATGTTGATCGGGGAGCGGTCATTCTCCTCGATAGCGACGGTTACATTGCCGTTCTGGTCCTGCTGGATCTGCTGGATGGCGAAGGGGATCGTCTCGCCCACAAAGATAACCGCGGGACGGTTGTCCAGCATCGTCAAGGAGGGCTCCTGGACTATCTTGGTCCGCTCGTCATCCTTGACCATCCTGAGAAAAGCCTGCATCTGGGTCAGGTCCAGAACGCCGAGGGCCTGGAAACGATTGACTCCTAGCGAGCTGACCCCCCCGCCGCCGACATTAAAGGGAAACGTGCCGCCGAAGATGCTCAGGGGATCGCCCGAGAATTCCGGGTGCTCCCGGGGCGAGGCGAATCGTGCCGAGGCTGAGAATCCATCGCGCTCTTGTGTCCTGGGATCGTCGAAACGAATCCCCTTCTCGAGCAGGTCGGTATTGGTCGTACGAATGAACTTGACCTCCACGTGCACCTGGGCCGGGGGGACATCGAGAAGCTTGATGATCTTCTCCATCTCCTCGATCTTGGGCCTCGTGTCCTTGACGATGATAGTGTTCGTACCCGAATCGTAGGTGAGTTGCCCTCCATCGGAGGTGACAATCTGCCGAAGGGCCTCCTCGAGGGGAAAGCCGGTGCCGGCTGAGGCCGAGCCCTTGAGTTCGGCGCCCTCTCTGAGGCCGACGACCTCGTGGGCCAGGTTCTCTATATGGGCCATGCGGGCCACGTAGGGTTCCGAGGGACGGACATAGCGCAGTTGAAAATGCCTGGTCTCGAACTCGGACTTGAGGGTGTCCTGGTGAACCACGCGAAGGATGGTGCTCTCGTCACCGCCCTCGCCGTTGATGACGACGTAGCCTGCTGTCTTCACCAAGGTATCGAGCGCCTCGCGCCAGGGAACGTTTTTCAGGCTGAAGCTGATCTTCCCCTCGACCTCCTTGCCAATCACGATGTTGACGCCAGCCTGCTTGGCGATGAGATCCACGACCAGCCTGAGATCGGCTTCGTTGAATTCCATGCTCACCGTCGGCGGCTGGGTAAAACGAATCAGGCGCGAACTCACCCTGACCACCTTACAGTTCGACTGCTTTGCGATGAGCTCCATGGCCTCGAGCCAGTGCAGACGCTCTACCTTGAGGGTGACCTTCTCCTTCACATTCGCATCGATGATGATATTCACGCCGGACGCGGCACCCAGGGCCTTTAACGCCACGGAGAGCTCTTCTTCCTCATAATCCAGGCTGACATAGCCGGCGCCCTGAAAAGCTTTCGGCTCGGCATCCGAGCCCGAGATGTACTGTCTGAAAAGACCGAGGGCCTTCGCAGGATCTTCCTGGTCCTGGGCCAACCCGTAAATACTTCCGCAAATAACCAGGAGCGAGGCCAGGCCCCATTCCCGCAATCTCCATTTCATCATGATCTACCCCTTTAATTTTTCTTCCGCTTACCGTCCAGGAAAACCGGAATCTCCTCTCCCTTATATGCGAACTTGACCCTGTCGCCGGCGATCTCCAGCAGCAGGAATCCCGATATGCTGTCTCCAGGCTTTACCGATCTGCCATCGATCACCGCGCAGCCCTCTCCGCCGCCGGTGATGACGCCCTTCACAGTGGGCCTTTTGCTCTCGAACTCCAGCCGGATGCGGGTGCGTTGAACCAGCTCACGCATCCTCTCCAGCAGTTCCTCGGCCACCGGGGCGTAATCGGAAGAGAGCGCCTGGAGCTTTCCGATGTCGGCGGAAACGGCCCGGCTGAACTCCTCGATCGTGTCATAATTCCCCTGATCGAAGCTTCTCTGCATCCTGGCGAGCCCGGCCACGGCCTCCTGGTAATGATGCGTCAGGCGGATGGGGTTCATCCTCGGACCCAGGGCAGCCAGCCGGCTCCTGATGTCCCTGTACTCCCTGCGATGGCGCGGCAGGGAGATCGCGATCTCGTCCACACCGAACTCCTCGATCTGCTGCCAGGCTGTCATCGCCGAGGCCTCGTCGCCATCAGCGAGGGCCGCATGGACACGAGCGACCAGCCCACGAAACTGATCGACCGTCTCAGCCTGGGTGACGGCAACCTCCTCGATCTTCTTCCCGGACCTCTCTTCAACCTCACTCGGCCGCTGCGGAGAGGCCAGGGGGAAGGGGTCGCTGAAGGGGTCCCGGCCGCCCAGCCTGGGAAGCTCGAACGTTTCGAGTTGAAGAGCGAGCTGGACAAAGCCCGTGTCGGATCCGTAGGGCGACAGCGAGGGCAACTCCTGCACATCCTTGATGATGTTGCGCCCCCCCTGGGCTGCCCTGCGCAGCGAGGAGAAAACCTGGTCCCGTTCATTGCCAATAGCGTGGATCTCAGCCTCCAGCAGGGAGATCAGGCCCTCAGGCCCACCGAGGTCTTTCGCATCCTGGTAGCTCTCGAGCGCTTCTGCGTAGCGCTCCTGGCGACGGAGACAGAGCCCGAGGGCCAGGCGATGCTGGGCCTCGTAGGGCTGCTCCTCAGCCATCAGCTCGAGCTTCCTGAGCGCGTCGACGACTCGCCCCTTCTTCCAATTACGAATCGCCTCGGAGCGAAGCGCCGTCATGCCGGATTCGGCCGCTGGATGCGCCACCTTCCTCTCGCCGGCATCCGAAGACAACGGGAGAAGGCAGAGCCCCGCCAGCAGCAGGGAACACGCGAAACCGGGGCTGTTCTTCACGTACATCCTCACAGCTTCTGCTCAGCCTCCTTGAAATAGGTATAGGTGCTGACGGTCAGATCTATCTCCTTCACGGAATCCCTGGCCATTACCAGCAGCTCGGAATCGTCCTTCTCGCGAAGATCTCCCTCGGGGAATTCACCCTTGGAGCCCAGCGGCCTCAGGCTCACGGCATCGATCTTCAGAAAGCGCCTGTGGTTCTCGATCCTGCTCATGAACTGCAGCAGGTCGGGAACCGTTCCCATGAGCCGGAAACGATAGCGATGGCGAACGAAATTCTTCACGCTGCCCCCCTCTCCGGCCACCTTCGAATCGCCCGGGGACAGGTACTCGGCACTCTTGATCAGCAACTCCGTATCCCGGCGGTACTCATCCATCACCCGCACGAAGGCGTCGTGCTGGACATGCTCCTCTGCCGGCAGGATCTCGGCATAGCGATCCGTTGTTTCGATGAGCCTGGTGCGCTGCTCGAGGAGAGCGGGTATGCCCCCTATCTTCGCCCGAAGAGCCATCTCCTCAGTATCGCAGGAGGCCAGGTCGGCAAGAACATCGGCGCGCTCAGCCAGCTTGGAATAGATAAAGAAGCCCACTACCGCGCAGAAGACGAAACAAACTCCTCCCAGCAGGGAGATCTTCTGTTTCCTATTGAGTCCTAGCAGGAAATCGCGCATCTCTCAGCTCTCCGCCTTTGTGTTTTCCTGCGGAGCCCGCAGATCGAGTCGGATCGTGAAGCGAAGATTGTTCGGCTCGCGGAACCCCTCGAGAACTACGGATTTCCATTCAGGCCGGCTGATACTCTGGAAATCGGAATAGAAGTTCCCCGGCTTCAGGGACTCATCGAGAAAATCGAGATAGAACTCGTCGGCCCCCTTCAGCTTTTCCCGGAACGCCGTCATTCTCCCGACCTGGCTGCCGGCGGAATAACACAGAAGCCGCAGGGAGCCTCCGCTGCCGGGCTCATCTCCGGGCCTGGGCTTCTCCTCCGGATCCCGTTCCCTCATATCAAACCGGGCTACCCAGATATGATCGGGAGTCAGGCGGACGAGCTCGGCGAGCTTTTTCGACCAGAGGATGCGGTTTGTCTTGATGCTGATGATGGCCCGCTCCCTCGCCTTGTAATCGCTGATCTCATCGAGGAGGGAATCCACGCGCATCGCCTCCTGCCGAAGGGCGGTAAGCTCTCCGCGCTTGGCGACGAGTCCATCCCGCAGACCATTGGTCTCATAGACGAAGTAGAGCCAGCAGGAGAGCGCCACCGCCGCCAGCCCCAGGGCCGAAGCGCCGAGGATCAGCTTCAGCCTGGGTTCAACGCCCTGGCTGCGAAGCTCAGGAGGTAATAGGTTGATTCGAATACTCACTGGACTCTCCCTCCTGCCATCAATAATCCAGGACCCGTGAAGCCAGGCCCACCGCGACCGCGAGGCTCGAGGAATTTCCCGTTGGGATACGAACACCGGCCGACCCAACAACCTCCTCGATGCCCTCGAGGGGATTCCATTCGCTCACCTCTCTTCCGAAGGCCTGCTCAAAGCTGTCGCCGAGGCCCGGAAGCGAGACGCTGCCGCCTGAGATGCGCACTGAATCTACGCCGCGCTCATGGTGATTCTCAAAATAATCGATAGAGGCGTGAATCTCCGCGGAGAGGTCGCCCAGCAACGGCGACACGCACTCCATCACCTCGAAGTCTTCGCTGGTCGATTCACACTTAATCCTGTCCCCCTCCTCGGAGCTCACTCCCATACGACGCGAAATCGCCTCGGTGAAATCTTTCCCGGCAAGGTAGATCTCGCGTGAAAAGGCAGACAGGCCATCCTCGATGATATTGATACTCGTCTTCGAGCCGCCGACATCGATAAGGGCCGTGACCCCATCGAGTTCCCTTCCATCTCCGCGGGACGATGCGGAAAGCTCGAAAGCGCTGCCCAGGGCGAAACCATCCACGTCAACAGCCACGGGAACAAGCCCGGCGACACGAATGACGCCCAGGAGTTCATCGAGGACTTCCTTCCGGGCGGCCACGAGAAGTACCTGCATCTCCTCGTTCTCCTCACCGGGCTCCGAGACTCCGACTCGTTCGAGCCTGGCGCAATCAAGCGCCACCTCGTCGAGCTCGAATGGGATGTGCTTTTCCGCCTCGTACTTCAGAGAGCTGCGAAGCTCCTCCTCTGTCATTCGAGGCATCGAGATATATCGAACGACCACAGACTGGCCGGAGAGAGAGATCGCGACGTTCTTCGTCCTGATTCCCGACTTCGAGAAGAACTCCTTGAGGGCTTGCGGCAGATCAACGCGATCGACAGCCGGCATTGTCGCCAGGGCGCTCAATTGCATCTGCCCGGCGGACTCGACCATCTCGACAGCCTTTATTTCCTGGCTGCCTATGTCCAAGCCGACAAGGCTCTTCTTGGTAAACATCTTTACTCCCACACTGACTTGAACTGTTCCCCGGGATCCTGCGCGGATCCTCCCAGGTACAGAGTTCCTCCTTACTTCATCTGCACCATCGGCTTAGAAGGAGCAACTTCTGTGCTAAGCTCCTGAGTTATTCGGAACAGGAACCTAAAAAACGACACAAGCCCTTATTAATAAATATGTTACCAAAATAATCTTATTTTGGAAAAATGCCGGATGGAAGCGGAGCCCGGCTCACAGGCAGGTAAAAAATGGAGGAGGCCGGGTAATAGTGCCTGTTCGCCGCCAACCTCAGCCAGGGACCCGTCAGAAGAAGTCCGGCAATAACTTCTTGACGCGCTTGGCGAGCAACTCCTCGCTTTCGCTGGCCTGCTCAGAATCGAGACACTCATCAGCGACCTTGACCGCCTCCTTCATTGTCACCTGGCGAATGACTCGTTTGACGGTAGGGATGGCGATGGGGCTGAGGCTGAAATGCCGCAGGCCCAGGCCCATGAGCAGCAGGATGTAGGCGGGTTCACTGCACATCTCTCCACAGATCGAAACCGGTATGTCGGCCCTGTTGCTTGTGATGATCACCTCCCTGATCAGGCGAAGGATACCCGGGTGGGAAGGCTGGTAGAGATGGGCAACGTGCTCGTTGACCCTGTCAACAGCCAGTGAATACTGCACCAGGTCATTTGTACCGATGCTGAAAAAATCCACCTCGTCAGCGACCCGATCGATGATGAGAGCGATGGAGGGGACCTCGACCATGATGCCTACCGGTACGCGAGGGGCCATCTCGACGCCCTCGGCGGCCAGCTCTTCGCGAACCTTGGCTATCATCTCCTTGGCGGTGCGAAGCTCTTCGATGGTCGAGATCATCGGCAACATGATCTTGATCGGACCGAATACCGAGACGCGCAGAGCCGCCCTCACCTGGCTCAGGAACAGATCCGGCTTCTTGAGGCAGAGTCGTATCGAGCGACAGCCCAGGAAAGGATTCGACTCCGCGAAGCCGACAAACTCTTCGTGAAACTTATCCGCCCCGGCATCCAGGGTCCTGATGACGAGATCACGTCCACGCAGGGTCTTGACCGCCTTCCGGTAGGTCTTGAAATGCAACTCCTCGTCCGGAAAGCCCTGGTCATAGAGAAACTCGGTCCTGTAGAGACCGATGCCCTTCGCCCCCCATTCAAGGGCCGTGGAGATCTCCTCGGGAAGCTCGATATTTGCCGATAGAGCGATCTCGTACCCATCGATGGTCTCCGCCGGCCAGCCGATCTCCTCCTGCAGCTGGCTGAAGAACTTCTCTGAATACCTCGCCTTCCGCCTGTAGATCGCCAGGGTCTTCTTGTCCGGGTTGACGATGACCTCCCCGGTATAGCCATCTATCACCAGGGTATCACCGTTGACCACCTTGCGGGATATGTCCTTGAGCCCCACCACCGCGGGCACCTGGATAGCCCTGGCCAGGATGGCCGTATGCGATGTCCTGCCGCCGACGTCCACTGCAAATCCAACGACCATCTCCTTGGCCATGGAGGCGGTCTGACTGGGCGTCAGGTTATGGGCGACGACCGTTACATTTTCCCGGAAGACCCGCCGCTCACGCCGCTTACCAAGGATGCGCGTCAGCAGCTGTCGCTCAATATCCTTGATGTCATGAGAACGCTCGGAGAGGTACTCCGACTCCATCTTTTCGAATCGGTCGTAGTACTCCCCCAGGACGATGGACACCGCATAGGCGGCGGTGAAATTGTTCTCCCTGATACGGATGAGAACATCGCTGTGAAGTCCGGGGTCATCCAGCATGTCCCGGTGCGTCTGCAGCACCTGGGCGGCGATCATCAGATCCTCGCCAAGGGCTTCAATCTGGATGTCAAGATCCCGCCCCGCCTTTCTCGCGGCCCGCTCGAAACGCCTGACCTCGGATTCGATATCATCCTTGCCGACAAACCGGCGATGGATCCTGAGATTGTCGGAACGCAGGAGCGCCGCATCGGCGATGGAGATACCCGGCGAAACGGGAATGCCCTTGATCGTTTCCATTACTCTTCGTCGAACTTACGGTCAAAGAGGGAGATGATGGCATCCAATGCGGCCGCCGCATCATCGCCATCCGCCTTCAGGTACAGATTCGATCCACACTCCGCCCCCATGCTCATGATTCCCAGGATGCTCTTGGCATCGACGAACTCGTCGCTGCCATCGCGGCCCAGCAGGACCTCGGAATCGAATTGGGAGGCCGTCTTGACAAGCGCGGTGGACGCCCGGGCATGAAGCCCGTACTTATTAGACACCGTGACCTTGCGCTCTACTTCCATTTTCAGACTGTTTCGCCTCTGTTTAGATTCGTCCTGCCGCTCAATCCTGCAAGGACACCACGATCCGGAAAGCGGTGGTCATTGACCAATCGCCTCCGCGTCCCCCGGGGCTTCGCCCAATCCCGGGCTCCCCGTCTCCATAGCCCCCATCTCCGTAGCCGCGACAGCCGGTTTCTTGAGGAACTCCTCGAAGATGACCCGGGCGAGAGCATCCGGGTCGTGCCTGGCAAGCCATTCATCATGCTCCGGCGCCCAATTGTCCCGCCCCAACGCCGCCACCTCCTTGTCGAAAAACTCCCCCGTGATCAGCCGAACGGACTGGAACTCAGCCTGGCCGTTGAGATCGCAGGGGACCGCCTCGGCACCCGCGTCCTTGTAGTGCTCGATGATCTCCGGTGGCACCAGCCCATCATGGGCAATCACGGCATCCGGAAAACCATCGCCAACATGTACGCGCAAGGCCTCGAGATGATCATAAAGTGAATAGCCGTCCGTCTCGCCGGGTTGGGTCATGATATTGCAGATGTAGACGCGCTGGCGGCCGGTGGCATTGATAGATTCCATCAGTCCATCTATGAGCAGGTTGGGTATCACGCTGGTGTAGAGGCTGCCGGGGCCGAAGATGAACAGGTCGGCTTCCTCGATGGCTTTGCGGATCTCCGACGACATGGCTACCGGGTACGGTCGAATCTCGACAGACTGGATCCTCTTGCCACTCCTGGCAATCTGCACCTCACCGGTGCTCTTGGACCCATCCGGATGCTGGGCGACCAGGGACACCTTCGCACTGCTGGCGGGAACTACACGCCCACGCACGTTGAGGATCCGGTTCAGCTCCCTGATGGAGACCCCGAAATCTCCGACAAGCCGGGTCAAAACGGTGATGAAGAGATTGCCGAAGCAATGGCCCTTGAACTCCGACTCATCGAAGCGATACTGGAGCGCCCTGGTGATAAGCGGATCGACCTCAGCCAGGGCCAACAGGCAATTACGGATATCTCCCGGGGCGACCATGTCAAATTCATTGCGAAGCCGACCGGAGCTTCCGCCGTTGTCGGTAACGGTAACCACCGCGGTGATCTGGTCGGTGTAGGCCTTGAGCCCCAGGAGGAGAGCGGCCATCCCGGTCCCACCGCCAAAGGCGACGATCTTGGGGGCGGATTTTGACCGTGGCCCTGCCGAGTAATCACCCGCACCGATACTATTGTCAACTGAACTGCTCATCAGCCTCTCTGAAAATTTCAATTATCTGTTTCGGATCCGCGCTGGTGGCAAGATACCGAAGTGACTTCTCATCGCGATGGAGGGTAGCGATCCGCTTCATGATACCGAGATGGAGATCCGCCGTTTCATCCGAGGAGAGGACCAGGAAGAGCAGGTGGACCGGCTCCCCATCCACCGATTCGTAGGGAATCCCCTCCTCAGAGCGCGCGTAGACCCCAAGCAGGCCGTCGACGGCAGCACACCCCTTGGCGTGGGGCACGGCGAGGCCCTTGCCGATCCCCGTCGAAGAGTGCTCCTCGCGTTTCTTGATAGCCTTGAGGACAGCCTTAATGGCCCCTTCAGCAAGCCTTCCCTCACCAACGAGAAAATCAAGCATCTCTTCGTTGGCGGACTGCTTATCCCTCGCCTTCAACTCCAACAGCATCGAGGATGCCGAGTACAACTCAACAAGATTCATGAAGTCACACACCTCTCAGAAGATAGTAAAACAAGCTCGTCTACTTTCCGACATGTAGCCCCCGGGAGCAAGCTATCTTAAGAAAAGCTACGACTTTAACCTGCCTGGTGACGGTACCGATAAGGTCGCCCACGGTTTGAAATCATGTCCCGCGAGTTGTTTCCAATACCTCATCCCTGTACTGAATTTCAGGCTCACCATCGGCGGCAAGCGAAATGACCTGTTCGAGCCGCCCCCCCCCGGCAGCCTTCTGCGCCACCGCTACCCGGTGGCTCTTGATCTTCTCCTTGAATCTTCGCAGGAGCGATTCAGCCCGGCCGCAGGCCAGATTGACGGCCTGGTAGATCTTTTTCGCCCGGGCACTGCACACCAGCGACTTACCGCCGGTTACGGAAACCCGCAGATGGATCTCGACCTCCTCTCCGGATTGCTCCACCACCGCCTCCAGCTTTTTGAGTCCAACGAAATACTTCTGCAGTCCCTCGAGCTTGTCCTCAACATAACCTCTCTGGCGCGCCGTAATACGAATGTCTCGTGCTGTAACAACGATGGCTGGCATAAGGCCTCCTTGTAAAACAGGTCCCCTATATTCCGCCCGGAGATCGCGGAGAAGAGAACGGAGATATCCTGGGAACCAGGCTGTGCCCAACCCGGGGGACACAAAACCCTTTCACGAACGAATTCACTTCTTTTCTTTTTCCACCAATTGTCGCCGGTACCACCGGCTCTTGAACCACCGCGAAGGACTTCGTAATGGCTTACGAATCATTCGCCTGATAGCAGGACGGACAGAATAGCGATTCCCCGGGGTAAAGTCAAACGGCGCCGGCACGATTGCGCCCCTGCTCAGGCTCCCCCGCTCGCAAGCTCGGCCACCCTCTCTTCGAGCTCTCCCTGTGAGAAAAAAACCTCATCGAGACAGAGCCCGGAAGGTGGCGAGGTGCAGCCGACCTGGGACCGCTGGCCCGAGCCCAGGGCCTCTGCGATCGTACCGAGAGCCCGCCTGCCCTGCCCGACCTCCAGCAGGGTACCGGCCAGCACCCGCACCATATTGTAGAGGAAGGCGTTACCGACCACGTGGATACGCACCAGGGAGTCAGCCGGACTTTCTATCCCGACGTGAAACAGGCGTCGAACGGTGCTCACCGATTTTTCGACCGTAGAGTTCTGGAGACAGGCGAAATCGTGTTCCCCCTCGAACTCCCCGGCCGCCGCGAGCATCGCCGGGATATCGAGCAGACCTCGAACCCTCGAGACATAGCGGCCTGAGAAGACATCGTCGATCTCAGCGGTGGAGAAGGTGTAGTGATAGTGCTTGCCGAACGAATCGTGGCGCGGCTGAAATTCCGCCTCCGCATCACGGGCCTCGACAACACGAATATCGGCCGGCAGCTCCCTATTGGCCACGATCGGCAGCTTGTCGGTGGGTACCGAGGTGGCCGTGGTGAAGGCGCAGGACTGCCCCCGGGCGTGGACCCCGGCGTCCGTCCGGCTCGCGCCGTCGATACGGACCTCTTCTCCCAGCACTCCGCCGAGTACCTTCTGCAACTCCCCCTGGACCGTCAGCAGCTCCGGCTGAAATTGCCAGCCGTGATACCCCGTCCCATCGTAGGCCACTGTCAGGTGAACCCGTCTCATCGATTCCTTCTCCTGTTTCGACTCTGAAGAAACCCGGGCCTCCCCGCTACAGCTCCTCGGCTATCTGCACGGCGTTCAGCGCGGCCCCTTTTCGAATCTGGTCGCCGACCACCCAGAAATCATAGGTCACCGCCTCATCGGGATGCCGGCGCAGCCGGCCTACGAAAACATCATCCTTGCCGGCCGCCTGCAGGGGAGTTGGATAGCGGTCGTCGAGCGGTTCGTCGATAACCCGCAGGCCGGGCGCCCGCTCAAAGGCTTCCTCGATAGCTCCGAGCTCCAGCGGAGACTCCGTGGTCACCTGGATGGATTCGGAGTGCGCGCGCTCCACCGGAACGCGGACACAGGTCGCGCTCACGGAGAGCCGCTCCAGCCCCATGATCTTCCTGGTCTCGAGCACCATCTTCATCTCTTCCTTCGTATAGCCGTTGTCCAGGACGACATCGATCCTCGGGACCAGGTTGCCCGCGAGTCGATGGGGAAAAGGACTGTCCTCCAACTCCTCACCCGCGAGCTCGCGCCGCAGGGCCTCCATACCCCTGGCGCCGGCGCCCGAGGCCGCCTGGTAGGTCGACACGACAACCCGGGTCAAGGCCGAGAGCTCGTGGATAGGCTGCAGGGCGACCACCATGATGATCGTCGAGCAGTTGGGGTTGGCGATGATTCCCTGGTGGGAGCTGATCGCGGCGCTGTTCACCTCGGGCACCACCAGGGGGATCCCCGGATCCATCCTGAAGGCGGAGGAGTTATCCACGACAACCGCCCCTGAGTCGACGGCGGCGGGAGCGTAGTCGCGCGAGATGGAGGCGCCGGCGGAGAAGAGGGCGAGATCGATGCCCGAGAAGGAATCCTCTCCGAGCACCTCTACCGGAAGCTCTTCTCCCCGGAACCGGACCGTCTTCCCCGCGGAACGTTCCGATGCAAGCGGGCGGATGCTGCTGAGGGGAAAATCACGCGCCTCCAGCACATCGAGCATCTCCTGCCCAACGGCGCCGGTCACGCCAACGACTGCTACGCTTTTCAAACTCATGATTGTTCCTTATCCCGGAGCTTCCCCTTCCGCTTGTCACGCCGGTCCTTGAGAATTGTGAAGACCGTCATCAGGGGAATCCCCAGGCAGAAAAACGCGACGAGCAGGACAATCAGGAGCTCTGGAAAGCTGACGAAAAACAACGGCCCTCCTCTCCGATGCCTGCATCGGGGTGAATGCCTCCGCAAGTGAAACGGCTTAGATTAACGGCAGCCATCGGCGGAAGCAACAGAATCCGATTTCCCCCGCGGACACCAGGCCGCGCCGCGCACAGCCCAAATACATTGACCATCGGCAGCTACGACTCCCGCGCTCCATCGGCGGCGTCCCTGTAGCTGAGCGCCTCGAGGACTTCGGCCTCACCTACTTCCACCTTGCCGGCGAGATCGGCCACCGTCCGGGCCACGCGCAGGGCTCGCACGAACCCCCTGCCCGAGAGCGTCAACCGCCTCGAGGCGCGCCGCAGAGCGTCAAGGCCGGCTTTCGAGAAACGGCCGTCCTCGATCAACCGGGATGCGCTGATGTCGGAATTGACCAGGTCTTTCCCCCACCGCCTGGACTGGAGCTCCCTCGCGGCGGCCACCTGGACCCGGAGAGTCCGCGAATCAAGCCCGGCGGAACGCGGCCCGGGCTCGATCCAACTGCCCGGCTCGAGGGCCGCCACCCGGCAATGAAGATCGAGCCGATCCGCCAGCGGGCCCGAGATTTTTCTCGAATAGCTCTCCACCTGGCGCTGGCCGCAGGTACAGGGCCGCCGCGGATGTCCCAGGTATCCGCAGGGACAGGGGTTCATCGCCGCCACCAGGAGGAAGTCGGAGGGAAAGGTGACCGACCCGCTTGCCCGGCAGATGGTGATCCGGCGCTCTTCGATCGGCTCCCGCAGGGCCTCGAGGGTCCTGCGGGAAAACTCGGGAAGCTCATCGAGAAAGAGCACGCCCCTGTGAGCCCGGCTGACCTCCCCGGGCACGGGACGGCTTCCGCCGCCAACCATGCCGCTGTGGCTGACCGTATGGTGAGGAGAACGAAAAGGAGGCAGCAGGGAGAGCTCGCAGCCTGTCTCTCCCTCGGCCGCGCTCCTGATGCGGATCGTCTCGATCGCCTCGCGCCTGCTCAGCCGCGGCAGGATTCCCCCGAGACGACGCGCCAGCATCGTCTTGCCGATCCCGGGCGGCCCGCTCAGCAGGATGTTGTGCCGGCCCGCGGCGGCGACCAGGAAGGCCCGCTTGGTAGCCTCCTGGCCGACGACCTCGCTGTAATCCGGGCACTCTTCATATT
>Ga0310342_100000463_pt1 | contig 22811 bp, 16 predicted proteins | sample S15DNA20500_MG_FD_206155 | JGI IMG/M metagenome (GOLD analysis project Ga0310342, IMG submission 206155) | Marine microbial communities from station ALOHA, North Pacific Subtropical Gyre - S1503-DNA-20-500_MG | ecosystem: Environmental > Aquatic > Marine > Oceanic | place: Pacific Ocean: North...
CGTGCGCAATGGAGAGGCCGTCCATGTAGAAGGCCTCCTCGACCTCGCCACGCTCGCGAGCGTGGAGAACTTCGATCCGGACTCTCCCGACCTCGGGATGGTCGAACAGCCCAGGCTCTCCCTGTGCCAGATCGCCTTCTCCGGGGTCGCCACGCCTGACGGTCCTGTGCGGGTCGTGATCCGCGGCGCCGACGCCTTCGGAGACCGCACCCTGATCATCACCGCCAACACCCAACCTGATCCAGGGCCTCCCTCGCTCGGCTGGGTGGTCAGAGACCTCGCCTTCCTGGGCTCCCAGGGGCTCCCCCTCTCAGCGCCCCAGCCTGGACTGCGCCACATGTCCAACTCCAAGGCCATGCTCCCGCCCTCCCACGCGCCCACGTCACCAGCCAGCCTCGTCGGGCTCTTGACTGAGCGCGGCTCCTCCCTCGGTGCTGAGACCGGACGCATCCACTCCACGGAGCGACTGCTGCTCATCCCCGCCGCAGACCAAGCCAGCCTGGCGAGGACCGACGCCCTGGTCGGAGCCATGGAGGCTCCGCTCCTATCGGAGATGCGCTGCGTCGTCCGACACGGGGACACACAGATCGAGTTCCCCACCACCCACGGGCGCACAGCGAGGGTTCTGCTCGGTGAGGAGCAGCCGTGGCTGGTCGACTATTACTCGGAGATCGCGGCGAGCACCTGGATGCCCACCCCCGTCACAGAGGTCGCTTTCGAGGGTGTATGCGTCGAGGGGCGGTCCACCGCAGGCACCCTGCACGCGCACTGGTGGCTCGCCTCCACCTCGAACGCCACCATCACCAGCTCGAACAAGGCAAATCTCGGAGCGCTCCAGCAGCTTGATAGGACCTTCTCCGCGGGGAGTGAGCGCTTGAAGCGGGGCTCGCGTCGTGTCCTCGTCGGAGTCCAAGAGCGGCTCGAGCTCTCGCTCCAGTAGGCGCGCTAGGACAAGCCCGGGAAGCGCGCCGGGGGTGTCCTATACTCATAGTGGAGTTTTGCCGTCCGTCATGCGTTTGAACCTAAACCAATCTGCCCGCCTCGATCAGCGACTCATCCAGTCGCCGCAGATGATCCAGGCGATGCAGATCCTCCAGCTCTCTGGGCTGGAGTTGGAGCAGCGCATCGAAGAGGAGCTCGTGGAAAACCCGCTCCTCGAGCTCGTCGACCCCACCTCTCCTGAGGACGAAGAATCTCCGGAGCCGACGACGCTTGAATCTACGGATCAGCACGCGCGAGACGAGCTCCTCGAACACCTCGAGCGCATCGATCGCGACTTCGGCGACGGGACGCGAACACAGCCGCGCAGTGAGGACGCAGAGGAGCGCCGCTTCGCCGCCCTCCAGAACGCCCCGGACGTACCCAAGAGCCTCCCCGAGGCCCTCGAAGAAGAGCTCGCCATGTTCGACTTCTCTGAGCGGGAACGGACCATCGCGGATCACCTCGTCTGGTCCCTGGATGAGCGCGGCTTCCTGCTCGGCCCGCTGGAGGAACACGCTCAGCAGGCGGGCCTCGCCCCCCCTGCTGAAGCGGCCGAGCTCGAGGACGTCCTCACCCGGATGCGCAAACAGATCCACCCTGCGCTCGGCTCCGGGAGCGTACGGGAGTCGCTGCTCCTCCAACTGGACGCCCTCCCTGAGAAGTACCCGCTCCAGCGCGCCCTCGTCGCCGACCACCTCGAGGACCTCGAGGCGAACAGGCTCCCTCGCATCGCCCGCGCCACCGGCCGGACTCTCGAGGAGATTCAGGACGCCATCGAAGCGCTGCGGCACCTCGACGCCTCGCCGGCCTCTGAGTACGGCGAGAGCCGCGCCGCTGTCATCCTCCCTGATGTCATCGTCGAGGAGGTAGAGGGAGAGCTGGTCGTCCGCCTCGAGCGTGAGCGTCAGCCCCATCTCCGCATCAGTCGTGCGTACCGGGAGATGCTCCGCCGCTCCCGAAAGGGCGACACCGCCGAAGAGTGGCTCAAGAAACGACTTGAGACCGCCCGCTGGTTCCTGGACGCCGTCGCCCAACGGCAATCCACCCTCGAGCGCATCGCGAAGATCATCTTCCAGGAGCAACGCACCTTCCTCGAGCGAGGGCCCAGCGCGCTACAGCCCCTGCGCATGCAGGAGGTCGCGGACCAAGTCGAGCTCCACATCTCGACGATCAGTAGGGCTGTGAGCGGGAAGTACGCCCAGACCCCCCGGGGGATCTACCCCTTGCGCTACTTCTTCGTGAGCGGGACGGCGCGAGACACGGGCGGTGAGGCGAGCCAAGTCAGCATCCAAGAGCGCCTCAAGGTCCTCATCGAGAAGGAGGACCCGAAGAAACCCCACTCCGATGAACACCTCGCCAAGCTCCTCGCCGAGCGGGAAGACATCACGATCGCGCGACGCACCGTGACCAAGTACCGCAAGATGCTGGGCATCCCTGCATCGAGCAAGCGCCGCCGCTTCTAGACGGCCCTTGGGGCTCGCTGTAGCCTGTTCGCCTCTCTCGACCCTGAAGCCTCCGACCAACGAACCAATTATGGGTGTCCGCGCCACTGAACTCCGCAAGGGAACCGTGCTCCAGAAGGGTAACGACCTCCTTCTCATCACTGAGTACACCCACCTCACCCCGGGAAAGGGGCAGGCCATCATCCACATCAAGACGCGCAATCTGATCACTGGAACCACAGGGGCCATACGGGCCGGCTCTGGCGACAACTTCGAGGTCGCCTTCCTGGACCGGCGTAAGAGCCAGTACCTGTACAGCGAGGGAGAGGCGGGCTACGTCTTCATGGACGAAGAGAACTACGACCAGTTCCACCTCTCATCAGACCTCGTCGGCGACGTGATGGGCTTCCTCAAGGAGAGCTGCTCCATCGACGTGACCTTCCACGAGGGCACCCCCATCGGCGTCGACTTGCCCGCCTCCGTCGAACTGGAGGTCACCCAAGCCGAGGCCGCGGTGAAGGGGAACACGGCGACCAACGTCAAGAAGGAGGCCATCGTCGAGACCGGCATGAAGATCCGCGTGCCGATGCACATCTCTGCGGGTGACGTCGTGAAGATCTCGACCGACACAGGCGAGTTTCAGGGCCGCGTCAACTGATCCTCGACCGTCACTCCCGACGCCACACCTCGAGGTCGAGGTCGCGTCCCTCCATCTCCACCGGGAAGCGCCGTACGAGCCGGCAATCCTCCACCAGCCACCGCTGCACGATCTCCTTGTCCTTCGGGGGGAGCTCGTCGAACCAGAGCGGGCGGACGATCACCCAGACCCCGCGCGCGTGCCGCTTCCAGCGCTTCGGGCCGTTCGGGAAGTAGCCCCCCATGGGGTGGGATGTGCGCGGCGTGCGCAGGTTCGGGTTCCTGCCGCCGAGGTAGTGCTCACCCACCTGCGCCCCCATCCCTATCACCAGGTCACCCGGGTCCCGCTCGCTAGCGACGTACTCCCAGGCGTCGCGCCAGCGTGGGCGCTCTCCCTCACGAGAGGTCAGGTAGAGCATGTCACCCACCGCCAGAGGGAGCGCCAGCACGAGGAGCCAAAACACTCGCACCGGTGCAGGGGTCGTGCGCGAGTCCAGCGCCAGAGCGGCTAGGGCACACGCAAAGGGGAACACACAGAACGCGTATTGCGCGGAGACCAGAGACTGCGTCCCGACGACACAGAGCGTGACGAGGACGATGACTGGGACCGCCAGGACAAACACCTGTCCAGCTCCCCTCTCCCGAAGCGCGATCCACGCTCCGTATACACAGCCCGCCAACAGGGAGACTCCGAAGAAGTAGCCACAGGTCAGGATGAAGTGGACCAGGTCCGCTTCAGGCTTCTGCCCCAGGTGATGCCGTAGCCACCCAATCGCCCAGGGGGAGACGCACAGCAGCAACAGGAACGCGGGGGCGGCGGCGCGCACCAAGATCCGGTCGAACTCCGGAGGCCGTGTGACGCCGGCGAGGCGCACCAAGAGCCCCGCGCCGAGGAGCGCCCCCGCGACGATCGCCCCAGAGATGTGGAAGAGCGCTGCGCACAGAGCGACGGCGACACCCAAAGTGGCCCACCTTCCGCCGCGCGCAGACCAGAGCCCGCGCACGAACCACCCAGCCCCAAGGAGTGAGGTCGCCTGGGCGAGCGTGTAGAAGCGGGCGCTCTGCGACCAGAACAAGTGCCATGGAGAGAGCGCCAGCAGTATCGCCGCTCCGGCTGCAGCCCGCCTCGAGAGCAACGGTCTAAACGCCCAGTAGCACAAGGGGATGCAGGCCCACCCCACCAGCGCAGGGAGCAACCGCAGGTGGACCTCGCTCGGATGGTCGGAGAACAAACGCGCGAACCCCACCACCAGTCCGTACCCCGCAGGATTGTGGAGGTCCCCGTCCGCGATCCGCTGTGCGTCCGTGAGTGTGAGAGCCTCATCCATCCACAGGCTCCACTCCCCCAACCTGAAAAAGCGGATCAGGCCAAAAACCAGGGCTGCAGCCAGGAGCCAGAAAGCGGCGCGATCTTGTGCCTCGGCCTCCGTAGGAGGTTCGTGGGCGGGAAAATCACCCAAGTGAGCGGCGTCAGAGCTGGAATCCGGCATGGCGACTTCAGGAGGGTTCCAAAGCTGGACGACGAAGGCAACCAGAGGGTTCACTGTGCCTTCGATCGACATGCTTCGCCCCCCCCTCACATCGCTCCTCTTGGCGCTCCTCCCGTGCGCCGCGTGCATCTCCACCGAGCCGGATCCCACGCTGTCCATCTCGACCGACCCTCCCGGCGCCCAGGTGACGATCAATGGCGTCGATACGGGCTTCGCCACCCCCTGCATCCTCGCGGTCAGTGACAAGGTCATGGTGGTCGACATCCACCTGAGGGGCTACGAAGCTGAGCGGCGAATGGTCACGCGCGACCCCAAGCTCGAGACTCGCCACTGGAGTGAGATGAATGCATCCAGCCGCACTTGGCGCTTCCCCCTTTGGCTGAACATCCACGACCTGTTCAACCACCCTGTCCGCGAGGTCATGCTCCTCGCACCAGGCCGGATCTTCATTCGCTTGGACGAAGTGAGAGACATCGACGCCCCGTGAGCACCTCTCGCCGTGCCGTCTTCCTCGACCGCGACGGCACCCTGAACGTCGAACGCGATCTTGTCCGGAGACCAGAGGAGCTCGAGCTCCTCCCCGGTGTCTCCGACGCTCTGCGCTCCCTGAGCGAAGGCGGATACGCCCTCATCGTCGTCACCAACCAGAGCGCCCTCGCCCGCGGCTGGATCAGCGAGGACGAGCTCTCGGCCGTCCACGACCACTTGCGCTCCACCCTCTCCTCCCATGACGTGTCCATCGATGACATCGTCCACTGCCCCCACCACCCGACCGAAGGAGAGCCTCCCCTGCGGAAGACATGTGACTGCCGCAAGCCCGAGCCGGGGCTTCTCTTCGAGGCGGCAGAGCGTCACGGGCTCGACCTCGCGCGCTCCTGGATGGTCGGTGACGCTATCCGGGACATGGAGGCTGGTCGTCGCGCGGGCGTGAGTTGCCTCATGGTGCGAACGGGAAAGGGCGCCGAAGACTCCTCCTCACTCGACCCCTCCATGGTCGTCGAAGACCTCACTGCCGCTGCCAAACGCATCCTCTCTGGCGACTGAATCGCCGGAGAGGGGCTCACCTCACTCGTAGATCCTCTCGATCCGATACTCGCGGAGGTTCCTCGCTTGGGTGTAGATGATGATCTCGCCCACCAAGCCAAACCCGATCACCTGCACGCCGAGAACGAACAGCAGCAGTCCGAGCAGGAACAAGGGCCGCTGGTAGAGCGCCATGTCCGGGATGATGAGGCGCTGCACGACCAATCCAGTTGTGACCACCCCGCCGATCAATGCCAGCACCCCACCCACGGCGCCGAAGAAGCGAAGGGGACGCAGCGTGTAGCGACTGAGGAACGCCACGCCGACCAAGTCGATGAAGCGCCGTATGTACACCCCCACGCCGAACAGACCCACGCCACCGAACTCAGCGCGGTGCCGAACGCGCACCTCCCTCACCTGGAATCCTGTGCGGTGCACGATGGCAGGAAGGAACCGATAGACGTCTCCGTAGAGCGTGACGTCGTCCAAGACCTCGCGACGCATGGCACGGAAGCAGCAGTTCAGGTCGTGCATGGGGGCTCTCAGCACGCGCCTCATCAGCAGATTGAACGCCCAGGACTGGACCTTGTTCAGGAACGCGTCCACGCGCGGATGCCGCACGGGCGCGACGAGGTCACAGCCCGCGTCCAGCTCATCGAGCAGGAGTCCGATGTCCTCGGGCTCGATCTGGAGATACTCGGGGCTCGTCACCAACACCTCGCCGGTTGTGATCTCCAAGGCCTTCGCCAAACACGCCGACTCCCCGAAGGGCTGCTGGAAACGAATGCAGTGGACCCTCTCCGGGTCCTCGCCAACCAGCTCCCCAGCCTCAGCGAACGCTCGCCCGGAGACGCCGTCGAAGACCAGGATGAACTCGTAGGACTGGCCGCGACTCTCAAGCTGCTCGCCGAGCCCCTCGACGACCTCGCGTAGACGACTGTCAGCGCGAACTACCGGCACGACGACGCTGACATCCACGGCAGCCTTCACGGCCTCCCCACTCTCCGGGCTCTCGCCAAGAGGATCGAGCGTCTTCCCTGCGTTCACACCCCACCTCTCATGGAAGCTCCACGGGCACCGGAGCGGTGGACATCACTGGCCTTCACGACCAACTCAGCCAGCAGGCCGAGCAGTAAGAAATAAGCGCACGCCATGAAGGGCAGCATGAAAGCGAGCACAGCGAGGGTGTCGAGGCCAAACTCTGCCCCACCGCCCACAAGCTCCAGCGGTGCAGTCATCCCAACGACGAACGAGGCGATCAAGAATGGGAGCGCGAGGAACATGAAGTACCTCAGCGGGCGCTGGGAGAACGAAGAGATCATCGTCACCGTGAGCATATCGAGGAGCACGCGCGTGGTGCGCCCGATGCCGTACTTGCTCTCGCCATGCTGTCGCGGGCGATGATGCACAACGAGCTCCGTCACCCGAGCACCCGTCGCAGCGAACAGCGCTGGCAGGTACCGGTGCTGCTCTCCATAGAGCGCTCTGCCCTGCACCAAGCTGCGGCGGAACGCCTTGAGCGTACAGCCTGTGTCGTGCACCGAGACCCCAGTGACCCAGCTGATCAATCGGTTCGCGATGATGGACGGGAGCCTCCTCACGAGCCAAGCATCGTGCCGGTCCTTGCGCCACCCAGCCACCAGGTCGTAGCCGTCCTCGAGGCGTGCGACGAGCTTCGGTATGTCGGCTGGGTCGTTCTGAAGATCCCCATCCAGCGGGACCAGGATCTCACCGCGAGCCTCATCGAAGCCTGCGGCGAGCGCAGCGGTCTGACCGGCCTGATGCCGCAGGCAGATGACCCTGACCCGATGATCCCCCTTGCGGAGGGTCCGCAGCACCTCTCGGCTCCTGTCTTGAGACCCATCATCCACGTACAGAAGCTCGAAGCCTCCCTCCTCTCGCCCTAGGACGTCGAGCAGCTCTTCATGCAACTGAGGCAGATTTCCAGCCTCATTGAAGACGGGGACGACGACGCTCAGTCGCGGAGAAGGTTGATCTTGGGGTGAAGACATGGGGCATGCATTGGATCGACCAGCCTTATAGGGTGTAGCCATACCCCATCAGGGCATTCCTATATTTTCCCATAGTTGAGATCTCTTCTGGTGCGGCTATGCTCTTATCAGGCATGGACTTCGAACGGAATCTGCAGGGAGAGCCGGATTCGGAAATCGACCCGGCGACTCTCCTCCTAGGGCCTGGCAGGCCTCATGGGCTGGAGCGGCTCCTGAGGGGTCAGGACCCCTCCAGGGAGGTCTTGTGTCTCTCCGACCTCGCAGAGTTGCTCCCCCACCAAGACTCCCGAGCCATCCTCGACGGAACGCTGGTCCCTGCAGAAGACTTGGGGATCCTACAGCGAGCCCTCCAGGCGGGCCGTATCGAGGTGACCCTTCTCGGGGGCGACCCCTCTGCTGGCCCCCTGCGACAGCTCCTCAAGCACCCCCGCGCCCGGTGGCTTCCCTATCCCCCCGACTCCGAGGAGCTGGGACAATTCGCCGGGCGAGTCCACCCTGCGCCTGCGCCTGCCCCTCCCCAAAAGAGTCCGCCGGCGAGCCGCCCAACGGCACCCATCCCAGAAGAGCCCCCCACTCACGTGGCCCCTCCAGCAGATCCGAGCCTCGCCGAGATAGAGACGATCCTCAGTCAGCCCGTCGCCGCCCTCCAGGCCACGGAGACCCAAGAAGAAGAGCGGCAGGCCCCACTCCAACCCACTCCCCCAGAGCGGGCACCTCTCACCGAACTGGACACGGACACCCCTGAATCCAAGCTGTGGGAGCCGGAGCCGGAGCCCGAGACAGAAACGACCCCAAGCCCAGCCCCAGATCCGCCCGCAGCTCTAGATCCGCCTGCAGATCCAGACCCGCCTGCAGTTCCAGATCCGCCTACAGCCCCCGCGAGCAGCGAGTCCCCTTGGTTCAAAGACCAGGTGGCCGACCTGGCAGATCTGGTTCAGACGGTCTACGCCTCAACCTCGGCGCTTCAACTCGAGGGAGAGAGCGAAGGCCCTCCTGGCCTGTATGGGGACGCCCTTCGCCTTGTTCAGTTCACCCGCACCTTGGGCTACCTGGCCTCGCCCCCTGCTCGTGGGGAGACAGAGATCGATCTCGGCGAACTCTCCGAGGAGCTCCTCCGGAGCGCTGGAGCCGTTGCTGACGCTCCGCGTTTCTTGATGCGAATCACCGACCCCCTCCCCGTCCGCGCAAACAAGGAGCTCCTCGTCCAAGCCATGGATGCCGTCCTGGTCCTTGCGAGGCTCTGCGCAGGACCTGAAGGCGAGGTGCGCCTCTCTGCTCAACGGACTGCGGAAGGCGTGGTCGAGCTCCACCTCGGCTTCCCCAGCGGCCCCCTGCAGGGCCTCCGCCCGGAGGAGATCGTAGTGCCCTACGCCCTCCGAAGCAGGATGCCTGACATCGGCAAGAACGCCCTCCGAGCGGCTGCCAGGATCATCGAGGGCCAGGGTGGGTCCTTGGAGCTCGTCGATGTAGGTGAGGGCCAGCTACGCTTCTCCTTCAGCCTGCCCGGCGCCTGAGGCTCCCATACCCCCCACAGGGGGCTTCAGGGGCCGTAACTCAGGCCTTTGCGATTCAACAGCTTGAACCGATTCAGCGGAGATGTTGAAGACACAGAACAGGTGGAGTTCTCTCAACATGCAGGGCCCCGAATGTCGAAAGGAATGGACATGTCCCCCTCCTTCGCCATCACCCCGCGCATCCTCGTCCTGGAGTCCAATCCCGAGGACGGCTTTGACCTCGCCGCCCAGCTCAACGACGCCGGCTACGAAGCCCAGTCGGAGTCGGATTGGAGTGACCTCGCAGGAGCTGCCGCGGAGGCCTACGACGTGATCGTGGGCGAAGCAGACACCATCCCCTTCGAGGATCTGGCGGCGGTCTGCGACCCACAGGATGCGCCTGCATGGATCCTCCTCGCCTCGTTCGGCTCCATCCAGGACGCTGTGGGAGCCATGCGAGCAGGTGCAGCTGATTACATCTCCAAGCCGGTGCCTATCGAGCGCTTGCTCATGAGCCTTGAACGAGTCCTGGAGCGCCGCGCGCTCTACACCCAGAACCAGCAGCTCCTGAAGGACCTCGGTCGTCGCTATTCCCTTGGAGCCATGCAGAGCACCAGCGACGGCATGTGCGCTGTCTTCGACACGGTCCGAGCTGTCGCAGACACCCGCGCCACCGTGCTCCTCGAGGGCAAGAGCGGGACAGGCAAGTCCCTCCTCGCGCGCAGTCTCCACGAGGCCGGCAGTCGGCGTGACGAGCCCTTCGTCGTAGTGAACTGCGGCTCTCTCCCCCACGACCTCCTCGAGAGTGAGCTCTTTGGTCACGTAAAAGGTGCCTTCACCGGTGCCATCGCCGATCGCCCCGGCAAGTTCGAGCTCGCAGAGAGTGGAACGCTCTTCCTTGACGAGATCGCCTGTGCCCCCCTCGACCTCCAGGTGAAACTCCTCCGCTTGCTCCAAGAACGAACCTACGAACGCGTCGGCGACACCAAGACCCGCAAGGCCGACGTACGGATCATCGCCGCCAGCAACGAGGACCTCGCAGCCGCTGTGGAAGCGCAGCGCTTCCGAGAGGACCTCTACTACCGCATCCGTGTGGTGGCCGTGCAGCTACCAGCCCTCACGGATCGCGCAGGAGACATCCCCTTCCTCGCCAAACACTTCCTCGAGCGCTTCAACTCTGAGCACGAACGCGACTTCGAAGGCTTCTCCCTAGAGGCTCTGCAAGCGCTCAGCGCCCACCAGTGGCCTGGAAACGTCCGTGAGCTCGAGAACACCATCGAGCGAACAGTCCTCCTCGCCCCTGGGCCGGTTATTCGCCCAGAGGACTTCCCAGACGAGATCGCTCCCTGCTTAACGACGCCCCCTCCTCACCCCAAGGAGAGCTACCCCGCATGCACCGAGATCCTCCCTCTCCGGCACGCCCTCGAAGCTCCTGAGCGTGAGATCCTGGTATCTGCCCTCCTCCAGACCCAAGGTTGTCGCAAGGCAACCGCAGAAGCCCTCGCAATCAACCGGACGACCCTGTTCAACAAGATGCGAAAATACGGCTTGATGGAGATGAACTTCCACAACTTGACGAGCACCGACGAGCCCCCCTCGGACCCTGACACCCCCCCCACCTCCCGCGACCGCTCATGAAGTGGACAACTCGTCTCCTTTTCTTGCTCGCTATCAGTCTGGCTGGCGCGGTGATCGCCATGGTCAGCGACCAGCGCACTCGCACGCCCGAGTCCGCCCTCGACTCGATCTCTGCCATCATCGAGGGTGATGACTTCAATCACGACACGGTCTTGAGATCGTTGGATGGCGCGCTCTCGGAGAGCCGCTCCAGCGGTGACCACGCCCTCTTGGTTCGCGCTCTGACCTTGCGTGGAGACCTGCTCCTGAAGATCGGGGCAGCAGAGGCGGCGCGCACGGACTTCGAGGAGATCCGACTCGTCCAGGGGACAGAGGACGAGGAGCTGCTCCTGCGATTGATCGAGACAGACATCCTCGCCGGTGATCCTGACAGTGGCCAGCGCCGGATCGAGTCCGTGCTCAACATCAACCCCGACTCCGCCCAGGCCTACGTACTACAGGGCCGTCTCTACCAGGCCTCTGCGAAGCAGCGTACGGACCAGTGCGATGAGATCTTGCGCGAGACCCTCGTGCACGACGAGAGCGTCATGGCCTCAGCCCTCGTCGACCGCCTCGCCGCTCAGGACCTCCTTGATCCTCACCGTGCTGGCGTCGTATCCAGTCTCCGCGAGTTCTTCACGGGCTCTGATGCGGAGCGCCTCGCCCGCGTCCTCGTGCACAGTGACACAGCCAGCCTCTACTCCCGGAAAGCACGCGCCTCCTACGAAGCGTCGTTCATTCGGGGGAGCGACCCCCTCGGAGCGTACGGATACATCACGCTCCTCTTGCGAGCTAACCGCCCTGACAAGGCCATACGCTTCGGAGCCCAGATCCGAAAACGCGCGGAGATCTCCAGCCACCACCCCACGAGCCTGCAGTTGATCCGCGCTCACCTCCGAGCCGGCGACGGGGACGGCGCAGGCACCCTCGCAGCCGAGCTCATACAGGCCACGAGAGATCTCACCCCCAGCGAGTATGGAGACTGCTGCCGCGCCCTGCTCGTGTCCCAGCGCTGGTCAGGCCTCTTCCATGCCGCCAGCCGCATGCGAACCATTGGCACATCCACAGACAGCGCCACAGCCTCGCTCTACCTTGGCTTCGCCCAGAAGGGCCGCAAACGCTTCACCAACGCGCGCAACCTCTTGCGCTCCTTCGCCACGTCCAACGCCCCGGCACCCTACCCCAGTGCACACTTCGAGGCCTGGACCACCCTGGCCGAGCTCGACAAAGCCGCAGAAGAGCCTTTCTTTGAGCGTGAAGCGATCCACGCAGCGCTTCAACTGGACCCCGATGGCCACAACTCCAGTCAACTCTGGGTGCGCCTCGGCGAACTCCAACTCAGCTCCGGGCACTCCGGCCTCTTGCTCCCCCTGCGCTCTTACGCAGAGGCGCTATGCAGAGCGCCGAAGCAGTACACCGAGATCTTCCAGCGCTTCGAAGAGATCGGTGAAGAAGCCGTGACCGTCGAGGGGAGAGATCTGGAGTTGATCTACCAAGACCTCATCCGCGAGCGCCGCTCCACCCCCTCCATCCCCCTCGACTCCTACTCCCTCCTACACCTCGCGCGTCGCCACGCCCAGGAGGACAACTACCTCGCCGTGGTGTCCGTCTGCCGCCGCCTCCTGGACAACCTGCCAGCCTTCCTCCCGGCCATCGATCTCATGATCGACGCCCGCCTCAACCTTGGGCGCACCCGCACGGCCACCGAGCAGATCGTGGAGAGGATCGGCACGATCGGTCTTGACTCCACCTCCCAAGAGTTCGTCCGCCGCCTGCCCTCCGCGCCCTACAGCACCTCACAACTCCACCGCGTGATGCGCGCCGACCCAGCCTGGACCGGCCGGCTCGAGATCGCACGCAGGATGCGCGCAGAGGGCAACCGTCGAAGAGCCCTCACCTGTCTCGAGGAAGCAGCAGGCAGAGGTAACATCTCATCCGAGATCCGACTCCTCTCCGCCAAGATCTACGCAGAGATCGGAGAGCGAGAGGCGGCTCTGGAGCAGTTGAGCCTGATTGCAGCGAGTGACCCAGACTTCACCGAGGCCATGCTCCTCTCCGTTCAGGTGGCCTCTCTCTCAGGGGACATGGATGCCATCGACACGGCCACGACCACCCTCCTTGACTCGAAAGACGTCGCGCTCCTTCGAGTGCTCGCTGACCGGCTCCTCTTTGACCGTCGGATCGCGAAGGTCTCGCCCATCCTCGACGCCCTCAAGGATCTCTCCGGCGAGGACGACGCCTGGAGCCTCGAGCACTCAGTGCTCTTCCACCTCATCCGGGGAGATGTCCGCAAGACGCGCGAGGCCGCTGCCAGGGCAGAGGCCTTCAGCACCTCCCCCTTGCCGCCCCTCGGCCTGACCCTCGCCTCCACCATCGCGGCCGATCCGCAGAGGCTCGCCAACGAATCAAGCTACCTCCTCGAGCTGTTCCCTAAATTCTCTCGTCGAGGGGCTCTCGATTGGAAGCGGAGCGTTGAGGGAGAAGTCTCCGAGGCAATCCTCGCGCTGTTCTCAGGAGACTCGGAGAGGACCCGCGCCCTCTTGGATGACGCGCTCCTGAGAGAAGACGTCCCGCCCGAGTGGGCCCTCGTCGCCGTCGGCTATGAGGCCCTCGGCCATGAGCTTGGCGAGCACTCCTGGAGAGACGACGAGCTGGCCCACGCACGCAGACTGATCCATGGGAGCACAGAAGAGCCGCGGGATCCGCGCACCACCCTCGGCGTCCTCCTCGCGTCCAAGACCAGCTTCTACGCCCCGTACGCCCTAGAGAAGCTGAACCAGTACACCGACGGCGAGCGCAGCGCGTGGGACGCCTACCTCATCGCCAAGACCTTGCTGACCGGTGGAGAGATGCTCCGAGCGCGCAACGCCCTGTGGGGTTGGGTGCAGCCCGACTCGGACTACTTCTCCCCCGCATGGGACCTGTTCGAGCAGATCGAACTCTCCCGCCTCGGCAGCTTCGATCACCCTGACTTCGACACGCTCCGGATCGCCAAGCTCCGCTCCCAGGGCAAGGCCTACCCGAAGAGCCCCGAGGCGAAGCTCGCCCGCTGCTACGACGCACTCGACGCAGGTGACCTGGAGGCAGCAAACCAGGCAGCCCGTGCGGCCCACGGGCTCGACCAGACGGACCACTTGGCCAACGCCACCATGGCACGAGCCACAGCGGCCACGGGCGACCACTACGAATCTCTCAACTACTGGCTCATCGCCTGCGAGAACGCCCCCCCCTCTCACCGCTCCCGTTATGTCACAGGCGCTCTCGATAGCTTCCACGTATCCATCTCGGCCTCTGGGAAGGACCTCCTTCCCTCGGTCTATGCGGGTGTCCTCGAGAGCCTCTCGAGGTTCTCCCCCAGAGACCCCCGCATCCCGCTTGCCCTGGCGCACATCGACCTGCGCCAAGACCTCGACAACCCGGCCCTCGGTGTCGCCCGCGCGTTCCGCAGACTGGACAACTTCTTGCGCACCGTCGACGAAGAAGCTCTCGCAGACCTCCAGCCCGGCACGGAGAACGAGTGGCTCGCCTTCTACATGCAGTACGGTCCGGAGAGAGGCTTGGAGTTCTGCCGCTCCCAACTCACTCTCTCCCCGGGAGTCCTCGCTCTTTGGCTGGGAGAAGTCCGCGCCTTGCACGCGCTCGGCCGGCACCAAGACTCGCTCAAGGCAGCCGCTGACCTCCTCCGGATGGGGCCCTCCGGCGAGCTCTACGAAGAGATCGCTGCATGCCTCCAAGCCACCGGCTCCGCCCCCAAGCAAGTGGAGGCCCAGCTCGAGAAGGCGAAGGGGATGAGCGGCGGACTCTCCGTCGGCGCCATGCTCACCCGAACCAAGAGCCTCCTCGGCGTCAAGGGCGAGCGCACCGCCGATCAAGCCATCGCCGTCCTCGCTCGTGTCTGGGACCAGAAATCCACTGGACCGCTCAGCCCGATGCAGTCCGAGGTCGCCCTGCTCCTCTCTGAGGGGTTCATGAAGCGCGGCAAGCCCAACGACTACCGTCAGGCGCGACTCCTCCTGTCCCAAGTGACCGAACGCGCCCAGGACCCCTACGCTGCTTCCCTCGCCGCGGCTCTCGCGGGGATCTGCACGCAAGAGCTGCCGTAGTCGTTCAGTCGGTCGGGGCTGCCTGCTCCAGGACTTCTTCGAGGGTCCCGAAGCGGAACTGCTTGAGGAGCTGCTCCAGTCTGGGGAGCGTCTTATCGAGGTTCAGGTAGTGCCGGAACCTCGCGCTTGCCCCCACCCCAGCGCGCGGCTGCTCAGGGTCAAACTCCCAAGGATGGAGATACAAGGAGGCGGGGCGCCCCTGCCGCTCGAGCCCTCTGACGGCGGCCCGGGTTATCCAACCGGGGAGCAAGCGGAAGTACCCGCCACCCCCAACAGGCCAGTTCCTCCCCAACGCACGCCACGTGGAGACAGGGAACTCCCAGAGCTCAGCGTCCCCAGCCTCAAGTCGCGAGATCCCCGGATCGAAGTCCGGGATCCCGTACACCGGGTGACGGATGGGGTGGATGCTCGAGTCGTAGCGATACCCCCTGCGAGCGATCACGTCCACCGCCCACCAGGTCTCACGTGTCAGGGTGAAGGTGGAGGCGCGGAACCCGCGCGGCCTCTGTGCCCCAGCCGCGACGAGGGCGTCCTCCGTTCGCGCCAGGTCCTCGTCCAACCCCTCCGGCCCCAAGTCCTCGAGGAAGGCGTGGCGCCAGCCATGACTCGCGACCTCGTGTCCCGCGTCGACGCACCGTCTGACCCAATCAGGGTGTCGCTCAGCCACCCACCCAAGGAAGAAGAAGGTGGCACGCGAGTCGTGGCGCTCCAGGGCTCCGAAGATGGCTTCCATTCCCACGTCCAGACGGCTGGGGACCTCGTCCCATGACGCCTCATCAAAGCTCCCTCTCAGGTTGGCGACCTGGAAGTACTCCTCTACGTCGAAGGAAAGCGCGTGCTGCATGATGCCTCAGCCCGCCAAGCCTACGACTTCGTGACGCCTCCGCCATCGCTCCAAGACGAGCAGACTCCACAAGAGGCGCCCGTGATCACGTTGGCCGGCGAGGTGCTCGGAGACGCAGCGAGAGACGGCCTCAGGCTGAAACCAGTCCGCCGGCAGTGACCTCGTGGTCTCTTGCAGCTCTTCGCGTAGCGGGCCACGCAGCCAGGAGCTGACTGGGGTGTCGAAGCCTCGCTTCTTGCCCCGGAGCACGCGCTCAGGCAGACGCTCCTCCAAGGCTCTACGCAGCGCACGCTTTCCGCGCATCCCACGCATCTTGTATCGGCTCGGCGTGGACGCGAAGCGCTCAACCAACCGATGGTCCAAGAGCGGCACGCGGACCTCGAGCGAGACCGCCATGGACGCCCGGTCTGTCTTCGCCAGCACGTCTTCGGGCAACCAGGTCCTCATGTCGACGTACTGTGCCCGGTACAGGTCGTCTTCGCAGCGCGGCAGCTCCCAAAGTTCCTTGAAGATCGCCGCCGGATCATGGTCACCGACCGCTTCGAGCGCGCCCGCGCCAAGGAGTCCGCGAGCCTCTTCGGGATCCAACTGGGAGACGCTCCTGAAGAAGGCCAGCGCAGGATGGTCTGCGATGTTCAACAGGGTGCTCCGGCCCCGCACACCCTCCGGTAGCGCGCGCTCCGCTGCGCGCGCCAGCCCCTGCGCGCCCGCCCGACGTAGGCGCTCCTCCAGGCGCACATAGCCATACCTGCGGTATCCAGCGAAGACCTCGTCCCCGCCGTCTCCCGAGAGGGCGACCGTCACGTGTTGACGAGCCATCCGTGAGACCAGGTAGGTCGGCACCGTAGAGGGGTCTGCCAATGGCTCGTCGAAGTGCCAGGAGAGGTCGCCCGAAGAGAGCCCTTCTTCGGGATCGAGGACCTCTTGGTGGTGTTCGGCCTGCACTCGCTCAGCTGTCAGCTGCGCCAGCTCCAGCTCATCATGGCTCCGCTCTGCAAAACCGACGCTCAGACAGATCAGCGGGTCAGCGACTCCAGCCATGCTAGTCACGACCGCACCGCTGTCGACTCCACCCGAGAGGAACGCCCCCAACGGGACGTCCGACAGCAGGCGATCCCTGACGGCTTGGTCGATCTGTTCCAAGAGGCCCTCGTCACCCTGTGGCTCGCTCACGGGTTCGAGCGGAGGAGCCCACCAACACTCCAGACGCGCTGTGCTCTCCTTGGACCAGTGCAGCCGGTGGCCAGCCTCCAAGCGCTCGATCCCCTCCCACGCCGACCTCGGACCACCACACCAGCCCAGGACGAGGTAATCGAGCAAGGCGGGCCCGCGGAGGTTTCGAGCGCCGTACCCCCCCGCTAAGAGCGCCTTCGGCTCACTGGCAAAGGCGATGCCTCCCTCCGGAGTGGCCACCCAGTAGAGCGGCTTGATCCCCATCCGATCCCGGAACAAGAGGACCTCGGGGCCGGCCGGGGAGCGAAAGTCCACCACAGCGATGGAGAACATCCCCACGAGCCTGTGTGCGAACTCAGCCCCCTCCTCCTCGTACAGGTGAACGATGACCTCTGCGTCGGACTTCGTCCTGAATTGGTGCCCTCGGGCCTCGAGCTCCGTCTTCAACTCCTGGAAGTTGTATAGCTCCCCGTTCAAGACGCAGGCGATGTCCTGATCCTCATTCCACAAGGGCTGCGCCCCTCCTTCGACGTCAATGATGGACAGTCGGCGGAAGCACAGGCCGACGCCTCCACGAGAGAGCACCTGCTCATCATCCGGTCCGCGATGAGCCAAGGTCGCCCCCATCGCGCGCAAGGGCTCGCTCGACGAATCTGTACCAGGCCCTGCCACCCCGACGAAACCACACATGACTCAGGAGCCTCCGGTCAGCGCGGCCTGGGGCTTGGCACCCGCCCGGCCGAAGGATCGCCGGCCCACCAACTTGAGCGCGCTCGGACCGCCGGTGCGTACAGGGTGTCGACCCGGATCAGCGAGGTGTCGCCGCGCGATGATCGTGAATGCCACCACGAGCGCGACCCAGTGGTAGAAGAGGTCGAAGTGCGCGCGATTCAGGAAGATCCCGCCCACGACGAAGGCAGCCATGGACGCCTCGAACATCGAGGCGTAGTTCAGGATCCAGCTCGAGTGGTAGCGGCGCTCGGCCTCCCTGCGAATGCGCCGCAGGTCCCAGAAGGACCCCACCAACAGGATCAGGTACAGCATGAAGGCCAAGGTCCCGCACTCGGCCCAGATCTGCAGGTAGCTGTTGTGGGCTACGTGCACCTCGCCGGGCCTCCTAGCCGTCGTGCTCACTTCATCCGGATCGAAGCGTGCGTACTCCCGCTCGAACCCGGAGAACCCCACCCCGAAGAGTGGACGCTCCGCGATCATCTCTTGCGCGATGCCCCAGGCCTTCAGGCGAGCCCTTGAAGAGGCGTCCTGCTCATACTCACCGATCGACAAGATCCGATCCGTGTAGGTCTGTGGAGCCAGCATCACACTAGCTAGCACGATCACACCGAGTGTGGAGAACGTCGCATACCGGTTCCTTCCACGCCAGGCGAGGAAGAGGGCTGCCGCTCCCACCGCGAGGAAGCCACCCCGCGAGTGCGTCATCATGATCGTGACAGCCGTAAACGGCACCAGCAGATAGAACAGCCTCCTCAGCGAGGTGCGTTTCTCCGACGAGGCGATGTGCCACATCATCGGAATGCCCATGGCCAGAGCGAGCGCGAAGTCGTTGTTGTCCATCAACATCCCACCGGGCCCCTGCAGGATCTGCAACTGCCCCAGCGTCGCGATACCGGCTAGGCCCGCCTTGAGGGCGAAGAACCCGAACGAGAGGGCGATGACCCAGATCAAGAGCCGCAAGCGCTCGCGGCTCGAGACGATCCCCGTCGTAAAGAGGGAGATGAGGATGATCTTGCCGAACTCGGTGTAGCCCGAGATCACACTCTCGTCGTATCTCCCAGCGATGGCGATGCTGACCCCGATCATGGCTGCCAAGAGCAGCATCACGTAACAGCGCCAGTCACGGGCCATGTAAGTCCGCTCTCGAGACGAGACGAAAGCCCCGGCGAACATCACGATCGCCACGTAGAACGACCACCGGATGTCGCGCGCGAACCCCCAAGAGAGGTCCTGCAGGCGCATGTACGCCAGCAACGAAAAAACACACAAGCCCACGAAGGGCTTGCGGAAACAGCTGGGCAACATCCCCAGCACGAAGAGCGAAACGAAGAGGTCCCGCAGCCACATGCCTCAGCCCCTTCCCGCGCGGCTGCGCGTTACCGGAACCAACCCCGGAACTCCTCGATGGACTGCAACAAGCGTTCGCTCAAGAGATCCTTATTCCACCCCCACGCCCAGGTGACGAACAGGAATGAAGCCATGATCAAGATGCTCGAGGTCCCGAGGAGCGCTCGCCGTATCCGCAGCCTGCGCAGCGCTCCACGAGTCCGGATTCGGTTCACGACTCCTAGGACGGGGACGATCATCACACTGCTGATGTCAGCAGCTCCACGGAAGCAGCTGCGCGAGTACTCCGACAGCATGGTCCCGCCGAGGCCCACTGCGAGGCCAAGCACGAGCGAGATAGAGACGATCAGCCAAGCATTGGGCTCGGTCGCCTCTTGCGGCTCGACCACCTCCTGGGTGATTTGGAAGGGGTTGCCTGTGGGACCGTTCATGATGTCCATCACCTGCTTCTTGTACTGCAAGCGTCCCTCGAGCTCGTCTAGGACGACCACAAGACGGGCTATATCGGCGGTCTTCTGACGGACCTCGCTGTACACGTCTTGGCGCTCCTCAGCCTCCTCTCGCTCATGTGAGAGGAGCTCCTCTAGATACTCGACCCTCGCCAAGACTTCGGTCTGCTCCAGATGGGCGGCATTGAGTTGGGCCTTCAGTTCCGTATAGGCCGGGTTCTTGACCCAACTCTCGCGGACCTCTCCCCCGGTCACACGCCTCGAGACTCTCTCGAGCTCCGCCTCTTTCTTCGCGATCTCCTTCTGGAGGCCCGTGTACCTGGAATGCTGCCTCCCATACTCGGAGATCTCAGAGCGGAGGTCCGCGAGAGCGGCGCTCAGCTCATCTATCGTGCCCGAGACGTCCACGTCACCCACCACGCTCTGCTGCGAGAGCTCCGCGGGGACGCTGTCCATCTGCTCGCGGATCCCCGCGATGGTCGCTTCGAGCGAACCCTCCGTGATCCGCGCAGTGGACAGGGCCGTCTCATGCTCGTTGAGCCGAACGAAGACGGGGTCCTCGCTGCGGACCTGATTGGCGGACGGAGACGGCTGCGTCGGGGAGATGTTGTAGTCACTCCTGAGTTGGGCGAAGTCACGCTCCTCAGCGGCGATCTCCTTCTTCAGATCCTCCTGCTTGCGCAAGAGCCCTTGATATTCGGCCGAGAGACGGTTTCGGTCACGCTCGACCTCCTGCTCGATCCAAGCGGTCCGCAGGCCGCGCAGGAACTCGAACGCCCGTCGGGGGTCGGTGTGACGAAAGCTGATCGTCACGAAGGTCGACCCCTGACTCTTGAGCCTGGTGGGCATCGCCACCTCGATGTCGTCTTGGAGCTCTAGGAGGTACTCGTGCTGGTCCTGGGGGCTCAGCGACATGTAGTCCGTCCAACCCTGCAGCTGGTCCACGACGGACCGGATCCGCGCCAGCGCTTTGATCTGATAAGGAGCGTTCTCCGCCTCACGGAGGGTGGTCGACGCGGCCACACTCCGGCGCTCCCCCGTGTCGAACATGTTCTCCCTGAGCTCGACTTGGGTGGTCACGATGTACTTTCGAGGCACGATCGTCGCGAAGCACACCCCGAGCGTCAGGATGAACCCTAGCGGCAAGAGCGTCTGCCAACGCCGCTTGCGGAGGACCTTCAGGAACTCCTGAAGCTGCCCCGGAGCCTCGATTTGAATGATCGCCATGGCCTACGCCTAGAACACTCCGCCTTGGTTTCCACCCCGTCGTCTGAATCCTCTACCGCCGCCGCCGCCGCCGACGAGGAACAGGGCGTTCCCTAGCCCGGACACCACCTGCTTGATGGGAAATACGAGGTTCTCGAGGAAGTACCCGAACTGGGCGAAGAGCGTCGGCGGAACGAAGATGATGTCCAACTCCTGGACCTTCACGTTGAAGGTGGAGTCACCGGACATCATGTCCTCGATGTCGACGTAGATGATGAGCGGGTCCTTCGGGTCAGCACGGATGAGCCTGACACGCCCCAGATTGGCGCTTGAGAGCAGCGGGTCAGCCCCGCGGACAGCTTCGAACACCGTCAGGTCACCTTCAAATTTCTTTTCGCCCTCTAGCCCGACCTCACCGAAGATGAAGTACTTCTTGTTCTCGGTCCTGATTGCGACCATGGGGTCCACGTCCGTGTAGATCGGGGAGTACTTCTCCCTGAGCAGCGCTTCGATCTCGGTCCTGGTCAATCCTGCCACGTGCACGGCGCCCAGCTCGGGCAACTGCACGGTGCCATCGATGTCCACCTTCAGAGCCGGAAGCTCGTTGAGCTCCTCGTTGTAAGAATCGGTCAATATGATCCTGTCCCCGATGGTCACGTAGTTCTCTTCCTCAGCGTTGCCTGTGTATCGCTTGCCGAAACCGTCGGTGTTCAGGTACTGAAGCAGCCGTTTGTCGGGGTAGCTATTGCAGGCAGAGAGGAGGCAGAGGCTCAGAAGGACAACGCGTTGGATGGTCAGTTTCATGGTGATGAGGGACGGGGTCTCCACGCCCTGAAAGGGCCTGGGGCTTCCTTACCCTCATCGGCACTACCTACGGGTAGATTGAGCCATGAACCGCTCAGGGTGCGTTCGTGCGACTCGCGTACTGCTGATCGTAGTACTCCCTGTACGCACCGCTCCTAACCTTCTGCAACCACTCGACTTGCGACTGGTACCATTCCACGGTCAGCGGCAGCGCTTTTGCGAACTCGTAGCGAGGCTCCCAATCTAGAGCCTTGCGCATTTTTTCGGCATCGATGGCATAGCGCTGATCATGCCCTGGGCGGTCCGCAACGAACGTTATCAGGGATTCTGGCTGCTCCAGGATTCCCAACACTTGCCTCACCAAGTCCAGATTCGCCACCTCGTTGTTTCCGCCGATGTTATAGACCTCGCCGGGAACACCTTTTTCAAGAACGGCCAGCACAGCCTCACAGTGGTCGCGCACGTACAGCCAATCACGGACGTTCATCCCGTCCCCGTAGATCGGCAGCTCCTTACCCTCCTGCGCGTTAGCGATCACCAGCGGGATCAGCTTCTCGGGGAACTGGTAGGGTCCGTAGTTGTTTGAGCACCGCGTAATGCAGGCAGAAAACCCGTGGGTGTGGAAGGCCGCGCGGACGAGCAGGTCGCTAGCCGCCTTGCTGGCGCTGTACGGAGAGTTAGGGGCCAACGGCGTCTCCTCGGTGAAGAACCCCTCCTCCCCCAACGAGCCGTAGACCTCGTCCGTTGACACGTGCACGAAGCGCTCTACTCCGCGCGCGCGACATGCATCCAAGAGCACCTGAGTCCCAACGACGTTGGCCTGAATGAACGGCATGCTAGACAGGATCGAACGGTCCACGTGGCTCTCAGCAGCCATGTGAACGACGTACAGCGGCCCATCACCACAGACATCCAAGGCGCGCGTGACGTCCGCCTCATTCGCCACGTCACCGCGCACGAAGTGATACCCCTCCCGCTCCTCCACTTCGCGCAGGTTCTCCAGGTTGCCTGCGTAGGTGAGCGCGTCGAAGTTGACGACCCTCCAGTCCTCGCGAAGCTCGAAGATCATGTGAATGAAGTTCGAACCGATGAAGCCGGCTCCTCCAGTGACCAGAACGGTGTGTGTCATCTTCATTCGCTCCCGAGGTAGGTCCTCAAAGCATCAGCCCAGGGTGCGAGGGTTCGCCCACGCAACCGCTCCAAGCGTCCGCAGTCCAAGACGGAGTGTGCAGGCCGCCTAGCAGGCCTGGGGAACTCGTCGGTCGTACAGGCTTCGATCTCCACCCCCTGGACGCCGGCCGCCTCCAAGGTGGCACAGGCGAGACCGAACCAGCTGCAAGAGCCCTCGCAGGCGGCGTGGTAAAGGGACTCCTCCCCGCTCTCCAGGACGTCCCACAGCGCGGGCGCCAACTCCAAGGTCGAGGTCGGCACCCCGACCTGGTCATCCACCACCTTCAGA
>Ga0310342_100000465_pt1 | contig 22627 bp, 22 predicted proteins | sample S15DNA20500_MG_FD_206155 | JGI IMG/M metagenome (GOLD analysis project Ga0310342, IMG submission 206155) | Marine microbial communities from station ALOHA, North Pacific Subtropical Gyre - S1503-DNA-20-500_MG | ecosystem: Environmental > Aquatic > Marine > Oceanic | place: Pacific Ocean: North...
ACAGGGGCCTGAGGGAAATTTCCGAGACGCGTCGTCGTGGCGGCGATGAGCCATGCCGCAACAAGCACGCTCGCACCAACGATACCCGCGATGCGCGTGGTTGACATTGACATCACCCTTATCGTACCACGTCGCATTCATCTGCACTGCGCGGTTCTGCATGCCTCGTCACGGTGCTGTGGTAAGATTCGCTGTGCACCCTGTTGCGCGCTCAAAAAGACACACTCATTCCCCTTCAGCAACTGCCGTCGTCATCATCCCAGCCCGCTATCAATCAACTCGCTTTCCAGGGAAACCTCTAGCTGACATCGTCGGTCGCCCTATGATCGAGCATGTCTACCGGCACGCGGAAGCGGCTCAATCAGTGCACCACGTACTGGTAGCAACCGACGACCCTCGAATTCAGGACGCAGTCACCGCCTTCGGTGGAGACGTCCGCATGACAAGCGCATCCCACACTACCGGTACCGACCGACTGGCGGCCGTTGCGCAGAATATAGAATGCGATCTCATCGTAAATGTGCAGGGAGACGAACCACTCATTGAACCGTCACTAATCGACGAATCTCTAGCCGTGTTGGTGTCAGAGCCAACGTGCTCGATCGCCACTGTGCACTGTCCCATTACGGATCCGGTAGAGCTAGCCGATCCCAACGTGGTAAAAGTGGTTGTCGATCGGGCTGGCAATGCACTGTTTTTCTCGCGCGCTGCGATTCCACACCACCGTTCGCACCGCAGCGCGGTGAATGGCGAGCCACTCGGTCACAAGCACATCGGTCTATACGTGTACCGGCGAGATTGTCTCCTCAGTCTCGCTCGTCTTAAACCTACGCCACTTGAGCGCATCGAGCAGCTAGAACAACTGCGCGCCCTCGAATCTGGTTATCGCATTCGCACCATCGAAACCGTTCAGGACCCAATCGGCGTAGACACTCCTGACGATCTCCAACGAGTGCGTCGAATCATGTCAGCAGGAGCCTCTACATGAGCCCATCGTCCGCGTCGCAGCCGAAACGCCTGGTCAAATACATCTTCGTGACCGGTGGGGTCGTCTCTTCGCTCGGCAAGGGGCTCGCTGCCGCATCCATTGGATCTCTTCTCGAAGGTCATGGCTACCGGGTAACGCTCCAGAAATTCGACCCCTACGTAAACGTCGATCCGGGCACCATGAGCCCCTACCAACACGGTGAGGTTTACGTCACAAACGATGGCGCCGAGACCGATCTCGACCTCGGCCACTATGAACGCTTCACCAATACGGTTACATCACGCAACCACAACTGGACTACCGGCAAGATCTACCTTTCCGTGATCCAAAAGGAACGACGCGGCGATTATCTAGGGCGGACCGTGCAGGTCATTCCGCATATTACCAACGAGATCAAAGACAGCATGCGCGTCGTAGCCGATCGCGAGGATGTCGATATCGTCCTCATCGAGATCGGCGGGACGGTCGGCGACATTGAGAGCCAACCCTACCTGGAAGCGATCCGCCAGTTCCGTCAAGACATCGGACGTGAGCACACACTCTACATTCACCTGACACTGGTACCGTTTATCGGAACCGCAGGTGAACTCAAAACGAAACCAACTCAACACAGCGTGCGCGACCTGCGGTCAATCGGCATCCAACCCGACATCCTGCTATGCCGAACCGATCGGTTCCTACCCCGCGAGATCAGGCGAAAGATCGCCCTGTTCTGTGACGTCGACGAAGAAGCGGTCATTACGGCGAAAGACGTGTCTAGCATCTACGAAGTTCCGTTGGTACTCGCCGAAGAAGGTCTTGATCGCATCGTGTTGAAGAGACTCCACCTGCCCGACGACACCGAACGTAAAATGGAAGCGTGGGAAGAGCTGATTGAGCGTGTTCACAATCCCAGCGATGAGCTGACCGTGCATGTCGTCGGCAAATACGTAGGCTACGCGGACTCCTATAAGAGCCTGAACGAAGCTCTTTACCACGCTGGTTTTGCGAATCGTCTTAAGGTCAACATCAGGTGGATCGAAGCTGAAGATCTTGAGATGGAGGGAGGCGAGCGACTCCTAGACGACGCTCACGGCATCCTCGTGCCAGGCGGGTTCGGTGACCGTGGCAGTCGCGGCATGATGCAGGCTGCTCGAGTTGCACGAGAGAGTGCGATCCCCTATTTTGGGATTTGCTACGGATTTCAGTGGGCCGCAGTCGAGTACGCGCGTAATGTCTGCAACCTGTCTAATGCGGATTCCACTGAATGTAATCCTGACACTCCCCACAAGATCATCTATAAACTGCGCGACCTACTCGGAGTTGCTGAACTCGGAGGAACGATGCGGCTCGGCAGTTACCCGTGCGAGCTCGCACGAGATACTCTTGCCCACACGGCCTACGGTAAGACGACTATCGCCGAGCGCCATCGCCACCGCTACGAGTTCAACCGCGACTATGAGCAGAAGCTTACCGAGCACGGCCTGCGTATCTCTGGACAATCACCGGACGGGAAGTTTGTCGAGGTGCTCGAACTTCCCAACCATCCGTGGTTCCTCGCTGTGCAGTTTCATCCAGAGTTCCAGTCAAAACCACTGCGACCCCATCCACTCTTCACTGAATTCGTAAAGGCGACCTACCAGCATCATCTAGCAACCAAGACTGCCACCGAATCGGTCGCATTGTAGCCCTTCCTAAGTGTTCCGTCTTACCTGAATCGGTGTGCCCGACCGAACATCTATAATGTGTTTGTGCGGGAAGTCATCATCGGCGAGGTCACGGTAGGTGGCGACCGTCCACTCGCCCTCATCGCCGGCCCTTGTGTGATCGAAAGCGACGCTCACGCCCTTGCCATCGCTCGTACCATTCGCGACATCGCCCTAAGGTGTAAGGTGCCATTCATTTTCAAGGCCTCGTTCGACAAGGCCAATCGCACATCGCTGACATCCTATCGTGGGCCTGGCATCTCGCAAGGGCTCGAGACTCTAGCGAAGATCAAGGACACAGTCGGTGTTCCGATCCTGACCGACATACACGAACCCCAACAGGCCGCACCCGTTGCCACTGTGGCCGACGTGCTCCAGATCCCAGCATTTCTCTCTCGACAGACAGACCTCGTCGTAGCTGCTGCCGCAACGGGACGCGTGGTCAATCTTAAGAAGGGACCGTTCCTCGCCCCGCTCGACATGCGCCACGTCATTGCCAAAGCAACGTCCAACGGGAACGAACGCATCATGGTCACCGAACGTGGCTTTGTGTTTGGCTATAACGACCTGGTCGTCGACATACGAGCGTTTCAGCAACTCAACACACTTGGTTACCCAGTGATCTACGACGTGACCCATAGCCTCCAACTTCCGGGTGGTGGAAACGGTGTCAGTTCCGGACAACCCGAGTTCATCGAATCAATGGCCTCGGCTGGCGTTGCGGCCGGTATCGATGGAGTTTTTCTCGAGGTCCACGACCAACCCGCTCATGCAAAGAGTGACGGCGCCAACGCACTGGCACTCGATCGGTTGGAGCCGTTGTTACGACGGCTCACGGCACTCAACAAGGTGCCGTGGCAAACAAGGTAGTACGATCCTTAATGGGCACGAACCGTCCAGACATGACGAAACCAGAAATTAGAAAGAACGACGTCGACCTAGAGGTGGCACGCCGAGTCTTGCGCACCGAGGCGGAGTCTGTGCTCGCCCTCGTCGATCGTGTCGACCATGACTTCGCCTCAGCGGTACACCTATTGGACTCCTGTGCCGGACGAGTCATCGTTACCGGAATGGGTAAGTCAGGTATCATCGCTCACAAAATCTCGGCAACCTTGTCCAGTACCGGAACCCCGTCCTATTTCTTGCATCCGGCAGAAGCGGCCCACGGCGACCTAGGATCCTTGCAGCCGAACGACGTCGTACTCGCGCTGTCTCAAAGTGGCGAAACGCCTGAGCTGCTCCGTCTCCTCGAAACCTTGCGCCGTATAGGTCCTCAACTCATCCTACTGACCGGTTCGGTGACAAGCACCCTGGGACAGGCCGCCGACGTAACTATCAATTGCCATGTCAGCAGCGAAGCCTGCCCTATGAACCTAGTGCCGACCGCCAGTACCACAGCAGCTCTCGCGTTTGGTGACGCGTTGGCGATGACACTCCTGGTCAAGAAAGGTTTCCGAGAGGAAGATTTCGCACACCTGCACCCTGGCGGACAACTGGGTAAGCGTCTCCTCAGAGTCGAGCGATTGATGCACATAAACGACCAGGTGCCGCGAGTAACTACGGGATTGTCTATGTCGGATGTAGTCACCACGATGTCGAGTTTTGGTTTCGGGATGACCTGTGTTATGACGGACGATGATCAACTAGCCGGCATCATCACCGACGGCGACCTACGGCGCCATCTCTCCGACCACACGAATCTGTTCAACCTAAAAGCGTCTGACGTATTGAGTCAAAATCCTCTCACAATCCGTAGATCGGCACTCGCAGTGCAGGCTTTGAATCTCATGGAAGAACATCGCGTTACCTCACTCGTCGTGGTAGACGACGAGCGCCACCTGGTGGGACTCGTGCACCTGCACGACCTGTGGCGAACTGAGTTGTTTTAGTGGGGCGCAATGACCGATACCTTGGTCTTGTTAGTCACGCTCGTTGCGCTACTTGTAGGTCTAGCGACCGGTAAGGCGTGGGAGCGTTACAAATTACAGAATGGTCGCTGGATTGACCGCCGCAAGCTGCGCGAATCTCCGCACTACATTCTAGGACTCAATTTCCTCGTCTCGAATCAAATTGATCTAGCCATCGAGGAGCTGACCAAAGCCGCCGGGCTAGATACCAATACCCTGGAGATTCACATTATCCTTGGCAACCTGTATCGCGAACGCGGACAGGTGAGCAAGGCTATCCAACTACACCAGAGTCTCTTGCAGCGACAAAAGCTAACCGTACTGGAGCAGACTTACGTACTCCTGTGTCTCGGTCTCGACTTCAAGCGCGGAGGGTTTGTGGATCGAGCCTTTCAGGCGTTTTCCGATGTCATCCGTCTTGACCCGGGCAACCAGTACGCTCTGGTCAATCTCGAGAAACTTCACGAAGAGCAACACGAGTGGCACGAGGCCCACGCCATCCGCAAGCGCCTAGCCGACGTCGCTGAAAAGCCGCACGACCAGGCTATCCTAGCGTTCCTTGAAAACGAACTTGGGCTACAAGCAGTCCGCGAAGGGGACCCAGAACAGGCCATTCGACACTTCGACACCGCCCTTGACCTGAACTCACACACCGTACCCGCGTTGCTTAACTTGGGTGACGTCCATATGTCCCAACAACGACCAATGGACGCAATTGCTGTATGGGAGCAAATCATTCACACAGCACCCGAGCGCGCTTACCTCGCCTTCGACCGCCTTGCAGACGCTTACACCAAATTCGACGGACCGACTCGGTTCCTTGAGTTGTGTCAACGGCTTATTGACGCTAATCCCCAGGATTGGCGCGCGCGCCTGGCTCTTGGCCAGCAATCCGCGGCACAGGGCGAACCCGCACGGGCCCTTGATCTGTTCTTCGAATCCCTTGTGCACAACCCGCACGCACTCGCCATCCACCAGGTCATCTGGCGTACCCTCTCAACGCTAGACTTCAACTCGACGCTCGTGCGGCGGTACATTGAGTTAACACGTCATGCGGTCTTCTACCTCGACCCGCACGTTTGCATGCGATGTCGGTATCGAAGTACAGAGCTACTATGGCAATGTCCTCAATGTCACGAGTGGAATACCTTTGTCGAGGAGAGGATCGCGCCGGCCGAAGACAGCGAGGAGACACCGGCGTGAGGCCAGCACACTGATCGGCACTTCCTGATGACCCAGGGTTCTTTGCTGCGGGTGGCCCTCACGGGTGGGATCGCCACCGGAAAGTCGCATATCTTAGAGCTGTTTCGAGAGCGATCGGTCCCGACGATCGACGCCGACCGTCTCGCCCACGACGCCGTCGAACCCGGCCAACCTGCTTGGGTCGCAATCCGCGATCGGTTCGGTCCACAAAACTTTTTCGCCAATGGGTCACTAGATCGGAAACGCCTCGCGGCGACCGTCTTCGACAACGCCTCGGCCCGGGCTGACCTAGAGGCCATCGTTCACCCTCCCGTGCGGCAAGCAATCACGAAGTGGTTCTCTCAGCTATTGAACGACGGTCACACTGGCTTTGCAGTTGCTGATATCCCTTTGTTGTTCGAGACTAGGCGAAACGATGAGTTCGACAGAGTGATCGTGGCAGCGTGTAATCCAGAAGACCAGGTCCGCCGCGTGATAAAAAGGGACACTTGGTCAGAAGCTGCCGCTCGGAAACGGCTAGCGGCTCAGCTGCCACTCCAGGTCAAGATCGCGGCTGCCGATTTCGTCATACGTACAGATGGCAGCAAAAACGAAACCGCTAGCCAGGTTGAAAAGATTTGTAAGACGCTACGTGCGCCGGTCTGAGTTTAGTCGATCCTCGGCCGCCCGGACCGTATTCGACAACAGCATCGCGATCGTTAACGGGCCAACCCCACCCGGAACCGGGGTCAATGCGCCAGCCACGGACCCAACTTCCGGATGCACGTCACCAGAAAGCACGGTTCCCCGCTTCTCAAAAGCCGCCATCTTCATCGTGCCCTGGCCAAAGATCATCTCTACACGCTCACGATCGGTTAGCGGATTCGTCCCAACATCGATGACCGTGGCACCAGGCTTGACGAACGCCCGAGTCACGAACGCTGGTACGCCGACGGCCACCACCAGGATGTCGGCCGTCGATGCCACTCTAGCTAGAGCCGCCGTTTTCGAGTGACACACTGTCACAGTCGCGTTCCGGTGCAAGAGTAGCATCGCTATCGGCTTACCGACGATGTCACTCCGACCGATGACAACCGCACGCTTCCCAGAAATCTCGATCTGTGCGCGGTCGAGTATTTCAATGATACCCAAGGGCGTACACGGCGTGAGTGCCGGACGCTTCTGCACCAACCGGCCGACGTTAACCGGATGGAAGCCGTCGACATCCTTTTCAGGATCGATCGCATCAAAGATCTTTTGCTCTGCTTCCGCCCCCAACCCTACCGGAAGTGGCGACTGCACCAGGATCCCATCGTGCGCCGCACTCGCATTGAACGACCGAACAATGTCCAGCACATCGTCGAAGCTGGCCGTCTCCGGTAGTCGCCGTAGATCGGTTGCCATTCCGAGCCCTTCGCTAGCCTTAATCTTGTTCCGGACGTAGATTTGCGATCCTGGATCCGCACCCACGAGAAGAAGCCCAAGCATAGGGGCTCGACCGGCCGCGCGACAAAATGTCTCGACTCTTGGACGCAGACCCTCACGAATCTCAGTGGCAACCTTGGTTCCACTCAACACACGTGCCGTCGCATCGTCTAGCTTCATGTAGTCTTCACCGCGAGATCGAAAGGTCCACCCACCCTAACCTGTCATCAGCCTAGCGTCCGGGATGGTTTTCGAGTTTACTCTGAGTTTCGGTAGAATACCGGTGATTCCGCGCGGACGAGGTTAGTTTACCGATGGCGTCTACTCCTGACCGAGGAACGTGGGGCTCACGATCCGGTTTCATCCTGGCAGCCTCCGGCTCGGCGGTCGGCCTCGGAAACATCTGGGGCTTTCCGACACAGGTCGGACAAGGTGGTGGTGGCGCATTCGTTCTTGTCTACCTCGTCTGTATTTTCCTCATTTGCTTTCCGATTCTGGTCGCGGAGCTAGCAATCGGCCGACGTACCCATCAGAGCCCAGTCCTCTCATTTGCAACATTGCGCCCAGGTACTGCTTGGTGGCTGGCCGGCGCACTCGGCGTGTTAACGGGCGTCGGTATCCTTTCCTTTTATTCCGTTATCGCTGGTTGGACCGTAGCTTATATCTGGTTCACTGCGTCTGCTACTGTGACTGGAGAACCGGAAGCAATCGAGAAATTTTTCAGCGAATTCACAGCAAATGGGCCGAGCACCGTTGGTCTGACCTTCGTTGTACTGCTGACAACAGCCGGGGTTATTCTAGGGGGCGTACGCTCCGGAATTGAGCGGGTCACCAAAGTACTGATGCCCGCTTTCATCGTTCTACTCGTCGTGCTGGCGGTACGAGCACTCACTCTGCCAGGCGCCGCAGTGGGACTCGCTTACTACCTGCGCCCCGATCTTACCCGCCTCTTTGATGCCAACGTCTTCAATGCTGCACTCGGCCAGGCGTTTTTCTCCCTTAGCCTGGGTATGGGTGCGATGATTACCTATGGTAGTTATCTTGACCGGCGGGACGGGATCGCTAATTCGGCAGTCTGGATCGTTCTGCTGGATACATCGATCGCTCTGCTCGCAGGTTTCATCATTTTCCCAGCCGGATTCTCAATCGATGGGTTCAATCCGAACAGTAGTGGACCAGGGCTAATCTTCACCGTGCTCCCCCAACTGTTTTCCACCTTGCCGGGCGGACAACTGTTTGGCATGACCTTCTTCGTTCTGCTAGCAATGGCCGCTCTGACATCGACGATCTCGTTGTTGGAGGTGCCCGTCTCTCATTTCGTCGATGCAAGGCATTGGCCGCGCCCTAAGGCGGTAGGAGTGGTAACGCTCGTCGTCTTCACACTCGCTGTCCCCTCCGCACTCGGTAACGGCGAGATCAACTTCCTTACGAGCATTCCAGGAATCGATACAGATTTCCTCACTTTAATGGCAACTGTCTGGAACAATTTCGCGCTCCCCATGGGCGGTCTCCTAACGGCTCTCTTCGTCGGTTGGGTGTGGCGTGTCGACCATGCTCTTGAAGAATTGCTTGCGCACGAGGCCTGGTTTCCGAACACTGCACTGTGGGGCTTTTTGATTCGATGGATCTGTCCACTTGCAATCCTGTCAATCATTATCGGCACTGTCTACTCGATGGTTTGATGCTATCCACATCACATCCTTACCCACGGAGACCCAGGTGAACACGCTCACTGACCGCATCCTCACGCTGAACGACTTCGTTTGGCAACCGCTCGCGATGCCGCTAATTCTCGTCATCGTTGGTGGTTTGATCACCGTCATGACCGGAGTGGTTCAAATTAGACGGTTTCCGGTCGCTTTGCGTATGGCCACCGGAAACATATTTCGGAGGAACGCCACAGTCAGAGGTGAAGGTTCCATCACCCAATTCCAAGCACTGTCGACCGCACTCGCATCGACGGTCGGCAACGGCAACATAGGCGGGGTGGCAACCGCAATCTTGATCGGCGGTCCCGGGGCGATCTTCTGGATGTGGGTAACTGCCGCAGTGGGGATGGCAACAAAATTCGCTGAGGCAACGCTCGGCGTGCATTATCGCGTGAAACGCGAAACCGGCGAGCTGGCAAGCGGTCCAATGTACTACATTACACAAGGGGTCCCGAACCGACTGCTCGGTTCGACGCTAGCGTACCTCTTCGCCTTTTTCGGAGCATGTACGGCGCTTTTCGGCACCGGTAACATGGCGCAATCGAATACCGTGGCCCGCACGTTTTCCGAAGCGGCACGATCGATCGTCGGTGTCGACGTTCCACTGTGGGTTCCAGGCCTGCTTATCACCGTGTCTGTGGGCGTAGTGCTACTTGGTGGTATTCGGCGGATCGCGGCGGTCGCCGAACGGTTGGTGCCCGTCATGATTGTTATCTACGTCCTAGCGGCGGTTACCTATATCCTGCTCAATCTCACCGAAGTCCCGGTCGTCTTTGCCCAAATCGTTACAAATGCATTCAAACCCTCAGCTGCAATCGGTGGCTTCGCTGGAGCCACCATCGCCCAAGTTATTGCTGCCGGTATTAGCCGTGGCGTCCTTTCGAATGAGGCCGGGATGGGTAGCGCCCCGATTGCGCACGGCATCGCACAGGTGCAGCACCCCGCTGAGCAGGGAGTCGTTGGTATCTTTGAGGTCTTCGTGGACACCATCGTCGTCTGCTCGATGACAGCGTTCGTGATCCTGGCGTCTGGGTTGTGGACCGACCCCGCGTATCAGGGTGCGAGTGGCGATCTAACAGCAGCCGCTTTCAGTACGTCGCTGCCGCTGGCATCACTTCTAGTAGCCATGTGCTCGTTTCTCTTCGGTTTTTCGACGCTACTCGGGTGGTCTTACTACGGCGAGAAGTGCATGGAGTTCATGTTTGGTTCCGTGGTGATCATGCCATACCGAGTCGTCTTCACCATGATGATCCTGGTGGGCTCCATGGTCTCCGTACCACTTGTCTGGGCTATCGGGACACTCTTGAACGGGTTTATGGCCTTTCCAAACCTCATCGGGATCGCGTTCTTAGTCGGTACGGTTCGCAAGCTGAACCGGAACTACTTTGCCAGGGCTTCGACATAATCTCGCACCCGTTTCGCCGGATCCCCACCTGTCAACAGGTCGCCAATGACCGCTACCGAGGCGGCCCCTGCTGCAATCACTTCAGGTGCACGATCGAGTGTCACGCCGCCGATTGCGACGACTGGCCGCGATGGCTCACGAGCTGCTGCAAGCTGGACCAAAGCCGTGCCGACCGCGTCATACTTCGTTGTCTTCGTCACCGTGCCGTAGACCGGTCCAACCGCCACATATGTCACAGCCTGCCCCCAAGCCGTGTCGAGCTCCGTAGGAGAATGCGTCGACAGCCCAATGATCGCGTCCGGCCCAAGCTGCCGACGCACAGCCTCAACCGTTAGGTCGCCCTGCCCGAGGTGCACTCCGGCGGCACCGGCAATGCGAGCCACGTCCGCCCGGTTGTTCACGATGACCGTCGCATCGTAGCGCGCCGCTTTCGAGACCACCGCATCGGTCCACCTCTGTAAAGTGCCGCTCGGCGCGACTCCACCACGTATTTGCAGCAGCCGAGCTCCTCCCGCCAAGAAGGCCTCGGCCAGGGTCGGGACTTCCCAGTTGTGCTCAGCGGCCGTCTGCGCATCAACGATTGCATACAGTGCAGGCAAGAGCATTCCAGACACCAGTTAGGCACGAGGCATGAAACGGTCCATAAACGCGGTGCTAAGACGCCCATCAATGAAATCTGCATCATCAAGGATACGGAGGTGCAACGGGATCGTCGTATCGATACCCTCCACGATCATCATCTGAAGGGCCCGCCGCATACGTACGATTGCCTCCGCGCGATCGCGCCCATGTGCTATGACCTTCGCGATCAGGGAATCATAGTAGGGTGAAATAACACACCCGGCGTGTAACGCAGAATCGATCCTAACTCCCGGTCCACGCACGCCAGGCAAGCTGAAAATCGGAACGGGTCCAGGGCTCGGTCTAAAGGTTTCGGGATCCTCGGCATTCACTCGGCACTCAATAGCATGGCCGGACGCGATGACGTCACGCTGCCCGAACGACAGAGGGACTCCCGCTGCGATCCGAATCTGTTCCTTTACAATGTCAACCCCGGTCACCATCTCAGTGACGGGATGTTCAACCTGTAACCGCGCGTTACACTCGAGAAAATAGAAACGGCCTGAGCCATCCAGAAGAAACTCAAAGGTTCCGGCGTTCCGATAACCGACTGCCCGTGCTGCATCGACGACGAGACGACCGAGTTTCAGTCGCGTCCGAGAGTTCAGTGCCACGGAGGGCGATTCCTCAACCAACTTCTGGTGCCGACGCTGGATCGAGCATTCCCGTTCACCAAGATGTATCACCTGCCCATCGTCATCAGCCAGAAGCTGAAACTCGATGTGCCGTGGCGCCACGACATATTTTTCTAGGTAGAGGCTACCGTCCCCAAATGCTAACGCGGCCTCACGCTGGGCCATCGCCCACGTCGCTGCGAGCTCCGTGGACTCCTCAACCACACGCATCCCGCGACCACCGCCTCCCGCACGAGCCTTGATAATCACCGGGAACCCGAGCTTCTGTGCCGCCTTGAGCACCTGTTTCGGCGTCTCAAGTGACTCATCAGTGCCAGGAAGCACGGGCAAACCGAGCCGACGCATCTCCCTCCGCGCCGCAGACTTATCGCTCATCAACCGGAGCACGTTCGGTGGTGGCCCAACAAAGGTCATGTGGCACGCCTCGCATGCTTCGGCGAAGTACGCACTCTCGGAAAGAAAACCATAGCCCGGATGAATAGCCTCCGCCCCTGTAACTTCCGCGGCCGTAATAATCGCCGCCACGTTCAGGTAACTGTCGAGAGACCGAGCCGGTCCGATACACACATCTTCATCCGCGAACCGGACGTGCAGCGCATGCTCGTCCGGTTCCGAGTAAACCGCCACCGTCTTAATACCTAGCTCCCGACAGGCATAAATGATGCGCAGGGCGATCTCTCCCCGGTTAGCAATCAAAAGTTTTCTGAACATTAAAGGCTGGTAAAGTTGCCGTCGTGCTGGAGCCAGTTTCACTCGACTGGTGAGTCCCGTCACTGAAACTGCCTTCTCTCGTCAGTTTCGATCTTTGTAGAACTCCTCAACTCTACTAGGTGCAACCCTCAACTAACGGCAGCCAGCACCTCCCGGCAAAAAAGGTGTGCCGCCAATCGCCGTTGCACCTTGCAGTATCGAGCACGATCTATATCAACATGACGTTCCACGGTGCAAACAAACACCGGCCCTAGTGCACCTTTATCGCGAAAAGTCTGTCACCATATTGGACCGGCTGGCCATTCTCAACAAAGATACGAACGATCTCGCCGTCTTGCTCGCAGTCAATTTCATTCATCAGTTTCATTGCTTCGATGATGCAGAGCACCTGACCCTTCCGAGCCGGGCTACCGACTTCCACGAAGGGATCAGCACCGGGTTCTGCCGAACGGTAAAACGTGCCCACGATAGGCGACTTCACGAGAGTCACGCCCGGCTCACTCTGGTCGTCGCCACCGCCCACTGTCTCTGCGTGCTCGGTCGCAGTAAGTACCGACGCCCGAACCCCCTCACCTGGTTCTGACGCCGCTTTTAGTTCGGCCGCGGTTTTTTTCAGTCGCACCCGCAGCCCCTCGCGCTCTAGCTCAAATTCTTCAAGTTCGTGCGCCTCCATAAGGTCGAGCATCTGTTTGATATCGTCGAAGTCGTTCATATAAACACCACCACGAACCCCTCACCGGACAACAAGCGCACGTGATGCCTCAGTAAGGATCTCCACTCCCGCTTCAGTGACTAGCGCGTCGTCCTCAATCCGAACACCACCCACACCCGGGAGATAGACACCTGGTTCGACCGTAAACACCATCCCAACTGCTAATGCTGGGTCATCGAGGTCATGGCCTACGGCGGCCGGTCGCTGCCGTCCAACCCGAGGTAGTTCATGCACTTCGATGCCGAGACCGTGCCCAGTGCTATGGCCGAATGCGTCTGCCAAACCATGGTTGTCCAGCACGAGCCGGGCCACATGGTCCACGCTGCTCGCCGGAACACCCGGGCGAATAGCTGCCAGAGCCGCAGTCTGCGCCTCAAGCACCGCACTATGCAAACGCGTAACCTCTGGGTTTGCGCGGCCAACGCACACCGTCCGGGTGAGGTCAACGCAGTATCCGTCGTGGACGCCCCCGAAGTCCAGCACCACCAGGTCACCATGCTGGAGCGCTCGTTCACCCGGATGAGCATGGGGAAACGCACTGTTCGGTCCAGACGCGACGATCGTCTCAAAAGCGGGACGATCGAATCCAACACGGTGTAGCGTCGCATTCACCTCGGCGGCAATTTCGCGTTCTGTTCTTCCCACTCGGATAAGTGCCACGATCTGATCAACCGCACCGGATAGCATAAGGCCGGCCGTGCGCAACACCTCTATTTCGTGCTCATCCTTGACCATCCTCGCATGCTCTACCAGGTCCGTGGTTGGTAGCAGATCACCAGACAAAGACTGCTCCAGCCACTGCCAACGGGAAAGCGAAAGGTGCCTAGCTTCAACACCAATTCGTTTCGCACCGAGCCGGTGCGCAACGGTGCAAATCGTTTCTTCGTACGAGCCTTCCACCAGAGTAACCTCAAGGTGTGGCGGGGCGAGCGGCGATGATAGGAGAGCCTCGGCACTCGAAAGATAACGGAAGTCAACAATTAAAACGCCTCCGTCTCTCGCAAGAACCAGTATCCCAGCACTCGCTTCGAAGTTTGTCAGATAAAAGAGGTTCGGGGGGTGGCTCACTACCAGGGCATCAAGATCAAGCCGCGTGAGGTCCATCCGAAGACGTTCAAGCCTACAACCGAGCATTTCGTCGCTCGCCAGGACCATCTAGAGTCCTTCCACTGGATGTCATCCCCAAACGGACCTACCAGCCAGGCAGTACGGCGTTCAGAAACCGCTTCATTCCTCGCGTCCAGGATAGTCGTTTCCTCCATCGCGTTGTGGAGAACCGGATCCGAGACTTCGACGCCCTCGACCTCAGGTGTAAAGGTCGGTTCTAACGACGATGGTGCCCGCATCGTGGTAGCGCTCGCCCATTGAGTCAAACCATTTAAAGTGCCCCATTGTATCGGGTATCAGCACTGACCAGACAGCGTAAGCTAAGCAACGACAGTCGCGTTAGGCGACCAATTCTTGACACTCCACGTAATGCTCTGTAGCATTTCAGCTTACGGCCGATCGCCGAACGGCTTACAGAGATTGTCTTCACAACCTGAATGGGAACCTACGTACCCAGCCGTCACGAACCTTCACGAGTGTGGCACGTCATCGATGCCGATACGCAGGTTCTCGGCCACCTCGCTACTCACGCCTCACGGCTGCTACAGGGCAAACACCGGCCAAGTTACACGCCGTTCCTCGATACGGGCGACCACGTGATCATTGTTAACGCCGAACGCGTGCGTCTAACCGGACGAAAGGAACAGCAGAAGCTTTATCGACATCACAGCGGGTACATGGGCGGCTTACGTGAGGAACGCGCGGTCATCGTCCGGCAGCGACGTCCCGCCCGGATAATCGAGAACGCCGTCCGTGGCATGTTACCGAAAACGAAGCTCGGCAAGGCAATGTATCGGAAGCTCAAAGTGTACGCCGGCCCAGAGCACCCCCACGCGGCGCAGATGCCGACTAAATACGAGGTGGCCTGACATTGGTAGGCGAGTACTACGGAACCGGACGACGCAAGTCGTCAACCGCCCGTGTGTTCTTGCGCCCGGGTACCGGCGCGTTCAAAATAAATCAGGTTTCTCTGGAGACTCGCTTCCCTATTGAATCCCTACGCACCCACATCAGGGAGCCACTCGTGCTGACGGAGTCGGTCGAGAAATTCGATATTCTCGCAACGGCCGCCGGGGGTGGTATCTCTGGCCAGGCAGGGGCGCTTCGTCTGGGCATCGCACGCGCGTTAGTGGAATCGAATCCTGAGCTCAGGCCGCGACTAAAGAAGGCCGGCCTACTCACACGCGACGCGCGGGTGAAAGAACGGAAGAAGTACGGACTTGCTGGAGCTCGGAAGCGCTTCCAATTTAGTAAGCGATAGCAGTCCGTGGTGCATTTTTAGTACCGTCGCACCGAGGAGCTGTTAGGTGCGATTGGCACAGCACACCCTGGGATCTGTCAGCACCGTGGTCGGCGACCATCCACGGTCGCGTACCCTGATGTGTCGCGCATGGAGGTAGTTTGACACCGTTGACGATGAAAGAACTACTGGAGGCCGGGGTTCACTTCGGTCATCAGACAAAGCGCTGGAACCCGAAGATGAAGGAGTTTATCTTCGGCCAGCGAAATGGAATCTACATCATCGATCTGGGTAAGACTGCCCAGAGGTTCCGCAAGGCCGAAGAATACGTCATGCGCCTCGCGTCCGAAAGCCGCACCATTCTCTTCGTCGGCACCAAGCGTCAGGCCCAGGACCTCATTCTCGAAGAGGCCCAGCGCTGTGGAATGTTCTTTGTTAACCACCGCTGGTTAGGTGGTCTGTTGACGAACTTCACGACAATCCAGCGTAGCATCGGCCGCATGCGGGAACTTGAAGCGATGGCTGAAGATGGACGGTACGAGACTCTTTCGAAAAAGGAGATTGCCCGTATCGAAAAGGCCAAGAAGAAACTCCATAAGAACCTGGACGGTATCCGCAACATGTCCCGTCTACCAGACGCAGTATTCATCGTCGACACCCGGCGTGAAAAAATTGCCGTCGACGAAGCGCGGAAGCTCAAGATTCCGATCATCGGTATCGTCGACACAAACTGCGATCCGGATGACGTTGATTACATCATCCCGGGGAACGACGACGCGTTGCGATCAATCCGGCTGTTTGCGTCGCGCCTCGCCGACGCAGTGATCTCCGGACGTGGTCTAAAGGAAGCCTCAGAAGCACCATCAGATGGAAAGGGCGGGCCCGGTACACACGAGGAAAAGCAACCGGGGCAGCCAGCCACCGCACAGGCAGTACTATCCCCGGCCTCGGCCTAGTGTCCCGTCCCAGCAAATCGCGACTTAGCTTCCGGACGGGGTATCCAGGCTGGCAACATTGCACCCTGGTCACATATGCCCATCGGACACCGCGTGCCACGACTTACTGGGACGGGACACTAGCAGCTCACCGCGGCATCAGCGACTAGCTATCTATTCTGGGTCGGACCAATAACTTGACGGAAACGACGCGCCAACAGCGTCACACCAATATCGGAGATCCACAAGATGACAATCAGCGCGAAGCAGGTCAAGGAGTTACGTGACAAGACAGGAGCAGGATTCATGGAGTGCAAGTCAGCACTCTCAGAAGCTGACGGCAACCTTGACGACGCAATAACGATCCTACGCACGCGGGGCCAGGCGCAGGCCGATAAGAGGGCCGGGCGCAGTACGTCGCAAGGACTGATCGGCAACTACATCCATCAAGGTGGCCAGGTTGGCGTCTTGGTAGAGGTGAATTGTGAGTCGGACTTCGTCGCCCGGACCGATGACTTCATCACACTTGTCAAAGAGATCGCAATGCACATCGCGGCGGCCGACCCGGCCTGTGTCACTCGGGAGGAAGTGCCAACGGAGAACCTCGAGCACGAGAAGGTAATCTACCGCGCGCAGTTCGAAAACACGAACAAGCCACCCCAAGTGATCGATAAGATTGTCGAAGGCAAGATTCACAGCTACTACGAGAAGGTAGTACTGCTCGACCAGCCGTCGATCCGCGATCCAAAGATCACAATCGGCGCCATGGTTACTGCGGCAATTGCCAAGCTCGGCGAAAACATCACCGTGACCCGCTTCTCCCGCTTCAAAATCGGCGGGAGTTCAGAATAACCTCGCCTGTCCAACAAGCTGTGTACCGGGAACTGATCAGGCCACTGATCTATAATCCCTCCGGCTATGCCTCCCCCAACGTATAAGCGTGTGCTCCTCAAACTTTCCGGCGAAGCGTTGGTTGGGGATGAATCGTTCGGCGTCGACTCGGTCATCGCAGATCGGATCGCCGCAGAAATTGCCGATGTTCGTACCCTCGGTGTCGAAATAGCTATTGTCATCGGGGGTGGCAATATTTTTCGCGGGCTAGCGGCCAGCGCTCGTGGGATGGATCGGTCAACCGCTGACTATATGGGTATGCTCGCTACCGTGATGAACGCACTGGCCCTGTCCGATGCACTAGAGCGGCACGGTGCCACCACACGTGTGGTGACGGCGATCGAGATGCGTGAAGTGGCGGAGCCATTCATCAGACGGCGAGCCATTCGTCACCTAGAAAAGGGGAGAGTTGTAGTCTTTGCGGCTGGCACTGGCAATCCCTACTTCACGACCGACACAGCCGCATCATTGCGTGCAATGGAAATGCGTGCTGACGTCATCTTTAAAGGGACCAAAGTAGATGGCGTCTTTACGGCTGATCCAATGACCGATCCGTCGGCGACACGACTCGACAAGATCTCACACATCCAGGTCATCGAGAGAGGCCTTAAAGTAATGGACTCGACCGCCCTCTCGCTCTGCATGGACAACCGTATGCCAATCGTTATATTTAACCTGCGCACGGCCGGAAACATTCGTCGCGCCGTCCTCGGCGAGCCTGTCGGTTCACTCGTCACTGTTTGATCTGGTATTGATAGACGTTAGTTGAGGAACCTCATATGAAGATCACTAACCCCAGGTCCGCATGCGACGAAGCGCGCCGGCGCATGGAGAGCACCGTAGAGCAACTCCGACGCGATCTCTCTAGCGTGCGCACCGGACGTGCGTCGATTAACATCTTGGATTCGGTGCAAATCGAGGCCTATGGGACCAAAATGCCCTTGAATCAAGTCGCCAGCCTCGCCGTTCCCGAACCAACATTAATAGTGGCAACGCCTTTCGATTCCTCACAGTCCAGTGCTATCGAAAAGGCGGTGCAGACCGCGAACCTAGGGTTGAATCCAATTAACGATGGCAAGGTTATCCGTATCCCAATCCCTAGCTTGACAGACGAACGGCGCGCAGAGTTGTCACGTCTCGTACATAAACTTTCTGAGGAAAAACGTAACAACATTCGACAGATTCGGCGTGACGCCAACGACGCACTCAAGAAGCTACTCAAGAACCGCGATCTGTCAGAAGACGATGAACGGCGCGCGATCGAAGATATCCAAGAGATCACTAACAACTACGTTCACCAAATCGACGAACTGCAGAAAACTAAGGACAACGAACTTCTTGGTCGCTAAGACACCTGTGTCCGCCCTCTCTCACCTCGAGTGCGCCCTGCCGTGTGGAGCCGGACCATTCGACCCCCGAATGCCTCATCACCTGTGCCCCTGCGGAGCGCCGCTGCTCGCACGCTACGACCTCGCCTCCCTTGCCGAATCGTGGCGCCCCGAAACACTCGTGGGCCGCCCGCCGACGCTGTGGCGATACCATGAGGTGCTGCCAGATGCCGACGGTGAGCCGGTCAGCCTTGGCGAAGGCTTTACACCACTGGTACGAGCACGAAGACTCGAACGTGACCTGGCGCTTGAAACGGTTTATATCAAGGATGAGTCGTCCAATCCCACCAATTCATTCAAAGCCCGCGGTCTTTCAGTAGCGGTAACCTGTGCCCGCCGCCTAGGCTCCAAGACCCTTTCGCTCCCGTCGGCCGGAAACGCCGGGGATGCTCTGGCTGCGTATGCTGCTCGGGCTGGACTCGCAGCAAAAGTTTTCATGCCACGCGACGTCAAAACCCCGTTCATTCGCGAGTGCGAACTCTACGGTGCTGAAGTGACACTCGTCGACGGCCTGATCACCGACGCAGGTCGCGTCGCCGCTAAGGAAAGTGCTGCGCACGGCTGGTACGACGTCTCAACTCTCAAAGAGCCGTACCGCGTAGAAGGCAAGAAAACGATGGCCTACGAGATCGTCGAGCAGCTTGGCTGGCAATGGCCGGACTGGATGATCTATCCCACCGGCGGTGGAACCGGCATCATTGGGATGTGGAAGGCTTGCGATGAGCTGGAGACACTTGGCTGGGTGGATCGGCCACGGCCGCGGATGGTCACTGTACAAGCAGCTGGCTGCGCTCCAATCGTACGTGCCTATGCAGCGGGTACCGACCGTGCTGCTCCCTGGAAAAACGCCCGCACTGTGGCCGACGGGTTGCGTGTGCCAAGTGCGGTCGGCGATTTTCTTATCCTGCGCGCACTGCGTGAGAGTGGAGGCACAGCCCTCGCGGTGAGCGACGATGAGATGATCTCCGGAATGAAGGAGCTTGGTCGCTCAGAAGGGATCAGTGCCGCACCCGAAGGCGGAGCCACTCTCGCCGCTCTGCGCCGCCTGGTTGGGCAGGGCACCATTAAAAAATCGGAGAGTGTCGTCTTGTTCAACACAGGCGGTGCGTTGAAATATATGGACCTTATCTAGGCGTAGCCGGTTAATCACCGAATAAGATGTCCAACGCGCGCGCGGTCGTACGAGATCCAAATCGAGCGGCACCTACTTTGCCCTCTCCACGATATCCGAAAGCGGAATCGACACAAGGTGAGACGGCCGGGTCCCGACTGTGACCTCGAAGTTGCACGTTGAATCGATTCGAATACTTTCCCTTGTAAGCGCGATGCCAACACTCGTTCGAAGCTGGTCGGCACACCGCCGAGTTGAAAATATCCGAGAATAACTGAGTTCGATTCCTTACCGGTTACTTCTTGGAATTCTGCTGCGACCGGCATGCCAACGTTTACAAGTCACACGCGACGTAACATGGGTATCGCGCATAGCACGTGGAGCGACTTGGGAAACAAAACAGAGCAAACGTTCAATGCTAGTACGGCGGGCCGATGGCGACCTCGCTTGGCGTTCGTAGGCAAGACGTTAGTGTAAGATGTTGATCCGGTTTCGCGTAAACACGTGAGAACCAGTACCCTAAACCAAAAGACGGGCCGCTAGCTCAGTTGGGAGAGCGCCGCGTTCGCAACGCGGAGGTCGTGGGTTCGAATCCCATGCGGTCCACCATTGTTGAACCCATTCACTCAACCTAACACACGTTGTCACCTAAGTGTCCGTTCACCAAAGATCATACGAGTGACGTAAACGTGTCAGGACCCACTCCCGAGCCACAATTGGAATTTACTCCTCTCAACATCACCGGCAACATGTCGGCTTTCAAACACACGCCCAAGTTTCTGGTGAACCCGTCTACGTCGGCTAGCCAATCAATGTCCTTTAAACATCCGGATTAGAGAACTAACCCAGACAAGACTTTCCTACGTAAATGGGGTTAGTTAGAACGTCTCAGTCTCAGATTCCGGCTTGGCAAAGGAATTGACGGCTGCCTGACTCACTTCTTCCGGAACTGCGCTCATTCCTTCAAGCAATCTCCCAGAACATCCTTAGCGAGATGCCCTAATGTCCTACTCACAGCGTTTTACCTGCGGCTGCGGGTAAACTGGTCAGATGCACCAAAACGCAGTATTTCGTTGTATTGGTGGCTGTGAGGGAAACCACTCCCTAATAGAGCCGATCTATCACTGCCCGCGATGTGGTGATTTACTCGAAGTGTCCCACGACATCGAGGCACTGCGCGATCGCTCACCAATTGCGTGGATGCGGTTGTTCGACGACCGATACAAACGCACGACGTGGCCCTATGGTTCAGCGGTTTGGGGGAAAAAAGAATGGGTCTGTCCTAACCTCCACGACGAGAATATCGTGTCGATGGACGAAGGAGGCACCAATCTTTTCTGGGCTGAACGCTTTGGCCTGGAACTCGATCTCCCGGATCTCTGGGTGAAGCTTTGCGGCAACTCGCACACCGGCTCATTCAAGGATCTAGGGATGACCGTACTCGTGTCGATGGTGCGGCAAATGATAAACGAGGGACGTAATATACGTGCGGTGGCTTGTGCTTCTACCGGTGATACTTCAGCCTCACTGGCCGCCTATGCGGCGGCCGGAGGCATCCCCGCGATCGTGATTCTCCCACGTGGAAAGGTTTCGACAGCACAATTGGTCCAGCCACTTGCTAACGGCGCGCACGTTCTTGCGCTTGACACTGACTTCGACGGATGCATGGCGATCGTTAAGCGACTCGCGAACGAGGAAGGGATCTACCTCGCCAACTCTATGAACAGTCTCAGACTAGAGGGACAAAAGACAGTCGCGATTGAGATCATCCAACAGTTCGACTGGGAGGTGCCAGACGTCATAATCATCCCGGGTGGCAACCTCGGCAACGTCAGTGCCCTTGGTGCCGGTTTTGCCATGATGTCCGCACTCGGTGTGATCGCGAAACGACCGCGCATCGTTGTGGCCCAAGCGGCCGCGGCAAACCCCCTCTACCGTGCGTACAAAAACGATTGGAAATTCGAGCCGATAACCGCCAATCTGACCCAGGCCTCGGCAATTCAGATCGGCAACCCTGTGTCGATCAACAAGGCGATTCGAACCTTGAAGGAGAACAACGGAATTGTCGAGCAGGCGACCGAACTGGAACTGGCCGATGCTGCGGCACGGGCCGACCGAACGGGAATGTACAACTGCCCGCACACCGGCGTCGCACTGGCTGTTCTCATTAAGCTTCGCAAGCGTGGCGTCATAAACCGCTCAGACCGCGTGGTGGTTGTGTCAACGGCTAACGGATTGAAGTTCACCGACTTCAAACTAAGCTACCATCGTGCGCAGACGGCCAATTTCATGCCTAGTTTCGCGAACAGACCGCTCGAGCTACCGAACAATTACGACCGCGTGCGCAAAGCAGTTTCGGAATTAACAGGCGGATGACCAGCGACGTGATTACCCAAACATGCCACGACGCGACGGCAACAGTGATTCGTTTTGGTAAGAATGCTATCTTTAATGTTATAAGTATCAAACTGGATTTTTGTGAAACGTAAGATGCCCATTTACGAGTACGCTTGTAGCGACTGCGCACACACTTTTGAGATAATCGTCCGTGGCCATCACACTCCTTACTGTCCCAAGTGTAACAGTGCGTCGCTAGTCCGGCAGCTTTCAGTCTTCGCGGTTAAAACGAACGGCCAAAGAGCGTCCGATGCGATCCGGCAGTGCGGGACCTGCGGTGACCCCAGAGGTCAGGGGTCTTGTTCGATGCATTAAGGAAAACAACATGTCGATCCCTCGGATCACGAAAGAAACGCTCAAGGACCGGCTTGACACCGGTGAGCCTGAGCCACCCATCGTCGTCGACGTCCGGCTGAAGTACCCATACGAGCACAGCACCGTCAAACTACCTGGCGCAATGCGGTTAATACCTCCCGAGTTTGACCCATCGACGTTACCCAGTGACCGTGAAATCGTGGTGTACGACTCGGACCCCGAAGAAATCGTTAGTGCCAAGGTCACGGCGTCGCTTATCCGAT
>Ga0310342_100000469_pt1 | contig 22523 bp, 20 predicted proteins | sample S15DNA20500_MG_FD_206155 | JGI IMG/M metagenome (GOLD analysis project Ga0310342, IMG submission 206155) | Marine microbial communities from station ALOHA, North Pacific Subtropical Gyre - S1503-DNA-20-500_MG | ecosystem: Environmental > Aquatic > Marine > Oceanic | place: Pacific Ocean: North...
CCCTCCTCATAGGGACTGCTGTTGATCACGGAGGAATCTCCTTCCAATTCCGTGTTGATGGCAACCACTTCACCCCCGAGTGGTGCATAGATCGGGCTCGCCGCCTTGACGGACTCGACGGTTCCTACCTCGTCACCACTGCCCACCGCCTGTCCAACGGAGGGCAGTTCCACGAAGACCACGTCGCTCAATTCTTCCTGGGCATGATCCGTAATACCAATCGTGACGACATCGCCTTCGATGCTTACCCACTCATGATCAGTCGTGTATCGGAGATGATCGGGAATATTCATTGCTTCTGCTGGGTGAATTCCTAGCGCGTCAGGCCTTCTTGTAAAAAGGCTTTTTCGCCACTTCTGCAGAAATCATGCGCCCCCGCACCTCGACCGCCAGGGCCGTTCCCACCCTGGCCGTCTCCCCGGGCAGGTAGGCCAGCCCGATTCCGACTCCCAGGGACGGGGAGAGCGTCCCGCTGGTCAGTCTGCCCACCTCGTGACCCTCCCGGTCCAGCACCGCGCACCCCGGACGGATGGGCGGACCCGGTTCAAGGCATTTCACCGCTGCCAGACGTTCGGTCAGGCCGTTTGATTTCTGGGCCACCAGCACGTCCCGCCCCACAAAGCCCTCCTTCTCAAGGTCCACGAAAAAACCCAGCCCGGCCTCCAGGGGCGTGCGTTCGGGGCTTAGATCGGAACCATTGAGCGGGTAACACATTTCCAGCCTCAGGGAATCCCGAGCCCCCAGACCGCAGGCTCGGGCCCCATCGTCCAACGCGCCGCGGAACCAGTGGGCACCACCTCCCGCCCCGCAAAAGAGCTCGAATCCGTCCTCCCCCGTGTAGCCAGTCCGGCATACCAGAATACGCTGCCCTTCCATCTCGAAATCATCCACCCCGTTGCGCCCCGGGAGCGTGCGGCCTCCCATCATGCGGAAATACACATCAGTGGCCCGCGGACCCTGCACCGCAATGCCAGCCATCTCCTCACTTCGGTCCTGCAACTCGATCACTCCCTCCTTGTTGTGCGCCTTCAACCAGGCAAAATCCTCTGCACTCCTGGCCGCGTTCACCACCAGCAGGAAAGACTCTCCCTGCAACCGGTAGAGAATGAGATCATCGATTACCCCGCCCCCGTCGTTGAGCAGAAAGGTGTAGTGCCCCTTTCCCACCTCCAGGTTATCCACATTATTCGTGAGCAACCCATCAAGCCAGTCGACCGCCTCACCACCTTCCACGAAGAACTGACCCATATGGGAGATATCAAAGGCGCCTGCCGCCTCCCGCACGGCCTGGTGCTCCTCCAGGATCGAACCATAGCGAATCGGCATGTCCCAGCCTGCAAAGCCCACCATCCTGCCCCCCAACTCCAGATGCACCTCGCGCAGGGGCGTCTCTTTCAGCTCTCCGCTCACGCGGAGGATGCTGTGAGACCGGATGGGGCTTGTCAATGCGTGCCTCCGGCCCTTTGTTCCCCACGTGAGTCTCTCAAACTCGCTGGAGCCAAAATTCAGATGGATGGCCTTTCCCGGTCTCATCCGGGGCATCGGCATCATCCATTTCTTCGTCTTCGTCCTCCTGGTCTTTAATCGAGAAGTCGGCAACTCTTTTGTCTTCAACAAGGACTTGATTGCGAAGGGCGAATACTGGCGGGTGATCTCCTTCATCGCCTTCCCTCCCATCTTGCCCGGAGGCATGCTCCTGCTCTCCACCCTCCTGATGTTCTTCGTCATGAAGATCACCTTTCTCATCAACGATTCCCTCGAGCACGCCTGGGGAGAATTCCGCACCTCCCTCTACATTTACGCCGTTCTCGGGTGCATGATCCTCGCCAACTTCTGGTTTGAGCCTCTCTTTCCCGGCCAGGGAGGCCTGATCCTCTATGAGACAATCTTCATCGCCTTTGCCACCATCTTCCCCAACATCGAGTTCCGTCTCTTCCTTGTCGTCCCGGTCAAGATCGGCATCCTCGCGATCATCCTGGCCGTCATCACCATCCTGCAGTGTTTCACAGGAGGATTGCAGGTGGCCGCACACATCCTCCTCACCTTCTTCCCCTACCTCGTCTGGGCCGTACCACGGTTTCTCAAGTGGCACATCATGCGCGGCAGGACCGCGGCCCGGAAAAACGCCTTCCAACGTCAGGCCCTGCCCGAGGGAGAGGCTTTCCATCGTTGCGATCAATGTGGTGCCACCGATTCCTCTCATCCTAAACGGGATTTTCGCGTCACCGAGGAGGAACGCGAACTCTGCAACGCCTGCCTGGCCGAATCCTCCTGACTCCAGCCCCAAACTCCGGAACCCTGTCCTCATGCCCGACTTCAGCCAACTCCCTTCCGTCGAAAAGCTCGCCCTCGCACTGGCTGACGAGGTGAGCCTGCCCCGTCCTCTGGTCACTGGCTTCGTCAAGCGAGCCCTGGCCCAGTGGCGGGAACGCCTGGCAGGAGGTGAAGAGGCTGAGCGCGAGGCGATCGAGGGGGACATTCTTTCAGCCCTTCGGACCTTTTCCTCCTCCCGCCTGCAACCGGTCATCAACGCCACCGGGGTCCTCATTCACACCAACCTGGGACGCTCCCCCCTGGGGCAACGGGCCGCCAACGCCTTGGGCGAGGTGGCCACCGGTTACTCCAATCTCGAATTCAATCTCCTCGATGGGAAACGGGGCAGGCGCGCCGGCTACCTCGAAACGGCCCTGGCCGTCCTCCTCGAATCCGAAGCGGCCACTGCCGTCAACAACTGTGCCGCCGCCCTCGTCCTCACCCTCCGCACCCTCATCTCTCCGGAAAAGAACGAAGTGATCGTGAGCCGCGGTGAACTGGTCGAGATCGGGGGCGGATTCCGCATCCCCGAAGTCCTTGAAACTTCCGGGGCCCGGCTCGTGGAGGTGGGTGCCACCAACAAGACCCACCTGAAGGATTACGCCGGAGCCCTCACCGAACGCACCGCACTCATCCTCAAGGTGCATCGCTCCAATTTTTACCTTGAGGGCTTCACCGCGGAACCGGCCCTTCCCGAGCTCGCTTCCCTCGCCCGGGAGCACGGGATCCCCCTCGTGGAGGATCTCGGCTCCGGCGCGGTGATGAATACCGACGACCTCGCCCCCATCGATCACGAGCCCACGCCCCAGGAGGCCCTCCGTAACGGGATTGACCTCGTCATCTTCTCCGGCGACAAGCTGCTCGGTGGACCACAGGCCGGGATTATCGCCGGCTGCTCCGACCTGGTGGCCCGTGTCAAGGGGGAGCCCTTCTTCCGCGCCGTGCGTTGCGACAAGCTGATCCTCACCGTCCTGCAGGAATGCATCGACGACTACCTCCGCAGCAAGGGCGAGGAGTGCCCCGATATTCCGGTTCTCAATTTCCTGGCCCTCCCCCTCGACGACCTGCAATCCCGGGCGGAGGCCATCCTGACGGAACTGGACGGGCTCCCGGTCCAGACTGCAATCGTGGAAACCACCTCCCAGACCGGGGGCGGCACCATGCCCCGTGCCGGATTCCCCTCCCTCGCCCTCGAGATTGCGCCCACCGGGATGGGACTTGAGAAACTGGCCGGTCGCCTGCGCTCGGCCGACCCCGCCGTCATCGGCTACGTCCACGAGGACAAGTTCCTTCTCAATCTGCGCACCGTCTTTCCGTCCCAGGACAAAGCTCTCGCCAGCGCTCTCCGGGAGGCCCTGCAATGATCACGCGTTCCCTCGTTCCGCTCGCCATTGGCTGTCTCCTCGCCTCCTGTGGAGAATCCCGCAACAGGCAACGCGCCGAGGTTCGCCAGGTCTTCCAGAAATTCAGCGACGCCTTCTTCGCCAGGGACGGCAGGACCGCATCCAGCCACCTCAGCCAGCGAACCTTTGTCTACTACGACCGCGTCATTCCCCTCGCGCGCAACGAGGACGATGCCGGCCTCAGCGCCCTCCCTCCTCTCGAGCTCTTCTCCTGTCTGGCTCTCCGGCACCGCTATTCTCCGGAGGAACTCACGGGACTTGACAGCCGTAACCTTGTCCTCAATTCCTTTGACAGGATGGTCTTCCCGGCGGGTGCTCCGCACTTCCTGGACATCGGGAAAATCAGGATCACAACCCCGGGCGTGGAGGCCATCGCTCCCGTCTTTCTCCCTCCGGGCGAATGGCACGAGGACATTCTGGTGACCTTCCGACGGGAAAATGGAGAATGGAAGATGGACCTGACGTCCGTTTTCGATGCCCTCGCCCGGAGGATTGAACCCCACTTGCTCGACTCGTCCTCAAGTCGCGCCGAGAGGGCTCTCTACTACCTCCAGATTCACGAAAACGAGCAAATTGGAAGCGAACTGCTCAGGCCTCGCAACTAGGCTCCCGGCCCGACGGGCCTACCTGCGCCGTCACCCGACTGCAATCTGCTCAAAATCGCCAAAAAAGAGGAAAATCCCTTGAATTCCCAGCATCGACGGCTAGCCTCCGCGCCCCATGGCTCGCGCTGCAGGAAAAGCCAAAACCCGGAAGGCGGTCGCCAAGCGTTTCAAGGTGACCGGCTCGGGCAAGGTATTGCGGCGGAAACAAGGCAAACGGCACCTTCTCCAGAAGAAGAGCCGCAAGCGTAAGCGTAACCTCGGTAAGGCCACGCTCGTTTCCAAAGCAGATCTCAAGAACGTGAAGGCCAATCTCCCCTTCTCATAGAAGATCTTTCCCGCACGCAACGCCAGAAATAACGTGCCACCCCGGCGCGGCCTCTTACACAGCCTGCCCGCCTCGCGCGGGATACGAACGGATGAGACTGTGGGAGGACGACTGAAACAGTCCGTTCCAGAAAGACAGTAACATGCCACGCGCCACCAACGGCCCAACCAGCCGCAAACGACGCAAACGCGTCCTCCTCCGGGCCAAGGGCTTTCGGGGATTTCGCTCCAAGCTCTATCGCTACGCCAAGGACGCCGTCTACAAGGCCCGGCAGCACGAATACTACGACCGCAAAAAGCGCAAGGGGCAGTTCCGCCGCCTCTGGATTCAGCGTATCAGCGCTGCAGTCCGTGACCGGGGCCTGAGCTACTCACGATTTATGGAGGGCCTCAACGCAGCCGGCGTCGAGGTCGACCGCAAGATCCTCGCTGATCTCTCGGTCAACGATTCCGCTGCGTTTGATGCCATCTTCGACACGGCCAAATCGGCCCTCGAGAGCAAAGCGGCTTGAACCGGAAACACCTTCCATTGCTCCACAGGGTCGCCATGAGCGACCCTTTTCTGTTTCCAGCACGCCCATTCTCCAGTTTCTCGATAAATCTCATGTCCCGAATCCCAGAAACTACGGGAAAACTCGACACTTGATTCTGGATATTGGTTATTTGGAAATTGGTTCGTGAGATTCTGACCGCAGCCGATCGTTCATCGCAACCCCCTCCCATGAAAGAAGAGATCGCCCAAATCCAATCTGATGCCCTGGCCGCCATCGGGGCCGCCTCCGGCGAACAGGAACTCGATGAGGCCCGCATTGCCTTTCTTGGCAAAAAGGGACGGCTCACCGCGACCTCGGCCGGCATGAAGAACCTTTCCAAGGAGGAGAAGCCCGTGGTGGGGCAACTCCTCAATGCCACCCGCGGCGCAATCACGGAAGCGCTCGAAGGCAAGCGTAACGCCCTCCAGGACGAAGCAGATCGCGCCGCCCTGGAAGGTCTCGATCTCACCCTGCCGGGACGCCCGCTTCACCCCGGCAACCTCCATCCCCTTACCCAGCTCGGGGACCGCGCCATCGGCATCCTGCGCCGCCTCGGCTTCGCACTGGCAGAGGGCCCCGAGATCGAAACCGAGTTCCACTGTTTTGACGCCCTGAACACTCCTCCGGAGCACCCCGCACGCAACGAGAAGGACACCTTCTACTTTGACAGCGGCAAACTCCTGCGCACTCACACCTCCACGGTCCAGATTCGCACCATGGAAACTCAGCCCCCGCCCATACGTGTCATCGCACCGGGATCCTGCTACCGGCGAGACGAGGTGGACAAGACTCACCTTCCGGTCTTCAACCAGCTTGAAGGTCTCTACGTCGATACTGATGTGCAGGTCGGTGATCTCAAGGGCGCCCTGGAGTTCTTTTACCGTGCCATGTTCGGGGAAGAGACCGAAGTGCGTTTCCGCCCTCACTTCTTCCCCTTCACCGAGCCCAGTTTCGAAATAGACGCTCGCCTTCGACTGGAAGGTCACGATCCGGAATGGATCGAGGTAGCCGGGTGCGGCATGGTGGACCCCGCCGTCTTCGAGGAGATCTGCAAATCCAGAGGCGACGAACTCTACCACCCCGACAAGGTCACCGGATACGCCTTCGGCATGGGCCTGGATCGCCTTGCCATGATCAAGTGGGGCATCAAGGACATTCGGCTACTCATTGAGAATGATGCAAGGTTCCTGACCCAATTCGCCTGAATGCAGCACGAGACTTCGTAAGACAAACGCTGCCACTCCCCTGTAATTCCCCAAACTCACTACGATGTTAGTTTCCAAAAACTGGCTTGCCGACCATCTCGACCTCACCGGTCTCAGCAACCCCGAGTTCGATGACATCCTCACCTTTGCCGGCGTAGAGGTCGAAGGCCTCTCAGAACAGGGCGTCTCCACCGACTCGGTGGTAGTCGCCCAGATCGTGCAAACCGAACAGCACCCCAATGCCGACCGCCTCAGCGTGACCCAGGTCGATGCGGGAGAAGGCGAATTGAGACAAATCGTCTGCGGCGCCAAGAACTACAAGGTGGGTGACAAGGTGCCCTGTGCACTCCCCGGTGCGGAATTGCCGGGAGGCTTCACGATCGGTGAGACCGTGATGCGCAAGGTCGAGTCCAGGGGCATGCTCTGCTCCGCGGTCGAACTGGGACTGGGCACGGATCACAGTGGTCTCATGATCCTCCCCCCCGAATGGGAGACTGGGAAACCGCTCCACCACTTCGTTGAGAACGACACCATCTTCGAAATCGAGATCACTCCCAATCGCCCCGACCTCCTCAGCCATCACGGGATGGCCCGGGAAGTGGCCGCCCTCACCGGCCGCGAACTCAAGGCCGTGGAAATCCCTTCAGTCGAGCTCGCCCCAGCCGGTGAGGCGCTGAGTGTGGAAGGGCAGGAGACCTGTCCTTTTTACACCGCAGTAAACATCAGGACCGTGACGGTGTGCGAAAGTCCGGACTGGTTGAAGACCAGGCTGGAGGCCATCGGTCTGCGCCCCATCAACAACGTGGTGGATATCACCAACTTCGTCCTGCACGAACTGGGACAACCCCTGCACGCCTTTGATGCCTCTAGGGTCGATGGCGGCATCCGCGTGCGTTACGCCGCTGAGGGTGAAAAGTTCCCCGCCCTTGACGAGGAAACCTACGAACTGACTGCCACCGATTGCGTGATCTCCGATCAATCCGGAGCCGCCCTCGCCCTTGGAGGAGTGATGGGAGGAGAACTATCCGGGGTGACCGAATCCACCACCGACGTCATCCTCGAGTCGGCCTGGTTTGATCCGCCCAGCATTCGCCGCACCGCACGGCGTCTCAATCTGCACTCCGATTCCTCCTATCGCTTTGAACGAGGAGTCGATCCGCAGGGGGTCCTCAAGGCCTCCACTCTCGCTGCCAAACTCATTGTCGAGTTGGCCGGGGGCAGCATCGAGGGACCCACTCTCTGCGCCGGAGAAACTCCCAGTCTCACTGGCACGGTGACTCTCGACCCAGCCCGCCTACAGCAACTGGTGGGTGGTGCCGTCTCCATGGAGGAAGCCAATCAGGCACTCGAACGACTCGGCCTCACCCCGGCTGGGGACGACCAGTGGCAGGTTCCCAGCCATCGCCTCGACCTGCAGCGTCACATTGATCTCGTCGAGGAAGTGGTGCGGGTGGCCGGCCTCGATGCCATCCCGGCCCGTAACCTCGCCAGTGCTGCCATCCCGAGTGCGGTCGATGCCCGATACGATCTCGAACTCGATCTGAAGAAACAGCTTGCGGCCCTCGGGTTCTACGAAGCGCAGACCATCAAGCTCATCGCCGAGAATCAACTCCGTGACGCTCTGCCCCTCCGTCCCCTGCATGACGGGGACATCATCCGCGTCAGCCTGCCTCTCAGCGAAGACCACAGTGTGATGCGCCCCAGCCTTGCTCCCTCTCTCCTCTCCACCGCCAGCCGCAACGTCCGGCAGGGTGCCAAAGCGGTCCGTTTCTTCGAGATCGGCCGCTGTTTCCGCAATGCGGGAGGCGGGAAAGCCACCGACCTGGAAATGGATGCGCTGGGAATCCTCCTGGGTGGCACCACCCGACCGGACTTCTGGAACAGCACGCACGACACCGGGAGCGACGCCTTCGCACTGAAGGGAGTGATCGAAACGATTCTACCCGGTACGCAGGTGCAACTCACCCCGGCCCAGCCGGGCAACTTTCTCCAGGCTGCTCAGGTGGTGGCAAATGGAAGAACCATCGGATCCTTCGCACAGCTGTCTCCTTCCCGTGGACGCGAGCTCGACCTTGATTACCCTGTCTACCTCGCCGAACTGGATCTCAGCCGCGTGTGCGTCCTGCGCGGTGACGGATCTCACGTGGTGGAACTGCCACAGTTCCCCGGTTCCTCCCGCGACGCGGCCATGGAGGCACCCGCCGACCTCGCCAACGCCGAGATCGAAAAAGCTATCCGCAAGCTCAACGAGCCACTCCTCGTTTCCTTCGGCTGCTTCGACGTTTTCCGTGATCCCACCGGCGAAAAACTCAATGCCGCCCGCAAATCGGTTGCCTACAGCTTCCACTACCGCGCCACCGATCGAACCCTGAAGAGCGAAGAAGTTGATGCCGCTCACCAGAAGATGCTCCAGCACCTGGAAAAGACGCTCCCGATCAGTTACCGTTAAGGGAACGGTGTGGATCCGGCATCCTGTCGGCAGTTACGCCAGATCCTCGGCCGTCACCGATCGCTTCTCACGGGATCCGAGCACAATGGCCTGGTCGACCACGCGGATTGGATCCTCGTCGAAACGGTAGCTGTGGCAATTGGGGCAGATGATGGTCTCAAGTCCCACGATAGATTCGCACCCCTCGCAGACCTGGTACTCGCCGGGATTGGACGCAATCTCCTGCGCCTTGGCCAATCGTTCGCTTGGGAGAAGTTCCACGGTATGAAAACAGGCTATGAGAGAGGAGTCTGGCTGCAGCGGCACTCCATGGGATGAGATTATGGAAACCTAAGAGCTTGTGGCGGCCTTGACGGACTTGACCGTCTTGCTCTTGAGGTTGGCAGCCTTGTTCTTGTGGTAGATACCCTTCTTCCGAGCCTGATCCACCGCCGAGGCCAGTTGCTTCAGAGTATTCTGCGCTTCTTCCGCATTGCCGGCCTGGGCGGCTTCCAGGGTCTTCTTCCGCAGGGATTTCACCCTGGTGCGGAGAACCTTGTTGCGATCGGTCCGGCTCTTGATTTGACGGACCCGCTTAAGGGCAGATTTTAAATTGGCCATATGAAGATATCCCCCGGAGGGGGCGACGAACCTAGGCCAGCCGGGCCCGCTGTCAAGCACGTGCAGTCGAAAATCCCCGAATCTCCGGTAAAGCCGGCGAGATCAGATCGAGGGCCCGGCACGGAAAACCTTACGGTCCCGCCGGGACTGAACCGGTTCCCGTGCGGCGTATTCGCCCTGGGGCGGGGCTACCGGGGTGCGGTAGAGCGATCCCCTGATCACCTTCACTTCGGCCCCCACTCCGATGCGTCGATAGAGATCGATGATATGCCGGGATTTCATGCGGATGCACCCGTAGCTGGCGGGACTTCCGATGCGCCATTCTTCAGGCGTTCCGTGAATGTAAATGTAGCGACGATAGGCATTCCGGTTCTTATTCTCCATTCCCTTCAGCCAGATGATGCGTGAGACGATGGGATCCCGGCCGGGGGAATTCGGCCGCAGGATCTCTCCCGTACGGTGGCGACTCTTGAACACAGCTCCGGAGGGGGCGCCGCCCCCGATCTTGCGGGCGATGCGCATGGTTCCAAGAGGGGTGTGCTTGCTGCCAGGCTTATCTCCCAGGCCGAACTTGGAAGTTGAAACGGGATAGCTCTTCACCGGCACGCCGTCCTTCACGATCATCATCTTCTGATCGCGGATACTTATCAGTACCTTGTTGCTCATGTCCATCTCGGCACAGCTACTGAGAAACAGAGCTGCAAGACCGATGAACAGAAGAAGGGCGGAATTGTTCGGCAGTTTTGGCATCATTGACAGACAGCACTGGATACTTCCATTTGCGGAACTACTCGGTCTGTCGGTCGCCGGAGGCCGCCTTCCAATATATCGTAAACGATGATACGGAAGTATAGAAAAAGCCTATCGGAAAAGGAAGCAGGAAAATAAAGGAAACTAAATTTCCGCTCAGGAGCGCGTCGAGAAGGACGAAGAGGAAGAACACCCCGAAGAGAAACTCTACCACGGGGGTGACAGACCTAATGGCCTTGTAGCGGCTCTTTCTGGCGGCGGGGGATTTTTCCGCCTTTCGCTTCTCAATTCCATACTTGGGCGTGCGCACAAAGCCCGACTGCATGTTAAAGAGGGCTTCCATCACGGCGCGGGCATTATTGATGGACATCCCGATACCGAGGGCCAGGAGACAGGGCAGATAGATGATCTCCTTCCACCACCCCTTGGGGTTAAGGGCCTTCTGCGACATGAGGTAGAAGAAGATAACCGAACCAGAGGCAAAGATGAAGAGGGGGATATGGATGAGCGCCTTCACCCAGACACTCATTTCCGGCTGGTACTTGGTGTTGGGGAAGATCAGGAAGCACAGCACCATGAGGAGGAGCCAGGCAAAGTTCGAGGTGAGGTGCGCCGTCGCTTCCAGCTTTACATGGAGGGGAAACTTGCTGCGCCAGATCGCAGGCAGCACTTTCTTGCAACACTGGATTGATCCCTTGGTCCAGCGATGCTGCTGGCTCTTGAACCCGTCCATGTCCACCGGCAACTCGGCCGGAGTTTCCACCTCGTTAAGGAAGATGAAACGCCAGTTGCGCAACTGGGCACGGTAACTGAGATCCATGTCCTCGGTCAGGGTATCATGCTCCCAGCCACCAGCATCGGCGATGCACTTCTTGCGCCAGATCCCACCCGTGCCGTTGAAGGTGAAAAAGCGGCCGCTGCGGTTGCGCGCCGTTTGTTCCAGTTCCAGGTGCCCGTCCAGAAACATGGCCTGCACGCGGGTGAGCAGGTTGTAGTTCCGGTTGAGATGTCCCCATCGGGTCTGGATCAGGCCGATCTCATCGTCAGTGAAGTAATGAATGGTCTTCCGCAGGACATCGGAATTGGGAACGAAGTCCGCATCAAGGATGAAGACATACTCCCCCTTGGCGGTATCAAGTCCGTTCTCCAGCGCCCCCGCCTTGAAACCCGTACGATCATCGCGGTGAATCAGCTCCGCATCGAAGCCCCGCCCCTGGAGCTTCTCGATCTCCATTCGCGCAATTTCGGTGGTCTCGTCAGTCGAGTCATCAAGCAGCTGGATCTGCAGTTTCTCCCTGGGATAGTCGAGCTTGGATACCGAAGTGAGCAAGCGCTCCACTACATGCATCTCATTGAATACCGGAAGCTGCACCGTGACCAGCGGGAGGTCGTCGAACTTCCGCTTCACCTCGGGCCGCCGCCAGGAATGCCGGAGGTAGAGGTAGACGATGCAGAGTCGATGGCACCCGTAGCCGGATAGCCCCAAGAGGACGAGGACGTAGGCCACGTACCAACACCATTTGAGGGATTCCATGTTGTTTGTGAGAAGTCCGTGTTTCGATCAAGGGCGGGAAAAGGAAGCAAAGCTCTACCCGGACTGCAGAAGAACGGAGTGAGGTACACCTCCTTCAAAGTCAAGTTTTTCAGCTTATTCACACTGTTGGCGTTTTTATTCGGCAGTCCGGGCCCCTGGCCTGAGGGGAAAGATCATTCGCGTGGGAGTCAGGCTTGCAGGGGCGGAGCACGGACCGTAAATCGTCCTCATGAGCGACACTCCTTCTCTTCCCTCGGTCGCTGTCTTCGGGCTGGGCATCATCGGTTCGCGGGCGGCCGATCACATTGCAGCAGCCGGGTATCCAGTGACCACTTGGAGTCGCTCTCCCCGCGAACGTACGGACTTTGAGACTGATCCGTCGACGGCGGCACGCAACGCGGATATCGTGGCCTGCTATCTCAAGGACGTCCCGGCTGTGCGGTCCATTCTTGGAAACATCCGGGACTCCCTGGGGCCGGGCAAGACCTTCGTGAACCACGCCACCATCGATCATGCCACCACCGATTACCTGGTGGCTGAGTGTGCCCGGCTTGAATGCGGATTTCTGAACGCCCCCTTCACCGGCAGCAAGATAGCAGCCGGCAATGCGTCCCTTGTCTACTATGCAGGTGGTGATTCGGAGATACTGGAACGCCTCCGCCCCTTTCTTGAGGTGACCTCCACCCAGATAATGGAGGTGCCCTCCCCTCTCGCCGCAACCATTCTCAAACTCACCACCAACCTGATTACGGCCTCTACCGTGCAAGCCCTGGCAGAGGGTCTGACGGTCAACCTCGCTCATGGCATCTCCGCCGAGACATACCTGGAATCCATCAAGCCCAACGCCTGCGCATCGATGCTCGCCAACATGAAGGTAATCAGCATGGCGGCGGGCGACTTCGATCCTCACTTTTCGCTTTCCAACATGCTCAAGGACGCGCGCTACATGCTCGACCTCGCAGAACGGGCCGGTCTTGAGACCCCCGGCATCGCCAACACTGCCAACCAGATGCAGAAACGCAACGATCTGGGCGAAGGCGAGTTCGATTTTTCGATCCTCTTCAGGCAGTTCGAGGAGGCCTGATGAAAGGATTCGGAAAACCTCGATTCCTCGCTCGTCGATCCTCCGCCTGAGTGGCCCGGTCCGCCTCCCTAATACTGGTAGTTGACGTAGATCTGGAGGCGCGGCCCGTCGTCGGCGGCATCCTCACTCTGGAGCGGAAAGGCATAGTCCAGCGCCATCGGTCCGAAGTAGGGAATGGTGGCCCGCACCCCAATACCCACGTCGCTGTGGATCTGGTTGGCACCGAAATCAAACGAGTCGGCGTTGACGAAACCGATATCGCCAAAGACCGCCCCACGCACCTGACCAAAGATGGGGAAGGTGGCCTCCACCGTACCGTAGGCCGCGGTGTTGCCTCCCAGCACTGAATCCGTTGCACTGTCGCGAGGTCCGACATCGCGAGTATCGAAACCCCGGAGATTGCGTGCACCGCCGAGCATCTGCCGTTCGAATATCGGCACGCGCCCGCTAAAGGCATCCACCACCGTTACGGAGCCATTGAGGTTCAAAATGACATCCCAAGGCAGGTTCCAGTGCTTGGAACCCGTCGCACTGAGGGTGTAGGTCTCGAGGTCGCCTCCAAGAATCCCGCCAGTCAGGGTAGCCCCCACGTTAAAGCGGTGACCGCGGCGTGGCAGGATGTTGCTGTCCCGGCTGTCGTATACGTAATTCACGGAGACCGCACTACGCAGGAAATCGCCGTCCTCCACGAGAAAGTCCGAACCAGGAGGCACGTCCTCCACATCAATCCCCACTTGCTCAAGACGGTATTCGGCCTTGACGTAGCCCTTGCGACCCAACGGGCTCCGGACGAAGACGGCTCCGCCGGCATTGCTCTGGTCGTATTCGTCACTCAGGAAGAAGAGGTCGCGGTAGAACCCTTCACCGCCCAGGGAGAGCCTGCGGCCCAGAAACCAGGGCTCGATCAGGGAAACTTTCACATCACGGCGCTTGCTACCGAGTTGCAGGCGCATGTTGAAACGCTGCCCTCCGCCACGGAACCAGTTCTTGGGACTGCCGATATCAAAGTTGGTCTGCTCGAGGTGGAGGTAGCCGACCACGCTGTCGATCGAACTGAAGCCTGCCCCGAAGCTGACCTGGCCGGTCTTGGTCTCATCCACAAAAATGTTGACGTCACGGTAGCCGGACTGCGTGCTGGGGGAGTCGGAGACCTGCACCTGCCCGAAATAGCGCAGGTTCTGGAGGCGGAGCTTGGTCGTCTCCTCGTCCACGGAGTTGTAGTATTCCCCGGGCCGCATCGGAATCTCCCGGCGGATCACTTTGTCCTTGGTGATGGTGTTCCCCTGGATGTTGACCTTGCCCACACGGTAAAGCGGGCCTTCCGTGATCTGGTAGGTGATCACAACTACGCCCGGCGATACATCCCGCATCTCAGGCATGACCACCGCATCCGCGTATCCGCGCGATCCATAGTAGCTGCGAATCATGCGCACATCGTCGCGCACCTTCTTGTTCGAGAACACCTGCCCACCCACCATGCTGAGTGCGGGTATAAGTTCCTCCGGCTTGAAGACGGTCATCTTTCCGAAGGCCGCACTCCGCACCGTGTATTTCGGACCCTCATGAATGGGAATCACCAGGTCAACCCGACCGTTATTCGCGGCTTCCCGCCGGGCGCTGTCGATGCGCACCATGCGATAGCCGTGGTTGCGATAGAAGTCCTCCAGATGGAGAAGATCCAGTTGCAGTTTCTCGGCGTCGATCCGGCCGCTCTTGGTGATAAAGGAGAAGAGTCCCTTCTGCTTGGTCTTCAGCTCCCGCTTGAGCTCTACCCGCGAAAAGGCCTTGTTGCCCTCGAAGAGGATCTTGCGCACCTCGCTCTTCACCCCTTCCTGAATGACAAAGACGAGCTGGGATTGACCCGGGCGTTCCGTTTCCCGCAAACGGTGCGAGACAAGAACGTCGGGATAGCCGTAACCCTGGTACTGCTTCTCGATGTTTCGCCGGGCCTCAAGAATTGCACTGTCACTGATGACTCCGGCCTTGACCTTGGCTTCGCTGGCCAGCTTCCGATCGCTGAAAATGGTGTTGCCCACGAAGCCGATCTCCACGATCTGCCCACGCGTGACCACCTCCACGATGAGGGCGAGGGAGTCATCACCCTGGGGATCGCCCAGAAAGCTGACATCGTCCACCAGTCCGCTCTCGTAGAGACTGGCCGCATCCTTATCGAGAGCCTCGGGATTGTACTTCTGCCCGATCCTCACCGCCATGTGATCGCGTAGTCGCGACTCATCCACCGTCTTAGGCCCGCCGTAGCGGAAGGTGATCGAAACGATGGTCCGCTGCTCAAGATCCAATGGCCCGGCGGGGGCCTCCTCATCCTGTGCATGTGCCCCCCGGGGGGACACAAGAAGTGCGAGCATCAGGAATGCCAGCACGCAGCGTGAAACACGATAACTCCAATCCAGAAAAACTGTCATTACATCATAAGGGACAGACTGTTGCCCGCTCCGATTATTCAGTCCGTTTAAACGTCATCTCGTCAAGGTCAATGAACATAACCATTATTATCATTTTTTCACCGCCGCCCCGGTCTGCCCGGCCTATGGGGCTTGGAGAGCATTACGTGCTGAGCCTCAGATTCCTGAGGGAGGATCGTGGGCGGCGCGTCCTTGACCACCCCCCTTCCTCCCTCTAGCGTTCCGCCCCCGCGACCGGACGAATTCCGGCAGAATCACGATGAAAATTACCGTCGAACGGCAGTCCAATTGTGCGGCCACGCTCAGCGTCGAAATCCCCTCCGACCAGCTCAGGGAGGAGCGCCAGAAGATCATCCGGTCCTTCAGCAGCCAGGCACGCATTAGCGGATTCCGCCCCGGCAAGATCCCCCGAACCGTCATTGAGAAACGCTTTGGCGAGCAGATCACGGCGGAATTGGAGCAACGCATGATGCAGAACGCCCTGAATGAGGCGGCCGAAAAGGAGGACCTCCGGGTCATCGATGCCAGGCCCCCCGAGGATACTGCTCATCATCCCGATGGAGCCCTGACCTTTTCCTCTGCCCTCACCATCGCCCCGGAGTTCGAACTCCCGGACTATAAGAACATCGTCCTCGAGATCCCCGACCGCGCCGTCACCAACGAGGATATTGAGAGCGAACTCCAGAATGTGCTGAACCGCTATGCGGAGTACACCGATATCACAGACCGGCCCGTCCAGGCAGGTGATTTTGCGGTGATCGACTACGGATCCCAACTTGAGGGCAAGCCGACCGAGGAAGCGGTGGACCAGTCAGTGGGCTATCTCGGCGGCGGGGAGGACTACTGGCTCAAGATGGAGAACGACTCGATCCTGCCCGGGTTCTCCAAGGCCCTGGAGGGTGCCGCACTGAACGAGGAGCGCGATTTCAAGTGTCCGGTCCCGGAGGAGTTTCCCGTCGAGGAACTCCGCGGACTTGAACTCGATTTTCATGTCACCCTGAAGGGCATCAAGGAACAAACCCTTCCCGACCTGACCGATGAACTGGCCGCCGAGATCCTGCCCGGTTCCGATGTCAATGGGCTTACCGAGACCATTCGGGGAAATCTCGAACACCAGCTCAATCAGCAGATCGAGGAATTCAAAGTCAGCCAGCTTCTCGACAAACTGACCGCCATGGTACAGTTCGATCTTCCCCCCGAACTCCTCAACGCGGAGACCCAGGGCCAGGCCGACGAGATGGTGAAACACGGTCTGGGCTCGGGCATGTCGGAAGACGAGATCGAAGAACGGCAGAACGAAATCTTTACTGCAGCTACCCAGCGGGCTCAGATGAATTTGAAAAACGACTTCCTCCTCCAGCGCATCGCGGAGAAGGAGGAGATCCAGTTTAGCCAGGAAGAATTCGCCAACCGGGTGGCTGCCATGGCCAACCAGGCAAAGAAGCCGATCAAGACCTTTGCCGAAGAACTCCAGAAGAGCGGGCGCCTGCGCGGCGTCCAACATTCCATGCTTCTCAGCAAGACCATTGACTTCCTGCTGGAGCACGCGAAGGTCGACGGCATCGGGCAGGCCGCCGGAGAGGACGCCGAAGAGGCTGATCCTGCAGCCGGACCCGAGGGAGTCGAGACCGATCCTGAAAGCCAGTCCGATCAAGAGTCCGCGTCTGCTCCCGATGCAACCGAAGAAGAATCCGCAAACGAAGATGAGTAAGCTCGAACCGATAGCCACCTGCTCCGCATCACCCCGCAACAACTACCTCGTCCCGACCGTCATCGAACAGGACGGTCGCGGCGAGCGAGCCTTTGACATCTACTCGCGGCTCCTCAAGGACCGCATCATCTTTATCGGCACGCCGATCGATGACTTCGTAGCCAACTCGGTAATTGCCCAGATGCTCTTCCTGCAGATGGCTGACCCCAAGAAGGACATTCACATCTACATTAATTCGCCCGGTGGGAGCGTAACCTCCGGTCTTGCGATTTACGACACCATGCAGTTCGTTACCTGCGATGTGAACACCTACTGCATCGGGATCGCCGCCTCCATGGGCGCGGTCCTCCTCACTGCCGGCACCGAGGGCAAGCGCTTCTGCCTTCCGAACTCACACGTCATGATCCACCAGGTCTCCGGTGGAGCACAGGGCGCCGCCTCCGATGTGGCGCGCACGGTCGAATTCATGTTTGACCTCAAGAAACGTCTGAACGGTATTCTCTCCAAGCACACCGGCAAGGATCTGGAGACTGTAGACCGTGATGCTGACCGTGACAATTACATGTCGTCCCACGAGGCTGCGGATTACGGCCTCGTCGACCGTGTCCTCGAAAACCGCAAGGAACTCGGAGACGAGAAAGAATCCTGAGGTTCCTGAAAAAAAGGGGGCGGAAACGCCGCCTTTCTGCTAAGCTTTCCGGTAAGGGATGAGTGCTCACCATGAGCGCTTCTCATTCCTGCTTCATAAAAGTAATGGCCCGTGCATCCAACCTCACGATGTGTTCCTTCTGTGGCAAAAGCCACTCGGAGGTGAAAAAGCTTATTGCGGGCCCCGGAGTATACATCTGCAACGAGTGCATCGAGGTGTGCTCGACCATCCTCGAAAAGGAATTTGCCGGAGAGGACCAGTCCGACCTCGACCCGGCCTTTGCCCAGGGCATCAATACTCCCACCCCGGTGGAGATCCGCCAGCTGCTAGACGAATATGTGATCGGGCAGGACCAGGCCAAGAAGGTCCTCGCCGTGGCCGTCTACAATCACTACCAGCGCCTCCACCAGGACACATCCCTCGCCCCCGAGGAATTCGCCGATGTCGAAATAGAAAAATCGAACATCCTTCTTCTCGGCCCTACCGGATCCGGGAAGACTCTCCTCGCCCGCACCCTCGCCCGCGTGCTGGATGTCCCCTTCTGCATCGTGGACGCCACCACCCTGACGGAAGCCGGTTACGTGGGCGAAGATGTCGAGAACATCATCCTTCGGTTGCTGCAGGCCTCCGAATTCGATGTCGAGAAGGCCGAGCAGGGCATCATCTACGTCGACGAGATCGACAAGATCGGGCGCAAGACCGAGAATGTCAGCATCACGCGCGACGTCTCCGGTGAGGGAGTCCAGCAGGCGCTCCTCAAGATCCTGGAAGGCACCGTCTGCAATGTTCCTCCCCAGGGCGGTCGCAAGCATCCCCAGCAGGATTATATCCAGGTCAACACCGAGCGTATCCTCTTCGTATGTGGAGGAGCTTTCGTGGGGATGGAGGACATCGTGCGGCGGCGCCTGGGCCGCAATGCTCTCGGATTTGCTGCAGCCGAGGAAACCGCCCGGGAGGCGGAGGCACACGAGGACCTCATGGACAAGGTGCAACCCGAGGACCTGCTGCACTTCGGCCTGATTCCAGAATTCATCGGCCGCCTGCCGGTACACTCCTCCCTCCTGTGCCTCACTGAGAACGAACTCGTCCGCATTCTCACGGAACCGCGCAACGCCCTGGTCAAGCAGTACCAGAAGCAACTCGCCCTCAATGGCGTAAAGCTCAAGATCACCCGGGACGCCCTGCGTGCCATGGCAGAGGAAGCGGTCCGCCGGGGCACCGGCGCGCGTGCCCTCCGCTCCATTTTCGAGGCCGTCATACTCGACATCATGTACGACATTCCATCGCGCGATGACATCGAGTCGGTCTCCATCAACCGCGGTGTGATCGAAGGCACGAAGTCGCCCGCAATCCGGAAGAAGCGCGCAGATGCGGCATAGTCGCAGTGCCCCCCCTCAAACTCGCTTCCCTTTCTGCAATGCGCCTTTACGCTCGGAGCATGGCTGCGCGCATCATTCTCGCGATCACAATCGCCTTCCTTCCGTCCCTTGGTTCCGCCCGGGAAGAAGGTCCTCCCGGACCTGCCCCCCTCCCCGATGAGGGTGAAGGCTACGAACACGTCGAGCGGTTCATCAAGGTGCTCGAGCAAGTGCGCGCCCATCACCCAGACGCAAACCGTCTCAGCTACGAACGCCTCGTCAATCACGCCCTGGAGGGCATGCTCGATTCCCTCGACAACTTCTCGATCTTCTACCATCCCGAAACCTACAGCTTCATCAGCGAGGAGAAGCGGCCACCCACCCTGCCGGGACTCGGTCTCACCCTTGGAAAGAGCTCGGATTTCCTGAGCGTGACCGCGGTGCGTTCCGGTTCCGCCGCCGCCCGTGCAGGGATCGCCCCTGGCGATCGGATCCTGAAAATCGGTGAGCAGGACACCCCTGAACTGGCTTTGGGCACCGCCCTCACCCGTCTGAAGGGACGTCCCGGCGACACAGTCGAACTCACCCTCCGGCGCAAGATCGACCGCAAGGAATACCAGATCTCTCTTCTGCGCAGCGTGATCAGGAAAATCGCCGTTCCGGATGCCATGCTCCTGAAGAGTCCCGAAGCAACCAGACTGAAGGCGGGATACCTCCACCTCGCTGAATTCACCGCCCCCTCCCATCGTGAAGTCGAAGCCGCTCTCGATGACCTGGAAGACAAGGGCATGCGTGCCCTGCTCCTCGACCTGCGGGGCAACCCCGGCGGACTCCTCAACATCTCGGTCGCCATCGCGGGGGAGTTTGTTCCTCCTGCAACCGAGGTAGTCTTCACGCAGGGACGTCACCCTGAGCACAACTCCCCACCGATGAAGACCCCTGAACGCAAGCGCAGGAAGCGCAGCTATCCCGTCGCCGTTCTCATCGACCGTGACTCGGCAAGCGCGTCGGAACTCGTGGCCGGCACCCTCCAGGATCTCAAGCGTGCCACCATCGTGGGCGAGACCAGCTACGGCAAGGGATCCGTCCAGCACATCATCCCTCTGGGCGAAACTGCCCTGCGCCTCACTATCGCGACCTACCACACTCCCTCGGGGCGCACCCCTCACGAAGTGGGAATCACACCCGATATCCCGGTCAAGATTACCGACGAGGACCGCGCCAATCTCGATCTCTTCCGCCGCCGTGATTCTCTCACACCGGAAGAAGAAACGGCCCTCAAGGCTTGGAAGGATCCGGTGGTTGTCGCGGCGCTGGAGACGCTGGCGAAATAGAAGGAATTGTCAGCGATGCCTACCAGCGAACACTCACGATCAGGAATCCCGGATCCAGTTCCCACTCTCCTGGCCCTCGAAACATCCTGCGATGAGAGCGCGGTGGCCATCCTGCGCCAGGAGACGGATGCCGGAGTGGAAATCCTTGCCTCCCTCATCTCTTCCCAGGTTGCCCTGCATCGTGCCTACGGCGGGGTCGTTCCGGAAGTGGCCTCCCGCAATCACGCCCTCGTGCTCCGTCCCCTGGTCGAACAGGCCCTCAGGGAGGCCGGCCTGCGCCCCCTGGACATTGATGCCTTCGCCGCGACCCGTGGTCCCGGTCTGGCCTCCTCCCTTCTTGTCGGGCACAGCATGGCAAAGGCCCTTGCGGCAGCCTCGAGAAAACCCTTCCTCTCCATCAATCACATGGAAGGCCACCTCCTCTCTCCATTTCTCGAAGATCAGCAATCAGCAACCACCAACCCGAAATCCGGAACCAGAAACCTGAAATCCGGACTTCCCTCCCACCTCGCTCTCATTGTCTCCGGGGGGCACACCATGCTCGTACATGCCCGGGCGATGGGCGACTACCAACTCATCGGCCGCACGATCGATGATGCCGCGGGCGAAGCCTTTGACAAGGTGGCCCGCCTTCTCGGTCTTCCTTATCCCGGTGGTCCCGAGATTGAGAAGCACGCGAAGCATGGCAGCCCCACGGCCTATGAATTTCCACGTTCCATGCCCCGGGGGTTCGACTTCTCCTTCTCCGGCCTGAAGACCGCAGTGCGCTACACTCTGCCAAAGATTGAAAATCTCAAAGGCGAGCTTCCTAATCTCTGTGCCTCCTTCCAACAGGCCGTCATCGATGTCCTCGTCGGCAAGTCCCTGCGTGCCGCCCATGAAACCGGTTGCAACCTGATCACGCTCTCCGGAGGAGTGAGCTGCAACGGATCCCTCCGCTCCGCCCTGGCTGCGACCTGCCGGGAGAACGGGTTTGAGTTCCTCGCCTGCCCTCCACGCTTCTCCACCGACAATGCAGCCATGATTGCCTTTGCCGGTCTGATGAACCTGCAAGTGGGCCGACATGGCAACTTCAGTGAAGACATCGATCCCAACCTGCCCCTGTGTGAGAAATCGTAGTGAGAATGAAATGAACCGTCCGTTGAATCGTTGCCTCATCTTCGACTTCGACGGCACCCTGGCCGATACCCTCGGCGAGGGACTGAAGATCTACAATGACCTCGCCCGGGAACACGGCTATTCCGTGATCGACCCAGAAGATGTGGAGGAACTGCGTAACCTCGACATCAAACGCCTCCTGAGTCACCTTGGTATTCCCAAGCGCAAGGCGCCCTTCCATCTCGTCACCGCCATGCACCGCCTCCGTGACCGGATCAGAAAACTGCCCCTCATCGAAGGCGTCCGGGAGGTTCTCCCTGCCCTGCGGGATCGATCAGAGCACATGGGCATCCTCAGTTCCAACCTGACGGAAAATATAGAGACCTTTCTCGACGCCCACAACCTTCGCGAGCAGTTCACCTTCATCAGCAGCATCGGGAAACTCAGTGGAAAGGCCAGGCACCTGCGTGCCATTGCCCGCACCTTTTCCCTCAATCCTCAGGAGATCCTCTATGTTGGCGACGAGATTCGCGACCTCCAGGCCGCGCGCAGGGCCCGGGTGAAAGCAGTAGCGGTCACCTGGGGGTTCAACTCCCGTGAGTCCCTGGCCCGGGAGGCTCCCGCCTTCCTCGTCGAACATCCCCGTGAGTTACTGGACGTGGTTTGATTCCCCGGCGATCTCAGGAGTGCACTCCCACCCTTGCACTTGTTCACATTCGGGGCTAGGAAGTCCCTTCTTCCTCTCAGGAGCAGGCCGGGAAGAAATCCCAGCCGCCATTCGCATGAACGACGACCCTTCCAACAGTCCCTCCGCGACCCCGGCTACTCCGGAGTCCTCCTCTCCCACCGCCACTGGCAACCAGAACCTCATCGGGGTCCGGATTGTCAGGAAGAAAGTGTTAGCAGTCATGGGTCTCATCCTGGGTGCGGTGGTCCTCCTCCTCTTTCTGATCATCCTCCAGATGGGCAGCAACGATTTCGGGGGCGGCACCTCGGAAATTACAAGGCTCCGTGAGGAACTGGAGGAAAGGAAGAAATCTCTGGGATCCGGAAATAGCCCGGTGCCCTCCAGAGGGGAGACCCCCCGGGGCTTGGCCAATCGCCTCTCCACCGATTCCGCCAGACTGGCCGGACTGGTCACCCGGCTCCA
>Ga0310342_100000470_pt1 | contig 22514 bp, 27 predicted proteins | sample S15DNA20500_MG_FD_206155 | JGI IMG/M metagenome (GOLD analysis project Ga0310342, IMG submission 206155) | Marine microbial communities from station ALOHA, North Pacific Subtropical Gyre - S1503-DNA-20-500_MG | ecosystem: Environmental > Aquatic > Marine > Oceanic | place: Pacific Ocean: North...
CAATACGACGCGCCGCCCAAGGTCGAGCCAGCCGCAGACATGCTGGCTGTCATTGGTATCTTTGACGCGCACTTCGGGCAGCTGTCCTGGCCAGACGAGACAGGGGCAGATATTACCGTCGAGACTACTCGCCGCCGCTACCAACGGGCGTTTCAGGATTTGCTTGGTCGCGTGCAGACGTTTTCGCCTGGACGAATACTGTACATCCTGGGGAACGACTTCCTGCACGTTGACCAGGGCAGTTCAACTACCAAGGGAACTCCACAGGACGCGGACGGTCGATGGCAGCAAGCTTTCCTGTGCGGCATGCAGTGCGCTTTCGACTTAGTCGACGCAGCGCGGCTGTTAGCACCTGTCGATGTAGTCGTCGTCGCAGGCAACCACGAAAAGGAAAAGATATTCTGCATGGGAGAAGTGCTGTCGGCCCGCTACGCTGATGCTGAAAATGTTACGGTTCGCAATTCGCCTAATCCTTGGCAGTATTATTCTTATGGCACTACGCTGCTCGGCTTTACCCATGGCGATGGACTTACCGATGCTAAGCGGCTGCAACTCCCTGCACGCATGGCACAGGATGAGCCGGACCTGTGGGCAAAAACAACTTGCCGCGAATGGTTCCTGGGGCACCTGCATCGCGAACGCGAAACTATTACCGTGCAGCGGAATGCGGACACGGTTGGCTGCGTGATCGTGCGGGAACTGCCTGCACTAACCGGGCTAGACTCATGGCACAATAAGCAAGGTTACTCCGCAAACCCACAGGCCGAGTTGCATCTCTATGGGCGAGGCACTGGTCGCTATGGCTACCTCGTTCATAACCCAGCCGATTGAGGGTCGCTTGACAAGCCGTTTAAGCTATGGTACACTGTGTATTGTCAAGTTCAAGGACCACTTTCAGGAAGGACAAACCCATGAAAAATCCCAAGCGAAGCAGGCGAGCAAGAACGAAAAAGATCGACGACTGGCGGCAACTGCGACCGGGACAAAAAATAAAAGTCACCGGCAGAAGCGGCCCGTACTATCAGCCGCGAGGCATTCGGGAAAAAAGGTACATGGGGCGCGGCGGTGTGTTTGTTGTCAAGTTCATCGACAAGCGAGGCATTGGCTGCACAAGCACGGGACTCTTGGGCAGCTTTCATTTTCTTTACATGGGCCGCAAAAGACGCTGGAAGGAACTCCCCACCATTTGGCAGGCACCGCACAAGATTCGGTTGGTGGCTGGCTAGCAGCTTACAGTTCCAGGATTGCGTATTCAACTTTCTGTGTCCCGCCGCTCGACGTTGCATATACGGCAGTTCGTGCAGTCGACTTTAATACACACGACTCACCTGCGTAGAGCCTACAAAGCGTGTCGTCAGCAACAGCCGAGTGGCCGAAGTCGACATATTCGTCTCCAGTTTCGGTCAGGACGTGCATAAAAACCCATCCATACACCACGATGTCATCGTTGGCAATTAGTTCCGTAGCACTAGTTGGCACTTCGGCAACACCAGTAGACCAATTGTCGCCGGTCATCGTGTCCTGAAACGACTGGCTCATGACCAATGAAGCACCATTCTTTTTTGCCCTGATACTGACCGACACGCTAATCTCATCTGACATTATATATTCTCCTGTTCTGGGGGTGTTTAAACGGCGTTAGCTATGGTCCGGCTGGCGGCGCATCCATTGCGTCTGGTCGCATGCCATGCTGGTCGGTTACTTCATACACTTGCCGTGGATTTTGCGGGAAAGCCATTAGGATATAGTTATGCTCGCTGCCTTTCCAACGTCCAGAGCGGAAGCCGCCGGGCTTGGGCCGGAACGCCAGCGAGTTGGGGACCACCGTGTCGCCCGTGAAGCTCTGCGATTCGCTCCACGCAAACGCACTGACAGTCAGGAAGTCAACCCACTGAGTCCATTCCTCGCTGCCCTCCTTGAGGTATATCAAGTCATCCATTGGATGCGCCATCTATCAATCTCCTATTCCCGGCGTGGCATCCACGATCATCGTGTAGTCGGCTGCATCAATTACCCCATCGTTATTGTAGTCGCCGGGCAGGCCCGCGCCATGCTGCCCTGGTCCGGTATCGCCAAACCCGGCCTGGAAATCCTCGACTTCCGCTTCGTCGCCTACGCCAGGGTTCGCGGGAATGCTAATGCCAGCAGCCAGTAACTTGCCTCGCTCCACCCACTTGTCGCCAGCCTCGTGTCCGGCAGCCCAGGCAGGGTCACTTGAGAGTGGCACATCACCGCCTCGGTACAAGCCCGTCTTGGTCGGCTCGCAGTTTCCAGCACCGCCCGTGGGGTCCCATCGCCAAACATACATGTTCGACATGTGAATGTACATGCACTTATCTGGCCCCTCACAGATATGAACAGGGTACGAATCGGGATCGGGGGTTTGATCGTAGATGGGATTATATTTATTGCCTGCAACTTGCCGGGTGGTATGAAACACAAAGCTGTCCTGCAAAGTCCATGGGCCGCCTGCCTCCCCGCCGCCACCGCTTAAGCTCCAGATGTAACCGTGGTGCAGGGCAGTGTTTTTTGGGTCTGGTTTATAGACTTCGGGGGTTGCCCCTCCCATGCCACCCGTAACTGGAGTTGGCAGGTCTGGCTCATATTCGTCTGGATCTGATTGCAGCGTGTTGGCAGTTGTTTCGCCATAAACCATTGGGGAACGGTACTTAATGCGGGTGTGGTAATATCCGTAATAAGTGTCACTGTCGTGGATGCCCTGGTTTAGGTTCTTGAATTTGCTGGCCGGGGTTCCATAGGTATAAAAAACGAACCCTCCGCTCCCGTACCATTCGTAACGAGCGGAAACAATGGGATCGCCAAAGCCGTCCCTAAGTGTCTCGTTTGCGCCCGCCACTAGCCCCTGCAAATACTCCTCGGACGTGTATGAGTGCTGAACAGCCTCCTCTCGTTGGCCCGCGTAATCATGCTGCCGCAAAAAATCAAGCGGCTGGCCTGACACGGATGTCCAATGCCAAATAGGGCCACTTGGATCTCGATAGTCCGTTCCGCGCAGGTATGGCCTCCCCATGACGTAGTCACTGTGCCGCCCCCCTGCGTTGCGTTCGTGAAGCAACTGGTCGATGTAACTTGCATGGAAACCGCTGTCGGCACTGCCTGGGGTCCATCCGTGCAATTGAAAGTCAACGAGCGGTTCCGTGCTATACCGGCCGACATACACAGGGCTGCCAAGTTTGCTGCTGTAGCCCATCACACCACGCGGCTGGAACATTGCCTTGCCTTCGAGATGTTCGGTGGACTCGGTGAGCCCGCGAGCAGGAGCGTCCCATTTAAGGACTTCGTCTTTTGCTGCGTAGCCTTCCTGGCCTCGGTGTGGCAGGGTGGCCTCCCATTCCTCTTGGGTCCATGCTTCAAACTCGATCTTTTCCTCCTTGTCTGCCCAACGCAGATCGTCGACATATTGCCCTTCATACGCGGTTTGCCTGTCGCCGGGATTCGTCGGGGTCCAAGTCGTCAACTCGATATCTACGGACAATTCGAGACTCGGGAGAGTGCCAAGCACTTCCCCGTTGTGGCAGACGAAACCAACCAGCGCGTCCGACTCCAGCACCCACTGATTGTTGACATGAGCATCAAATGGGAATTCTGTTTTCGATTTCTTGTTGATTGTGTCGTAAGGCGGAATGGTCTCGTCCACCCCTGGCTGAATGACGAGGGACGGGTCGTTCCACGCGCCAGCAATCCACCCATCCCGCACGACTGTAGTGACACGGGGGGCAACTTCATGTGTCCTTGTCATCGGAAACCTCGCCTCAAACTCCTCCGACGCCTCGGCATAGGCTTGCTCCGCAATGGCTTCGGTCCACCCTGGGAATGTCCACGTCCACCAATCCGCGTAGGTGGACTTCAGGGCGCTGTACGAACCCCCACCCGGCTCCCAACTTTGTCGCAGACTCTCCCGCTCTGAGACCCAGCGTTCCTCTTCGCCAGTCGCTGTCGTCTCCGTGTGTATGGTGGGTGTTGCCGTCAGTTCCCACGTTTGAACTGCCGCAGGTTTTGTACCGCCTCCAAACCGCGATGCAAGTGGTTCCTCGTTGCCATACCACACTGTCATCCCCGGACTGTAGTTTGCAGCTGGATCAAGGTCTTCACCGTAGTAGTCCCTCCACGGAAAGTCCGAAACGTCTCCAAGCTGTCCTGGCGTGTACACCAGTGCGGCCCAGTATACATCGTCCCCCGGCATGTTCTTGTCTTCCAGTTGGTGGGGGAACTGATGCCCTGAGAGGTATGTGTCGCCCGTCCCATACCGTTCGTCGGTGCCCCATGGCGTGTGGTGTTCTGGACCGTAAGATTGGATCAAGTTTCCTTCTCCGGTATGCCCTGGGTCCGAGTAGAACATCGCTTCCTTGTCGGTGTTCTGCCATGTGCCAACCTTCCACTGCACTAGTCCCACTTGCGCCCGCGCCGCCCAGTATTCAAAGTTATGGACTATCTCCCGCGAGTCCTTCCGGTGCCTCGCTTCGCAAAGCCAATACACATCTGTCCCATTCATGCACCACGACGGCGACTGATGCTCTTGGCGACCAGGAGACAGTTGGCTACGGAAAAACGGATGTGACGGGTCGTTCGTGTCGACACGCAGTTCCGCGCCACGGATTTCATGTCTCGCGATGCGTGCGCCTGAATTGCCGAACACGTCGATTCCAGCAATGGGCACAGACGAATACTCCTTGCCCACCTCACCTTCCCATTCCCATAATTCGCCGGGTGGGTAGCCCTGGCCTTCAGTAAAAGCAAATGGCCGCGCAAATGTCATCGCAACACCAGGACTTGGCATCGACACCCGCATGGGTGTGGGGCGGTAATCTGTCATAACATTGACGACCTTGTCTGTGACAAGATGTCCACCAGGACCAGCAGGGACTTGCATCGTTAACCAGCCACCTCCACGGCGATTCTCCGCACCATGTAAGCTCGGGAATTTAATGTGCTTCTCCTCGAACTCCTGTCGGGTAATGTTGTAGAAAATCGCGCACGGGCGGCCAGACTCCCCGTAATAGTAAATCTCGTCTGCGGTCAACGTCCCCGCCGAACCTTCGTCTTTCACACCGATGATGTAGCAGACCAGCCAATGCCCCCGATGGTCGCGGAACAGCCCAGCCGGTCCAAGCCAAGCTGACCAGCTAGTAGCATCTCGCCAGTGCGGCGCAGTCCCTGGGTCGCCAGGAGAGAAGGATGACCAGGAGAACACTGAACTAAGGTTCTCCACGGCACCCCCTCCACGGATTGGGTCACCTAAAAGTTCAAGCCCTTGTTCAGCGTAGTCCGACCAGACATTGAGTCTTGAAGCAGAATCGATGGGGCTGCTATACCCCAGAACTTCGCCAGTAATCGACTCGAACAAATCTTGCACAGGAGTGACATTCAGAGACCAGCGGTCGATGTCAAACTCGGGATTCTCTTCAAATATGGCAGCAATCCACTCCTGGTTGCTTTGGATTTGCGACTGCCGTTCAGACGCGTCCTGGTAGGCATACGGAGATGAACCCTCCCTGTACCAGCCTGCACCACCAACGTAGGTGTATACCTCTGCCAACACCCCTTGGGCTTGGGCCAGATTGCTAGGCTGCTCGTCGGTTAAATGGGGCATGTTGCTAGGGACCGCCTTCATGGCCAAACATAGGTACTCTGCCGCCGCTGCCGAAAAAACCACCCGATTGGAAATCAAAAATCCCAGCGAACTCGTGGTTGAAGCCCATGTGCGATTGGCTGATGACACCATAGTCCACGTCCGCAGGACTAAGCGTCCCCCAGCTATTCACGATTATTACCCAGGTCGGGACATCTTGCACCGTTGCATCATTGAAGCCGTTTGGGTTGTCGGTCAGAGCGTGACTGACATCGTCCAGCACCCACAGGGTCTGGTTGCCAAAGACGATGGGTTGGCAGCAGGTACAACCTGGGCTGTTGCGCTTCATGTTAGTCGCAGGGCTCTACGTCAACAATAACTACCAGCGTACCGTCCGGCAGCGGGAAGTGCTTGCCTTGTAGAAGCCTGCCTCGGTGAATAGGGGCAGTGACCGTGTTGTACCACGTTTCGGTAAGAGGCTGGTTGTTCGAGTCGTAGGCACCGCGAACAGCCACTAAGCCATCCTCGGCTGGTGCGGCCAATTCCACGCGCTGCACAGTCCCCGACCCAAACGTAAACGTAGGAGCATCGAGGGGAGGGTCGGTGACCGGGTCATAATCTTCTGGCACCGTACCATCGGCCGGGCGATCCATCGTCACCTTGCACTTCGTGAAATCGTTCATCGCAATTCCCAGCACGCCAATAAAATCCCCCGGCACCGGACGGGGAAGTTTCCTGGGCGCGCCTCGCCTGCGCGGATCGGAAGCCAGCACTTGCAGCACGACCTGCTCGACAGCTTTCGCTGAACGCTTGTCAAATATTACGTTGGTCATGGATCATTTGCCAGCTTGGTAATAGTTATGTTTTGACCGAGTTGCAGGGTTACACTACCCAGGCCACAGCCGACGAGGTCAATGCCATTGGACGACGACCACGACATTTTCCGCTGCGGGTCCAGTATGCGCGCGCCGCGCATTAACTGGATCGGATCGACAACAGACCAGTCCAGTGCTTCGGTGGCGCGGGCGAATGACAGTGTGCCGCTGATGTAAGCTGAGTCGATCGCCCCCGAGACGTACGATTTATTGCCGCTGTAAAAGCACACCCCTGGGTGGAATACACGCAGGACGGTGGTGGTGGTGGCTCCCTCGGAAAGTTCCAGTGTGCCGCCCAGCACCTTTATGTTTGCCCCCTCCCCTGGTATTAAACCGAAGTCTGCGGTGTCGCACCGCACAAAACCGCCGTTCATCGTAATTGTTGAGATGTCGTCCAAGTCCGCACTTGGGCCGATGTATACGGTTGCGCCCCGCCCAACGTCTACCAGCTTGTACCGCCCCCTGTCTGTGACCGCATCGGGAGACAAGGCAACACTACCGCCGTAGACGCACGCAGTGGACCCGCTTGTCGCCACATCAGAATTAAAGGCGACTACATACTGCTCGTTTGGCAGCGGTGTGCCAGTACGATGAACTGTCAGTTTGCTGGCCAGGGCAACCTGCTCGATGTTCACGTAGCGAGGTCCAGCCCCGCTGCCCTGTCCGATGATGAATTCTGGGTTAGTGCCGCTGCCAGCATCGTCGAACACTGGCCTGCGTTGCCGCCACTCTGGATACCATGCTGCCTGTGGCTTAGGTCGACCAGTTTCGTAGTCGAGTCGGTTCATGGCGGGCAAGCCAAGTTGCCTACCTGCAAATCCCATCTGTACATAGAGGGCGGCAAGCTCCATGGAGTTGTAGGGCAAGCCAAACAAACAAGAGGCTTTGCTGCGGTGGTCGAAATACACCGTGTCATTGTTGGTAGGGACACCCCCCCCCGACCAGTTTTCTCCGTTATCCCAAAACCACTTCCCGGTCGCTGACTGGACAGTAGCCTGAGTTAGCGACCCATCTCCCGCCGTATTCAATGCCATGTAAAAATAGGCAGCGACACCGGGAGGTCCGGTAACAGTTACTACCGCACCAGTACCGGGATAGGAAGCCGAGAATTCCGCCAGTTCTGGCATCTCCTGTCCCCCAAGGTTCCTGCTTTCGTCGTCCAGGAGGTTGTCGTCATGAGCGGAGGCCCCAAAGGCGCGGTACACCTTGTCCGCCACGTTCGCAACGGTGAGACCAGACGAACCCATCGTAATCTTGCACCCTTGACCAATAGCACTCCCGGTCTCGCGGTGGTACAGGCTCGGCGGATAGATGTTAATGTAATCCCCAGCCGCCCACGTCCCAGTGATCGTTATTGTGTAAACCTGCGGCACCTGCGCGGTACTACCTAGCCAGTATTTCGTTGCCATGATATTCGCTCCTATTGATTTTTTCCGTGGCCTGCTCGACCGTGAGGTTCGACACCGTCACCTGCCGTGTGCCCTGGCTGTAAAGTAATGTTAGTACCGCGTGGTTATTTTCGTCGCTCGTAATGTCCAGCACCTGCCACGCACGCACCGCGAAGGTGCTGGCGGACATCGCTACCGCATTGTCCTCGGACAGTGTGACCGCTTGCTGGAACTCCCCAACTGTAAACAACTGCGATGTCCCAGACTCGCCAACACTGGTCCCGACAACGTATAGTTCTGACGATGGCATCTTGCGAATCCTGGCTTTGTCCCAGCGGTAACATCAGGCCACTTCCAGGCGCGGGTCTACATAGACCCAGCTACCCCCGCCCTTCGCCCACGTAATTGCCGCTCGACATAATCCGTTTTGCGCGGGGGTCCAGGTGTAGGTCATCTTCTGCTGCGTCCCAACACCGCTACCTGTCCACGCGCTCACCTCGTCGGCCGGTAGAGCCGCACGGGTCACTGCCGGATTAGCTCGCCGTGTCGAACCGTACTCCTGCTGGGCCGTCGTACCTTCCGAGGGGGCGAACACGTCACACCAAATTTCGTCGTCATATAGAAGGCCGCCACTTGCAAAGTAGACGGTAATAGTGACTTCGCTTCCGCCACGAACCTTCGCCAACAAATCGACACTCCTGTGCCCGTCGTTCTGCGAACCGTAGTTATTACGCGACTTCAGCGCATGGCAGTATCGAGCAGAACTGACCGCTGACATCGCACCAGTATCTCGGTAGCGAGCAGTATCCAGCGTCGTTCGACCGCCGTAGTCTAACTTTTCCGTTAGCCCCTCAACGGGTGCCGACACCGTCCCGCTGCCGCAATACTCCGAAAGCATGACTTGATCTGGCGCGTCCGAACCGTCGTTCCAATAGTATTGGGTCATATTGAAATTGTCACCCACTGCACATCCCGTAAAGAGATGCTGCTGCCCCTTGTTGCTGGGATGTGGATTTACGCCCTGGGTGTGACCACTGATGTCCACAGCCCGGTAAACTGTTTGTGCGCCGTAGGCATCGTTTAGCAGGAATGACGACACCCCCGCAGAAATTGCGCCCCCGCGCCAATCAACCGATGCCTGCCGCCCATTCATGAACAACTCACCCTGCGCGGCGGACAGCGACAAATCGCAATTGCAAAACAAGGTCCGGCTGTCGGTAGAATAGTTCTGCCAGAAGCGGTCGTGAACGTGAAAGGAACAGTCGAAGTAATAGGTTACGCAATCATTGCCATATGAAATAAATAAGTCTGCCCCTGTTGCATCGGCGCGAAGAACAAGCCCCCACAACGACAGGACAGCATTATTTCCCGTCTTGATATTGTAGTTCCCAATGCCCCTAAAAGTCGCGCCCGCCTCATAGGCTCCAGTCGTCGAATTCGCAGACACCACCGTTATCGGTTCACCAAAGTTTCCCCGACCCAAATATGAACCGAGTTCAATATGGCCAGTCGACGAATTTACGTCCTGGTCGTGGTCACTCGCGACCCAGCAGGTATCGCCACGCCGGGTAACGGGAACGGCACTGGTGATGTTCACGAAAGCGTCCGCAAAACTAGAGCCGTCGTTACTGCCTGTTGCATTCGAGTCGATGAAGAATTCGGCCACGGCAGCCTCAACTGGTCTGTAAGAACGGTGTCGTCGCAGGCCGCCGGTCTTCTTGAGTCGGCTGCGCCGCGCCCGTGAGCCAGTCCAAGTAACTGTCTACAACTTCCATGCCCTTCATTTGTTCCGCCACCGACGCTGGCCCAACGTCAGAAAATGCCGGTGATGCACCACTCTCCCCCTGCGCTGCATGGATCTCCGTTAGTGCTACACCCTCGATCTGCAACTGCCGAAGCTCTCGCATATAGTTACCCAGTCGCTCCACCCATCCCGCATGCTCTCGCTCGCTGTACATTGTCATCTCCTGTCGCCATAGGCGAGTTGGTTGATCTTTTGTGTGGCTTCCGTGACGCTAACGCCAATGGCAGTAACCTGTCGGGTGCCACCGTCGTAGTGCAGTGTAACGACAGCGTTGTTGTCCGAATTGACGGTCACGTCTAATACGCGCACTACGTTGACGCTGAGCTTGCTCGTTAGTTGCTGGAGTGGCATAGTGCTACCTTGGGATCTGGTTGAAATCTACTTGGCGGCGTGTTTCCCAAAACGTGAAAATACCAATTTCGCCTTCTGGCAGCTTGAAGCCGTTCTCGTCGAGCAGCACTGGCTCCGCGCCAACAGGTGCCTTTTCGAGTTCCGTAATCCGCCCCTCACTAAGCTGGTATTCTCGCTGGGCTGGAGTGCCCTCAAGCTGCTCCTTCCACTCCGACCACTCCCGCCCCCTTTCAGCTGAACCACGATACTGATAGCCCCGCTCCAGGATGGCGCGGTCCCAAGTCTCTTCGGCGGATGGAACACTTCCCATCATGGGAGAGCCAGACTTGTTCGCTTTTAGTGCGATCCGAAACGTCACAGAGTAGAACTTGTATTCCGCCTCAGTCATAATTTCACTTGCCGTCACATCACGACACAATGCTGTGCGTGCCCTCGCGATATACTGTCCGCCAAGGTGCCAAGACCACTTGTTTACCGCATCACTAAAGTTTGCGATATAATTGGCAACCTCATTGAGAGTGTGGACGTTTTTCTGAATCACCACTACCCCACGACTTGCTTCCTGCTCCAGAGGTTCGTCGTACATCTTCCCGGCAGTATTGACAATTTGCCACCCATGAATGTCCTGTTCAAGGATTCGCGTATACACCTCCCGGTCAACACTGTACTTCGCCGGGCGGTCCCACGGCGGCAATATTGTGTCGTCCTCCTCTTCTCCCTCACCGAGGGGCTTATACGACACATCCACCTGCCACCGCAGCAGGTTTACCCGGTTTTGCTTGACACTAAATTCGCGTGCGTGTGAGTACAAAGACTCGTCGCCACGAAACCGATAATGTTCCCACAGGCGAGGAATTGGAGCGGAACCGCCAAATGCTATCGCGTCTTCCACCAGAGTGTTTGGCCCATACTCTGGGTCGTCAGTCTGAACATCCCACTTGACCTTGTAGGTCGCCAAGTTCTTGTCGTTCACGGTTGTTGCTGGCTGTTCGCGCGAGTACACGACTGACTCGATACCCATAATTCAGCACCTATCTAGTTTTTCATACCCTTGATTGACGCTACTGCCAACTCAACAAACGGCGCAGACATATGGTCTAAAAACGACCCCAGGTCTTCAGCCATCTTCGCGGTACTCCTCTCCAGTTGCGAATCTGGCCTCTGAGCCGTCTGGGGGCCAGTTGGTCCGTCTTGTTTCACACCCGACTGCAAGTCCCGCCCTTCCTGGGCTTTGTCGCGCAACCAAGAAAGCATCCCCCCAACCTCGCCAAGCAGTTCCTGCCTCTTTCCAGCCCGACCAGACTTAGCCTGGGCGGCATCGAAGTGCTTCGTGTCGATCCCTAGTGCCGTCTGCCATTCCCGCATCCCCTTTGGCATATTCATTCCCCGCAGCATCCCACTAATAGCAGTAGCGAAATTCCCCGCTGGTGCCAGCAATGACGGCAGTGTCGAGATTGCACTCCCAGCGACCCCCGCCGGGGTTTTCTCTAACATGTCCTTAGCCATCTTGGCGGTGTTTTCCGCTATCTTCTTGGTGTTGACTACGATCTTTTTTTGGGGGTCTACCGCACCAAGGTTCCCCCTCATGGCAGCTTGGTACGCCTCCATGGTGCCGAGTTCCAATGCCTGGGAAACCCCCCTTTCCTCGACCTCCTTGCCACGGCCGGGTTGTAGCTCGATCTTGTCAAGGCCCGACTTTCCCAAGAACCCAATGAGCCCACCACCACCAGAGCGACCCTTGACCGCTGACCCAAACGCTTTCAGCCGATCCCACACGGTTGTTATATTGTTCAGGTCGCGCATTAACGCTTCCTTCTTCTGTATCTTCTCAATTTCTCCCTGTTTCTTAAGCGCGGCCGCTTGGTCCTTCTTTAGTTTTTGCGCCTTTGCCTCTGCCTCGGCTGCCAGCCGCATGTTTTTCTCTTGCTCTGCTCGCCATTTTTCACTAGGAGTCTTATCGGTCAAGACCTTGTTCATTTCCTTATTGGCCTTGTGGATCTTGCGTTCTAGTCGCTTCCACTCTTTGCCTATCGCATCCTCGTTTTTCTGTATCCAGCCAAACGATATCCACTCCAGACTAGTACCGACGGAGTCTATCAGTACCATAAAGACACCGTGTACCGAATTAGACAATTGCTTAAATGTCCATTTCAACGCCGCTACCGCAACCTTTACGGCATGCAGGATATCAAGGAGCTTAATGATCGGGGGGACCATTGTTTCGACACTGTTCGACCAAGAGTCGCTCTTAACCCTCGCCTTCTCAAGCCACTCGATTAAGCCTGCCATCTCGTCCGCCATAATACCAAGCGAGGTCGTCAACGCTTGGTTTGATACGGCGAGAGAATCCCACGTCCCCTTCAGGTTCTCCATGGCCGCTTGGAACGGTGTCATCTGCGATTTAGCCACCTCTTCCATTCGCCCCCCATAATCCTTTAAGCTCTCCTCGACATCCTCCATTACTATTTCCATGCCAGACATTAGCTCGATAAATCGCATCGACTTTTTCTGGAAGCCCATCTCCTGGACAGCCGCCACCTTCCGCTCAGTGCTGAACCCCCGGAATGCGTTGGTCATGTCACGCAAAATGTCTGCCATGTTGCGCATGTTGCGACTTGAGTCGAAGACTTTCACGTTGTACTTCTCGAAACCCTCCGCGTTCTCAACTGCCTTGTGTTTGAATTCACGCAAAATGATCTGTAGCGCGGTAGCTGCCTCCGCGCCTTCGATATTCATACGTGCAAATGCCGCCAACAAGGGAAGTCCTTCATCAATCCCCATCCCGGCAGCGCGCAACGCGCCCGAACTTTTCACAAGACCTTCCGCGAAGTTTTCTGTGTTGGTCTGGGCAAGCGTTGTGACCGTCACCAGCTTGTCCATAATCATTGTCATGTTTTTCAGTTGGACAGTGTTGTCAACAGAATTTAACTGCAAACCATACAACGCACCGGCAGCCAGCTTCGTAGCCCTTGCTAAATTGAAATTACCAGCCATCGCGAACTGTGCGACACTCGGCATAGCCTCCATAGCCTGCTGGGCATCCATATTGGCTGACGCCAACTCGTAATACGCATCAGCTACTTCCGATGTCGAGTGAATCGTCACCTTGGCGGTTTCCACCGCTACCCGCAACATTTGGTTCCGCTGAAAAGCCGTCACCCCTTTCATGATGGCGAGCGAATGGGTCATGCTTTGCTGAATCTGCTCGTTGGAACTGTGCAGCTTAAAGAGTGCTACCGCCAAGGCTGCCGTGGCAGCAGTGGCAACAGCGGAACCGGCAGCAAATGCCGCAACAGCGACGCGCGCTTTAGTTAAACCTGCCGTCAAGGGAGCGGTGTTTGCCAGCACATTCACGATTAAACTTCCAACTGTAGCCATCAGGGAAGTCCCGCCATGGTCCTGGCTTTAGTTTCCATTTCCTCGGGTGTCATCCTGTGACTCCCTTTAGACACTTTTCCACCGGGGACGTACTGCTCCGGTTCGTGGAAATTCATCCTGCCGGAACCTGCCATTCCACAACGAACCGACTCTATTTCGTTGTGGATGGTCGATGCAACCACGCCGGTTTGCATCCAACTGTCTGGCATGGGCTCAATAGTGCAATACACCATCCATTCGTCCATTTGTCTTGGGGTCATGCAATCCAACATCCCGTCCACATCCAGCACCCCTAGCTGCCTCGCTAGTCGGTAGGCAAATCTTCGCCGGGGTGCGCCTCGCAGTTTTTTTCCAGTTCCTCTAGATCGCTTTCCGTAATGCCAGCCAGCTTTTGCGCCGCATCTGAAATCAGGTTACTTGTCACCGAGTCCATATCCAACAGACGGTCTACATCTGCCGATGTAAACAATGGCTCGCCCTTTTCGTCCACGACACACATGACGATTAGCCTCGGCTTCACTGTCATCATCCCTCGCTTCGAGAGCTTCCCGGTCTTGTCGAGAGTGTCCGCCTCGAACTGGCTACGCTCTCGCTCGGTCACAGAACGCAGCCTAACCGCACCAACCGGAGTATTGACCGTCTGAAACATCCTCTCGGCTGGAGCTAGCAATTCGCTTCTCCCTAGAGTCATAAAGTAACCTCTATTTCTTCTTCGATGTCGTCGTCATCGGCGGCGTAACCGCCAGCAGCATCCACAGCTGCATGTAGCTCGTCGATGGAGTCAGACAGGACAGATGGTACAACGTCGCTGGGCGGGCCGAATTCGCCGTCTTCTGCTCGCTTCTTTGCAATGGCGGCCACGATGTCTTTCGCCAGCAAGGGATTGACTCCCGCCAGTGGGCCGAATATCGCGCCGCTGTGGCGGCCAATTACACCAACTTGTCGCCCGTTCAAGAACACGCGGTCAACCACGGTTGGTGACTCTACTGGCCCGCTCGGTGTGACGCTTACCCCCACAATCTGCCGCAGTTCAATATCCATAGTTAGCTTCCCGCTGAGTAAGTAATTATACCTGACACTTTAATGGTACATGTCGCGGTCATGAGGTCCGCACTGACCATGGTCGGCCGAGTGTAGTTCGTTGCGAACCCCTCAAACACCTCCGCACCGCCAGAGGTCTCGCCGGGCTTGATCGGGTAGGTCATCGTGATTGTCTCCACGGCTTTAGTAATCATGCGTGTGCCAGCGGCGGGGTCGTAGTAAAATTCAAGCTCCTTTTCGCCGTTGTCAATTAAGTCACTCGGCTGAAATGTCTTGTACGACACGTTGTTATTAGCCGTGTCTCTTTCTGTCCCCAGGTGAGTAGTCTCAACCGCCTCCCGCGCCGACGAACCACTGCCAATCGATGTAAACTGTGATGTGAAGCCGCTTGTCCCAAACGAAATCGTTGCTCCATGTCCAGATGTCGCCATTCTCTTCTCCTCGTAATTAAAGGGTTATGCTGTGAGTAATGCTAAAGTCCAGGCTGCGCCTGCGTCTCCACGCATCACTGCCATCTTCGGGGGGAATAGAATCATACATGTCCCTCTCCAAAAGGCACACGTCAATCCCAACGCTGCCGACTACACCGCTGTAGCCGCTAAGTGTTTTGCGAATTTGCTCCCCAGCACTGCCTGTGTTGTTGCCCACAAACGCCATGCCGTCAGGGTCTGTTGCCCACACATCAATTTGGACTAGTGTCGTCGACTTCGCAAGCTCGCCGCCCAAGTGGTAGTAAGGCTCGCGATTAAATCCCGTTACGATAACTAGTCGCTTCTTCGGCAGTGGATAGGCCGGGATGTGGCCCAAATAAATTCGCCCATTCACTGCGTCGTTAATTTTAGCGTTACTCAGGATTAAGTCGCGTACCGCCAGTTCCACCGTGTTCGCTGTCGAGGTTGCCATGGCTGCCCTGGTGCTACTTAATGCTTCTTATCAGTTGTATCTGCCTGCGTAGTTCCGCAATGAAAACCCGCCGCGTGGGACGTTCGGACTTCGTTATCGTGTGGTGCATTAGCCTCTTGGGCGGTCGGGTGGCACTGCCGTACTCGACTACTGCCGGATAGAAAAACGGTTTTCCCGACTTATCCCGTGGGATATAGTCTCCACTTTGTCGTTCTGTCCGCGTCTCGATGAGTTTATTGCGGCTAATATACAACCGGGAACCGATCTTGCCTTTATACCACCCGCGCTTAGCCCGAATCGCACGCTTATTGACCGTATCATGTAACGCCCCCGTATCGTAGGCTGCACGGGCGACATTTACCCTGTAAACCGGCAACAAAATCCCCCGTACAGCTTTGGTGCTTGCTCGTCGCAACGCCATCTTTGCGCCGCGAGGGTCTTCCGACATGAAAATCCTGAGCCTACGCAGGATTAACTTTTCACCTGAGACCAACGTGGAGACAAAGCCCCCTGTCTTCATTGTAAACCGGCGTGCTTCCGAGGATCTTGTCCCACCGAAGCGGGACGTGGAGACAAAGCCCTCTGTCTTCATTGTAAACCGGGCCACTATTCTTACCCCTCGTAAACCACAAACACCTCGATGAAGCGATTATTGAATTGCTGCACCGAAACGAAATTGTAAACCTTGCCGTCGCGTATGCGAACCATACGATCCGAAGCCTTTAGCGAATCAAAGTTGCTTGACCAACGAAACCGCAGTTTACTGGTGGCAGCTGAGTTCATCTGGTTCGCTACCTGCCGCTCGTAACCGCGCAATGGTAACTCGTCCGCGAAGACTTCGCCAACCGTTTCCCACTGGTCGTCCGTATCCGGCCAGCCATCGGAAGCAAAAGTCCGCACCTCTACTTTGAAACGAGTTCGTAGGCCGGAAGACCTGCCCATGCAACACCTTTTCCGAGACGCAAGCCATTTAGCAACCACTCCGCATTGTGCGGTATAGTTTTGACTGGCATGCCATCACTAGCATTGGCAGGGTGGTCGAACCATTCTCCTGCCATCAAAATAATAGCCTGCCGCGCCTCTTCAGGAACGTCTGTTGGATTAGTCCCGTAACCAGCAGTGTAATTGATTGTAACACACTCGGTTACATTGCGAGGAGTCGGCCACGTCTGATTGTATTCGACAGTAACACGCGCTGGCTCACTGCTGGCTGTTACTCGGTAGACGCTCGACGCCACCGTTTGTGTTACGCCATCGGTATCGACGTACTGGATGTTGGTCACTGACAGTAATGGCGAACGCGGGAGCCATATTTCGCTCGGAAACCTATCCAACGTCAGCCGCCATGCTTGGCTTATGAATGCGCGGTACGTGTATGCTTCCGCACGTCGCCGGGCTGCCCGCACAAGTTTCGACAAGTGTGCGTCGTGGTCACTGTCGGTTACGCTTAGCGCGGCGCGCACCTCGTCGACCGACACTGGCTCGACTGTCGGATGTGTCGTCAGGAGAAGTCCCATCGGTCACAACTTTCTTTGCTTTGGCTGGTTCACGCTTCGGTGGGTCAAGATTCTCGGCAGCACGGGCAGCTACCAGGGCTGCGCCGATTTCGTCGTCCACGTCCAGTATGTCGCCGGGCGAACCGGAAACCGAACCGGGTGGTCCCATCGCGCGAGTCTTCAGTTTTATTTTCATGGCAGTAAAGTTGCGGCGCGGAGCAATGGCCACTGCCCCGCGCCGCCTGCGAAAGGGTGAAAGTTAAGCAGTGCCTTCAGCGGGGCTGACATGAGCCTCGCCAGACACGTTAGTTCCATGTGTACTAATTGCAACCTTGCGGCTGCCGTACTGGATGTAACTGGCGGCCGCAACAACTGCGTTCGCAGTTGCACGGTCTACCACTAGACGTACATACCGCTCCACGGGCTTGTAGATGTCGATATAGAACGTCTTACTGTCGTCCGTGTCGGCTATCGTCTGGCTAGTACCCAGCAGATCGGCCGCATCACTCATATTCGACGCTGCACCACTCTGCACTTTTATCGACGTTGCCGCACTACTGGTAATAACACCCATAGTAACGGCTATCAAAACGCCCTCGGCACCGGACATGTCAAGTGTGGACCCATTGATATCAGACGTTCCCGCCACGCCCTCGGCTGGCGTAACAGCCGGGGAGATTTTCGCATTTTTAATAAGCTGATCCATTTTGGAGTTCCTTCGTTTTGGGGTCAGTCGGTCTTCAGGCGGGCAAATGCCTCTTCAAGCGTCGGCATGCCGTCTGTTTTGAGTCGGAAAATGTAGCCAATCTGTGACGTGGCTGCGTAAAGCTCTTGCAGCACTTGGACCTCAAGGTCCAGCGCGTCAGCGATCTCGTAATATCGCCAGTTTCCAAGCAGTCCAACGTATAGTCCCGACGTAAACGTGTTCGGAACCCGCTCTGACTCGTCGAACGGAAAACCTAGAATATTATCAGGATCGTCGCCCAGCAAACCACGACCGGGACGCAACAAGGGCTGCCCGTCGCTATCTTTGAGCTTGGCGATAATCGAAACCGCATCGCGGTGGAATAACCATCGCGCGCCGGCACGGGCACCACCAGTTCGGTACTGGGACTTGAGCGAATATTTCGCATTAACCAATCCATCGAAGGTGATGGATGTGGAACTGCCCGTCACGACATCGCGGCCGGTGCTAATTCCATCACTTGAAGCGGTAAACACACCAAGGGGCTGCTGCGCACCCGAACCAGTCAGGTAGGCATCTTCCATGACTTCGCCGGAATCGCGAGAAGCTTCAAACAGCACTTCCTGCTGAACTAATCCGCCTAGTCGCCGCACAAGGTCGCGGCTCACCTCGATGCCACCAGTTAAGTGGTGAGGAGTCAGGGACCGCTTGCCATATTTGAGGGCAGTGTCGCTGGTCGACACAGTCAACTCGGACGACCAGTTAAAGGTTGACAGCTTCGCTGTTCGCGCTCGAATGCCAAGGGTTCCGGCAGATGGAACAGTGTGGACCCGCGCAAACTGGCGGACGAACAGCAAATCGTCAACTTCCTTGAGAAGCTCGCTAGCGAACTGCTCAGAAGCAACTAAGTAACCTGCACCCTCTGCATTATCGCTTTGGAGTGCCGCGTACTGTTCTGGCATCAGGTGCGATGCCGGGCTGGCAAGTGCAGCAGCGAAAGTCTGTCGGTACAAGTTGCTGCCACGCGCTGTGGCGGGCCGCTCCTCGTACTGCGGTCGCCCGTCCGTTCCGAAGCGATTACTTCGGTACAGCACTGGCGAGGACTCTTCACTTTCCGCCGACACCTTTGGCGACTCAATTTGCCTGGAGTCGACGAGGTTGGCGGCCTGGGCTTGCGACAACTTGTCTAGCCGATTCACTTGCTGGCCAATATCGCTAGCATCTGCCAGCATTTTGTCGAATTGGATTTGGTACTCACTGTCGAGCATTCCAGCGTCGTCGCTGCGCTCGTCGTTGAGCTTTTGGGCTTGCAGAATCAAATCTGCACGCTGGTCGCGAAGTTCTTGGATTGTTGGCGGCATGATTTCCTCTCATGGTAGGGTGGTTAGGTCATATCGGAGCAACCGCTAAACGGCTGGAGCTTTTCCATAATGGTAAACCTCGGACGCACGCGGGCAACCTTTCTTTTCTGTCGGCCGCAAACTCAAGCCACTCCACCAGTTGCGGCGGACAGCTTGAGCTTATTGCGGTTAGACTGGCGTGTCGGTCGAGACAGTCGCTGCCGCTCTGCCTCAATTAGTTGCACCTTCGTCTGGATGCCATCGACCAAACCAACGTCGGCTGCCTGATCTGCTCGCAGCATTCGACCGCCGCCGAAATCGGCTTCCACTGCCTCGGACGACACTCCACGATGCGCAGCAACAGCATCGCGGAAGCGCAAGTAGGTATCCTCGATGTCCATCTCCATTTCGAGCAGAACATCTTCGGGAAGCGGAGCATATGGATGCCCTGCTGCCTTCGCTGGGGGTGCTGCAACAACAGTCGTGATGACCCCCGCCGCTTGCTCGGCTTGACTTACGTCCGTATGGACGGTAACCACGCCAATTGAGCCCACGGACGCACTTGTGGTTGCGTACACCGCGTCAGCAGCTGTACCTACAAGCAGTGCAGCACTTGCCATCTCGCTGTTTGCCAGGGCGACAGTTCGAGTCTGCATGGCACTAATTTGGTCCGCCAACTCAAACGCGCCGTACACCTGCCCACCTGGACTGTGGATTTCGAGCAAGATGCTGCCGATTTGCGGGTCGGCATCGAGCCTGCTGAGTTCTGCACCCAGTCTTTCGGTGCTTGTCCCACCCGAACCAGCCGTCACCATCGAATGTTGCATCATCGTTCCAAAAAGCGGAACAATCGCGACATATCCGGCTGGTGGACCGCTCGCAGCGGCAGAATCGATTTCGCGCATCGTGTTTCCGCTTGCCACAGCGACAAAATTAGTCGTTGGACGATTTACAGCGCGTTTCTCGTCGCCGGGCTCGCCTTCGCTGCGAAGAGCCACTAATTCGCAAATCTCCTGCAACTTCTCAGGTCGAATCATGTGCGGCTGCCGATAAATAGCTGATAGTATTGCGTGGTACTTCATTTTAATCTCCTAAAATATCGATTTCCAACTGCGACAATGCTGCTGCCTGATTGACAAACAGATTGGCTGCCTCGTAGGGCGGTCGCGTCAACGAATCGAGTGCGTCAACGTACTGGTTTTTTACGGCTTCAAGTTCTGGGTCGTTGTACGGAGGTTTCAGAGACAGTCGCTCAAGCCATTCGCAGTAATGCACACCACCTCGCTGGGCGTGTCGTTCCGACTGGCGAGACAACGTCCGGCACAATCGTCGCTTCGCTTCGCGCTGGTCCGGCGCAGCAACCGCTTCTGCTTCATCTTCTTCGTCCGGCGGCGGCGGCAATTGGTCCTCAAAATCCAAGGGTGCAGCCCCTGGACCGGCCGGAATCGTCTGCTGGACCGCCGTGGCCGGGATCATGTTGCTGGGGACAAGATATATGTCTCCCTGCGAGCCAATATCGTTCAAACCTTGCATTTTCCGCCCATCGTTGGCCGAATATATGCCCCATTGCCGCCAGGAAGCAACATGCGACGTAATCGCCGCCAAATTCGTCCTTTGGAGCGATTTTCGATCCATTTCCACGAAATGACTGCCGCTGGACTTCTCCTGGGCAGTTAATAGCTTATTTGAAAGCTCTTCTTCCCATTTTTGCAACCATGGGTCCAGATCGTCGTCCAAATGCTCCTGATTGGACTGTTCGAGGCTGTTGTAGCTCTTTCGGGCGGTATCACCCAACTTGTGCGGCTGAATTCCGATCACATTTGCGATATCGCGAGTTTTATGCTCCAGGGTCTGAAGCATTTGGGCATGTTCGGGCGGCAGATTGAGTGGTTTAAAGTCGCTGCCATCCTCCAACACCATCCACCGATGGGCCTGCCCTAGCCCAGTGCTGCCCGCATGCACGGCGGTAATGAAGCGTTCCTGCTGCTGCTCGTCTAACCCAGGCGGCATAAACAGTATTCCGCTCGACAATGCGCCCTGTGCAAACATCTTTGCGCCGTAGTCGCGCGGGGCAATGGCGGAACCGATAGCGTCGGCAAGTGTTTCCACGACAGGGAAGCCCCATAAGCCGTTGTAACTCAAACCCCGAATGTGAATCACGTCAGCTGGGTCGATCACGATGGGGTCGTTGCCGATGCGAGTGACATACTTAATAGTCATCGACTCACTGGCACGATCAATCTTGGATGGCTCGACTATTTTGTTTTTGCCAGTGCTGACCACTGCCATGCCGGTACGATCCGGCAACAGCGGTATTGCTTCGACAGCGCGGTTGCCTACGCGGTTCAGCTTCGCGATGCCGTTGCCCCAAATTAGCGCGTGCAACTGCAATGTCCTGCGAAGATCACAGGCCGAATTGAAGTCGTTCGCACGGGCATTGACCAACGAGAAGTGCTGATGCTCCGTTGCGTCCTGGCTGCCCTTACTGGTGACTCGCTTTATCGAAGCGGGAGGCTTGGCTACCCCGTTGGCAATGATGTTGCAGCCTCGCCAAAAGCTGGCCAGCCCCAAAGCACTATCTTCGGTAACCTGGATGCCAGCGACATTGGCGCGAGTTAGCCCGAATGACCGCGCAAGCGAGGGGTCACGGGGATGTGTCAGGTCTATATTCAAGGCTGCGCCGGTCAGGGTAGCAGCAAATATATCAGCAATCATGATTTCGCCTTTTCGGTTCGTCGCACAACGATAGCGCGGGTGACACCTATATACATCAGCACGCAACCACCCAGGCCAATCGCCAGCAAGGGACTAATCTGGTAACAAACGTAGCCAATTGCTGCCATGCCGGTAATTACGAGTAAATCGTTAAACATAGTGGACTGTCCCTGTTGAAGGTGAGGGTGGAACCGCAACCAAACATTGAAGTGCGACCAATGTGGCAACTATACCGTCTATTTTCTTATTAGACGCATGGTAATCTGGCTTTACTGGCCGCATGTTGCCGTTGTCGTCGGTTTTGATCTGCACGTTGTCCGCCATCCAGTCCATAACAGGGCAGCCGCCAATGTCCAAAGCTTCCTGCATCACTGCCCGCTCCAATTCCTTGCAAGGCTCGGTGAGCGCAGAATATGTTTGCCGCACCTTAACACACGGTATGCCGTGGTCATCTTCGAGGATTTTGCGCGTCGACTCAGCGTTCCATGGGTCGTAACCAACCAGCCGCACCTTGTACCGCTCGCAGTCACGGATAATCCGCTGGTGAACAACGTCGTAGTCAATACAATTGCCGGGTGTCGCAGTCGCCCGCCCCTCTTTCACCCATGCAGACCAGGGGACGTGGTCCCGCTGCTCGTGCTGGAGTATTCGCTCGGACGGAATGAAGTAGTGCGGCTGGACCTTGTATCCCAAGCCCTGCTTGCAAAGCATTACCCATGCCGTCACGTCGGTGGTTGAAGATAAGTCCAATCCACCTACCACGGGCATGTTCTCTGGCTCGAAACCTTCGGTCTGCGGCGAGGCACGCCACTTGTCCATCGGCAGCCACCGCTGCTCTTGGCTTGTCCACTGATTTAGGTGAAGCCGTTTAAACGTGTTCTCGAAGCTAGGCTCAGCAAGTGCCTTGGCATGCTTTCGCTGCAAATATTCAAGCGGCAGACTTACATC
>Ga0310342_100000471_pt1 | contig 22504 bp, 15 predicted proteins | sample S15DNA20500_MG_FD_206155 | JGI IMG/M metagenome (GOLD analysis project Ga0310342, IMG submission 206155) | Marine microbial communities from station ALOHA, North Pacific Subtropical Gyre - S1503-DNA-20-500_MG | ecosystem: Environmental > Aquatic > Marine > Oceanic | place: Pacific Ocean: North...
TCTCATTGTACTCTTTGAGAGTACGGTAACGGCAAGTCCGATTTTTGGAAGCAGCGGTGACTTGTTCAACGGCTGCCAAACAGGTTTTTCAGTCCCCGAAGTCCCAATTGTCCAGCAACGTCGGGTCCTTTGGGTAGCTCTCTGTTAAAGCGGCTGCTACTTCCTTTTACACTACGTGGAGTGTGGAAATTAGCCCTCCTGGAGAACTTCTGCGGGCCAGAAAAAGACTAGATTACTAGTGGTTCTGAGCCTAGTGGCTTGCTGATTGCCAAGAGACTTTATAATCTAGTACCTGTCGAGCCATCGGATTGGTTTGGATGGTCTCACTATGTTGTTTTGTGGACCTGCGGCAGGTGAGAGCAGTTTCACGATAATGAAATACTTGTCCAGGTTGTCTGACACGCTTGGTTCCTGGAAGTTGAGCTTTTGGGGATTCGGCTGCATTGCTTCGTGGGTTAGCTCACTGTCGTGCAGTGCAGCAGACACTTGGGTGTATTACTGCGAGTTGAATGGCCTCTAGCAGGCGGCGAGTGAAGACGGAATTCGATCGGTCCGAAGGGGCACGGTCCTACTAATGGGATGGCAGCTATGAAGAAAAACAGTGGGCGTCTGGTATTGCTGGTATTGCTGGTGTGTGGTGGGTTTTCGACCTTTCTGGTCGGACAGGCAGGTGCCGAGGAACCCTACGTCCAGTTCTTGAATTCCTTGCGTGAAAACCGCTACTTCGACATGGCGGAAGAGTATCTTAGCCGCTTAACCGAGGATCCTAAGATTTCCGCAGAGTTCAAGCAACGGCTCCCGTATGAACGTGCTGTTACACTGATTCAGGGATCGACCACGATTGCCAATCATGAGGTCCGTGGCAAACAGTTGGATCGTGCCGAAGCTTTCATCAAGGAGTTTGTTACGAAAAACGCGCAGCACCCGCTCAAGGTCAAGGCAAATTCGCAGTTGGGGAATCTGCTGCAATTGCGAGCCAGCAGCAACGTCAAACGGGCGAATACTCCGGCTCAGCGCAGTCGTAAGACCGAGTTGTTAGCGACAGCACGAAAGCACTACTTGGAATCGCACAAGGTCTTTATGGTCTCCAAGGAAGCGATCAAGAAACAGTTGGAGGGTATGAAGGGGGCGCTGGATCCCAAGACCCAGCAGAAAGAGATCGCTGTTCGCAATGAATTTCGCAAGGACTATTTGCAACTGCAGTTGCTAGGTGCCTTGATTCTCGAAGAAACGGCGGACACGCTGGAACCGGGAACTGCAGAATATAAGAAGCATTTGAACGATGCTGCCAAGCAGTTTAATGAAATCTATACCAAGTACCGCTCATTGAACGCGGGCGTCTATTCACGCGTTTACCAGGGGCGCTGCTACAAGAAACTCGGACAGTTAAAAGAAGCACTTGGTTATCTCAACGAGATCTTGCAGCAACCAGATAATCCAGCTTTTCGCGAGGTGAAAACAACAGCCCTGGTATTGGCCATGGAGTGTTGGTTGCACGAGTCCCAAAAGAAATATGCTCAGGCTGTCGCCCAGGGAGACGAATGGGTTGGAGACATGCGTCCCAACGAGACGAATCATCCCGATTGGCTCCAATTGCGGTTGTTACTGGCCGAAGGCCACCTGCTCTACGCCGCTAAGTTAAAAGCTGAGAATCCACGTGACAAACAGGTGCGACGATCCGAGATACAAGCCCGCAAACTGGCACGTGACGTCGCTCGCTTTAGCGGAGATTATCAGGTTCAGGCAAGAGCCCTGTTGGCCAAGATGCCTGGTGGTGACAACACCGCCGAAACGCCAGAAGATGCCCCCGAGACGTTTGCGGAAGCCAAGGATGCAGCCAAGGAAGCCATTGATGGCTGGTCGACAGCCAAGCTGGTGCTGCAAGTGGTACCGGGTCGTTTGCAGGAAGAAACCAATGCCGAAGTAAAACAGGAATTGCAGAAGCAACTGGCCGAAGCGGAAAAGAAGGTTGTCAGTAGCTTGCCGCGGGCCGTTGACTTGTATCGACAGGCACTCCAGTTCATTGACGACGAGACACCCGTCGGTGATATCCAAACCGTCTACTACTACATGGCCTTCTGTAACTACCAGATGAAAGAATTCTACGATGCTGCCATGCTGGGCGAGTTTCTCGCGAGACGATACCCGGAAAGCACCGGAGCTAAACAGGGAGCGAAAATTGCCCTGTCTGCGTACCACCAACTGCTGTTATTGAAGGCTCCAGCCGACCGCGATTTTGAGAATTCCCGGCTGTCCGGCGTGGCCCAATACATGGTGGAAAGTTGGCCCGAATCGCCGGAGACCATCGATGCTCGCGTGAAGCTGATTCCTGAGTTATTGAAAGCTGGCAACGTGCAACAGGCCATCACTTACATTAAGGCGTTGCCCGAAAAGCATCAGTCCCGGGCCGACATGGAATTGCGGGTGGGACGAGAAATCTGGAGACAGTATCGAGTTCAAGCCAAGAGATTTCGCGCGCTGCAAGAAGAATCTCCCGGAGCGGACGAACTTAACACCATTAAGCAGCAGATGACCGATAACCGTGAGTTGGCTGCTGAGTACCTGAAGCAAGGGCTCAATCGAAATGGTAAGTCTACCAAGCCCAGTGCGGCCCTGGCACTTTCAGTTCTGGCGCTGAGCCAGTATCACGTCGAATCTGGGGCGCCGGAAAAGGCGGTCAGCCAGATGGAGGCACCGGGAACGGGCGTGTTAGCCATCGCACAAGAGACGATTCCTAAGGGAACGGCCCTGTTTGGTAGCGAGGCGATGTTCCGCCGCTTTTCGCAGGATTCTCACATGTTGGGACTGCGGGCTTACATTGGTACCCTGCCCGGCTCAAAGGACCCGGCTGAGAATATTCAGAAAGCCAAGAATGTCATGGCGTCATTGAAGACCCTGGTTGGCAGTTCACCGCAAGGTAGCGCGACGCTGGTTTCGATCTATTACAGTTTGGCTCGCGATCTTGAGTCCCAGTTGGCTTTAAGTAAGACGGATGTGGAGAAGAAAACGCTTGCTCAAGGTTTTGAGACGTTCCTGGATGAAGTTGGCCGTAACTCGAAAGAGTTTAACGTTAAGAACTGGGTGGCAGAGACTCTTTACGGTTTAGGAAAAGGATTTGATACCGATAGTAAAAAGCTGACAGCTGAGGCCAAACAGTATTACGACAAGTCGATTAAGAGCTACGAGGCCATTGTCAGCACGGGCAAGTCGGACCCGAAATTCTTCAATCCGGATCCGGCTCAAAGTCAGCGCATCGCACTTAGCTTGCAGTTACGTCTGGCCAAGGCAAAACGACAACTGCGTGACTACCAGGGTGCCCTCGATCTTTTTCACGAGATCCTGGTCTCCAAGAGCACGATGCTAGATGTTCAAATTGAAGCTGCCCGGACTTACCAGCTCTGGGGTGATGATACCCAACTGGCAAGTAGCAAGCGGGAACAGCAATACCTTAAAGCGATCGCCGGAGGGTTTCCCAATACCAAGACCAAACGCAACACGGTCTGGGGTTGGAGTCAGCTGGGTAAGGTCACGGGAAGGTATTTGCCCAAGTTCCAGGCGCAGTTCCATGAAGCTCGCTACAATATGGCAGTTTGCCGTTATAAATACGCGCTGCGCAAAAAGGCGAAATCAGCAGATCGCAAAAAATACATGAGGTATGCAAAAACGGAAGTTATGAACACCTACAAACTTTATCCAGAGATGGGCGGAAAACTGTGGCAACCGCGCTACAATACTTTGTTAATGAGGATTCAGAAAGAGTTGGGTGAAAAAGCAACGGGGTTACCTAAATCAGCAACCTAACGGTTGTGCTCGATGGCGAAAAAAACGTACTCGGTGGTTTTAATTCACAGGTCCCGAGGATTACAATCGTGTCTTGCGGCCTATTGGCGAGCGTGCCAGTGGATCGAAGTTATTTTGTAAAGGAGAGTTCCATGAAAAAGCTGAGCCTGCTACTGCTGACGATGATGCTCAGCCTGCTGACCAGTGCTACTAGTTTGGATGCACAGGTCGCGGATCAGATTTATTTAGGTAAGGGAGCTCCCGTCCGTGGAGTCATTACCAGTATGACGGCTGCTGAGATTACCGTTACGATCAATACAGTAGATCGCAAATACGCCGTAAATGAGATTCAACGTGTGGCCCTGGCTGAGGCACCGACAGGTCTAAAAATGGCCCTCGCTTCCCTCAGGAATGGTCAGTTGGAAGCAGCCAAGGTTGAATTGGATAAGATCGCTGTTGCCGGGATTAAGAGTAAGTATGTCAAGCAAGAGGTGCAGTATTCCCAGGCATTCTGTGCGGCAAAACTGGCTCAGCAGGGACAATATGACATTAACAAGGCTGGTCCCCTGTTGCAGAATTTTGTCACCGGGAATGCGGACAGCTACCACTACTTTCCAGCAGTCGAGTTGTTGGGAGACTTGTTCATCGGGATTGGCAACTATAAATTTGCCGCTGAGAACTATGGCAAGCTTAAGAGCGCCCCCTGGCCGGATTACCAGTTGCGTGGTTCGGTGCTGCAAGCAGATGCCTTGATCGGCACTGAACAGTATCCGCAGGCATTAACCAGTTATGAAACGGTCTTGAAGATAAAGCCCACGACGGCAGCAGGTCGTCTTCAATTTACGCTGGCTCTGGTTGGCAAAGCACGTTGCCTGGCCGAAACCGGGAAGACCCAGGAAGGCATTAAATTGTTGCGAGACGTGCTCAAGGACAATGATCCGAAGCAAAATCCTCAACTGTTTGGACGCGCTTACAATGCCTTGGGAGCTTGTTACCGAAAAGAGAATAAGCCACAGGATGCGCTGTTGGCCTACTTGCACACCGATTTATTGTTTTACAGCGAAGCCCCGGTTCATGCTGAGGCACTCTACTACTTGAAACAGTTGTGGAGTACGGTGAAGAAATCGGACCGTGCTAATCGCGCCAGAACCCTCTTGCAACAACGCTACGCCAGTAGCGTTTGGGCGACTAAGGAATAGTGATCTGGACGGGTTGTCCGGTTATATTTGATACGTGAAGGATAGATAATGAACGGCGACAAGAAGTTCGGTTGGCTTTGACTAATCGCTTGTTACCGAAAATACCCGAATGTCAGTTCTGGTTTGACCCCCCCCATATTGGAGATCAACATGCGGCGTAAAGAATTTTTGAAACGACCAGCGATCTTTGTTTGCTGGCTGTCAGTTTTTTGTTTGGCTTTGGGAACGGTCCAGATCTGGCACCTCAACACCACGGACACGGTAGTTGCCCAGGATGAAGCGGATCCCGGGGAAGCGGATCCCGGGGAAGCGGATGCCGGTGGAGAAGATGAAGGAGACGGCGGTGGCTCTGCGGATGACACAGGGAGTACAAAGAGCGATATACCTGATAGTGTCCTGGCATGGATGTTTGGTGCACTTGGACTGGGATATACGATCGTATTCCTGGGCCTGTCCTTTACCCTGGTCGCATTGTTCGTGATGAACTTGTTGACCGCGCGCCGTGAAAATGTTTGTCCGGTTGCATTGGTGGAGGAATTTGAAGAGTTCTTAAACGAAAAACAATATCAAGAAGCCTATGAAATGGCGAAGAACGACGATTCTTTCTTGGGGCAGGTGCTGGCAGCCGGCTTGGCCAAACTCTCGGCCGGTTATGCTCAGGCACTTGAGGCGATGCAAGAGGTCGGTGAAGAAGAAAATATGAAGCTGGAGCATCGACTCAGCTACCTGGCGTTGATCGGTACCATCAGCCCGATGGTTGGGTTGTTCGGGACGGTCCACGGGATGATCAAATCCTTCCAGACCATTGCCACCAGTGGCTCACAGCCTGACCCGGCTGAGCTTGCCGGCGGTATTTCCACAGCCTTGTTTACGACGTTGCTTGGCCTGGCGATCGCGATTCCCGCCATTGCAGCCTACAACATCCTCAAGAATCGTGTTTCACGGCTGGTTCTGGAAGTTGGGATTTTGAGTGAAGGCCTCATGAGTCGATTCGAAAAGGTCGGAGGTGCGAAAAAATAGGATGCGAATTCGTAAAAAAGACAGTGGCGTTTTTGAAGCCGACCTGACCCCAATGATCGACATGACGTTCCAACTGATCGCTTTTTTTATGGTGATCATCAATTTTGCTCAGACGGAACAGCATGCCAAGATTAAATTGCCCGAGAGTTCACTGGTGAAGCCACCGGAACAGCCCTTTGAGCATCAGTTGGTGGTCCATCTGACGCGCGAAGGTCGAGCAATTATCAGTGGACAGGAAATGGCTATCGATGGCTTGAGGATTACTTTGGATGGCGAAGCAAGGGCACTGGAACTTACTCAAAGTCGAGTTTCGAGTGCCACCGTTGTTATCCGAGCGCATCGGAATGCAGCGGCCGGAGAGGTCCAGCGGCTGATCAAGAAGTGCCAGGAATCGGGGTTCGAGAAGTTCGCCCTGCGCGCTAAAGGAAGTACAGACCCGTAACAATTTATTTGCGAGATCTGTAATAGTTTCCTTGTATAAAAAACCAGACGCAAGTTTAGAGTGAGAATCAGACCCTTATGAAGATTCGACACAGTACCAGCAGTGGTCAGGATAAGATTGAACTGCAAATGACTCCGATGATTGACATCGTGTTTCAACTGCTGATCTTTTTTATTATGACCTTTAAAATTGTCGCCCAAGAAGGTGATTTCAATATCAATATGCCACAAGCCTCTCCCCAATCTGCTCCTCCGGATCAAGTTGAGTTTCCGGTGCTCAAACTCTACCTTCAGTCCAATGGGGGGGAATTGGCTGGTATCAGGTTGCAGGATGAACCGTTCGAAAGTTTTGCGGCACTCAATCGACGAATTATTGAACACATCGGGACTGACTCGGGACCCGGTAGCAATCAGGAGACTGCCCAAATTGAGATTGGCTTTGACCCCGATCTTCACTACGAGCATGTTATTGGGGCCGTGACAGCTGTTTCTGGCCACAAGACACCGGACAAGAAGATCCACAAACTAATCGAAAAGATTCAGTTTTTGCCCAGCCCTGGTGGCGGGGCCCCTGCGATTACACCCTAGCGGATTTCAGGCCCGGGGATGAAATCGATTGTGCACTATCTTTAAACGAGACTGGTCAATGTGCGTGTAGCGTTGCGTGGTCGCGATACTGGCATGACCGAGCAATTCCTGGACGTGACGCAAGTCTGCTCCCCCGGCCAGCATGTGGGTGGCAAATGTGTGACGCAAGCTATGCGGACTAATCGTCTCCGGCGCTCCGACCCGTTGTGCGTATTTCTTGACTATCGCCCAAATTGCTTCACGGCGCAACTGTTTCCCACTTCGCGAAAGCAATACCCAGGGGTTGAGAGGATCTGTAATGGCGGCCAGCCGAGGTCGTTCCTGTTGCAGATAATCTGCGACTGCCACACAGGCGGGGCGGCCTAAAGGCGTCAACCTTTGTTTATTCCCTTTTCCCTGGCAGCGGCAGTAGCGTTCCTTTAAATGAAGGTCCGAGAGGGTGAGTTGCGAGATTTCCGATGCCCGACAGCCAGTGGCATAGAGCAGTTCCAGCAGTGCCCGATCTCGCTGTGGGAAAGGATCTGTTGCTGCTGGAGCATTGAGGAATTCAGTGACCATGGAGGGAGCGAGCACGTCCGGGACACGCTGCCAGAGTTTCTGGCTGCCCAGTAACTCCGCAACGTTTTCCGTCAAGGCACCCTCCAACTGCAGGTAGCGGAAAAAAATCTTTACCGAGACAATGTGTCGAGCCATGCTGCTCGGCGCAAGTCCCTGGTCTTTTAACCAGCCGACATAGCTGGCCAGGTTCTTAATGGTAAGCTTGGCCAGTGGCCGGCTTTTAACCCAGGTTCTGAAACGCTGCAGGTCTCGCCGATAGGCAGCCACACTGTTCTCAGCCAGATGGCATTCAGTCAGCAGGTAGTCCTGGAATGATTCGATCCAGCGCTCCAGGCGTCCGCCCCCTTTGGGCTTGGGACGTTGTAGAAGACGGCGTTTTAGTTTGGACATGAGTCTGGTTTCCAGGCTGTGGGCGAAGCCCTCGTTGCGGTTGTTAGCGATGGCTGGTCGAAAAAGCTAACTACTGTGGCTATCGACCAATTTTCCCACTTGGATTTGGTGAAAGTTGGGTTAGTGGGTTTATACGGACCAGGTTAGTGGACCTGTGGATTTGCAGCAAACGATTGGTGATCTTAGCGAAGTTCATTTTCAGGAACCTGTAAATGGGTGTAAACTAGTACCTTGCTGTGAGAATGCCGGGCGTGGATTGTCGGGAGTTTTAGTATGAACATTCTAGTCACGGGGGGCGCGGGTTATGTGGGCTCTCATGCGGCGCATTGGTTGCAAGATGCTGGACACGACATCTGGATTTATGACAATCTTTCTACCGGCCATCGACAGGCTGCCCTGCCGAATCGGCTGATCGAAGGTGAACTGGCTGACCAAGCCTTGCTGGCAACGCTGTTGGCAGAGAAACAGATAGACGTGGTGATGCACTTTGCGGCGGCTTCGCTGGTGGGAGAATCGGTTGAGCAGCCAGCTAAGTATTACCGGAATAATGTCTTGGGGACTTTTTTTCTGTTGGAAGCGATGCGCCAGGCCGATGTGCGGCAATTGGTGTTTTCCAGCACAACGGCAGTTTACGGAAATCCAGTAGAGATGCCGATCCATGAAGGGTTGCCACGTTGCCCTGTCAATCCCTATGGCTGGACGAAGTACATTGTTGAAGAGATGCTGTCTCACTACTGCCAGTCCTACGAGTTTGCCTGCGTTGCCTTGCGCTATTTTAATGCGGCCGGAGCAGCAGCTGACGGAACCATCGGGGAATCTCATGATCCCGAGAGTCACCTGATTCCCCTAGTCTTGCAAGTCGCCTTGGGTCAGCGAGAATCCATTACGCTGTTTGGTGAAGATTATCCAACACCTGATGGAACCTGCTTGCGAGACTACGTGCACGTGGATGACTTGGCTCAGGCTCACCAGCAGGCGCTGGAACAACTGCGGCCTGGCAACGCCTTGTATTTGAACCTGGGTACGGGAAAGGGAGCCAGTGTTCGCGAAGTGATCGAGGCGTGTCGCCGCGTTACAGACCATCCCATTCCCCTGATCAGTGGTGAACGGCGCCCCGGTGATCCCCCGATCCTGGTTGCTGACAGTAGCCGCGCCAAGGAAGTATTAAAATGGAAGCCACAGTTTCAAGAGATTGATGAGATCGTGCGATCTGCCTGGCAATGGCACCAGGCACACCCGGATGGATATGCCAGTTAACGAGGTCCGATAGCTGCCGATGCAGAATATTATTGTCGAGAAACCATATAAATTCCGGCCACCGTGTCGCGGAACAATCTGGTCTAGCCTGATTCAGCAGTGCAATCTCTTCACCCGTTTCTTGCGGCGCAAGGAAGGTGTCGTAGACCACGAAGTTCGTCATTTGGATCGATTGTTAGAGTCTTTGCAGGCGGGCCATGGCATCCTGATTACTCCCAACCATTCTCGCAATGCCGATCCCCTGGTGATGGGCTGGATCACGAAAGCAGCCAAGTGTCACGTCTATGCGATGGCGAGCTGGCACCTGTTTAACCAGGATTGGTTTACCAGTTGGGCGATCCACAAGATGGGCGGGTTTAGTGTCTATCGTGAGGGAATTGATCGACAGGCGATTAACATGGCTGTCGATATTCTCAACACGGCAGAACGCCCGCTGGTGATTTTCCCCGAAGGCGCGGTCACTCGCACCAATGACCAGTTGCATGCCCTACTTGATGGGGTGGCTTTTATTGCCCGTTCGGCGGCAAAGCGTCGCAGACGCCGTTCAGCTGATCTTAAGGTTGTCGTTCACCCGGTGGCCTTGAAGTACTTCTTTCAAGGTGATTTAAACGTTGTCGCTGATGAGGTTTTAACCAGGATTGAACAACGCTTGTCATGGCGACCTCAGCGTGAGCTACCCTTAATGTCACGTGTAGGCAAGGTTGGTATGGCGCTCTTGTCTCTTAAGGAACTCGAGTATTTCGAGAGTACCCAGGAAGGCAGTCTGGAGCAGCGATTGAATCGATTGATCCAGCGATTGCTGGTACCACTGGAAGAAGAGTGGTTTGGGCAGCCACAACAAGGTTCCGTGATCCCACGTATCAAGGCCCTGCGGATGAAGATCCTGCCAGAGATGGTCCGGGGAAAAGTGGATGAAGAGGAACGGCAACGCCGCTGGAAACAACTGGCAGATCTCTATCTGGTGCAGCAGATTTCCTGTTACCCTCCCGACTACTTGTCGAAGTTTCCCAGTCGAGATCGTATCTTTGAGACACTCGAGCGTTTCGAAGAAGATATAACCGACCAGGTGCAAGTGCACGGTTCACTGAAAGTCGTGATTGACATTGGCGAGGCAATCGAAGTGTCGCCGGATCGTGATCGAAGTCTGCAAAGTGATCCTCTGATGAATCAGCTGGAGACGCAGTTGCAGGAGATGCTTGATGAACTGGCCAAAGAATCTCCACTTTGGGAATAATGTCCCAGAACAGCTGCTAGTGGGGCCGCGAAAGCCTAGTCTACCGGCTGGTTGCCGCTTGCCCTGTTCCGAGCCGTGATGACCCGCGGTGAGCCAGCTAAATCGTTGACCACGCTGACAGCCTCGTAAAGCGGGTTTTCTTCCAGTTGGCTGGTCAATCGTTGCTGCAGGTGGGGGCTGGTTTCCATGATCAACCAGCCTTGCGGGTAGAGGTGAGCTGCCGCCTGGGGAATTAAGCGATCGTAAATTTCCAGCCCGCTGGGACCTGCTAATAGAGCGGACTGGGGCTCGAAGTCCCGAACCGTCGGATCCAGCTGTTCGTATTCGACTTGACTTACATAGGGAGGATTGCTGACCACGACATGAAATTTTTCCTCTGCCGAAATTTGTTCCAGAAGATCACTTTCCAGCGTAGTGACCTGCGATTGAACCTGGTGTTGGACAATGTTCTGCTGGGCAATTTCCAGTGCAGCGGAACTCGAGTCGATAGCCCGTATTTGGCAATTGGCCAATTGACTGGCAATGGCGACGGCAATCGCGCCGCTGCCAGTTCCCACATCGATGAGTTCGACGGTTGTTTGGTCAGCATAGAACTGGCGGATGGTGTCGACTGCCGTCGTGACGACAAATTCAGTTTCTGGACGGGGAATCAGGACATCAGGAGAAACGCGGAACGACAGTGAAAAAAATTCCCGCTGGCCGACCAGGTAAGCGACAGGTGTTCCGGTAGCTCGCTGCTTGACGAGTGAGCGAAAGACGTTTCTGGCCTGCTCCCCGGGGTCCTGCTCAAAGGAAGTGTAGAGGTCGATCCGCTGGCACTGGCAGGCATGAGCCAGCAAAACTTCGGCGTCCAGTCGTGCTGAATCCGCTCCGTTTTCTTTTAGGTAATCCGTGGTCCAGGTGAGCAATCGGCCAGTGGTCCAGACATCCGTGTGGGACATGGTAAATCCTCGTAAACCGATCGCTCTGCGGTCAGTCGAAACTGCCCATGGATGTACGTAACTCCTGGCGATCGTGATCGATTAATAGTTCGATGAGAGCTTCTACCCCGCCTGCCAGGATCTGATCCAGCTTGTAGAGTGTCGCATTGATGCGGTGGTCCGTGACTCGATTTTCTGGAAAGTTGTAGGTTCGAATACGCTGACTGCGATCACCGGAACCGACGAGTGTTTTTCGTTCATGGGCCCGTTTGGCATCTTCTTCTTCCTTGAAACGGTCGTAGAGCCGCGACTTCAAGATCCGCAGGGCCTTGGCCAGGTTCTTATGCTGACTTTTGTCATCCTGCATCGAGACAACGATTCCCGTTTCGTAATGGGTTACGCGAACGGCAGAAGCCGTTTTGTTGACGTGTTGTCCGCCCGGTCCACTGGCATGAAAAATATCCTTGCGGTAGTCATCCGGTTTGAGATCCACTTCAACATCTTCGGGTTCCGGAAGAACTGCCACCGTGGCGGCCGAGGTGTGAATACGACCCTTCGCTTCGGTCTCCGGCACTCGTTGCACACGATGGCCGCCACTCTCGTACTGCAACTGGCGATAAACGTCTTCTCCTGAGAAGGCCAGCGTGATCTCTTTGAAGCCACCCAGCTCAGTTGGACTGGCATTGAGTATTTCACATTTCCAGCGTTTGGTTTCTGCATGGCGCTTGTACATTTCGTAGAGGTCACGAGCAAACAAGGCAGCTTCATCGCCACCGGTACCCGCTCGAATTTCCATCACGCATCGTTTTCGAGTAGCGTCCTCGCCACCGATGGTCAGGTCGAGCAATTCGTGCCAGCAGCTTTCCCGTTTTTCTTTTAATTCCGGCAGTTCCATATCTGCCAGTTCCCGCTCTTCGGGATCGTCACTGTTGGCCATCACGGAGACTTCCGTAATCTCATTGGCCACTTGCTTGAACGTACGGTAACGCGTGGCCAACTTGGCCAAGGCACCATGTTCGCGAGCGATTTTGGCTATCTGTTGAGAATTACTCAACACCTCGGGATCTGTCATCATCTGCTCAAGCTCTTCGAAGCGAGCCAGCTTTTCCTCCAGCATTTCGCGCATGACAGGGGACCCACACGAGTTGGGGCAATGAGAATGGTTTCGTGGTTGTGCGTTTCGCCGGTTCCATCCCGCTTAAAAAACCACCGAAGAAAGTCCGTACCAGTTTCTCGGACGAGATCGGAACCAGGCAGATTCCAAATGTTAGCGTTCCCTTGCTAACCCTTGTTCGTCTTTTTTTTCTTCTTCTTCGTGTCTTTTTGCAGACTGGCATAACTGCCAGCAGCAAACTTGGTTTGGAACTTCTCGATACGGCCCGCGGTGTCTATGTACTTCAGCTTGCCCGTATAGAAAGGATGGCAGACATTGCAGATGTCAACTTTCATCTCTTCACGCGTGCTACGCGTTGCAAAAGTATTTCCGCAACCGCAAGTAACTTGCGTGTCAACATAATCAGGATGAATACCGTCCTTCATCGAAGAATCTCCAGCAGCCTTCACGTCAATTTTAAAGTTGTAGCCGGTTCGCCCCAAAATGAATTCGAATGCGAACCAACACCAATGTTCAAGTCATCTAATATAACAATACCCCGAGGCGGCAGCAAGGCCGCGACCACGATTGCACCTAGACGCCCTCCCGCGGGGAATCGGGTTGCTCCTGTTGCCCGCCAAAATTATGAACAGGGTGCCCATGGTCTGCCTCGGCAAAGGGCTGGTCAGCGGTACGTTTGAGTCGATCGGCAATCAGTGTGTCAATCAGTAACTGCCCCACATGATAACTGATCATGGGCAAAATCGAACCACCTGCCTCGACAGCCATCGTAAGACCAACAATTAAGGTCTTTTGACTGCCGGAAAATCCGACCGCGGTCGCGTCGGGGCGCGAGAGACGTCCCCATTTAGAAGCTTTAAAGCCAATGACGAACATCGCCGTATGGATGGTTAAGACCGTCATGATCATCCAGGTGAAACTGCCCAAGCCGGCCAGGCCAATCGGAGTTTGCCGCAGGTTGTTGCCGGTCATGATCGAACCCAGAAAGACCATGGTCAGAATTCCACATTGGGACAGGATACTTAACTGAGGCTTCTTGCCAGTTGCCCAGCGTGCAAGTGGCTGATGAATTCTTAGCAGTTGGGCGACGGTCATAGGAAGTACGACTAGCAGACCAAGCTTAATGATCATCGGCGCCAACTCCAGATTCACGTTCCGGCTCGCGGTTAATAACAACCAACAAGGTGAAATGATGAAACAACTGACGTTGGTCAATACCGTCACCATGATCGCTACCGCATCGTTACCGCCCGCCTTTCGTGTCCATACCGAGGCCGACGCTAACGTGCAGGGTGTCGCCGCAACGACCAGCAATCCGATGGCTAAACTCTCTCCCAAATCTCCCTGGAGACAATTTGACTGCTGCAAGAAAAAAACCGTCCCCCACATGGTCAACGGTAAGAGCCCAAAGTTGATGCTGGTCGCCAGTAGGGCCGCCGTGGGTCGCCGGACGGTGGCTAACATCAGGCTGGCTTCCAGAGGCAAGGCCATGATAAAGAGAACCAATGCGACGATCAGATGCCGCAGGCCAGGTAGCTTGGAGAGTGGCTGCAGCCAGGGAGCGAATCCCATCCCGATGGCTAGCACTGCAGCGAGTGCCAGTAAGAACCAGCGGCGTTTTAGGATCGGCATCACGTCCGGGAACTTTCCACAGGGAAAAAGTGACCACGCCGGCAGGTGCAGGGGCAGTCCGACGGTGAGTTTCGTTAACAGAGCTCAATTGTCCTGCTCTGGCCTTCCGATTCAACCGCACTATCGCCACTTTCTTCATACCGCTACACTTGACTTGAGCACTGATTCTTGCCCGTGGCGGTTGCTTCTTTCGGCCCACGGTTCCTAAACCCCGTAAATTGGCAGCTTGCAGAATGTTACGTTATTGGACAGCCGGTGAGTCGCATGGCAAAACGATGCTCGCGATGGTCGATGGTTTTCCTGCCGGGTTACAACTGGAGACGGATTCTATTGACCATGAATTGCGCCGTCGTCAGGGTGGTTATGGTCGTGGTGGCCGCCAGCGAATTGAGACTGATACGGTAGAAATACTCACGGGAGTTTGGCAGCAGACGACCCTTGGCAGTCCGATCGCGCTGCAAGTGATTAACCAGGACTACAAGCTTGAGGAGTTGGAAGACTTGCAGCGGCCGCGGCCTGGGCACGGAGATTTGACCGGCGCCGTGAAGTACCTGGGATCCATTCGTGGGGTGTTAGAGCGAGCCAGTGCCCGTGAGACTTGTGTGCGAGTTGCTGCTGGTGCCCTGGCTAAGCAGTTGCTCGGGCAGTTTGGTATTGAAGTGATTGGCTACGTGGTCGAGCTTGGTGATGTGTCCATTGACCCGCCCGCAGGTTCCCTGGAGCAACAGCGAGCATGGCGTGATGCGAGCGAGATATACTCGCTGGATCCAAGTAAAGACGAGCAGATTAAGCAGAAAATTGATGAAGTGGGTAAGTCCGGGGACACCCTGGGAGGCGTGGTGGAAACGCGTGTTGAAGGCTTGCCTTTCGGTCTGGGAACCCACGCCCAGTGGGACCTTAAGCTGGACGGTCGTATTGCCCAGGCTGTAATGGCCGTGCAGGCGATCAAAGGCGTTGAAATTGGTCTCGGGTTCGAATCGGCCCGACGTCTGGGATCCGAGGTGCACGATCCAATTTCCTATGATGAAACGAAACGCGATACGGCAACCCTGGGCTATGAGCGTCCAACGAACAATGCCGGTGGATTGGAAGCGGGTATGACCAATGGTCAGCCACTGGTAGTCCGGGCAGCCAAGAAGCCGATCAGCACCTTAAGGAAGCCCTTGGAATCGATTAACATGGAAACCAAAGAGGCCGAGGAAGCAGCCTATGAACGGAGTGATACATGTGCGGTTCCGGCCGCCAGTGTCATCGTGGAAAACGTGGTTGCCTTTGAAGTCGCTCGAGCGCTGGTAGAAAAATTTGGCAATGACAGCATTGCAGAAATGCACGCTCGTCGCGACCTGTTTGACCGGATGGCAAGAGAACGTTAAGCCGGTCGTGTGAAAGAACGGTTACTAACAGACCATTTGCAAAACGGACAAGGATGTTCGGCTGATGCACGATCGTGTTCGAAAGACTTGTTGCCGCCTGATTTTTCTGATCGGTGTTGCTGTGCCCACGCTGTTGATGCTCAGTTGGGGAATCGCTCGCAACACGTCCCTGCTTAGGCAGCAAACAAAACTGCACTGGCAGCAGCAGTTGGCGGTAAAGCTGGGGCTGAAAGTTACCCTCGCGGCAGTTGAAAATCCACGTCCAGGATTGATCGTCTTACGGGGTGCGAAGTTGCATGATGCCGAAACCGGCTTGGATTGTGGCAGTATTGCGACCATTCGATTGAGTGAGTCCGCAGGCCAACAGGTCGTGCAGTTGGAGGATCTCCAACTGCAGATTGCTCAAAGACCGGAAACATGGCAGTGGTTCGTGCAGCGCCTGCTGCGTCAACCAGGCTTGGGAAATGTTGTTGTTTCAAGCGGTCCGATTGATTTTGGAACATTGCCAGGGGAGCTGGCCGCAGGATCTGCGGAGATGGGATTTGCCTGTCATGTTCGTTCGGAAGTGGAGCGAACAACGATAACGGTCAACCTGATAAATCCGCGATTCGCTGATGTTCCTGTGGCGATCCAGATCCATCGCCAGCACCAGGCGACCGCGACGACTCAAGTTACCCTCGATACGGCGGCGACTCCCCTCCCCTGCCAGCTGCTGCTACCCCTGTTTCCACAGCTGGCGGCACTTGGAGAGGAGACGTCTTTTCGGGGACAGCTGTCGGCCAGGGAATCGGTTGATGGCCAGTTGATGGAGATAGCAGGTGAGTTTGCGGGCGTCGACTTGCAGCACTGGTTAGGACCGGTTTGCGCAGCGGGGTTAACGGGTTCAGCGCAACTGCAACTGCAGCGGGCTCGCATCATCAATGACCACTGCGTTCAAGCTGCCGGCAGGTTGATTGCAGAAAACGGTCTTGTCAAACGCTCCTTGCTCCGTCAGGCGGCCAGGGAATTAGGATTGCAGTGGATTCATGACCTGGGTGCGGAACAGGGTATCTACGAGAGGTTAAGTTGTCGATTTGATTTGGATGAGAGTGGCATTCAATTGCTTGGCGAAGACCAGGGACGATACGCTGGATCTGTCTTGCGGCACCCACACGGCGTGTTACTGGCTGCCGGGGTTTCACCTCGGCGTCTTTCCAGCCAGGCCCTTGCTCGTTCATTCGGCAGCCCCTCCACGGCAGGTCTGCCCCTTAGTCGCGGTGCTTTGCGTCTGCTGCAAGGACCGGGTCAACAACCGGTTCTGCAGGCACGGCCTGCGCATTTGCCCGCTGCTACCGTGCCACGTTAGTGGAAATGGTATAGCGCGTGGTAGCGGCTGCTAAGAACAGCCAGTTGGCGATCACGAAGCCGGCGACATATTCGAGTCCGCCAGCCCCAGAACCGTAGGAGTGCAAGCCTACCTCTCCACTGGTGGAGAGCATCGGCAAGACAAAATTGACGCCGTACCAGGACATCACGATCATGGTTGCTCCCAGGACGGTACCAAAGATCAAGCCGAAATTGCTGAACCAGCCGGCATAGCGTCCATGCAGGATTGCCAGGTAGACGAGCAGTGAAATCAGGGCCCAGACTTCTTTTGGATCCCAGCCCCAAAAACGTCCCCAGGAGACATCAGCCCAGAGGCCACCCAGGATGGTACCGGCAGCCAGCAGCAAGACGGCCACTTTGATCGCTTTATAGGCATGGCTTGCCAGGGCAGCACATGCTTCCGGGGGCCGAGATCTCAGTTTGCGAGGAGGTTCAGGATCAGCAGATGGTTCTGTTGCCGTCTGGTCTGCGGCTTCGTCACTCGTGACGTTCTGGTCGCTTTCGGCTCCCTCGATGGTTCCTTCGCTCGAGACAACTGCCGAGAGGTCGGCTGAAGCCCCCGGTTGCCGGTACTTGCCGAAGAGGTAATGAAAGAGAGCCACATTGCCCAGTCCCATGGCGAGAGCACCTGCGGCATAGCTGGAAACAATACAGAGGACATGGATGGTGAGCCAGAAGTTCGTGCGCAAGACAGGTTGCAGTGCGGAGATATTTTCATCTAAAGCATCATTTGGCGCCAGGCAAGCAAGTAAAAAACAGACACTGGCCAGGGCGGTGCCGGCCAGGGCGAATGATCGGCGCTGGTACACTTCATCCATCAGCCGACTGAATTGTTCGGTTTGTCGACAGTTCATTGGAATAAAAACAACGCTTACCGCAATGGCCAGGATCAATCGGGGCAGCAGCCAAATGGCCAGTAGTACGCAGAAGAGTCCCACACCCCAGACCCCCAGCGTGTTGGCGAGTCCCTGGGCATGTCCCTGGCTGCTACCTAGATCAGGGATGATATTGAAGTACGGTCTGCCACCATCTCCCAAGGGCATCATCGTGAGAAAATAAAACATTCCTGCCATGATGCCAAGTCGCAATAGCCCACTGACACAGCCGGCCAGTTTCCAGTTTTCTGGCGTAAGCAGCTTCTGTTGTGATTCGTCGAGCGGTTTTGCTTCCCAACTGCCAGGAATCGCTGTCAGTCGCCAGGCATTGCGCACGCCGATTTGAATGATCGGCCAGAGCAGAAACCAGGTAGCAAACGCCAGGGTGGCAAAAGGAACCCAGATAACGGTTTCGTACATATTAGTCACGGGAGCCCAGCCGGTGATCATGATGCGCAGATAGAACCCGTAGGCTGTCCACAACAGTGTCGCGAGACAGACGACGATGGCTAGTGCAAAGATATTCTTGCGCATTTTCCCAAAAGCGACGGAGAACAGCGCCAGTGCCAACAGGCACAATACGAATGATCGCTTAAATGGGTTGATGCGATTGTACTTCACTTCGATATCCAGGCGTTGCAGGTCTTTGCCAGCGATCGGATATTGGGTGTAGGAGATCAGATCGTCATCACGTTGATGAGGTTCCAACTCCTGGTTTACCAGTTCGAGTCGTTGGTTCTCCAGAGACTTCCCCAGGGAACGAAGTGACGAGGCCAGTTTCTCCTGTGCTTCCACAAAGTCTTTGGCCCGTGACTTGCTGGAGCGGTTTCGATAATGATCGGCGGTTGTTTTCCAGGTCTTTCGAACTTCTTGAAGCGCTGACTGCGGGTAGCTCTTCATGACGTCGTCGCCATAGAGAATTGCCTGCATGCTGAGCCAGGGTTGCGATGAATTCCGGACATCACGGTTTTTGTCCAAGGCAGCTGCATTCAATGCCGGCATGACCAGCGGGCTTTGAAAGGTCTTAAAAGGTTTGCTTTGGTTTTGATGGGATGCGTAGTAGAGTGCTATTTGAGTTTCTCGGGCAAGTCGCTTCAGCTCTTTTGACTTCGAGATCATCTCCCGAAAGATCTTACTCAGTCCCTCCTGCTGTTGTGTATTTATCTCCCCAAATTGCTTGGCGAGATTCAGTTTTTGGTCCTGGAAATGTGAATCCAGTTGTTGGGTGGCCAGCACGAATTGTTGGGCGTTTTGAGCTGCCTCGGCCAGGGACACATTTCCAACAGGCTCATCCATGTCGGCTGCGCCCATCGTGATCGCCTGCATGTTGCGCCGCAATGAATCGGCAATTTTGAAAATGGCTTGAATGGACTGCAATGTTGACTGGCAAGCGAGTTTGATTTCGCCTTCACCCGGAGCTTCCGCAAAGATCTGCAGCATGTTGTGGAAGTTACGGCCCTCAGAAGAGTTTTCCTGAAGCAGTCGGGCGACGAGTTCTGCTTTCATCATGAAATCTGCTCGAGAGCCAGGTGTCATTAAGGGACCCAGGGTAAGTGGCTTGCGAGCGTCGAAGGAAATCGTGCGATAGATCTGGTATCGATCGATCAGTTTTTGGACCTGTTGATCGAGTAGTGAGGGGATGAATTTTTCTTCCCGTTGGCGAGCTTCCTCTTTGCGGTCCTGGATCGATTGCACATGTTCCTGTAGCCCCTCGGATTCCAGTACCTGGCGCGGCGAAACGTACTTGAATTTCATGTGCTTCACAGGTGCGTCCAGCAGCTTGCGCAGTGATGGATGGGGTGCATAGAGAAATGGAACGTCTTCCCATTTTTCCTGTTCCACGAGCCAGCTATAGACAAGTTCGGCACTATCTAAGCTGCGCGAATCACCATTGGGAAACAACTCTAAAGCTGCTGCAAATTGTTTGTCTGCCAGCTTCTTGTCGTCGAAGTAGGGAGTCAGCCCCAGGGTGACATTGCGCTTCTTCGGTCGTTCACAAACCTCTGCCATGATGATATTGGCAAAGGTGTCAAATGGTTGAATCCGGCCCTTGTGAAATACCGGGATATGACGCAGGTCATCAAGGTTTACCTTCAGAGATAGGGGGCGGTCTGCTGCTTCGATGGCTACCCCGGGAAGTCCGGTAATGATCAGTAGTATCCAGCAAAGGGAACGCCATCGGCATGCAGACGGTAGTATCGTGTTTGTCATGGTCTGAGGCTTATCACTAACTTGTTGATTTTCAGTTTAGTCAACGATTACGTACGAGGAGTGTTTGATTGCAAAGCAGGTTGAGTTTTCGTCCGTGGTTTAAAGAAGTAAGCTCTCATATAGAACATCGTAGCAATTCCCAGCACGACGAACAGGCATCCCAGGTTGCGAATCCAGCGTCCAGGGTCTGCATTTACCGTTAAAACCGACAGGTAAAGTTCCTCTTTTTCTGAAGTTGGTAAGACCATTTGTTCGTATTCGGGACTCCCCGGCTTCCAGGGCCCGCTGAAACTTTCCTGAAAGAGACGATAGGTTTGGCCATTAACAGGATTTGAGAATTCAACCGGGGCATTCATGGTGATATAAACGTCATGGCGATAGGAGGCAGACTGGTTCCAATAGAGAACTCGGCGACGTTTGTCAAAGACCAGGTTGCTTGGGTGGCTCAGGTTCGTGATGTGTAAGTCTTGCCGGTTGGAACCAAGCAGGCTGCTAAACATGATTCGGGAAGTGACGGGCGTTTGTTGAGAGTGTCGGCCAAGATAACCGCCTGGATGATCTTCGGATTGAATCCAGTAGAGGTGCTGATTCTTGCTGTCGATTGCCAGCCCGCGGATAACCTGGTCGTCTTCGTTTATTTGTACAGCGGTTGCGAGGTCCAATCCGTCCAGTCCGGCACGCCGAATCTGTCCTCGGTTATTGTTCGTTTCGCTCCAGTAGAGTACCCCGGAAGTTTCGTCGATGATCAGGTGATCAGGTTCGCTGAGGCCGGTGATGAAGCGTATTTCCTGTCCTCTGCCATCTACGTTATCAAAGCCCAGGTTGCAACGTCCGATTCGACCACGACGTTTGTCAGTCCAGTAGATTTTCTCCAGCGCTGGAGCGATCACCAGGCTGTCCAAGCTGGTATCACTGGTCTGCAATATTAGCCGAACGTTACGGCCGTCAGCTTCTGCACTGTAGAGCATTGTCACTGGTCCACCGTGAAACGTCTGTTGGTCGACCCAGTAAAGATTGGAAGTTCGAGGATGCATGGTTAGTGCCAGAGGTCGAGAGAGTCGTACGGTTTCAGAGGCCCGGCTGCCCTCTGAGGGATGTGGTGGTACTTTGGGGCGTTTCAACGAGATGGTAACCGGAGAAGCACTTTCTAGATTGTCGAGCGTCAGGCGCTGCAATTGCCGGTTCAACGGATTGGTCCAGACGAGGTGCTGTCCGTTGGAGGAAATAGCAACCTGTCCTTGTAACGCAAGTTGGCCGCTTCCCAAGGTCTCGTCACTCGGTAATGAACCACTAGGGATTTCTACCGCTGACACCTGCTGCCCGGCAAGCTCATAGGATCGAATATGCGACTGGGTTTGCCGGTCAAGAAAATCGACCCAACTGGAGAAATGAGAAGCCTGACTGGTTCCGGGATCCAGTTTCCGTTCAAAGTTTTTCAGGCGAATACGAAACCCGATATCAATTGCTTTCGATGGCATCGTGACCGAAACGGTTCGATCGTTTCCGGCCACCTCGATGACCTGGTTTGCTTGTGGTCGCTCTTGGGGTGTACCAACAAAGATGCGGACCCACTTTTCTTGTACCTGATTGTCGACGGTTAGGCGGAGCTTGGCGACGGCGCGGTTTTGAACTAGTGTTTTGCCACGGTCAAAGGGTTTGGGCAGTGTCTTTCGTCCTGGCTTGTCCGCGGGATGAAACTGCTGAACGTACAACTTTAATTGAGCAATTGGCATCTTGAAAGCATTGACGGCCGTTTCCGGTGTTCCGTCCAGTGGTACCTCGCGTATAAATCGCAGTTTTTTTTCAGCTCGTTTCCAGTACCGGTAATAGAGCTTGTGGTCGTGGGTCTGGAAAAACTCCAGCCGGTCACCAGCGCCGATGCGGGTTGCTTCTTGTTGTTTGAGCGCCGAAAAGTCAAACCACAGATCACCATAGATTTCGTTTTCGTGATCCTGGATGTTGCCTTCCGGGTTGTTGGCAAACAAGGCCAGCTGACTAAGTCGTGTGTTCTCTTTACCAAAAATACTAACTAACACGACCGGGCTTTGCGGAGTCGGGACCTCCGTATCGTTGGCCCATTGGAGTCCGCCTGCGACTGTATTTTCGTCGTTCTGTTTCCAGGCGTTCCAGTATTCGGATATTTCCACCTGGAAAGAACTGTTCTCCAGTGGCAAGCGACCTTTCCCCAGCGATTCGCTGACGTTCAATACCTGACGCTGGCCATCAATGAAGAGGACGACTTGTCCTTGCGGGCTGATGTCACCTTCCGGTCCCCCCTGCAGAAAGGCCTCGGAATGGGCCTTTGAAGCAGCCATGGTGAAGATGACGCGCCCGCCTCCAAGCATTTGGCTGTCTCCGAGGCCGAACGGATACTGAGGCTGGATTTGCCTGGGATCCATATTGAGTTCTACCGGAACCCAGCGAACAGGTCCTTTTTCCGGTTTCCCATCAGGTCCGATCTTGGTCATTGCCGGTAAACTCATCTTGAATTTTAAGCTTGGAACAGAGATTTCCCTGGAGTCGCTCAAGAAGTCGAGCACTTCCAGC
>Ga0310342_100000472_pt1 | contig 22500 bp, 10 predicted proteins | sample S15DNA20500_MG_FD_206155 | JGI IMG/M metagenome (GOLD analysis project Ga0310342, IMG submission 206155) | Marine microbial communities from station ALOHA, North Pacific Subtropical Gyre - S1503-DNA-20-500_MG | ecosystem: Environmental > Aquatic > Marine > Oceanic | place: Pacific Ocean: North...
CGTCGCCCGGTACGATTGGCGCCGTGGGCGCTCCTCCCTCTGGGTCAACGGTAAGCTGGACGCGCAATCCGACGAACCCGGCGGGAAAATCCTGCTCGCCCCCAGCGGATTTTTCGAGATCGGCAGCTACCATGACGACAATGAATACTTCCGGACGGAGGGAATGATCCATGAAATTGGCGTCTATTCCTCCGCCATGAGCGAAGCGGAAATTGCCAGACGCTACCGTGCCAAGGAAGGCAAGCTGCCGCCGGCACCACGGGAAATCTACGGCCCGTTCTCAGAGGTCTTCGGGCCGTTCGTGGAATTCACCGATCGCGAAACGATAGCGGTTACCTGGGAAACTCCCTGGCCCTCGAAGGGTAGCCTCACGATCAGAACGCAGGGGGCCCGGCCACTGATCCTGGAGGAAGCCGACACCCGCACGAGCCATCGCATCGTGGTTCCCGGCATCAAACCGGAAACCCTCTATCGCTATCGCCTCCACTGCCGGGCGGCGGGCCGCCCGGAGCTGATGACCGCGGAATACGAATTCGATTCGACCTTCAACTACGCCCCCCATCCGGAGCCCATCGCCAGGAATCCGTTCAGGCCCGATGAGTGGAGCGCCGGCTACCGCGATACGGCGCGCCGGATCATTGAGAGCGCGGGGAGCTCGAAAGGCTATTGCCTCGTGCTGGACTCGGGCGAAGGCCGCCTCGCCTACCACCTGGCGAAGCTCAGCCAGTGGCGCATCGTGGCTATCGAAAAAGATCCGGAGCTGGTGAGAAAATCCCGCGCGGCGCTGGACTCAGCGGGCCTCTACGGCTCCCGGGTCAGCGTCCATCAACCCGGAGGCTCCCTGCCCTTCGGGCCCTATTTCGCAAACGTGATCTGCTCTGACTCGATGCTCAGAACGGGGAGGCTTCCCGCCGAGCCGGCGAATATCTACCGGCTCCTGAGGCCCTGCGGTGGAATCCTCGCTTTCGGGCGCTGGGCGAAAGCCGCCGGAAAACCCATCCTGCGGCAAGAGCTCGAGACCTGGCTGAAAAATGGCGGCGGCGATGGCCGGGTGGCGGGAGACGGCAAGCTCTGGATCCATGCCAGGACGTCCCTTCCGGGCGCCGGTGATTGGACCCACCAATACGGACTTCCCGACAACTCCGCCTGCAATTACGATCAGCGAGTCGGCGGCAAGCTGAAGGTTCTCTGGTGGGGAAGACCCGGCCCGCGCGCCATGCCCGACCGGGGACCTCGCAATCCGGCCCCTGTCTCGGCCAACGGCAGACTCTTCGTCCAGGGCATGAGGGTGCTCTTCGGCCTTGACGCCTACAACGGCACCATCCTCTGGAGCAAACAGATACCCACGATGCGCCGGGCCAACATGCCCCGGGGCAGCTCGAACATGGTCGCCACCGACGACATCCTCTACGTGGTGGTCGGCTCCCAATGCGCCGGCTTCGACGCCCAGACAGGAAAGCTGCTGCTGAAGACGGGACTGCCCTCCGAAGAAAAATCCGGCCACGAATGGGGCTACCTTGCCGCGAGCGGAGAGCTGCTCATCGGCAGCACCACCAGGAAGGGAGGCAACTATCTCGGTGACGATGGACAATGGTTCGAGGACTTCAAGAAAGAGGAGACGGCAAAGGTGGTCAGCGACGGACTCTTCGCTCTCGACAGGAAGACGGGCACGAAGAGATGGGCCCGCGAGCAGGGCACCGTCATCAACTCCACGATCACCGTATCCAACGGGGTCGTCTACTTCGTAGAGAGCCGCAATCCGGAGGCCGGGAAAAAGAGGGCCGGAAGACTCCAGAACGAGATCCGGACCGACCAGTACATCGTCGCCCTGAACCTCGACTCCGGCAGCTTCCTCTGGGATAAGAAGGCCGACTTCAGCAAATGTGAGTTCACGACCTATATGTCCCATCACGGCGATACGCTCCTGGTGAGCGGAACCGACAAGGACAAGAACTATCACACCTACGCCTTCGACACATCTGAACGCGAGGCGCTCTGGGACCACCATACCAATGCCCGCAAGACCCATCACAGCGGTCATCTGATGCACCCGGTGATCATCGACGACCGGATCTACCTGAACAAACACACCCTCGACCTCAGGTCCGGGGCTGTTCTCAAGGTCGACCCCTTCGACTACCACGGCTGCGGCACCATGAGCGCATCCGCCCGGGCGATCTTTCACCGCATCGAATACCACGGCATGCTCGATCTAGAGACCGGCAAGAGAACCGAGTTCGTCGGCGTACGCGGCAGCTGCTGGCTCGGGCAAATCCCCGCCGGCGGCCTGCTCCTGGCGCCTGAGAGTGGCGCGGGTTGCTCCTGCACCCACGCCATCCAGACCTCCATGGCCTTCGTTCCCGAGGACGACTGAAAGGCATGAGGGCCTATTTTCAATTCGTTCTGCGCCACCGCATGCCGGTGCTGGTCCTCATCACGCTGATCAGCGCCACCGGAATGTGGAGCCTCCAGAACGCGAAAATCTCCTCCTCTCTGGGAAAACTCTTCCTCGCCAACAGCCCCGCCTACGACCAATACCTCGCCCGGGTCGAGGAATTCGGCAGCGACGAACAATTGGTCATCGCTTTCGAGGAGGAAGATGTCCTGAGCGCTGACTCCCTGCGCCGGCTTCACCTCGTCACCCGGGCGATCAGAAAGGAAAACGGGGTCGCCAGGGTCATGAGCCTGCTTGGTAACGAGAAGGTGTTCGCAAAATCCAGGAAGGGCGGGATCGAGGCGCTTATCGAAGAGCTCAGTGGTTCCCGGGAAAAAACCGAGGCGGCACGCGCAGAACTGCTCAGCGATCGTTTCACAGAGAATATCCTGCTGTCACGGGATTCCCACCACAGCGCAGTCCTGATCACCACCTTGGCCGATGGAACCCACGACATGGAGGACTCCATATCGTGGGTTGAAAAGATCCACAAGGTCTTCATCGAGCAGGGCTACAAAGAAGAGAACCTGCACAGGGCAGGAGGCATCGCCATCGTTTCTGAGATGATGAAACAGACGCACTTCAACCTGAAGCGCCTCTTCCCCATCGTCTGTCTCCTGCTGGTCCTGACGGTCTACATCCTGTTCAGAAGAATCTGGCCCGCGGTGGTCGCCACCTGCATCGCGATCCTGGCTGTCATCTGGACCATGGGGATCGCCGTGGCGATCGACCCCGAGGTCAGCATCATGCTGGCCGCCATCCCCGCGGTGATCCTGATCATCTCCTTCTCCGATGTTATCCACCTCTGCAGCGCGTACCTGCTCGAGATGAAGGAAACCGGGGACACGACGGAGGCCATCCTGCGCAGCGCCGAGGATGTCGGTAAGGCCTGCGTCTACACTTCAATCACAACCTTTGTCGGCTTCCTGGCGCTCGCGGTTGTGCCAACCCCTATTTTTAAAAAGCTGGGAATACTGCTGGGCCTGGGCGTCGGGATCGCCCTGCTACTGGCTATGACCCTGTTTCCCATCCTGCTCTCCTTCCTTCGTCCGAGCACCGCCTGGACAGCGGGAATCGCATCAATGAGCCAGGACCTGCTCGACCGATTCCTGTCTTTTACCCAGCGAATCAGCCTTTCAAGGCCCTGGTCGATCATCGTTTTCTTCGCCGCCCTGCTGGTGGCCAGCATCCTCGGAATCTCGCAGATCAAGGTGGAAAACGATATTGCCAAGCGTCTCGGTGAAAACAATCCCGTTCGCAAAGATGCCGAGTATTTCCTCGAACATTTTGCCGGGACCAATGTGCTCGACCTGTACCTGCAGTGCGAGGAAGAAGGAGGATTGCTGGAGCCGGGGGTCTTCCAATCGATCGCCGAGCTCGAAGAAAAACTGATGGAACTCGAGGAGGTGGACTCGGCTATCTCGTTCGCCACCATCATTACAGAATATTACCGCAAGCTGAACGGCGACAGAGCCTTGCCCCCAAACCGGCTCATCATCAATCTGGGCGTCAGGGAAATCGAGAAAAGAGACCCTGATGGTCTTGCCTTCCTGCTGAACTCCAGCCGGCGGATGATGAGGGTGTTCGTCCGCCTGAACATTGGCGGTCTCAGGGAAACCCACGAGGCGGGCATGAAGGTGCAGAAACTGGCCGCCGCTACGCTCCCGGCAACTGTAAAAGCCGAAGCCACCGGGATGGCCTACCTGATCGGCGGCTGGCTCGACCGGATCATCTCGGCTCAGAAAAAGGGCGTTGGAATTTCCTTCATCGTCATCTCGGCATTGATGATCATCGCTTTCAGATCCCTGCGAGCAGGCCTCTGGTCAATGATTCCCAACATACTGCCCCTCCTCGTCCTGGGAGGTTATGTCGGCTTTGCCTGGGATTTTACCGACTCCGACACCTTCATGCTCGCCATGCTCGCCATCGGCATGGGAGTCGACGACACGATCCACTTCCTGACGAGATACCGCCTGGAGCTGGAGAGAGATGATGACGAAGAGAAGGCGCTCACGAGGACCTACCACTACGCCGGCCGGGGAATCGTGATGACGACCCTGATCCTGACCATCGGTTTTTCCCCCTTTATCCTCTGCCAGTATTTCAGCCTGCAAATCCTGGGTACCCTCCTGCCCATGGTGCTGATTGTCGCAATGCTGGCCGACCTGCTATTGTTGCCGGCGCTGGCACGCCTGCGGCTGCTGCGATTCTGAAAGCGACACAACCGCGAGGGGGATTGCTTTACAGGCAGGAGCAAAGAAGGCACAACTGGATCGGTTAACATGTCCACGAAATCGACAAACCATTACAACGGTCTTCTGAATATCAACAAATCGGCGGGCATGACCTCGCACGATGTGGTCAACCGGGTGCGGAGAATCCTCGGCCAGAGACGTGTCGGACATGCCGGCACGCTCGACCCCGCGGCTACGGGAATCCTCCTGGTCTGCGCCGGCCAGGCGACTCGCCTCCTGGAATATCTCGTACCCGGCGTCAAGACCTACCAGGGAATCATCCTCCTTGGAAGAAGTACCGACACCTACGATTCAGATGGAGAAACCACCAGCGAAGCCGACACGGAGCACCTGGATCGCGAGCTGGTAGAGACCGCCATGGAAACCTTCAGGGGTGATATCGAACAGATCCCCCCCGCCTATTCGGCCATAAAGCGCAACGGGATTCCCGCCTACAAGCTGGCGCGAAAAGGAGAGGATGTAGACCTGCCCGCCCGGCCGGTACGAATCGATTCCTTCGAGCTCCTGGGGTGGAGCCGCCCAAAGCTCACCTTCCGGATCATCTGCCAGTCAGGCACCTACGTCCGCTCGATCGCGCATGACCTGGGAGCCGCGCTGGGGGTAGGCGGCCACCTCGAATCCCTCTGCAGGACCGCCAGCGGCTCCTGGAAGGTGGAAGACGCCCTCGGCCTCGAGGAGCTCGAGGTTGCGGCCCAGGAGGAACGGCTTGAAAGCGTCATCCATCCATTCTCGGATGTCCTTGCCGACATGCCCCGGGTGACTGTCGGCGGCAACGAGGCGGCCCAGCTCGGCTGCGGCCGGGCGCTGATACTCGAAATCGAAGGACAGCCCGACACCGTCTGCGCCCGAACCGAGGCTGGAAAACTCATCGCTATTCTCGTACCCGATGGCGGAGGCAGGTGGAAACCCCGGAAGGTCTTCCCGACGGCTGACTGAACCCGTTCAACCACCTCGGAAGTCGAACCGATACTATTTCCCGGCCGCCGCCTTCCGGGTCGCGATATGGCGGGCGAGGACAAGCAGCTTGTTCCTCAGAGAGACCCTGGTTCGCTTCTGGACTTCCAGGCTGTCCTGGGCTGCCTGGGCATCTCCGCTGACAAGAGCGTCCGCCGCGAACCTCTGCATCTCTACCCTCAGCTTACCGATCGCCGCATCGCTGCGCCCGACAGCCGTCTCCAGGCGCCGCTGGAGCTCTTCAGCCTCCTGCAGGCCGACTCCACCAAGATCCACACGCAGCTTATTCGAAGAATAACCGGGCTCCAGAAGGGACGCGAAAACATCCTCTGCCGGAGTCTCCTTCGCGGGAGCGATTTGTCCGGCAGGCTTCGCGGCTGCCGACCCAGCTCCCGCCTCGGGCGTCGATGACGGATCGCCGGAGCCACTCCCACATCCCGGCAGGACAGCCAGGAAGACAACGCCGGAAAAAAGACTCTTGAGACGCATTGCTTTTACCTGTGAAACACGGCCGCGGATTGCTGGCGAATTGAATCCGGAACACTTCCGGACAGCCCGCTTTTTTAACACAGTTTACTCCGCGGAGCAATCGAGGCCGATAAGGGCTCACCGGGAACGAAATGAAAACCGGGAGAGCACAAAGCCGTGTCGTTTTTTCCCAAGATTCACTATCCTGTGGGCGGCAATCTGACAGGAGACGCCATGAACAGGAAAAACAGCAACTCCGAAAGCCAGGGGTTTACGACACGCGCCATTCACTCCGGCGGTGGGTGGAATCCCACGAGCTCCCTGACACCCCCTATTGTCCAGAGTTCGACCTTCACGCTGAAGGACCTCGAGGAGGGAGTGGAGATGGGGCAGGCCATCGCCCCCGCCGAGTTCTACACCCGCTGGGGAAACCCGACGACCAAGCAATTCGAAGAGACCATGGCCACGCTGGAGGGCTCTGAGGCCGCGCTGGCCCTGGCCTCCGGCATGGGAGCCATCTCCGCGCTTCTGCTGTCCCTGCTGCGCTCAGGCGATCACCTCCTGGTAGGGCGCTCGATCTATTCGGGTGTCCACGAACTGGCCAATACGATAATGCCGCGTTTCGGTATCGAATCATCCCCAGTCGATCCCGCAGACCTCGAGGAGCTCTCCGCCGCGATCACCCCCGATACGAAAGCGCTCATCGTCGAGAGCCCCACCAACCCGACCCTGGAGATCTGTGACCTGGCGGGAGTCGCCAAAGTCTGCAGGGAGAAAAAGGTGCTCTCCATCATCGACAATACCTTCGCCACCCCGGTGAACCAGAACCCCATCGCCCTGGGCTTCGACGCAGTGGTACACGCCGCCACCAAGGCGATCGGCGGACACTCCGACGTCACCTCGGGAGTCATCTGCTCCTCTGAAAAAATCATCGCGGGCTGCTGGGGATTCCTGAAAATCCTGGGGGCCTCGCTGAGCCCCTTCGAGGCCTGGCTGCTGATCCGGGGCCTGAAGACCCTTGAGCTCAGAGTCCTCCGCCAGAATGAAAGCGCCCTGCGGCTTGCTCGCTTCCTCGAGGCCCGCGACGATGTAGAGAAGGTCCACTACCCGGGACTCGATTCTCACAAGGGGCATGAACTAGCGACTTCACAGATGTCGGGATTCGGTGGAATGCTCTCCTTCGAACTCACCGGCGGCGCCGAGCGGGGAATGAACTTCGCCAGGAAGCTCGGGATTGTCCAGCTCGCCGTCAGTCTCGGAGGAGCCGAATCAATCCTCCAGCACCCCGCCTCGATGTCGCACGGCTCTCTTGGAACCCGGGAGCTCGAGAAGGCGGGGATCGCCGGCGGGTTGTTCCGCCTCTCCGTCGGACTCGAAAACTCGGCTGATCTCCAGGCCGACCTCGAGCAGGCCCTCGACAGCTGCCCCGCGCGCTGACCGGGTTCCCGCGTACTCAGGTAGCGTCCCTGAAGAATGCCGCCGTCCGGGAGATACCCTCCTCCAGCGTGACCCCGGGACTCCAATCGACCAGTCCTCTCAACCTGGAGTTGTCGAGAATCAGGCTCTGAACATCCCCCGGGCGCCACGGCGCGGCGCTCGCCTCGACATCCGACGAACAGGCGGTCTTCAGCAGGGCGTAGATTTCGTTTGTCGTCGTACCCACGGCCGTAGAGCAGTTGAAGACGGGATCCGCCCGACCCTCGAGCTCCGCCTCGAGCACGAGGGCCACCGCCCGGGCCACATCTTCGACAAAGATATAGTCTCTCTTCAATTCACCTCCGCCGAAAATTTCCGGCTTCCCGCCATCGAGCAGCAGCCTGGCGAAGATGGCGACCACCCCCGCCTCCCCGTACGGGTCCTGCCGCGGACCGTAGACGTTCGCGAAGCGCAGAGCGGCCCACTCGAGACCTGAATCCTGCTGAGCTGAGCGCAGACAGTGCTCGACCGCGTATTTCGAGGCACCATAGAAGGATGCCGGCATACAACGCATATCCTCCTCGAGGATGTCCCCCTCCCCGCTGCCATCGCAGGCGGCGGAAGAGGCGTAGATGACCCGGCGAACGCCGTGGCGCTCGGCGGCGCGAATGACGTTCAGGGAACCGAGAACGTTGATACGCGCATCCATCTCGGGATCCTGCATCGAGACCGCCACCGACACCTGCGCGGCAAGATGAATGACATCGTGTGGACGGAAATCTTCGAAGGCCTTATCGACGGAGTCGGTGATGTCGAGTTCGTAGAACCCGGCGGCGGCGGGTACCTGGGAGGCGCTGCCACCGGAGAGATTATCCAGGACCGCGACCTCGTGTCCGCACCTGATCAATTCCTCGCTGACATGAGAGCCAATAAAACCGGCTCCACCGGTAACCAGGACCTTCCGACCCATCCTCTCGCTCCGAAAGAAAGAAATGAAAACACCGGAATTATAACCGCCCCGGGCGGCTCTTTCTGATGGGCTCTGAAGAAAATCCGCGGATGCCAGGCCTGGCGTGGCGACCTCAGGGCGCTCCCCGGCTGACCTCGAAGCTCACCGCTGCCGCCCGTCCCCGGTCATCGACGCAGCGAACCCTGTGAAGACCCGTGCTCAGGTCCCAGCCGATCTCATCGGCCGAACCAGCCCCCACCAGCAGCTCATCGTCGATGAACCAGTACAGCTTCCGGGCATCCGCGGCGGCAACCGCGCTGAAATGAAGCCGCTGCCTGAAAGACTCTCCCGCAACCAGGTGGTAGCGAGAGCCATCTGCCGGGGAGACGATCTGCGGAGAGCGGTCTTTCCGGCCAGCGCCCCGGCATAACGGGTCGTGAGGAAGGCGTTCGCGGGCCGCCGATACGTTTCTCTCGAGCCAACCGGCCAGCTCAGGCGGCCAGTCGACAACCGTCCTGCGCTCTATCGAGGCGGCCGTGGACTCGTTGAGGCAGCGGCCGCAGACCTCCACCCCACGAGTCGCATCGACCAGGACCTCGCGGTGAACAGCGCAGGCCGCCATGCCCAGCGCTCTAAGCGGAAGCCTGGCCCGCCTCGTACTGCCGCAGTGAGCGCCAGGCCGTTGCCCGCTGAGGGAGCAGACATCCCTCTCCACCAGCTCCCGCGTCCGCGGCCAGCCGGGCGCGGTGCCCGCCGAGAGATCCATGCACAAGGGCAGGGCGAGCGGCAGGGCCGCCTGGCCTCCGATCAACCCGGGCCGCGAGCGTCCAGAGACATCTCCCATCCACACGCCGACAACCCAGGAAGAGCTGAAGGCAACGGTCCACGCATCGCGAAGCCCGAAGGAGGTGCCCGTCTTATAGCCCAGTCTCGGACCGCGATACTCCGCGGGCATCATCCCGGAACGGGAGAGATGATCCTCTGTCGAGAGCGCATCGAGAACCGCCGCCGCCGAGCCCGCGCTGAAGATCCGCCTGCGCTGCGATCGGGGCGGATCCTTGCCATCCAGGATCAAGGGGGGACGCCAGGTGCCCAGGCCCGGGAATACGGTATAGGCGCCGACCAGCTCAAGCAGGCTGACCTCACCGCCACCGAGGCAGAGCGTCATACCATAATCGCGTGGCCTGCGGTAGAGACCGTTGAAGCCCGTCTGGCGCAGAACATCGAGGTAGCGCCGGGTGCCGACACGCCCCTGGAGGCGAACGGCGGGAATGTTCATGGATCTCGCCAGAGCCTTCGACGCGGGAACGGGACCGTGGTAGCGACGGCTGTAATTCTGCGGGACATAGGCGGCGAAGGGCGAGGGGACATCGGGCAGGAAGGCCGCTGGAGAGGACTTCCTCAGGTCAAAGGCGAGAGCGTAAAGAAAAGGTTTCAGGGTCGAACCCGATGACCGCCTTGCCAGGGCCGCATTGTACTGGCCCCGGAGCCTGGAATCGAAGAACGCCGGAGAGCCGACCATGGCGCGCGCCGCGCCGCTGTCGACCTCGACCGCGACGACCGCGAGGCCAAGACCGCTGAAACGGTCCTCATGCCGCCGAAGATAGTCATCGAGGTGGGCACGGACCGTTGCCTGGACGCCGGGATCGAGAACCGTACGGATCCTGCCCGGAGCCCTGCCGAGCGCCCTTGCCCTGTAGCGGGCAAGATCTGAAAAATGAGGCGCCTCAAAGGGCCAGGCGTGAAGCTTCACCTGCGGACGCGAACGAACCGCATCCCCGAACCTGGCCTTGTCGATCATTCCCTCGCGGAGCATCGCCTCCAGCACCACCTGGCGCCGGTCGAGGGCGCGCTCGTAGTGGCGGTCCGGACGCAGACGCGAGGGACCCTGCGGAAGTCCTGCCAACAGGGCGGCCTCTCCAAGGCTGAGATCCGCGGCAGACTTGCCCAGGTAGCGCCGCGCGGCGGCCTCGACGCCCCGGAGGTTTCCTCCATAGGGAGCCAGGTTGAGATAGGCGGCGAGGATGGCATCCTTGTCCAGGCGGGCATCTATCTGCAGGGCGTAGAAGGTCTCGATGATCTTGGAGCCGATCGTCCGCGGACGCTGGTCCAGGATTCGAACCAGCTGCATCGTGAGCGTCGAGGCGCCGCTGTGAACCCGCATACGTACCAGGTTCTGCCAGGCGGCGCGTGCCACCGCCGGGAAATCAACCCCGTGATGGCTGTGGAAATTTCGATCCTCGACGGCGATCGTCGCCAGCTCGAGCCAATCGGAGATCTCATCGAGATCGTCGACGAAGCGGAACTCATCATCCCCGCTTCGGTAGGCTCGAAGCCACGTTCCATCCGAAGCGGTAACCCACGAGGAGGCCGGATAGGATTCAAGGCGGCTGACGTCGAAGGGAAAGAGAAAACAGAGAGCGGGAAGCAGAATCGCCGCGGCGGCAAGCCCCCACAGTCCGGTCGCCAGGAGCTTGCGCGCTCTCGGCAGGCGGAACCAGCGGGTCCGGCGTGGACGATCCCGTGTATTCATCCCACTATTTCCCGGCTCCTCCCACGATCAATCTCCCGGCGCCGTTGCGGCTGAAGACGCCCTCGTCGTACATGCTCTCGGCGGCGATGACCGGCACCTTGAAATCTCCCCGGGTCACGGCACGGGCGGCGTAGCGGTAGACACCGCTGCCCGGGTCCAGGCTCGGGATATAGAAAATCACCCGGTCATCGCGAATGTCCATGTGGGCGACCTTGAGCGACCTGGCTCCCTTGGCCTTCTCCCCGACCTTCTTGCCCGTCTTCTCCGATAAGGCCAGCCGTGGATTCTCGACCTCGAGGCCGGCGGGAAGCAGGTCTGTGATGACCAGGTTGGAGAGCCTTCTCGCTCCCCTCAGGCTAACCTCCACCTGGACGATATCCCCATGGGAGACGGTTCCATCGAAAATCTCGTTGCCATCACCATCGAAGTACCGGCGGCGAACCGCGAGGCCCGAATCGACCTCCTCCACCTCGCCATCACTTGGCACCCCCTCCTCGACCAGGAACCAGTACAGGGTTCCATCACCCTCGAGGCTGACGTTGATCGACTGGCCGGAATAGTCGCCCTCGATAACCTTGTTTTCGCCCGCCTCGAGGACAAAGGGGTCCGCCTCGGCAACCCGGATGGTGGCGGTATAATTGGAGCCGGCGGCGAGGCTCTGCTGGGCGTATTTTCCAAGCGCCAGGAGCGCGTAGGCATTCTCCTGGGTGTTTCCCCAGCGGCCCCTGACCTTGTAGCCATGCAGGCGGGTCACGAGCGCCACCACCTGCGGACTCGTCGGATCGACGTCAAGAAGAGTCGAGAGCATCAGGGCGGCCTCCCGCGCGGGAGACCTCAAGGCTCCCTCGGTCTGCCGGACATCGGTTGGCTCCGGAAGGATCTCTCCAAGAACAATCCGGGCCTTCTGCTCCTGGCCAAGAGCCGAGAGCGCGGCCCCCAGCAGGAACCGGCCCTCCGACGAGAGGCTACGCTCCCCGGCAGAAGTTTCTTTTTCATCACTTTCCAGCAGGAAAGAAATTCTTCCCTCGAGACCCTCCTCTCGGCCCGCCAGAGCCAGGACATAGACAGCGTAGGCTGACTCCATCCGCGACGCCCCGCGGGAATCTTTCCTGGCTGCGAGATAGTCGAGCACCTGCTCCAACTCCTGCTCGGGAACATCGATACCGGCCTTCTGAGCCTCGACCAGGAAGTGCGCCGCGTAGACGGTCCCCCAATGCCAGGGACGCCCGTAACCGGGCCACATTGTAAACCAGCCCTCCCGGCTCAGCATGGACAGCAGGCGCTGGATGCCTCGCTGCACATACATGTCAATCTCCGCCCCACGCTGGCTGATGGATGGCCGCCCCCCTCCGTACTGGATATCAAGCAGTTCTCCGAGATCTTTCAGGTAGAGCAGTGGAAAAACCTTGGAGGTGGTCTGCTCGAGACAGCCATGGGGATAGCGGATGAGATAATGCAGCGAACCGAGCAGATCGATGTCCGGCATCGGAGAGAAGCAGAGCCTGTGGCGAGCCGTGCCGGCCACGGCAAGGTCTCCGAGCTTCAGTTCGAGCGGGGATGCTGCCGTAACGGTACCGGAGCTGACCTTGACGGTCAGCGGGGCCGCCGGCCGCACCGGCAATTCCACCTTCACCTCGGTTTTTTCCTTCCCGAGGGTCGCCCGAATCCTCGCCTGGGCGACCCCTATGCTGTCAAGCGCCCTGACCCCCTGGTACAGCCGCCGGGAGCCGCCGCTTTCGAGACCGATCTGGCGAGTGTGGGGCGAGGCGAAGGCCAGGTCGGTAACTGCCTTCGTCGAGGGCTCGAGGGGCCCGATGAAATCCCAGTCGATCTCCGCTATGCCCCGGGCGCCGGTCCCGTTGAATACGTCGATCGCCGAGACGAAGCGATCGCCGGGAGCCGCGAAACGAGGCAAGCCCAATTCGAGATGCAGCGGCGAGCGGACCTTGATGTAGTTCTCGGCCGAGCCGAAATGAGTCCCCGAATGAGCGATCGCCATGATACGCAACTCACCGGAAAAATCAGGCAGGTCGAAGGTCGCCAGGACCCGGCCCTGCGAATCGGTGGGAAACGTCCCCAGCCAGAGGGCCGTGCATTGAAAGCGCTTCCCCTTGACCGGGCTCAGGCGGCTGCCGTGGCTCCTCATCTCATCCGAGCCGCCGCCGGGCTTGGCTGGATTCGTATCGAGACCGGCCTCTGGAAGCAGGCTGCTGTAGAGATCCGAGTGGGCGACCGCGTGGGCCCGCTGACGGCCATAGAAGAAGCTCCAGGGGTCCGGTGTCGCGTGGCCGGTCCACGACAGGATGCCCTCATCGACCAGGGCCAGGCTGACCTGCGCTTCGAGCGGTTCCCCATCCTGGCCGGCGACCTTGACGAGGGCCGCGGCGGAATCGCCGGGGCGAAGACTGGAGGGGGCCTGCAGGCTCACCAGCAGCTGCCTCCCGCTGTAATCGATCAGCAGCGGAGCTATGCCATAGGCTCTGTGAGGCCGCCATTTCTGCCCGGGATCGACTCCCCGGATCACTGCGGCCGCCAGGTAGGCGTTGCCGAAGGGGATGTCGGGAACGGGGACCGTCACCTCCATGTGGTCAGTCTTCATCTCCAGTACCCGGTGGCTGAGCACCCGGTCGGTTTCGGTGGTCAGCAGCAGGGTGCCTGGAAAGGGCGACCGGATCATCACCCGCGCCTCGTCTCCCGGGTAGAGCAGCCGGGAAAGCACCTCGATCTCGAGCAGCTCCGGCTTGTCCATCCTCTTGCTGCCGTTCCAGCCGTACCTGCCGGGGGTGTAAACCGAGAATTCAACGGCGGCGCCGCGATTGCTCGGCTCATCCCTGACAGAGACCCTGTAAGCTCCCCCCTCGGAAAAGTCCAGGCTGAGCTGACCCCTGCCTTCACTCAGGGCCACCGTGTGACGCTCGATCTCAAAAATCTCTTTCTTTGAGCGGTAGCGATAGCGGCCCGCTGCGTTTCTCTCCATCACTGTGCTCCACTCAACGCGGCTGAAAACCAGGTCCAGCTCGTCCAGCGCCGCCGGCTCACCATTCGCCTTCAACGCGATGCAGTTGAAGGACGCCCGGGAGCCCGGCTGCAGGTTTCCTTCGAAACCCTTTCGGATCCCGACATAGAAGGGCGCCGGATCGATATCAAGCGCGAGGCGGGAGCTGACGCCGCGACCGCTGGTGTCCAGGGCGCCGGCCTCGAGAGAAAGCACCAGGGGAAGGTCGCTGTCAAGAGCCGGAAGCTTCTCCTCGAACCGCGCCCGGCCATCTTTGTCGAGCTTCGCGCTACCGAAGGTCCCCGTGACGGCCAGGGGCGGAGCGGACGGATCGCCGAATACATACCCAACCCCGGCGGCGCCCGGGGGATTGAAAGCTCCCCTGGCAAGCGACCAGCCCAGCTCCACGGCGACATCCCGGGCCGGCAGCCCGGCAAGGTACTCTCCGCCGACGATGACCTCAACGCTCTCGCCCGGATGGAAGCGCCGGGCCGGAGTGGCCTCGGCCTCCCGGGAGCCACGCTCGCTTTTCTTGCCCTTGCCGACTCCCTCGACCTCCACCGAGAGCCGCATCCGGCTGGGAACAAAGTCCTCGACCTGGAAGCTTACCGTTCCGAGTTCCTTCTTTTCCTCTCCCGACAGCCGCAACGCCACCCTGTAGATCCCGGTCTGCGAAGATTCCGGAACCTTGAAAGAAACCCCGGCGGAGCCGAACTCATCAACCATCGAGCCCAGGATCTTGAATCGCTTCCTGTCAGGACGCAATATCTCGAATTGGACCGGGAATTGCCCGGGCTCCTCGATCCAGGAATCTCGGACGATCGCCTCGACACGAACACTATCGCCCGGACGGTAGACCCCGCGGTCGGTGTAGACGAAGCCATCGTAGCCCTGCGCCAGGTAGGGGCGACCCTGCACGGGAAAATCAACAAGGGGAACGCGATGCTCTTCAAGCTCAAGGTAAGAAAGCGAGCCGGCCTGCTCGCCAAGAACCACGAAGGGCTCCCCATCGCGGTCATCAAAGGGTCCGTTCATGCGGGCAAGCCCCTCCTCATCGGTACGGGCCGAAACAAGCCGCTGGTTGTTCCTTGTCCACAACGAGATGTCCACTCCCGCCAGCGGCTTTCCGCCGGAGATCGATGTCGCCCAGACCAGAAGCCCATCTTCAGAAGCCATGGCACTCAGGGCGATATCCGTCACGGCGACGATCAGGTCATCATCGAGCCAGCGGTTCGTCTTGTTTTCCGCCTCCACGTACCAGACGCCCTCCACTTCGGAAGAATCTCCGGCCACTCCATCTACAAGTTGCCCCAGGTCGATAGAGCTCTTGATGACCTCATTGTCCGGCCCATCGATCGAGAATTCCTTCCACTTGCCTTTGCGGGTAAAGAGTCCGCCGCGACCCCGGGCGTAGTAGGAACCGTAGTGGCGCAAATGGCTGAGATAGAGAACGAGGTTGTTGGCGTGCACCCTCTGGGCCGCCACCCGCACCTTCGCGAGGTTGGTCGTCGAAAGCTGGAGCTTACGGTGACCTCGTGGTGAAAGAAATCCAGCGGCCCTGTCGAAGGCCAGGGCCGGACGCAGGCCGGGAATATAGACCTCCCGGCTGGCGGTCGTATTCAGCAGATAGCCTTCTTTTCCCGGCAGACCTTTCAGGACCGTAACCTTGTAGTTTTTTCCCGCCTTGAACGGACCGGACAGGACAACCCTTGATGTCCCCGTAGACCGATAAGATTTGTACAGGCTCGCGGCGAACTCGATCGGAGGCTCGACACTGAACCAGTCCTTAAACCGCCCCGCCTCCTCGTTCGCGATCGACTGGTTAAAAAACAGGTGCACATCAGGTGAAGCGAACCCGTCGGAGGCAGCAGAAGCGACTCTCTGCAGACGCAGCTGAAAATTGAGGGAGACCTTTCGCTTCAGCGTTTCAGGCATTCTAAGAGGACCGCTCGCGCCCTTCAGACCGGCTTCCAGCAACACCACGACGTCTTCCACCGGTCTTCGTGTCTGCACAGCGAAACGGGTTGCAGCCTCGGTGGTAAGGATATCGTAAGGGGTCTCTTCTCCATCCCCATCCAACAGGGTCAGCTTCTCACCCAGATCCCCGGGAGAGATTGTATCGTTAAAATCCAGGCCTATCGTTACCCGCCCATCACGGGTGAAGGCTTTCTGGGTAACGCTCGTCAGGTTGAACGGGGCCGTGTGAAATTCAAACCGGTACGGCCCCTGGTAGTCCGCCCCGGCCACCTCGCTGATTCTCTCACTCAATAGGAGAACCAATGGAGTAGCTCGTGGAAGCGGCTCCTCGGGAAAGAACCTCAAGGTGTTCCGATCGTAGAGCTGAACCTCACCGCCAAGCTTCCTCATGCTCGCAATGGGCTGGGGAGATGGCTGATCAGGATCCCTGATGGCCAGCTCCAGAAGCCCGGCAACCGCCAGCTGATCCGAACCCTCGGTGAGAAGCTCCCTGTCGAACTCGATAAACGGAACCGGCCAATACAGGGAGATCCTCTCCCCCCTGCTACAGCCGGAAACATTCAGGGAAGGCCCCTTCGAACGCAAGCCGACAGCGAGAGTCGCCACCGCGACAACCAGGACAACCGCCAGCAAAGAAACAATTGTGATAAACCGCCGGCGGGCGGACAAAAATTCCGAGATCCAGTTCACTCGCATGATGATGCTCCTCAATTTTCCACTTCACCACGCCGCAGCCGCCGTACGGACGGGAAGCCGGCACGCAGACACACAACGCGTCCTGGTCCAGAACCTCCGCTCCCTGTTTTGGCTAAGGCCGTGGCTATGTCTCAGCCGGCGCCGAAGCGCTCAGCCGGACATTCTCTTCACCTTCTCTTGATACCTTCTCTTCGGGGGCTTCCGCGGCCGGTTGCGCAAGTCTTTCAGCCCGCACATTTCAGCATGCTCAGCGGCAGGACCTCGACAGGCCGGCAAACCCTCCCAATCTTCACTTCTTGTTTCTCCTGAAAGACCGCGGATCAGCAATACCGCCCGCCAAACGCCCTCCAAAATTAGATCCACCCGCCCGCAGGCGAGTCTTGGAATGATGAAGCCCATCAGGTGAAAAACAAAAAAATTCGTGGTTTGTTCGTGGCAGTTTAGCAACTGCCCCAAACTCTGTCACGAACTCCCACCCAAAAACCGAATGGATACTGGCATCCTCCGAGGTGCAGGTTTTATGATGTTGCAAACCCATGATCACAATAATTCTCAGAGACACCGTCAATCACCGCGACTGGAGCCTGCAGACCGAGTCTGATGTCCTCCTGATTGGGCGTAACCGTGATGCCCAGGTCTGTATTCGGGACCGAAGCGTATCCAAAAATCACTGCCGTATCGAGAAACGTGGCAGTTCCTACCGCTTCAAGGATCTCGGCAGTCGAAATGGAACCTACATCAACGAGCTGCGCTGCGACAGCGGGCCGATTGAACACGGTGACGAGCTGAAGATCGGCAACTTCTTGCTCGTCTTCCAGACAGGCGCCGACGGCCAACAACCCGCGATGTCGGAGGCGTCCGCCACCGACCCATCTCCTTTCGATCAGCCGCCCGGTGATGTTGACCTGGATGAAGACTTCGAGGCGCTGATGGATGACCCTACGATAGTGGGCGTCGGCGGTGAGAATCCATTCGTTGAGTCGGCCCCGCCATCGGTGGCCCAACAGAATCCGATGGCGCCGCAAAATCCCGCCATACCGCAGGGGCCGGCACCCGGCGAGCAGCAGCCCCCTCCACAATTTCAGCCTCAGCAGCCTCCCGCGCAGCAACAATTCGATCCACAACAGGGAGGCGGCACAGGGATGCCCAATGTCCCCGGCCAGGCTCCTCCCGAGCCTGGAGGGCAACCCAGATTCCCGGCAAAAACCCGCAAATTCTCCAGCCGCAGAAAAAAAGCTTCAATCGACAGCCTGGAAGACGAACTCTTCCCGGATGAGCAGTCTCTGCGGTCGTCATCGAAAAAATGGGAAACATCCCACGTAGTCCTCTTCACGCTCTTTTCCACGCTCCTTGGAATCGCGGTGGGTGTTCTCCTCGGAAGAAAGTGGGATGGGAGCGTACCACCCGGGGGAGCGGCAGGCCCCGGAACGACCGTCACTGCACCGCCTCCCGCCGGGAAGGTCAACCCACCCGGGACCGCAACCCCTCCCACCGGCGGCAATCAAACGCCCGCACCGGCAGCCCTTGACCCCACGCTCGAACCCTTGCTCGGGAAGAGGGCGAATCTCAGTGACCATGAGACCTCGACCCGCCACTGCATACGGCTCTTCCTCGACTGCCTCGACAGGACACCAACCCGCAGCGAGCTGTCCAAATACGGCGACCTCGATCACGAGGGAAGATGGACAGCCATCCAGGCCCAGGCGGCAGCCTCAGGCGCGCCACTGCCCGTAAATAACGTCGGTGCGCTGGTGCAGCTTTTCCTCGGCCCGGACCGCCTGCTCACGCCGAAAGAAAGAGACCGGATCATGCTCGAGACCAGCGGCAAGCAGGAGCGCATCGGCTTTATCATGGTCTCGAGCCAGCTTTATTCCGGCAGGGATCATAGCAGGGATCGAAATCTGCGGCAGCGCGCCCGCTCACTTCTCGTCGATCTCCATGACAAGCCGCCGGCCGAATCCGTCACCAGGGATGTCACCGCCGCGCTGAAGGAAAGCGCCGACAAACCTGACGAATTTCTCTCCATCCTGATAGAAGCTGAAGACGCCAGCACGATCGGCCCCAGCGGCGGCGACACGGATCAATGGATCAGGGACAACTACCTCCGCTTTCTCCAGCGTCTCCCTGATGCCACCGAGCTGGGCGAGGCCCGCGACAAGGTCAACGCGGGGGCCGAGGGATGGCGCAAGATGATCCTCGGGCTCACGCTGAAACGGGGCTATTCCACCTATTGACGACTCACCGCGAGAGAGTCTGATTCCGGTAAAAAAGAAAGTCGGCACCGGGGAAACGGGAAAAACAGGCGCGACGCCGTCGCTTCCTCCTCCTTCAAGGAAAAACCCTTGCGAGAGGCTTTGCTGGCGGTCATTCTGGGAGGGTTACGCCGTCTCTCAGGCGTTGCCCAGGCCCCCGTACGATTAAGCAGCCATATCGCTGAATCGCCGTATCACGGAGAAATGAAGACAAGTGCAATATCCGGGTTTCAGACGAATCCTTGATTCGGTGGGTTTTCTCCCCGCCCTGGCGCTCGGAATCCTTGTCTCGGTGCCACTCTATTCCCAAGGCGGTACGCGGGTCTTCGTCTGGGTGCGTCCCGCCAGTGAAGCGGATCTCCGGCTGTCGACCGCCAACGCCCCCAACCTCAGAAAGCTGGCGCGCTGCGGCGCGACCCTCCCCAGGATCGCCACCCTCGATACCGACATCCTGGCCTCTGAGTTAAGAAAATCAGGCGCCCTCCTCCCGGAAGGAAAATTCCGGGAAATCGGACAGAAGACGGGAGCCGCGGCCAAGGCTTCGGTAAACGATGCCCTCGCCCGGCTCAGGGCTAAATTCGGAAAACCCAAGAAGGAGGAAAAGAAGACCCCCCAAGTCTCGGTGGCGACTCCGCAATTGGCCAATAAGGTCTTTGACTCATTCGACGCGGGAGCCCGGCTCGTCTTCAAGGCCGAGCCCAGCATGAGCGCCTCACCGGAACACTGCCGTGAGCTCGATAAGAGAATCGGGGAGATGATCGCGCAATTCGGCCTGGAGAAAACGGGCTCGGCTGTCGCCGTGGTCGTTGTCCTGGTCCCCGCCTCCGGACGCCCCGCGCTGCTCGCCGCCGGAAACGGCTTCAAACGTGCCAGGGTCTGCAAGGGAAGTCCCGGAAGCGCGGAACTCGCCGCCGGTGTCGCCGGCCTGGTCGATCCCGGGAGCAAGACCTCCGCTGACTGGAGCTGGATACTCAAGCTGCTGGAACAATCGACCGCCAAAGCCCTCGAAGGGCGCCGCCGTAACTGAGGTACCTTGATGATGAAGAACCCAATGACCGGACTGCGACTGGGACTTGCCCTGCTGCTGGGAACCCTGGCTACCACCCGAGCTCCCGCCGAGGACGTCGACCCGTTCCAGAAGCGAATCAACACCGCCATCGCCCGCGGACGAGACAACCTGCTCGGCCAGATCCCGGGCATGACGGCCAAGCTGCCCGGGGGTTACCCGATGGGCCGGCTCGCTTTGCCCCTGGCGGCGGCCCTCAAGGGTGGAGCCAGCACAAAGGACCCCGCGGTCGTCGCAGCCTTCGACCGACTCGCCAAGTTACAGCCCGCGAAGACCTACGGTGTCGCCTGCTATCTCTTCGCCCTCGACGCTCTCGCCCGCAAGCAGGCCAAGGAAGGCGTCCAGAGACGGAGCCGGACCTTCGTCGGACGCAAGCCCCACCAGGCCAAGGGTGATGTCAGGAAACGAATGGCCCAGATGGTCGAATGGCTCGTCGGCGCCCGAGCCGAGGGAATGGGCTATTGGAACTACGGCTACTGCAGCGCCCCCGGCGCGCAGCGACACGATTTTTCAAACGCCCAATTCGCGGTCCTGGGGCTCCAGATCGGTATCGAACACGGCATCGCTGTTCCCCGAAAAGTTTTCGAGGAAATAGCGAAGATCCTCATCTCGACCCAGACCATGATAGAGGCGCCTGAAAAGATAAACATCTCCTACGGCCTGCGGCTCGAGGACCTGCTGCAGAACCGCCGGACCACCGCCAAGGCGCAATCGACGAGCTTCACGGTCAAGCCCGGAGGCTGGCAATACACCGCGGTGAAAGGCGGCAGCAAGGCCAGCATGACGGCGGCCGGCGCCTCCAGCCTGCTGGTAGCGCGCAACGGGCTTGGCCGAGCCAACCTCGCCCTGCGCCAATCTCTCGACAAAGCCCTGGTGCGCTCCTACGCATGGATCAACAAGAACTTCAATGCCTTCATACAGGCCGGTGGCGGCGGGCACGGACTCTACACGATGTACAGCCTGGAGAAGGTGGGCGACCTCGGCGAGATCGAGAAGTTCGGTGAACACAATTGGTACGTCGAAGGGGCTACCATCCTGCTCGACAAGCAGCAGGGTGACGGTGGCTGGGCCGGAGGCTACGTCAACACCTCCTTCGCGGTCTTCTTCCTGACCCGCGCCACGCGGCTCAAGCCCTACAGCGCCCCGAAAATCCTGACCAACTCCCCGGCCGGCGGCGGTTCGGCGGACCGCGACCTCGTCTTCATCGGTCGTCTCAACGGCTTCATCTCGGCCAAGGAGGTCCTGAAGATCCTCGGCGACTCCCGCAACGCGAATATGGTCTCGGTCGGGGAAGAGGTCGTTCGCAACTATAACCAGAACTTTGTCGGCGAGCTGGCGCCGGTGCTCCTCAGCCTCTGGACCGGAAGCTCCGACAAGGTCTCGCGTTTCGCCAGGGCCTCGCTGCAGCAGATCACCGGCCTGTCGAGCTCCAACCGCAACGACTACGCAGACTGGTACGCATCCTTCGAAAAGGTCGACGCCCTGAGCACAGGCCCCGGCGTCAACGCGACGGCTCTCTCAAGCCTGCTCAAGAACACCACGAGCCCCACTCTCAAAGGCAAGATCCTCGACCTGGCGCATCGAAACAAGCTCTACCAGATGGCGGGCGACCTGGTCGGCGAGCTCGCGATCTCGAAATCACACGATTACCGCCTGAAGGTAAACGGCCTGCTCAACCTCTGGTCCGGCCGCTCGATAACACCCCCGGCGGCCAGGGATGCCGATGGCTGGAAAAAGGTGGTCGACGCCTGGAGGACCTGGGCCGTTACGGAAAGCTCCTCGCTGGTTGCGGGCAGGCGCCTCGATAGCCTTCTCAGCAGCCTTGAGAAGGCCTCTGCCGCCACGGCCCCGGGTATCATCAAGCAGATTGTCTCCCTGGGAGACTCGGCGATACCCCATCTCAGGCGGGCTGTCGAAAAGAGCGAGTACAGCTTCCACCTCATCGAGGCGCTCGAACAACTGACCGGGGAAGAGATCGGCCTGCGCTGAGCCGCGTTCCGATCAATCGAAAATCGTAGCGAGCAGGTGGGCTGACACCTCGGTCATCTCGAGCCTCGAGATGGCGTGTCCGCCGGAGCTCGAGATCAGGACGGGCCCCTCTGCGGGACTCGACGGCAAGCGGCCATGGCTGCCCCCCAGCAGCCCGGTCTCCAGCGGCACCGGGTCCATCAGGGTTCTGAACCCGGCGAGGGCGGCCAGGCGCTTCAATCCCAGCCGCGGCTTGAGCAGGGCTCTGGCGGGATCGAGCAGCAACTCGAGCGGGTCGTAGCCCGGCTTCCGGTGAATATCCACGGTACGGGCGAAGTCCGGAGCCTCTCCATCCTCGGGCCAATAGTAGTAATCAAACCAGCGGCCCGCCTCGGCTACAGCGACAAGATCTCCTGAGCGCGGATGGTTGAGCCCATGGGCTCTCTTGCCTTCCTCATCGAGAACCTTCTCGACACCCGGGAGCTCCTCGAGGAGCCGCTTGACCGAGGCCCTGTTGTCCTCCCGGCGGACATAGAC
>Ga0310342_100000475_pt1 | contig 22421 bp, 17 predicted proteins | sample S15DNA20500_MG_FD_206155 | JGI IMG/M metagenome (GOLD analysis project Ga0310342, IMG submission 206155) | Marine microbial communities from station ALOHA, North Pacific Subtropical Gyre - S1503-DNA-20-500_MG | ecosystem: Environmental > Aquatic > Marine > Oceanic | place: Pacific Ocean: North...
GAGACCGCCAGGGATTCGCGGACGGCGGGCCAGCGACTGCGGAATTCGGCAAGCAACTCCGGCAGCAGCCATTCGGAAGGCACCGTGCTGGTGGCGATATGGAGCGTTCCGGACAATTCCTGCGGGATGTTACCGACCTGCGATACGGCTTTATCCACCAGGTCCAGGATCGTTTCGGCGTGTTCGTAAAGCTGCTGGCCACGGTCGGTCAGCTGGACACCCCGCCCCAGCCGCCGAAACAGGCTCACCTTCAGCTCCCCTTCCAGCACCGCCACCTGCTGGCTGATGGCTGCCTGTGTCACATCCAGTTGCATGGCCGCGGCCGTGAAGCTCCCCAGCTCTGCCGCAGCAACAAAGGATCTCAGGTGGCGAACTTCCATAACGGCAGCTTATACCAGGAAACAGGGGGCTTCCAAGAAACTATTCCCTCGCGCATGATGAAAGATCATCTTATGGGAATTTCATTATCCATAAGTATATCTTATGAGTAGGGTCGTGGCAAGAATGGGCTGTGGTGTGTGGGAGATGGTGAAGGGGATGCGAGGGATCCAGGTTTTGTTTGGTTTCTTGCTGACCGGTGCCCTGCTGGCTCCGGCCCTGGAAGCGGAAGAGGCGAGGCCGCTGCCGGCGGGCCGTGCGGCGGGAAGGACCTTCCAGCTGAATTATGGAGCCACGCTCCACGATCTTCCAGCCGGGGGGGAAGTGCGAGTCTGGCTTCCTGTTCCACAAACCAATGATCACCAGCGGATCAGGTCCCTCAAGGTGGATCTGCCCGCCAGGGGACAGTTCAGTACAGATGGGGTTCATGGCAACAGGATCCTCTATTTTGAAACCACCTCCCCCGGATCCGGAAGCCTGGCCTTCAACACGACCTACCTGGTCCGGCGACGAGAGGTCCAGGCTCTGGAGGGCATCTCCAGCCGCGCCCGGCTCTCGGCGGGTCAAAAGCAGCTCTATCTGTCGGCCAACAAGAAGGTGCCCCTGGCCGGTAAGCCGCTGGATTTACTGGCCGGTGTGGAGTTTGCCACGGATCCACTTCTGGTCGCCCGCCTGCTCTATGATCGTGTCGATCAGCACGTTCGTTATGACAAGTCCCAGCCGGGCTATGGCAATGGCGACGTGCTCTGGGTCTGCGACAGCCAGTTCGGTAACTGCACGGATTTCCACAGCCTGTTCATTTCCTGGGCACGGTCGAGGGGACTGCCGGCCCGCTTCGAGATCGGCTTTCCGCTGCCCCCGCAGCGAGGGAAAGGTACGATCGGTGGCTACCACTGCTGGGCTCTCTTCCACACGGCTCGACGGGGCTGGGTCCCGGTTGATATTTCCGAGGCGGACAAGCACCCGGACATGAAAGAATACTACTTCGGTAACCTCACCGAGGACCGGGTGACCTTCACGACAGGCCGTGACATAGAGCTGGTTCCTCGCCAGGCCGGCCCACCACTGAACTACTTCGTCTATCCCTACATCGAGGTGGATGGAAAGCCCTGGCCCAGGGAAAGCACCAGGCAGGCATTTTCCTACACCGACGTGAAGTGAAAATCTTTGTCACTCCCCTGGTGGCTTCGACCAGGCGGGGATCAGCTTGGAACGTAACGTGCCCCAGTAAAGCCGCACATCTTCCAGCTTGCCAACAAACGGCAGTGGGTTGTCATAGTCTCCGACCAGCGAGCCCGCATCGGCACCCAGGTTGAGGTTGTCCGCAGGCTGGCTGCTGACCAGGTGCAGCTTGGCCGGCTTCCCAGCCAGCTTGCCGTCCAGGTAAAGCGTTCCTGTGCCATCTGCCGCAAGGACTGCGACCAGGTGCGTCCACTTTTCCAGCGGAAGTTTTGGCCCCACGAGTTGCTTCAGGGTGCCCGAGCTACGGACTGCAAAAACCGGTGCCCCGGCCTGAAGATAAAGGCTGTAGCCCTGCCCCTCCCCACCCTGGGCCAGGATCACCCCGGTCTCTTTTTGCGGGTAGACCCAGCCGCCGAGCACGATTGGCTTGAGTGCAGGGTTGCGAGGGTTACTGCTGTCCGCCTTGTAGACGGCCCCCTTGCCCGTCAGTTCCAGGGCACGTCCCTTGTGTCCCGGGACGACCGTGCCCCCGGTCAGATCGCTTTCGGGGTCGGCAAAGTTAAACCGCTTGACCAGTTGCTGCTTGACGTTGGCAGCTTGCTGCGTGCCAGAATCAACCACCGTGCCATCATCCTTGTACAGCTCGCGCAGCCGTTCCAGTTCGGCCTCCAGTTCCTTGATCGTCTTCTCGTAAGCCGGATCCGAGTAAACGCTCAAGAGCTCGTTGGGATCCTTCTCCAGGTCAAACAGCTCCCACTCTTCAAGCTCATAAAAGTTAATCAGCTTGTACCGGTCGGTGCGGACACCGTAGTGTTTCTGGACCGAGTGCGCCCCGGGAAACTCGTAGTAGTGATAGTAAATGCTCTTTCGCCAGTCTGCCGGTGCCTGCTGGGCCAGGATCGGCTTGAGTCCCCGGCCCTGCATGTCCCCGGGGATCTCCGCACCTGCAATCTGCAGGAACGTTTCGGCAAAATCCAGGTTCATGGCAAGGTGCCGATCAACGCTCCCGGGCTTCGTCACGCCCGGCCAACGAACCATCAACGGCGTGCGGAATGACTCCTCGTACATCCAGCGCTTGTCGTACCAGCCATGTTCTCCCAGGTACCATCCCTGGTCCGAGGTATAAAAGACAACCGTGTTTTCTGCCAGTCCTGACTCGTCAAGGTAATCCAGTACCCGTCCCACGTTCTCGTCGACCGAGTCAATGCAGCGGAGGTAGTCCTTCACGTACCGCTGGTACTTCCACTTCGTCAGTGCCCGTCCCTCCAGCTTGGCGTCGGAAAATACCTTGTTCTTCGGGTCGTAGGCCTTGTGCCAGACTTCCTTCTGCTCGTCGGTCAGGCCTCGCTGTGGAACCAGCTTGAGGTCGTTGGGAGAGAGATGCCGCTCGATGGTCATCGCCTGGCTGGAGGCCGCCGAACCGCGTCCCGAGTAATCGTCATACAGGGTTGCCGGTTCCGGAATGGTCACATCGTCGTACTTGTTGAGGTACTTTGGTCCCGGCTGCCAGTTCCGGTGCGGAGCCTTGTGCTGGTACATCAGGAAAAATGGCTTCTCCTTGTCCCGCTTGTTCTGGAGATAATCAAGTGCCTGGTCGGTAATGATGTCCGTGGTGTAACCGGTATGTTTCACCACCCCCTCGGGTGTTTTCATCGGGGGATTGTAGTAGGGGCCCTGTCCGACCAGCACGTGCCAGTAGTCAAACCCGGTGGGATCGCTTTTCAGGTGCCACTTTCCCACCACGGCTGTCTCGTAGCCGACTTTTTGCAGCAGCTTGGCGACCGTCTGCTGCTTTCCGTTAAATGTATTGCCGTTACGAACGAAGCCGTTCAGGTGGCTGTACTTGCCGGTCAGGATCACCGCCCGCGAGGGGCCACAGATCGAGTTGGTTACATAGCAGCGGTCAAAACGCATCCCATCCCGGGCAATCCGGTCCAGGTTGGGTGTCTTGTTCACCACGCTGCCATAGGCACTGATGGCCTGGTAGGCGTGGTCATCGGACATGATGAAGAGAATATTGGGTCGTTTCTCATCCGCGGCGGAAGCCGGGCCGGCAAGGCCCAGGAGAATGCACAGGGTCAACAGGATGGAAAGCACGTACTTCATGGTCAATCTCGTTTGCCAGGGAAAAAAGTAAGTGAATCGATCTTTACGGCGTGACGACCTTGATCGTTACCGGGATGGTATTGGAGCTGAAAGTGATCTCCTGCCTGGCTGGATCCGGTTTGACGACCCCTACAAGCTGAATATTCTTTAGTTCCATCGGCTTCGCACTGTCAGGAAAACGGACTTCCAGGTCAAACTCCGAAGTGTCCCCTGCGATCTCCACGGTGGGTGCAGGGTATCCCTCGGGAAGACCTCGCAGGGTCACGCTGACGGGCATCGCATAGCCGGCCTCACGCTGGATCGTCCCTTTCAAGTGCCCGGTCTCCCCTTCCCCTGCCCGTGCCTCGATCGTGGCCTCGCTCGAGAGGGTGATCTTCATGGGCACACGGGACTCCAGCGTTGTCACCGGGGTGGCTACCGAGGCGACCACCGTCTTGTTATCAGCCGCCAGGAGTTCGCCAACCACTGAAAGATCCCAGTTGCGTATCGGCAGATCGACAGGAACCCATAGCTTTAGAACAGCCTGGTTCGTGGCGGCGTCCAGCATCGGGGGCTGTTCCAGCCGTAGTGCCCGGTCAAGATCGTCTACCATCACGTCCTTCTTATTTTGTTTTATCTTCTTCTTGGGGATCACCTGGGTGGTCTCGAGGCGGAAGCGAACGTTGCCCGCCACAGAGTCGCCTCGCACTAGCTGGACTGGCAGCGAGAAAAAACTCCCCTGCATGATGGGGCCGCTCTCAGGACTGGACCAGCTGGCACTGACCGGGGCGGCCTCCACGATACTCACGGCCAGGTTGTCCCGTAGCCAGGGTTGAATACGGCTTGCCGCTGTTGCCGCTGACTGGGCATGCCTTGCAAGCTGTCCATCGCTGCTTTTTCCCAGTAGCTGGACATCCAGCTGATTCAGATCGCCCGCTGTCGTCGTGATGCCCAGCAGTCCGACGTTTGTACCGGCAGGAATGGTGGTGCCACTGAGCGTGATGGCACTTGGCAGCCCCGGAATCGAAAGCTGGATCGGTCCATTGTAACCTCTCCGCACGACCTGGACCTTGATCGACTGGGTTGCCCCGGCGGGAACGCCCAGGCGATTGGTTGGCATGGTGATGGTAAAGTCCGGCTGGCCCAGGTCCTCTACCGCAATCCGGTAAACGTGGCCCGGGCTACCGCTTCCATTGAGATTCTCCAGCTGGACAATGACGTGGTTGAGATTCCCGGGGACATTCAAGTCCAGGCCCGGATCGGACATGCCCCCGCGGTCATCGTTCCGTGCAAGTTGTTTTCCCTGTTCGTCAAAAATAGTCAGCACCCCGTCGATCGCAGCACCGAAACGGCTGGCCAGCACATCCAAGCGGAGCTTGCTCCCCGGTTTTACCGCCAGGCGGTACTTGTCTACCTGGCCAGCCCGGTCGATCTGTCCATTGATGGCGACTGGGGCGACAGGAGCGTCCTGCAGGCTCTCGGCATCACCAGCCAGCTCGACAACTTCCGCATGGTTGCTAAGGACAACACGCGGACGTGTTCCACTGAACAACCCGCTGGTCCCGATGCCCAGTGCCTGGCCGGAAAGGTTCTCGCCGGTGATGTTCATCCCCTCTCCCGCTGGCAGGTTTGTCGACACCGGCTGGACGGTGGCGGACTGGCCGCGCTGCACGCCAATCGGGTGCAGACGGTCGGCGTACTGGAGCTCGCCTACCTTGAGCCTGAAGTAGCCGGGCTGTGGACCCTTGTAGAGCAGGTCATGCAGATGAATCGTGTAGGTTCCATCGGTGGGAAGCTGCGCTTCGCACCGGGCATCTCCCTGGAGCGAAACCTGGGGGGGACTCCAGGCAAGCTGGGTGCCCCGACTATCGACGAGACGAACCACCGGACGTGCCATGCTGCCAAGCCTGCGGGCTTCCACGTCAACGACAATCCGCATCCCCTTCGTGCCCTCAAATTGTGTTTTCAGGATCGTGGCCCCGGCCAACTGGCCATTGGCTGCCATGGGGAGAGCCGAGATCTTCTCCCCGAATGCTTCCTGTGGTAGCCGGTCGACGGCAATCGCCAGGTGGTTGGATGAGCCCCTGTCCGACACGATACGAATCGTGTGAATGCCGGCGGAGACGTTGGAAGGAATTCTTAGCTTCAACACAACCTTGCTGGCAGTAGGGTTCACTTGCACCTGTTGAGTTTCAATCGGGAACGATGCGATCAGGCGGGGATTGGGTAGCAGGTCCGTACCGTCGACGGTAAGGACAACATCCTGGCCGGCCTGCAGGCCAACGGGAGTTAGCTTGTTAATAACCGGTGCCGCTACCAGGGAACTGGCAATGCAGGTGAAAACCAGCAGCAGTGGGACAAGCAGGCGGATCTTCATGAGGAAAAATTCCCTGTGGACCTAAACAGCAATGCTTTTCCAGGCGGGGTATGAGAGCCTGGCCGATGCTGTGCTCCCAAAAGCAGGGGCACGACCGCTTTTATCCTAACAAGAACGGCGAGGTGAATCGATTCCCCCGCCGTGGATAGGATCCAGCACTAAGAGTGATCTGCCAAAAGGCACAAGATCATTGCTTGAAGGGATCGTTTCCGCCAAACGGGTCTGCCGGCTTGGCAGCGGGTTTGGCAGGAGCATTCGCTGGCTTGGGAGCAGCCCCGAAGGGATCTTTACCACCAAACGGGTCTGCCGGCTTGGCAGCAGGTTTGGCAGGAGCATCTGCTGGCTTGGGAGCCGGCTTGGCCGCACCTCCGCCGAAGGGATCTTTTCCACCAAATGGGTCTGCCGGCTTGGCAGCAGGTTTGGCAGGAGGATCTGCCGGCTTGGGAGGATCTCCTACAGCAGGATTGGCAGGATCGTTTCCAGCAGCAGGTTTGGGAGCCAAGGGATCGGCGGCATCCGCTCCAGCGGCAGGCTTGGGAGCAAAGGGATCGGCTGGATCGGCCCCGGCAGCAGGCTTGGGAGCAAAGGGATCGGCTGGATCGGCCCCGGCAGCAGGCTTGGGAGCCAAGGGATCGGCTGGATCGGCCCCGGCGGCAGGCTTGGGAGCAAAGGGATCGGCTGGATCGGCCCCGGCGGCAGGCTTGGGAGCAAAGGGATCGGCGGCATCCGCTCCAGCGGCAGGCTTTGGAGCAAAGGGATCGGCTGGATCGGCCCCGGCAACGGGCTTGGTAGCAAAAGGATCGGCTGGATCGGCCCCGGCAGCCGGCGTGGTCGCAAAAGGACTGTCCGCCACCGGTGCAGTGGTATTTCCTGCGGTGGCATCCGGTATCGCACCCGTCGGCTTGGCAAAGGGATCACTCCCACTGGAAGCAACCGGCTGGCTGGCTGTTGGATTTACTGCCGAGGGGCGACTGTTCTGACCGCCGAGCAGGTCTGAGGAACTCAGCTTGTCCGTTGGGGTATCGAACGGGTTGGTGATATTCGTGGTTGCATCGGCTGGAAGCGCCGGGAGGTTCGCTGGTGGTACCGCTCCACTGTCGTCGTTAAAGTCCTTGCGCTTGACCTCCTTGGTCCGCAGTTGAAGCTGTTCATATCGTACCCGTTGACGTTCTGCCTGGAGTGCTTTGAGGTCGATCTTTGCTTGCCGACGACTGATCTCGATGAGCTGGCGAGTCTGTCCCTGAACCCGGGTCAGGGCCTTGGAGACGGGATAGTTTTCTCCCACGTCCAGGGCTTCCAGCCTGGCACCTTCCTTGAAGTCCGTGGCGGCTTCCTCCGCTTTCCCAAGCTTGGTATTTGTCAGGCCCCGGAAAAAGTGACAACGGGGATCAGGCGTCTCCAGGGAGATCGCCTGGCTTAACAGCGCATGCGCCTTCTCGTACTCACCGTTGAAATAGGCCTGGACGCCACCACCGTAGACCTGTGCCAGCGTGACTTGCTCACCCTGGACAGATTCTCCTGTCGGTCCCAAAAGTACCAGTCCCAGGATCGCGATACCAAAAAACTTGGCCATGATCGATGGCTCCCTCGTTAGGAATGCTATTTTATCTTGAGCACAACTTTACCACGAAGCAGAAATGCGGCATGCGTTTATTGGCGAAGGCCACAACTGCCATGAAGTCTATATGGCTTAATCGTAGTGCTCCAATATTGAATTGGCAATGTTTTAGGTTGTTGGTGCATCACCTCCAGGGGCAGAATGCTACCTATTGGTTAAATTCGGCCTGGCAGGGAAGTCGAAACAAGCGTTTTTCCCTTTTCTCGACCTGCTTTTTGCTTAAGTTGCCATCTTTGCGCTGCCTAACCGGAACTAAAAAAAAAAGCGATTTCCGTCCCGACTTCCATTTTTTGGGACTTGATTCGATACTGGCAGCAGGCACACAATCCACAAGGTGAAGCCCATGGATCCATTACCACGTTACGACCGTAGCCAGAGTTACGAGTGGAATTACGAGAATGTCCCCAGTCCGCAGGATCTGGCGCTTGCGAAGGTTCCTGGAAAGTGGCAATTCTGTGGCCTGCCGGTGGATTCACCGCTTGGCATGCCGGCCGGTCCCCTGCTTAACGGAGCCTGGTGCCTTTATTATGCCAGCCTCGGTTTTGATGTCGTGACTTACAAGACAGTCCGAAGTCGTTCTCGTGAATGTTACGACCTTCCCAACCTGCAGCCTGTTCGCTGTACCCAGCTTCATGGCGGTGAATCTGAGCTGTCGGCCATTGAACGGATGGAGGGAAGCTGGGCCGTTTCCTATGGGATGCCCTCCAGGGAGCCCGCCAGCTGGCGGGAGGACATTCGCCGGACACGGGACCTGCTTCCTCCCGGCAAGCTCCTCAATGTATCGGTGGTCGGGAGCGTGCTGCCTGACTGGACAATTGAGGACCTGGCCGAGGATTATGCCCGCTGTGCAGAGTGGGCCGTGGAGAGTGGCGCGGATACGGTAGAGGCAAATTTTTCCTGCCCCAATGTGAGTACCTGTGATGGCCAGCTTTACCAGCAGCCCGGGGATTGCCAGGTCGTTGTCCGGGCGATCCGGCAGGCGATTGGTGAGACGCCATTTATTGCCAAGGTTGGTCGGATCATGAACCAGGCGGATGCCGAGGAATTGCTTGCCGCAACCCATGCCGACCTGGATGCCGTGGCGATGACCAATAGCATCGCCTGCACCGTGGCCAGGGATGACGGCAGCCTGCTCTTCGATGGGGAACGCCGGGGAATTTGTGGGGGTGCCACGCTCACCGCATCGATCGACCAGACCCGCATGGTGGCCGGGATTGTCAGGGCCAGCCAGCTTGACCTCCAGTTGATAGGAGTGGGTGGTGTCTCCAGCCAGGAGGACGTGCAGGCTTACCTGGCAGCAGGGGCCCATGCGGTACACATCGCCACGGCCGCGATGGTCAACCCGGAGTTGGGGCTGGAGATTCGTCGGCAATGGCCGCACCTGTAAAGCTCTTTTCCGCCAGGGCTCATGTTTGACTGCTTTCAGGGAACGCATTACGCTGGCCTCCAGGTGACAAGATGCCAGTCTGCCTGCTGCGGAAACAGGTTGAGGGGACGCAGAAATAGCAGGTGGGGATAAGAAAACCTATCCCTGGATCCGCTGCTCATGCCCTTCCCATTCCTTGTCGCGTAGTGCATATTTCTGCACCTTGCCCGTGCTGGTCTTGGGCAACTCGATGAATTCCACGCTGGTCGGGCACTTGAAGTGCGACAGGTTGTCCCGGCAGAAATGGATCAGATCCTCGCCGCTTAATTCCTCGCCCTGCTTGAGCGTGACAAACGCCTTGGGGGATTCCCCCCATTTTTCATGCGGGATTCCGATCACGGCAACTTCCTGAACTGCAGGGTGCCGGTAGATCACCTGCTCGACCTCGATCGAGGAGATATTCTCGCCCCCGGAGATGATAATGTCCTTGCCGCGGTCTCGCAGCTCGATGTAACCATCCGGATGCATGACGGCCAGGTCCCCCGAGTGGAACCAGCCTCCCCGGAACGCTTCTGCCGTGGCTTCCGGCTCGTTGTAGTAGCCTTTCATCACGTTGTTTCCCTGCATCACGACCTCCCCCATGGTCTCTCCATCGGCGGGGACATCCTGCATCTGTTCGTCGACCACCCGCACCGGCTCGGTGGCGATAAAACAGACTCCCTGCCTCGCCATCATGCGTGCCCGTTGTACGAGATCCAGGTCACTCCAGGCCGGCTGCGTGGCGCAGATCGTGTGTGGGCCATAAGTTTCCGTGAGACCATATATATGGACCAGCCTGGCGCCGAGTGATTCCATCTGTTCAATCAGGGTCGGTGAGGGAGGTGCCCCGCCGGTGCAGACCGTGAGCGGTGTTTCCAGCTTCTCAGGACGAGCGGATTCGGCAAGCAAGCTCGTGAGCACAACGGGTGCTCCGTTGAGGTGGCTGACGCGGTGTTCCCCGATCAATTCCCATGCCAGCGCCGGATCCACCCGTCGCATGCAAATGTGCTTTCCGCCGACCGCTGTGACAGCCCAGGTGAAACACCATCCGTTGCAATGGAACATCGGTAATGTCCAGAGGTAGACCGAGTCTGCCAGCAACACGGTCTCGATCATCTCTCCCAGTACATTGAGGTAAACACCCCGGTGGCTGAACATCACGCCCTTGGGAGTGCCTGTCGTGCCCGACGTGTAATTGATGGTGATCAGCTCATCCTCCTCTTCCACCCACCACGGAACAGGCCCTGGATCTGCATTTGCCAGAAAGGATTCGTAATCGGTTCCATCGAGCGGCTCACCGGGGCCGGCTGGATCGATGATGTTGACAAACAGGTCGATCTGTGTGAGGTCATCGAGCACCGGGCGAATGGAATCGGCCAGCTCGCTGTCAACCAGCAGGAACCGGGCGCCGCTATGGTTGATGATGTAAGCGATCTCGCGAGGAGAGAGCCGGGTGTTGATGGCGACCAGGACACCCCCGGCAAGTGGCACACCAAAGTGCGCTTCCAGCATCGGTGGGATATTCGGGCAGAGGATGGCCACCCGGTCGAGGTGCTGAAGACCGGCATCCCGGAGGGCGGCGGCGAGCGAATTGACTCGCCCATTAAATTGCCGGTAGCTATAAGTCGTCTCACCGTAAACGATCGCTGTCTTGTCGGGATAGACAGCGGCGGAACGACGCAGGTAGTTGAGCGGAGTGAGAATGCTCTGGTTGGTTTCTTCATTCATCGGAAAGGTCCTGCTGCTGGAAAATACCATCCGCATGCATGGCGGTCGCCTGGATGGACTGCCCGTGGACTCGTGTATGGGAGTTCAGGTTACTTTGTCCGGCGGGGTGAATCCAGCCACCGGTGTTTCTCCAGGAACGTGCGTTAAACTTCATGCCTCCTGGCTGCCGATGAAAGGTGCTACATCGAATAAACTGGTCACTTTCGGCAGAGGGACCAATATTACGCGTTGGCCAGGGTCATTTTGTGGCTTGTGCAGAAGCACGCCCGACCCTCGCTTTTCTCGCAGCGACTCCATTTGTTGCATCGACCGGTTTTTTTGATTTATAAGGCCCGGTTTTCCAGCCAGGAAAGCCGGGCTTTTTCTTTGGCTGATGCCCGAACTCAATCGGAGCATTTCTTCCTCCCGGGCCGCAGGATCGATATAACCGTTCCAGCGTGCATGAAGCTGGAGAGGGTCAGGAGGAAAATTCGGTTAGGTCAGGGTTGTGGATAAGAGTTGGGCAGGCATTTTACGATAAATAGGGTATGCAGGGGAAATAGGGAGGTTTCCTGCTGCATGCAATCTTCCGGATAGCCGAATCATGTGGGAATTGGCTGGCCGGATGGTTGGGACGAATCGAACGGCGGGATGCTTTATTCTGCCGGGAAACAGGACAGGTCAGAGTGGCAGCGGAGCCGTACTTCCTCCGCGGTGACTGGGTGTCAGCCATAACGACCGGTGATCGCTTAACAGGCGATGGGTAGTTTCTGGTTTGTGTTCCAGCATGTTTTAGACAAAGAAGGGCTGGATCCAGCGCGTCTCATTCCCAGCAGGAATGGGGCGGCAGGGTCCAGCCCTTTTTTCTTTTCCTGCTCCTAGGCTTCCAGCCCCATCGTCGTTTCGACCTGGCTGGCATCGATCAGTGGGCAGGCCATGTCGTCAGCCATCTTCTCCACGCTACCAGGATCCTTGAAACCGCTTCCGGTAATCATGCAGACGACGGTGGAGTCCGCCGAAATCTCCCCGGCTTCGATTGCTTCGAGTGCCCCCACCACGGAGACGGCCGCCGCAGGCTCACAGAAGATTCCCTCCTCGCGGGCCAGGCGTTTCTGGATATCCCAGACCCGCTCATCGTCCACCAGGTAACCCGTGCCGTCGGTGTCCCGGCAGGCCTCGATCGTTCCATCGGCATCAGTCACGCTGGCAACCTGGAGGCCGCTTATCCGGGTGGTGCAGTTGACGTCCTGCCCCCGTTCCTTCCCCTCCCGGAGTGGTCCGGCAATCGTGTTATTCCCCCTGGGCTGGACAACATGGACTCTCGGTGCCCGCTCGATCCGCTGGTGCTCGACCAGGGTCAGGAAGCCAGCCGCGGTACCCATGGCAAGGCCACCTCCCCCGGCCTGGCAAAAAACATGGTCGATTGGCCCCTGCACCTGCTGGTCGAGTTCAAAGCTCACCGATTGAATCCCACTCATCCCCAGCGGGCTGTATCGAAAAGCACTTACCTGGAGTGCCGCTTCGGGCACCCCGGCGAGTCGTTCAAGCCGCTCGAAAACATCTGCCGTGATATCGATCTTCAACCCGAAACCGCGAATACGAATGACCTGGGCTCCGTAGGATCGCATTTGCTGAAGCTTGCCCTCGGGAGCCGTTTCCACCACGGCAATCTGGCATGAGATACCGGCGACGGCACAGTAGGCGGCCAGTGACGCTCCGGTATTCCCACTGGATGTGGCGATACAGTGCGTCTGGCCGGCAGCACACATGTGCGAGATTGCCACGGCAGCATACCTGTCCTTGAAGCTGGCGGTCGGGTTGCAATGGTCCAGTTTCAACCACAGTTGATCGAGTCCTGCAGCGGGGCCGATACTGCGGGAACGGACAAGCGGCGTCTCTCCTTCCCCCAGGGTGACTTGATGCTCGGCTGCCACCGCTTCCACGCCATAAGGCCAATGCCAGAGTCCCATGATTTATTCTTTCAGCCTGTCCCATATTTTATCCAGCACCGCTTCATCCTCCTCTGTCAACGGCTCGATCTCCTCTACCATTTCCATCACCACTGCCAGCGAATCACCCTGTTTCACGTTGGGACGCGAACGTAACACGATCACCACGCCCTGCTGCTCTGAAACAACCGTCTGCTTGACCTGGCCAGCCAGGTCGGTCACGGTGCCGAAGGCTGTACCCTTGTCGATGAATTCTCCCAGTGCCACGGCCGGGATAAAAAGGCCGTCACAGGGGGACGGGTTGCAGACCTGCAGGTGCCCGGAGCCTTCCCGCGGATCCTCGACCACGTGTTTCACTCGCGATGGTGGTGCCTCCCGGTCGATCATCCCCAGCCAGCCCATCACGTTAAGGCAGCCGTCGACGTAGTCCCTGGTTCCCGCCTGGCTGCATCGACTTCCCCCCTCGTACTCGCAGTAAATAGCCGGGATCGCTGACTCGCAGGCAATCGACAGTGAGCGTCCCTTGTGGCGGTAATCCGTGCCCCAGACGATGGGCAGGTTAAAGGCCCGTGCCATCTGGCGTTGCTTGTCGAGGACCTCGGCATCGGGGTGAAGTGAGTAGCCGGCCAGCGGGGCTACCATCAGGGCGGTCCCCCCGGTGTGCAGGTCAATATAGTAGTCCGCCTGGCGAATCATCGTGCTTAACTCGTCTGCGGCACGCTCCGTGACACTTCCCCCTGGATCCCCGGGACAGATACGTGCCAGGTCCAGTCCATCCTCGGCAACACGGTCCCCGCGCCAGAAAGCAGCTTCGTTGACGACCGGGATGAGCGTGACAGTTCCCCGCTGAAGCTGTCCAGGGAGTTGCTGGAGAAGTTCGTGGATTGCGGTAATCGGTTCATATTCATCGCCATGAACCCCGGCGGAGATCAGCAGTCGTGGTCCCCTGGCCGCAGCGGTTATTTCCTGGAATTCCACGGGAGATCGTCCTTCCTTGCTACCTGCGGTTTCAATCTTCGAACGGGAAAAGTGGCTTTCGGCGATGGCGATATTCCAGTTGTCGCATGTCCGCGGTCGTCACGCCTGCCGTGTTGACCCGTACCATCTGGTCACAGACCTCCTCGTAAGCGGCGACTGGCAGGTTCACTCCCTTGGCCACCAGGATCCGAAAGGCCGACGGGTCGACATCGAAGCTTGTCAGCTGCGACAGGCTAAATGGCGGCATTCTCCGGCTGGTCAGCATCACGACCACCCCGGTAGGGGACTGTAAAACTGCCGTGGGCCCCTGGTCCGCATCGGTCATTCCGCCATGCCGCGGCCGGTCCTCGTGAAAGCGGCCGTCCTCATAAAAGCCGACAACTTTCATCCCGGATTCAAAAGGCCTGCCGTGAAGTTGGTCTGTTCGGCCACCGAGCGAAAAGGAACCTGTGTTTCCAGCACCGACGTGCCTGGCATGTTCCACCGATGGCGGGTCATAAAGGCAGATGAAGCTCTCGTCCTGGCCGGCGGCCACGAGGGCATGCAGCAGCAGGGTACTGTCCGCCGGAGATCCTCCTCCCACGTTATCCCCCATGTCCAAGAGGCAGATCCGTCCTTCCAGTTCACTGGCCCGGGCCAGGGCCTGGTCGATCGTGAGAAAAGTCCCCACGAATTGCTGGCGATGTTCCCAGAGGTACTCGCCGAGCTGATCAACCAGTTGCTGTGCCTGCTGGGGCTCGTTATCCGTGACCACGATTGCTGCCGATCCCATTTCTTCCACATCCGCATACGGAAATCCCAGCAGGATGCTGTTGGAGAGAACTCCCTCGTGCTCCAGCTGCTGGTCTGCCAGCTGGTAAAGCGGAAGGCAGGGAGCAAGCGACGTCTGTTGCTTCTCGATATTGATGGCCATCGGTGGCATGGCGGCGGCCATCGTCGGCCGCAGAGAGCCTGCGAGTGTGTCGATCATCAGGCGGGCCGCATCCTGGCCCACCGCGAGCTGGTCCAGGTGGGGATTGGTGCGGTAGGCAACCAGTGCATCGCTGGCCTGGACCATCTGCTGCGACAGGTTGGCATGGGCGTCCAGCGTGCCAATGATCGGTATATCCACACCCAGTCGATCCCGCAGCATGGCAAGCCAGTGGCCATCCACATCAGGATGGGGTTCACTTACCGTTGCCCCGTGGGGTGCCACCAGCAGTCCGTCGAGTGGCCCCGCCTTGTCCAGCGCGGCATTCATCATCTCGATCAACAGTGCATGGGTCTCGGCCGTGATCGTTCCGTAAGGGGTTGCCCGCCCTGCAAAGATCGGAACCGTCTCGATAGAGTCTTCTTTTGCAAGTGCCTGGAAGAATCCGGCCACCTCGTGATGGCTGTTTGCCATCTGGCATACATCGTCGCCGACAAGCAGCGTGTTTTCCCGGAAATGCTCGATCGTCGTTGGTTCAGAGATAAACGTGTTCGACTCGTGCAATAATGCAATGATGCCGACGCGCATGGTGATTGCCATTCCGGGGAAAAAACCTGTGATCCCGCCATGAGGGGGAAATCGTACACCCCCGTGGCGGCTATTTCAAATCAGCAATCTCCCGAACCGGGCCTGATCGTGGTATTGTGCATGGATCGCCTGTCCCTGCTTCCTGTCGAGCGAGCATTGCCAAAAGATGTCCAACGAGACGCCGGACAAGATAACACTGGAAATGATGCGGTCGTCTTTTTACTCGGCTGTTGTTTCCGATGCGCTGGACGCTCTCGGGTATCCCCAGCAGTCGCCGCGGGTTTCCCTGGCCCCGTTAACCACCGAGAGCGTGCTTGTCGGGTACTGCAAGACAACGCTTTGGGAGGAGATGCAGGGCAAGGATCCCAGTCCCTATGAACTAGAATTACAAGCGGTTGACGAGTGCCAGCCGGATGATGTGCTGATTGCCGCGGCGGCAGGGTCGATGCGATCCGGGATCTGGGGAGAACTGCTCTCCACCGCCGCCGGGAACCGAGGATGTATCGGTGCCATCGTGGATGGGGCGGTGCGGGACGTGGAGAAAATGACCGCCATGGGGTTTGCTGTCTTTGCCCGTGGAACATCGGTCTACGACAGCCAGGATCGCCAGCGAGTGAGTGCGATCGATGTGCCGGTGGAGATCGACGGAGTCCGTTTTTCTTCCGGTGACCTGGTGATTGCCGATCGCGACGGGGTCGTGGTTGTGCCGGCGGAGGTTCAGGAGCAAGCGGTGCAGGCTGCCTGGGAAAAGGTGAACGCGGAAAACGTGACACGTGATGCCATTCGTGACGGCATGAAAGCGACCGATGCCTACCGCAAGTATGGTGTGCTCTAGGGTCGAAGCTGGATCAACCTGACGCCATGTTGGCCAGCACCAGTACAACTGTCACGAAGACGACAGTCACGCTGCCGGTGATCAGAAGGGCGATTGTCGCCTGGCCATTGGACGCCCCATGGGCAGCCTCGCTTCCTTTCTTTAACGAGATTGGCAGGCTGACAAGCAGTGCCAGTGGAAAAACAGGCAGGGCGATCAGCGTCACGCCGATGCTGCCGATCGCATAGGAGATGACCCGCACGGTAGTCTCCAGTGAATGGTCATTGGTCGACTGGGTCAGGGTCAACGCCAGGTGGTGGAGTGCCGCCAGCAGGTAAACCAGCAGCACTGTTCCCAGGCTGGTCGCCAGCAGGACCGCCCCGCTTCCAATGCCGATCATCGCCACCACGCCCCCGTAACTCACCTGCTTTCCCGTTTCCAGGTTTCCTGACTGTGCTGTGTAGATCGCCATGGCGAACAGGAATACGGCTCCATAGAGGATCAGGGCAGCCCCTCCAAGCATCATTCCTGCCACGGAGAATTGAAGCGGTTTTCCCACGCCCCCCTCAAGTTTCATCTGCTGAAACAATCTACTGGGGGAGAAGAGCACGCCCCGGGCCGTGGCCCAGAATCCAGAACTGGCTTGAGAATCGTTCTCCCACGGCATCCCGGTGCGCCCATACTGCTGGCCAAAAGGACTGCCATCGGATGTCCCGGCACCCGAGCTCTCCCAGTCACCGGCCGTCCCGGATGCGGTCCCATCCCAGTTGGATGAAATCCCGCTCCCCATCGTTCCCAGGCTTGCATCCCAGCTTCCCGCCATTAACGGGTCTTCATATTCCAGGTCCATGGAACCCAGGTTGTCGAGCCCGAGCGGATCGATAGACATGGGGACCAGGTCACTGGCCCTCACCAGCTTGGAATACTCGGGGATCTCCACCACGGCCTCGCACTCGGGGCACTTTCCCTGCTGGTTAGCAAGCTGGCCGGCAACCGTCACCGTGTGCTGGCATTGGGGACACTTGAAACGGATGTCTTCGTCATTCCCGTCTGCCACGCTGCTGGATGTCCCTGCTGCAGCGAGATTGGAAAGTCTCATCACGATACCGCATCCACTGCATTCCACTTTCTTGTGGGTCTTGTTACTGGGCAGCCAGAGCCCCTTGGCGCAGCGCAGGCAGCTAAAGCGAACAGCTTCCTTTCCGTCTTTCATGGTCGCCGAGGTGGTCCGTTCGACCAGGAAGATCCCGGATTCGTCAAAGTCATGCCAGGCACCGGAGTCGGGTGCCGGAAGCGGAATGATCATCACGGTTTCACATTCCTGGCAACGCCCCTTCTTGCCCGCAGCCGCATCGGGCGTCTGCATGGGACTGCGGCATTTCTTGCAGAGAAAGTCGATCGTCATGACACTGGCTGGGAAACGGGATGGGAAAGAAGTGATGGGTCCTGGCTGGAGTATAAACCATGTCAGAGACCTATTTCAGTGTCCGCCGGAGCCCTGGAGTCATGAATCAACCGTGCTGTTGGTTTGCCCGATCCTCTGACTGGGGTACATTACCGGTCAACCATGTTGTCTTCTCTCAATATCCTGGGCCCAGAAGGTCGCATCGCCGCCCGGCTGGACAACTACGAGCACCGTCCGCAGCAACTGGAAATGTCCCGTGCCGTGGGAGAAGCCCTGGCCGATGGGCATCACCTGGTTGTGGAAGCCGGAACGGGTGTTGGCAAGAGTTTCTCGTACCTGGTTCCCGCTATCCTGGCTGCCACCGAAGTGGAGCCGGAGGAAGAGACCAGGATGCGCCGGATCGTCATCTCCACCCACACGATCACGCTGCAGGAACAGTTACTCAATAAGGATATCCCACTTCTGAACAGCGTGATTCCACGTGAATTTTCTGCGATTTTGGTAAAGGGTCGCGGCAATTACATCAGCCTGCGGCGGATGGAGGCGGCGGTTCACCGCCAGACGAACCTGTTTGATCGCCAGGCCGACCTGGACGAGCTTGACCGTATCCAGGCCTGGTCCAAGGAGACCACGGATGGTTCCCGGAGTGACCTGGATTTTAGTCCACAACCGGCGGTCTGGGACGAGGTCGTGAGTGACAGTAGCAACTGCATGGGGCGGCATTGTCCCCGGTTTCGCGACTGCTTTTACTTTCGCGCCCGCCGGAGAATGGAGAATGCCCAGCTACTGATCGTCAACCATGCCCTTTTTTTCAGCGACCTGGCACTGAGACGGCAGGGAGTCAGTATCCTGCCGGATTATGACGCGGTGATCATTGACGAAGCTCATACGGTCGAGAACGTGGCTGCGGACCACCTGGGATTGAACATCACGGTGGGCCAGGTTCGCTATAACCTGAACCGGCTCTATAACGACCGCACCAACAAGGGGCTGCTTGTCCACCTGGGCCTGCGGGATGCCCAGCAGGAAGTTTTCATGTGCCAGATGGCAGCCGACGAGTTCTTTGCCGACCTGTTCAGCTGGCGCGAGGAACACGCGGGAGATAACGGCAGGGTCGATACACCCCGGCAGTTTACCAACCGGCTGAGCCCTGCTCTTTCCAAGCTGGCGACCACGATCCGGCGCTACGGGGAGGAGAGTGACGATCCGGCAGGCCGGCAGGACATGGCCTCCATGTACCAGCGGCTGAGTGCCATGGCCGACTCCATCGACCAGTGGAACCGTCACGACCTGCCCGGAATGGTCTACTGGGTCGAGACGACCACGGGCCGCCGTCGCCGACGAATCACGCTCTCGGCGGCCCCGGTCGATATTGGCCCGGTGATGCGTTCGGAGCTTTATGACAAGGTCCGTACGGTCGTGATGACAAGTGCCACGCTGTCGACCGGCCCGGAGCCGTCGTTTGATTTTTTTCGGTCCCGGGTCGGCCTGACCGCCACGGAAATGATGCGGCTTGGAAGCCCCTTCCGCTACCGGGACCAGGTCCAGCTTGTCCTTGTCCAGGGAATGCCGGATCCCGGCCAGGACAGGGACAACCACCTCAAGGCCTCGATCGAGATGGTCAAGCGATACGTCGGCAAAAGTGACGGCCACGCTTTTGTCCTGCTGACCAGCTACGACGCAATCCGCACGATGGCCAGCTCCCTGGAACCCTGGCTGGTGGCCCAGGATCTTCAGCTTATCAGCCAGTCAGACGGCACGCCGCGACAGCGGATGATCGAGCAGTTCAAGCAGAATCCGCGCAGCGTGCTTTTGGGGACGGATAGTTTCTGGTATGGCGTTGATATCCCCGGAGATGCTTTGCAGAACGTGATCATCCCGAAGCTTCCTTTTGGCGTTCCGGACCAACCGCTGCTGGAAGCACGGTTGGCACGCATCCGTGAGAACGGTGGTAACCCGTTTATGGATTACCAGCTTCCTGAAGCGGTCCTCAAGTTTCGCCAGGGATTTGGGCGGCTGATCCGTTCCCAGAACGATTATGGGATGGTTGTCATCCTGGATCCCAGGATTCGTACGAAGCCTTATGGCCGGGTTTTCCTGGACTCGCTCCCGGGATGCGAGCTGGTTGAGGATCGTTACGATCTTTGACTACTTGCTCTTGCGGGGGAACGGGTGTGTGGCAATCACACCCTCCTCCGGACTGCTCGCGGTGGCATAGAGCCGGCGTGGAATGCGACCGGCACGGTAGGCCAGCCGCCCGGCCTGGACCGCCTTGCACATGGCCTCTGCCATGACCAGCGGATCGCGGGCATGGGCAATAGCCGTGTTCAGTAACACGCCGTCGACTCCCAGTTCCATGGCAAAGGCGACATCGCTTGCCGTCCCCACGCCCGCATCCACAATCACGGGGTAATCGGGATCGTCCTGCTTGAGGTATTCAAGGCAGATGCGGATATTGTTGGGATTCAGGATCCCCTGGCCGGATCCGATGGGGCTGCCGGCTGGCATCACTGCTACCGCGCCCGCCTGCTTGAGCTGCCGGGCGATAATCGGATCGTCGCTGGTATAACAGAGCACCTGGAACCCGTCCTCCACCAGTAGACGGGTGGCTTCCAGCGTGGCCAGCGGGTCGGGAAGCAGCGTCCGCGTGTCCCCCAGGACCTCCAGCTTGACCCAGTCCGCTCCAGGATTTCCAAGTGAACGGAGGATCTCGCGGCCGAGCCGCGCCACCCGGACAGCATCCTCGGAACTGTAACAGCCAGCGGTGTTTGGAAGCAGGATGAACCGCTGCGGGTCGATGTGGTCCAGGAGATTCTCCCCGTCCCGATCGTGAAGCCGTTCCCGGCGAACTGCGACCGTGACACAGTCGCTTCCGGAAAGATCCAGGGACTCACTCATCACCTGCACATCGTGATAACGTCCCGAACCGACAATCAAGCGGCTCGTCAGGACAAAGGTGCCGATCTGTAACAGATCGTCGCCTGCCACCTGGCTCGATGTGTCAACCGGAGTCGTCATCGCATTCCTTGCTTAGCCACCCCCGACGAAGGTGACAATTTCGAGGTCGTCATTTTCTGCCAGGCAGCGGGAGGGATGGTCCTCGTGCGGGAGGATCTCCCTGTTCAGTTCAATCGCCACATGGCGGTTGTCGATTTCCAGTTGGCCGAGTAACTGGACCACGGTGCAGGCCTGGGGCACATCGATCAAGTTTCCATTAACGACGATATTCACGTCACTCTTTTAACGCGAAAGGAACCTCTCGTATAGACACCTGCCCACTTACGGGTCACCGATTTGTAGGTTCCGGGCCCGTCCTTTCAGGACCCCTACCAAGTTGCCAACTTGGGGGACGAGGTTGGCCGCTGCGCTACTGTTATAAGGAACCATGTAAACTGCGAAGCTACCCGTGGTGGAATCGACCACGTAGATCAGGAAGGTCTCGGTTGTTTGACCCATATTCCCTTGCAATGTTGTTTTCCCGGTGACCATCAGGAAATGAGGTTTCTTCGTTGCCTGGATATTCAGGTCCTGGAACACGTTGGTGGCGAATTTGGCACCCAATAATCCGTTCTTGTAAAATACGGCGCACTGCAGGTCACCGGTCAGGAAGTCGAGGAATACGATGCCCTCTCGCTCCCTACCTTTATCGCCAAGTGATCCCGTGGCGATGGCAAAGGTTGAAGCACCACTGGTTGCGTCGGCCTGGAGCTCAGTCGGCAGACGAAAAGGAGCCTCGATATCCGGGAGGGATTGGCGAGTTGCCACCACCGCACCAATCATCATGCCGATGCCAATCAACAGCCCCGTGGCCAGACCGCTAAGCCAGATCCCGGGCGTCCTAAGCTTTTGCCAGCTACTCATTATCTTGTTCTCCTGGGTGATCCTCGCGACCCTCCTCGCCTTGAGGGTCGATCCTGTCATGCCTGTGCAAGGGGGTCGTTTCAACCCCATGCTACCGATTTGAGCGATTACTCGCTAGCAGGATTCAACTTTGGCTGTTCCTGGCTAGCTCCTTACTGGCACCCCTGTCGGGATCTGCTAAAAAGGACAAACCCGTGGTGGACCTTCTTTGCGAGATGGACACTTGGGTGCCAGGGAAGATTATTTTGAACCAGGGGAGCATGCAGCTATGGCGACAAACGGAGACCTCAATCGAAAACTACGAATGGCATTGGTTGGGGGTGGCCAGGGATCTTTCATCGGTCGTGTACACTGCACCGCCGCCGTGCTTGATAATCGTGCCGTGCTGGTCGCCGGTGCCCTTTCCTCGGATCCAGAAAGGGCCAGATCCTCGGCACCTGATTATGATATTCCTGACGATCGAGCTTACGGATCCTATACCGAGTTGATCGAATCGGAACTGGCGCTCCCGGAAGATGAGCGTGTCGATTTTATTTCGGTGACCACGCCCAATCACACGCACTTTGAAATCGCCCATGCCGCGATAACAGCCGGCTTCAATGTGATCTGCGACAAGCCGATGACCTTTGACCTGGAACAGGCCGAGCAACTGGCGGCGGCAGTTGACGAGTCGGGGGTGGTTTTCGCCCTCACGCATAACTACACCGGGTACCCGCTGGTCCGGCAGGCGCGATCGATGATCCTGGCGGGTGAACTGGGTGAGATCCAGGCGATCAGGGCCCAGTACATCCAGGGCTGGTTGCGAACACGCCTGGAGGATGATGACCAGAAGCAAGCGGCCTGGCGGACAGATCCGGCTCGCAGCGGGGCAGCGGGATGTTTTGGAGATATCGCAACGCACGCCTACAACCTGAGCCGCTACATGACCGGATTGTTGCCCGAATCGATCAGTTGCACGCTGAAGCGATTCGAGCAAGGCCGGCAGCTGGATGATTATGGTACCGCCATCATCCGTTTTGAGAATGGAGGACTGGGAACGGTCACCGCCTCGCAGATCAGCCATGGTCGAGAGAACGACCTGTCGATCGAGGTGGATGGGACCGACGGGTCACTTTCCTGGCAACAGGAAGATCCCAACAAGATGATCCTCCGCAAGAACGGCCA
>Ga0310342_100000476_pt1 | contig 22383 bp, 15 predicted proteins | sample S15DNA20500_MG_FD_206155 | JGI IMG/M metagenome (GOLD analysis project Ga0310342, IMG submission 206155) | Marine microbial communities from station ALOHA, North Pacific Subtropical Gyre - S1503-DNA-20-500_MG | ecosystem: Environmental > Aquatic > Marine > Oceanic | place: Pacific Ocean: North...
TACGCCATCTTCCCTATCGCGCGCGTGACTCTTTCGAGGTGTTGTCGAGCCTGCTTCCACCTGACCTTGCCGGTACGCTTGTCGAGGGCGGCTATGTATTGTACGTCGATGCCGTCGCAGGTGAGAATCAACAGGTCCTCATGAAGGATCGGCGAGCTTCCGGCTCCCTGGATGACGTTGAAATTCAGTTCAGTATTCTTCCAGACAATTTTTCCCGCGGTGTCGAGGCATACCGTGCCGCGCGGCCCGAAGGTGACGTAGGCATGCTTGCCGTCCAGGACCGGCGTTGGGGAGGCGTAGCCGTTCTGGACGTGAAGTGGACCCGCATCCGAGGTCGTCAGGACCTCGATGTCGAAGAGAAGCTTGCCGCTGGTGCGGTCGACGCAGATGGCGTGAAGGGAGAGCCCCTTCTTCTCCGAGCTGGTCATCCAGACCTGGCTTCCAGAGATCACCGGCGAGGACCAGCCCTCGCCTGGGATCGCGGTTTTCCAGACGATGTTTTTCGTTTCACTCCAGGTGAGCGGGATCCCCTCCGCATCCGAGTGCCCCTGTCCATCAGGACCGCGGAATTGAGGCCAGTCCGCCAGCAGGCTGGAAGAGCAGAAAAAGGAAACTAGGAGGAGAAGGCTGGATCTCATGATGGTCCTCGGCTTGGCGCTGGGGTGGTTCAATATAATCAGTCCGGCTACGCATCAGGGTCCATCCCGGCACCGGAAATGTCAAGTTCTCACCCCTTCCTTGTCAGGGGGCATGGCTTCGAATAGGCTATTGCCGGAACTGAATCAATTCCTTTAGGGGGTGTACGCATGAAGAAGTCGTCTCGAAGTCCTCTTGGGTCCTCCTTGCCCCGACGTGAATTTCTCAGGTATAGCGCCGCCGCCCTGGCTCTCGCTTCGCCTGGACTGCGGCTGCCCACTGCATCGGCGAAAGATCGAGAGGCTCCGGAGACCCTGGTGAAGGTTCTCTACGATTCAATGAATGAGAAGCAGAAAAAGGCGGTCTGCTTTGACTGGAATTATATCGATCCGAAGCGCGGCCTGCTGCGCACCCGGCTCGAGAACAACTGGAAGATCACGAAGCCCTCGATCGACAGCGGCTTCTACACCGGCGAGCAAAAGACTCTCATGCGCGAGATCTTCCTCGGCATGACCCATCCCGACTGGCACGAGCGCTATGACAAGCAACTGAAGGACGATGTAGGCGGCTTCGGCAAGCGCCAGTCGATCGCCATCTTCGGTAAGCCCGGAACGAAGGAGTTCGAGTTTGTTCTCGCCAGTCGGCACATGACCCTGCGCTGCGATGGCAATAGCGCCGAACACGTCGCCTTTGGGGGGCCCATCCTCTATGCCCACGAGGGGGAGCGTACTTTTGAGAAGCCGAACCATCCGAGCAATGTCTTCTGGCACCAGGCCGTCGCCGCAAACAAGCTCTACGACATGTTCGATGGCAAGCAGAGGAAGCAGGCGCTCGTTACCAGCGGAATGCCTTCGGAAGAGTTGATCGGCTTTCGCGGCCCCGCCGGAAAATTTCACGGCATCAAGGTGGCGGATTTTTCGGCGGACCAGAAAGAGCATCTTCAATCGGTTCTCAAGCTCCTGCTGGATCCTTTTCGCCAGTCAGATCAGGATGAGGTCGTTCGCTGCCTCAAGGTGCAGGGCGGCCTGGATTCCTGTCACCTCGCCTTTTACAAGGAGGGGGACCTGGGCAGGGATGGAATCTACGACAACTGGCGCCTGGAGGGGCCGAGCTTCGTCTGGTATTTCCGCGGCAACCCGCATGTTCACGTATGGGTGAACGTGGCCGATACGCACACGGTCAAGCTCAACAGCTACCAGGACTCCGTCGGCGTCTGAGCCGGGCAGCCGGGCCGGTCAGCCGGCCTCTTTCGGGACCTGGAATGAATACAGTTTCGCGTTCCTCAGGTGGAATTTCAGCCGAATGACGCGTCCTTTCAGTGTGGATAAGCGACCGCCGTTCTTCCATTCGGGCTCCAGGCGAAGCTCGTCGATTCTGCGGTATCGCGTGGCCTGCTTCTCGCCGAAGGCGGGCAGCGGCTCTCCATCGCTTTTGAGCACCTCCACCCGGACCTCCTCGCCTTCGACATTGACCTGGAGCCTGTCGCCCTCCAGTCGGAACGGCCGGGTCAGGACGGTTCCCGGCGTATCCTTCGCCTCGAGAAATACGAATCCATCAAGCCGGAGAGTGGCGACGCCGATCGCGATGGATGGTCGCGGCGCTCCATGCCGTTCGTTGGCCCCGGCGTAGTAGAGCCAGTGCTTGTCGGCATGTGTGATAATCTCCGAGGCGGGCTCGAGAAGGTCCTTGTCCCAGGAGCCCGCCGGGCCGCGCGGGATCATCTTTTTCCCGGAGTAGACCCATGTGAGATCCCAGCTGTCACCATCCCGGCTGGTGGCGATGTAGTACTCCAGCACGTCCCGCTCGTGGCGCTTGTGGTAGTCGGTGGGGCCCTCACTCAGATCTCCCGGCCATTCGAATACCATCATCTGGGCGAAGTGAACGCCGTGGTAGATCCAGTCGCTGAGGCCGTAGATCTGCCGGCGCCTGCACTCCTCGGGCCCCTCGCGGTCGAACATCCATTCCCGCACGAGCTTCCAGGCGGTTGGGTTCGCCTTGATGTCCGGGTTGGTCATGCTGCGTGTGCCGCGGACCTCGAGACCATCGGGAGGACGTGGGTAATCGGTGCGTGTGAAGAGACGGTAGACCTGCGCATCTTCATCCCAGGTGATGTGGTTGGTGGTGTCAGCGGCCCGGCCGGTGACGGGGTTCCCGTTGTTGTAGGGTTTCCAGTGGATGCCGTCGGCGGAATAGGAGAGGGCGGCCCGGATCGACGCATGGGCGTAGCAGGCCTTGTACCGATGGGCCGGGTCGGTCTCATGCGGATCGATGTAGAACGTGGCGCTGTCACCGCGGGCGGTGTCAAGGCCGACCAGCCTGGAAACTTTTCGAAAACGTATGCCGTCAGTGGATTCAGCGTACCCGTAGGGGTTCCCCCTGTACCACAGCTTGAATTTTCCTTCGTCGTAGAGGACCGTTCCGTAAAACCCCGCGTTGAAAACCGGCTTCCCGCCGTTGAGCCGGGTCACCCTGCCCAGGTCTCGCGTGACATTAGTGGTCGCGGCGATGACGTAGTCATCTACGAGGAGCTGTTTGCGGTGGCCAACCCGGACCTCGCCTCCTTTGTTTTCCGTTGGCGGCGCCTCATCGAAATTCAGGTTGTCCACGGCCAGGGTGGTGCGGGCGCCTGAGCGGATCAGTTCGAGGACCACCACGCCAAAATAGGGCCGCCTCATTCCCAGGTCGACGCCTTTTCGGTCACCGGCGAATTTTCCCGTCGAGCCCGCGGCAAGGACCTTGCCGATCTTTGAGGTCGCGTAGATTTTCCAGTCGACTCGGTTGGTGTTTTCGCCCGTGCCATCGAGGTCTAAGGAGTTGATGACAACCCCGGCGCCGCCCCTGGGGGTGAAGGTATACCAATAGTACCAGGGAGGCCCGGAGCCCCGGGGCCGGGGGTCTCCATCCAGCAGGTAGTTGGCGCCATCTCCACCGTCCCAGCCAGCGCGCCAGGTATTGACGGTCTTGCGGTCATTGCCGGCACTGAAATCCAGGGCGATATTCGGCGTCCATCCATTGCCCATGGAAAAGGAATCGGTGAATCCTCCTGTGCCGGTGCCCGTGACATGGTCACCGTAGCCCGGCACTGACTGCAGTCCGGCCATCTCCTTGTCGATGGGCAGCCTGACGTTCTCGAACAACAGGACCGTCGCCGCGAGGCGGGATGCCGGGAGGGTCACCAGCAAAACCATCAGTAGAATGTTTTTCCTGCGCATGGTTTTTCCGCCGAGAGGGGTTCTCCATTCCCGGGTTGGCTTGCCCGGTACCAAGGCTGGATTATAGGTTAAAACCATTGCTCAGGAAGCCTAACCCGGCGTGGTGCATCGACTGAGATCCTTTGAGGTTCTCCAGGAGTCTCTGCTTACCCCCCCCCGGACCTCGCCCGCCACCCTCTCCTTGCCTGTGGTCGCGGTGTTGTCTATGATTGGCATCAGGATTCAGTGCCGCATAGAGGACTTCCATGTTCAACATACCGTCCAGCAGGTCGATCGCTTTGCTGATCTCCATTGTTCCGCACTTCGCTGTGGCGGCGGACAGGATCGAGTTCAATCGCAGTGTTTTACCGATTCTCACGAATAACTGCTATCCCTGCCACGGGCCTGATTCGAAGAAGCGCAAGGCAAAGCTGCGCCTTGACCAGAGGGAATCGGCGATAAAAAAAAGGCGCGGAGGAAAACAGGCTGTCTCCCCGGGGAAGGTCTCTGCCAGCGAGCTGATTCGCCGTGTAACGACGGAGGATGAAGATGATCGGATGCCGCCAGCGGATGGCGGGAGGCCGCTTAGCGCAGAGCAGATCGAGATTCTCAAAGCCTGGGTCAGGCAGGGGGCGGAGTACCAGTCGCATTGGGCCTTCGCAGCGCCCAGGAAACCGAAGAAGCCCCGGCTTAAAAATGCTGCATGGGCGAAGAACGACATCGACCGCTTCGTCCTGGCACGCCTGGAGGATGAGGGTCTTCAGCCGGCCGCCGAAGGCCGTCGGGAAATGCTGATCCGCTCCGTGAGCTTTGACCTGACCGGCCTGCCCCCATCCCTGGCGGAGCTGGATAAGTTCCTTTCCGATAAATCACCTGCGGCGTATCCGCGGATGGTGGACCGCTATCTCGCCTCGCCAGCCTACGGTGAGCACATGGCCCGGCATTGGTTGGACCTTGCGCGCTACGCGGACTCCAACGGCTATCAGTACGATACCGAGCGTCAGCAGTGGGTGTGGCGGGACTGGGTTATTCATGCCTACAACAGCAACAAGCCTTTTGATGAGTTCACCATCGAGCAGCTGGCAGGTGATCTGCTGCCGGGCGCCACCCCAGGCCAACGCCTGGCTACAGGTTTCAATCGGAACCACGGCATCACCATCGAGGGAGGCATTATTGATGAGGAGTACCGTACCGAGTACGTGATGGACCGGCTGGTTACCACGGGGGAGGTCTGGATGGCCATGACCATCGGTTGCGCCCGCTGCCATGAACACAAATTTGATCCTGTCTCCCAGAAGGAGTTCTACCAGCTCTACGCCTTCTTCAACCAGGTGCCGGAACGCGGAGCCAATGGGTTTGCTCCCAAGCAGCGCCTGCCCTCACCGCTCGCCGCGGCACAACAGCGTGGCCGGGATGAGGAGCTGGCCCGCCTGAAGGCCGAGCTCAGGAAGCCGGCAAACCTGGATGCGAAGCTGGCCGCCTGGGCCCGGCAGGCAGCCAAGGGTCCTCCAGGGGGTTGGACCGTACTCTCTCCCTCCAGGATGAAGTCCTCAGGCGGGTCCAAGCTCACCGTGCTCGAGGACAAGAGTGTCCTTGCCGGCGGAGCGAATCCACGAAAAGACATCTACGAGATCTCAGCGCAGACCGATGCGACCAAGATCACAGCGATCCGACTCGAGGCGCTTACGCACAAGTCCCTTCCAGGGGGCGGCCCCGGACGCCATAGCAATTCTAATTTTGTGCTCAGCGAGTTCGAGGTGACGGTGATCTCCAAGAGAGGGCCTGTTCGACAGAAGGCAGTTAAGTTCGCCCGGGCGATCGCGGATTATTCACAGGCCGGCTACGAAATCTCCAAGGCCATCGATGGTGCTGCCGGCAATAGCGGTTGGGCCGTGGATGGCCCCACCCGAAAGCAGCCGGCCACTGCCATGTTCGTCGCCGCCGCGCCGTTCGGATATGAGGGCGGCAGCGAGCTGCGTCTTCGCCTGCGCCACGAGGCCAGCTTCGCCACCCACGGAGTCGGGAGGTCGAGGTTCTCCATCTCCACTGGCGACCCCGGGCTGCTGCGGTTGAAGGGTATTCCAGCCGACATTCGCGAGATCGCCGGCAAGGCCAGGGCGCGGCGCACCAGTGCGCAGCGCAAACGGCTGCGGGGTTATTTTCTCACGCATCACAATCCAAACCAGGCGTTGAAAGATCGTATCGCGGCCATCGAGAAAGAAAAAGCCGGCTCCTTTCCCGAGACGATGATCATGCAGGACATGCCCAGGCCCCGGGCGACCCACATTCTCAATAGAGGGCAATACAACGAGCCGGGGGAGGCGGTAGAGCCCGCCGTGCCCGGTATTTTTCCCAGGATGAAGAAGAATGAGCGAAACAGGTTAGGCCTCGCTCAATGGCTTGTAGACCCAGGCCATCCCCTCACCGCGCGCGTGGCGGTTAATCGCTATTGGCAGCGCATCTTCGGGCTGGGGTTGGTGAAGACATCCGAGGATTTCGGGGTGCAGGGGGAATTGCCCAGCCATCCGGAGCTGTTGGACTGGCTGGCGCTGGAGTTCATTCGCAGCGGCTGGGACGTAAAGCATATGCACAGGTTGATGCTCAATTCCGCAACCTACCGCCAGACCTCGCATACGGGGGCGCCGGCCTACAGCCGGGACCCGGAGAACAGGTTGTTGGCCCGCGGTCCGCGCATGCGCCTGGATGCGGAGGAGGTTCGCGACTCGGCTCTTGCGGCCAGCGGTCTGCTCGTGCACCGTCTCGGCGGCAGGAGCGTCTACCCGTACCAGCCGAAGGGATTGTGGATGGAGCTGAACAACCGGCCCGGCTATTCAAAAGAATACAGGCAGGGTAAGGGAGACGACCTCTACAGGCGCAGCGTGTATACCTTCTGGAAGCGTACCGTGCCCTCGCCAATGCTGAAAACATTCGACGCTCCCGAGCGCGAGTTCTGCACGATTCGTAGATCGAAAACCAACACTCCCCTGCAGGCTCTGCTGCTGTTGAATGGCCCGCAGTTCGTCGAGGCGGCGCGCCATCTGGCTCAGCGGATGATGACCGAGGGCGGCCGTACGCTCGATGAGCGAATCACCTATGGATTCAGGCTGGTGACGGCTCGCAGGCCCGGCCGCGATGAGCTGGAGGTGCTTCGCGATGCCTATGGGGAGAACCTGGCGCGCTATTCTAAAGATGCGCCCGCGGCGCAGCGGCTGCTGAGGGTCGGAGAATCTTCCGTCGATGAAGGGCTCAATCCGGCGGAGCTGGCCGCCATCACCAGCCTTGCCCGGCTCCTGCTGAATACCAATGAAGCGATTACGAAGGGATAACCTGATGTCCAATGAGCTGTTTGAATCAGGATTGCTCGAGAACCGGCGGCAGTTCTTCGGCCGCTCAAGTACGGGAATCGGCGTCGCGGCGTTAGCGTCGCTTCTGAATCGTGGATTGCCCGCGGCTGGGGGAGGGGCTGATGCGCAGCGCATCGGCGGCCTGGAGGATATCCCGCATTTCGCGCCCCGGGCCAAGCGGGTGATCTACCTGCTTCAATCTGGAGCGCCTTCACAGGTTGACCTTCTTGATTACAAACCATCGCTTGAAAAGCTCCACATGACACAGCTGCCGGCGAAAATTCGCGATGGGCAGCGGCTCACCGGGATGACAGCCGGCCAGAAGAGTTTCCCGTTGGTCAAGTCTCCGTGGAAGTTTCGGCGGCATGGCAAGTCAGGGACCTGGATAAGCGATCTGCTGCCGAAGATGGCCGGGGTTGTCGATGACATCTGCGTGGTGAGGTCCATGCACACCGAGGCGATCAACCATGATCCCGCGGTGACGTTCTTCCAGTCCGGACACCAGCAGCCGGGTCGGCCGAGCATCGGGGCCTGGCTCAGCTACGGCCTGGGAAGCGAGACTGAGAACCTCCCTTCCTTCGTGGTCCTGCTCAGCAAGAACACCTTCTACCAGGCCCAGCCCCTCTACGACCGGCTCTGGGGAAGCGGTTTCCTTCCCTCGAAGTTCCAGGGTGTCAAGTTCCGCAGCCAGGGCGACCCGGTTCTCTACCTGAACGATCCTGCCGGCGGGGGGGGTACCCATCGCCGGGAAATGCTTGATCGGCTGGCGAAACTCAACAGGCTGCGGGAAAAAGAGATCGGTGATCCGGAGATCGCCACGCGGCTTGCCCAGTATGAGATGGCCTATCGCATGCAGACCTCCGTGCCGGAGCTGGCGGATGTGTCTGATGAGCCCGAGAGTACCTTCAAACTTTACGGAGAGGAGGCCAGGAAGCCCGGGTCTCACGCGGCCAATTGCCTCCTGGCCCGCAGGCTCGCTGAGCGGGGGGTTCGGTTTATCCAGGTTTTCCACCGGGGCTGGGATCATCACAGCAACGTCCAGAAACATCTTCCCACCCTCGCAAAGGAAACCGACCAGGGCTCAGCCGCTTTGATCAAGGACCTCAAGGACAGGGGGATGCTGGATGAGACCCTGGTCATCTGGGGGGGTGAATTTGGCAGGACGGTCTACGCCCAGGGCAATCCCAATGCGTTTGGCCGTGATCATCATCCGCGCTGTTTCTCGATCTGGATGGCGGGAGGAGGCATCAAGGGGGGGCTCACCTACGGGGAAACCGACGATTACTGTTATAACGTTGTGGACAAGCCGGTCCATGTGCATGACTTCCATGCGACCATCCTGCACTGCCTGGGAATAGACCACGAGAGGCTCACCCACCGCTTCCAGGGACGCGACTATCGCCTCACCGATGTCCACGGTAAGGTGGTCAAGGGAATCCTCGCCTGAGGGAATCCGCTCTCATCGCATAGCGGCCTGAGGGTCAAGGCGGGTAAATTGAATCCAAAAGAGCGTTCAAGTCTCTGCTAAACTAACAGGTATGAATTTCAGGCCGGCCTGTAGTTTCAATTGTTTATTCATTCGAGCCTCGCTCCTCCCGGCGATGCTGCTCCTTTGCGTTGCTGCGCGAGCGCAGGAGTTGGATTTCGGGCGGGATATCCGGCCGTTGCTTTCCGATTCCTGCTTCAACTGCCATGGACCCGACGCCAAGGCGCGCAAGGGAAAGTTACATCTCGGCAGCCGGGCGGCTGTGCTGAAGAGCGGTGTGCTGAGCGATGGAGAGATGCTTGAGAGGTTGAAAAGTGATGACCCGGATGAGCGAATGCCTCCGCCGGAGTCTACCCGCGTTCTGCGGCCCACCGATCGCCGGAAGTTGATACAGTGGCTTGAGTCGGGGGCGTCCTGGCCGGAAGATGACAGGCACTGGTCATTCGTTCCTCCCCTGAGGCCCGAGCTTCCGAAGGTGAAAGATTCTGAATGGGCGCGCAATGGTATCGACCACTTCGTCCTGGCCCGGCTTGGGCGTGAAGGCCTGGCGCCCTCTCCGGATGCCGACAAGGCGACCCTGCTGCGAAGAGTGACCTACGATCTGACTGGGCTGCCGCCGACTCTCAAGGAGTTGGACTCCTTCCTGCTGGATGAATCTTCCAGGGCGTACGAGACGGCGGTGGATCGGCTCCTGGGATCCCCGCGCTACGGTGAACACATGGGGCTCGACTGGTTGGAGGCATCGCGCTATGCCGACACCGATGGCTATCAGAACGACCGCCTGCGATATATGTGGGTGTGGCGCGACTGGCTCATCCGCGCGTTGAATGAGGATATGCCATTTGATCGTTTTGTTGTCGAACAGATGGCCGGGGACCTGCTGCCCGAGCGGAATTTCTATACCCAGGTCGCCACGGGCTTCAATCGCAATCACCGAATCAACTCGGAGGGGGGCTCCATTCCGGATGAGTGGATTGTCGAATACGTCGCTGACAGGGTGGAGACGATGGGGACGATGTTTCTCGGCCTTACCCTGACCTGCTCCCGTTGCCACGATCATAAATACGATCCTATCAGGCAGAAGGATTTCTACCGGCTCTTCGCTTTTTTCAACAACGTGGCCGAGGCAGGGCTTGGGCCGAACAACGGCAACAGCCCGCCGTTCATCAAGGTGCCCAAGAGCTGGCCGAATCTCTCGGAGAAGGAGGCCGCCTTCGTGAAGCCCAATCCGGTAAAGATCACCATCCAGCAGACCTCGGTGCCGCGTCCCCAGCCGGGAGCTGCAAACACCGTGATGGTTTTGCACGAGCTGGCCAGGCCGCGGGATACCTACCGCCTCGAGCGCGGCCAATACGACCAGCCGGACAAATCTGAGAAGCTCCGTCCCGCGACCCCTCCGGTGCTTGGCGCCTGGAAGGAAACGTGGCCGCGCAACAGGCTGGGGCTCGCGAGGTGGCTGGTGGATCCTTCCCATCCGTTGACCTCCCGGGTGACAGTCAATCGGCTGTGGCAGCATCATTTCGGCATAGGGCTGGTGAAGACGAGCGACAACTTTGGCGTGCAGGGGGAGGCACCGAGCCATCCGGGGCTGTTGGATTGGCTGGCGAAGGAATTCATCCGCCGGGGATGGAAGCTCAAGGATATGCACAGGCTCATCGTCACCAGCTCGGCGTACCGGCAGTCATCCGCCGCCTCGGGGGAACTGTTCCAGCGAGATCCTGAAAACCGCCTGCTTGCCCGGGGCCCCCGCAAGCGGCTCTCGGCAAACGCCATTCGCGACACCGCGCTGTTTTCCAGCGGCCTCCTGGCAGGACAGATTGGCGGCCCATCGGTAAAGCCCTATATGCCGCCGGGAATCTGGGCCAGCATATCGAACTCGAAATACAAGCGCGACAAAGGAGATAAGCTCTACCGCCGCAGTCTCTACACCTATTGGCGCCGTACCCTGCCTCCGCCGACCCTGATGACGTTCAACGCGGCGGCGCGGGAAACCTGTATCGTGCGGGTGGACCATACGACCACGCCGCTGCAGGCGCTGGCCTCGATGAACAACATCGCCTTTGTCGAGGCGGCAAGATTCCTGGCCGAGCGGGTTCTTCGTGCCAAGGGTCTGAAGCATCCCGAAAGGATCGAGCGGGCGTTTCGCCTCGTGGTGAGCCGTGCGCCGCGGCCGGAAGAGTCGAGGATCCTGATGGCGGACCTGAGGTATTATCTGCAGGAGTTCAAGGGCAAGCCCGCCACAGCCAAACGTCTGCTGGCTGTGGGGGAGAAGCCCCACGGGAAGACGGTCAACCCGGTCCAGCTGGCCGCCTACACCCTGATCGCTAATACGATTTTCAACCTGGATGAGGCTATCAGCCAGAACTGACATGGATATTCCGAGCGATATTTTCAGGCAGCAGAGTCGCAGGGCATTCCTTGGTGCCACCTCCATGGGGCTTGGCTCCATCGCGCTGAGCTCGCTGCTGAGCGCCGAGGGGAACCCTCGCAACGCGATCGGCGGACTCGATGGTCTGCCGCATTTCACCCCCAAGGCCAGGCGGGTGATCTATCTCTTCCAGTCAGGGGGGCCCGCCCAGATGGACCTGTTCGACTACAAGCCGCAGCTGGGCAAGAGGTTCGGGCAGGAGGTTCCCAAGTCGGTATATCCCGATGCGCGAAAGACCACCATGACCTCCGGCCAGAAGTCCTTTCCGGTGGCGCCAAGCACACTGGAGTTCAGACGCCATGGCCGCTCCGGGACCTGGCTTAGTGATGCCCTGAAGCATATGCCGAAGGTGATCGATGATGTCTGCCTGGTCAAGAGCATGTACACCGAGGCCATCAACCATGATCCCGCAGCAACCCTCTTCCAGACTGGCTCGGTAAACCCCGGCCGTCCAAGCATGGGGTCGTGGATGTCTTATGGGCTCGGCAGCGAGAACGCTAACCTGCCGGCCTTCGTGGCCTTGACCTCAAACGGCAGGGCCAAGGCCGGGCAGCCTCTCTACGATCGGCTCTGGGGCGAGGGCTTCCTGCCTGGTCGTTTCCAGGGAGTTAAATTTCGAGGCCAGGGTAATCCGATTCTTGACCTCTACAACCCCGCGGGGGTTTCTCGGGAGCAGCGCCGGCGCATGCTGGATTCTCTCGGCAAGCTCAACAGCCAGCAGGCCGAGCGCTTCAACGACCCTGTAATCTCCACGCGGATAGCCCAGTACGAGCTCGCCTTCCGTATGCAGATGAGCGTGCCGGAGCTGATCGACGTCAAGAGTGAGCCCAGGAAGACCCTCGATCTCTACGGGCCGGATGTTACCAAGGTGGGTCGATACGCCTACAATTGCCTGCTGGCTCGTCGCCTGGCTGAGCGGGGGGTCAGGTTCATCCAGCTTTACCACCGCGGCTGGGATGCCCACGGCAATGCGCCCAAGCAGGTAAGGGGCCAGTGCAACGACACCGACCAGCCCACCACGGCATTGCTGTTGGATCTGAAGCAGCGTGGAATGCTGGATGACACTCTCGTGGTCTGGGGGGGCGAGTTCGGGCGTACGATCTACTGCCAGGGCAAGCTGACCAAGCAGAACTACGGCCGTGATCACCATCCGAATTGTTTCACCTACTGGCTCGCGGGTGCTGGAGTACGAGGTGGTATGTCCTACGGAGAGACCGATGACTACAGCGTCAATGTCGCCGACAAGCCGGTCCATGTGCATGATCTGCAGGCGACGATAATGCACCAGATGGGAATCGACCACGAGCGCCTGACCTATCGCCACCAGGGACGTTATTATCGTCTGACCGATGTCCATGGCAAGGTTGTGAAAGACATCCTCGGCTGAGAGGGCCTCTCTGCATGAGATCCCAGGGCTTCAGGCAGGCGTCTCTCAGGCTTCGACGGTGAGGCTCATCTCGCCGATCTTGGCCCGGCCGGATTTACGGAACGGGCGGGGCATCGGCTGCGCGGCTCCATTGCTGTCGATCGTGCGGGAGCGCAGTGTGTAGCTGCCGGCCGGAAGTCCCGGCAGCAGGGCCGCCCAGTGAATCTTCGACATCCGCAGCGGCCAGGTTTCAGGCTGGCCGGTCTTCGGGTCGAAACCGTAGGTAGGCGAGGGGATCGTATTGTCCGGGAGATCACCGCCCCATTTTTCTGGCGGAGGGAGGACCTCCGCATCGCGCCAGGGCGCCTTCAGGAAGTACTCGTCCTCAGGAGGAAGCTTCTCGGCGTCGTTGTGGATCCAGACCTGGACCTTCGCCAGGCCAGAGATGCCGACCTGGGCGTAGCCGGTTACCGGGATAGATTGGCCGGGCTTGACCGTGGCGGGGAGCGGAAATGGATCGCAGAAGGTTTTCAGCGGGCTGTCGACGTCATTGTTCTGCTCGCCGTAGGTATCGTTAGCCTGCCAGTCGTTGGTCAGGAAAACATGTGAGAGCCATTTGATGTTCTTGAAGCCGTACGCTTCGGGTACGACGATCCGTACCGGCGCACCGCGCCTGGGCTCCAGCCAATGGCCGTTGAGCTTGTAGCAGAGAATGACCGGGGGCAGACCGTAGAGGTCCTCCAGCACGCGTCCAACCGGCAGCGAACTCCGAAACATCTGCTCCGGCTTATCATTGTGGTAGCCGTGGTAGAACACACGGCGAACGTTACGGCCCGGCTGGGTAAGCCAGAGCGCCTCGCGCAGCGGTACGCCTTCCCAGATACCGTTGCCGAGCGGGCAGCCGATGTTCAGGCAGGTCATCACCTTGGGGAAGCGCACAGCGTGTTTCTTCGCCAGCTCCATCAGGTTTTTGAAGGTGAAGGCCGTGTTGTCTTTCTTTGAAAGCTCCCGGCGGAGGTTGGCCTTGTTCGCGGGATCGGAGAGCACCTCGAGGCTCCAGGTCTCACGTGTGAGGCCGACCTCCTTGCGTTTGGCTTCATCGAGCGAATGCGGCCTGGGGTTGCCCCTTGAGACGTCTCGGAAGCCGCTCTGGCGGGTCAGCCAGGTCTCGAGCTGGTCGATTTTTTTCTGCAGCGCGGGGTCTCGCTTTTTTTCTTCGGCGAAAATTGGCAGGGAGTGGATGGCTGCAACCCCGGCGGCCCCGAGGCGCAGAAAAAAGCGCCGCGAGAGGTCCTTGTGTTCTGTAAGGAAGCTGGAGAGTTCGGGTTTCACGCTCGCAGGGGCCTCGTAACTGGCGTGTGTCCATCGATAAGGCGGCTTATGAGTTCACCTTTGTTATACACTCAACCTGATGGATGAAGAAGCGAGTTGGTTCCTCGGCGTGGTATTTTCGCTCCGGGGGGGTAACGGATCCCGTCCCTTGTCTGGTGTCCGGTGTTCGAATAGGCTATGGGTGGGTCAGGAAATAACCAGATGGAGGTCAAGGCATGAAGCACGCGGCAGAGGTCGTTTTCCGCTACGAGAGGGGTGAGGTGGTGAGGGTGATAGGGGTGATGTGGATGGTTGTGTTCGGGCTTTTGTCTGTAGGTGGGCAGCTCATCCCGGCTGCCGAAAAGCTCAAGACCGAATATGTCGTCCTGGTAACGATCGATGGGCTTCGAAACGAGGAACTCTTCGGCGGGGCGGATCCGAAGCTGGTGAACAATCCAAAACGTTCCGGAGTTGAGAGCCAGGTCCGCCTGAAGAAGCGGTACTGGCGGGAGACGGCGCAGGCCCGGCGCGAGGCGCTCCTGCCTTTTTTCTGGGGAACCCTTGCGAAGCAGGGCGTTGTACTCGGCAATCGCGAGTTGAAGAGCTTCGTGGATGTTTCCAACCCGCACCATTTCTCCTACCCGGGCTACGCGGAGATTCTCACAGGGCAGCCGCAGGAGGCGATCAAGAGCAACAAGGCCGTTCACAGTCCGCACGAGACGGTCCTGGAGTATGTGCGCAGGAAGCTGAAGCTCCCTGTGGAGAAGGTGGCCGCGGTCTGCTCGTGGTCGGTTTTTAACCAGATCACCTCGAAGGTCGATGGGTCGATTTTCTGCAACGCCGGCTTCGAGGCCGTTCCCGCGAAGTATCTGACGCCGGGAATGAGGTCGGCCAACGAGGCCCAGTTCAAGCTGACCACGCCCTGGGATACGGTTCGACATGACTGGGTCACGCTTTCGATCGCCAATGAATACCTTAAGAGCCAGCAGCCGAAGCTCTTCTATGTCGCCCTGGCCGAGACGGATGACTGGGGTCATGAGCGGCGCTATGACAGGGTGCTGCAGGCGGCGAATTACTTCGACGAGTCATTGAGAACCCTCTGGACCACCCTGCAGGCCTCCTCTCGCTACCGCGGCAAGACCAGCCTTGTCATCCTTACCGACCATGGGCGCGGCCATACGGTAGACAATTGGATCTCCCACACATCGAAGATCAAGGGATCCGCTGAGATCTGGATTGCCGTGATCGGTCCTGACACCCCAAACCGGGGCGAAGGGAAATCGGCGGGTTCGTATACCCAGAGTCAGGTGGCCGCGACGATCCTGCGCCTCTATGGTCTCGATCGCCGGGACTTCAACTCCAATTGCGCCGAGTCGATCGGAGCGGCGTTTAAGTGATTTCCGGGGGCTGTGGCGCTTCCGCCGGGGGATCTACAACGTGTCGATCAAGCTGGCGATCCTGCGCTGGCGCGTTTCGGGGCGCTTGGCCTCTTCGATGTGCTTGAGGTGTTCGCGCTTGCAGCTGGTGGTGAGCGCCTCCCCATTCCTCCTCGATGGGCACACCGAGGTTGTCGCGGTACCGCGCCCCAAGGGCTGTCGTGTCGGCCGCCTTGAAGAAGACCCCACCGGTCCCCATTACCTGTTCCACTGTATTAGCCTCCTGCGTTCAGGTGTCGATTGAAAAGTCGCTCATCCAGGCTCCCCGGTTGGCATTCCAAGTTAAACATTTGAAAGCCACCACCTCTTGTCCTCGGCTTGATCTTTGTATGACTCAGGCCGTCGCGCCATCCGCCGCCGGTCCCTCGTCTTCCTCTCTATTCTCCAGGGCCGGATGATCTTGTGCCGCCCTGGAGGTCGACTCCTCCGAGGCGTCTGCTTTACTTGCCAGGGTCTCGTAGACATGGGTGAGGGAGAGGATGGACCAGGGTCCGACGATAAAAAGTCCCAGGCCGCAAGGTATTGCCGCGAGTACGGACAGGGCCCAGAACAGCATGAGGAGGAGCAGCAGCCTCCACCTCGATCCCCGGGTCGCGTCAATCGATGCCCGGATGGAGTCCATGACCCCCATGTCCTTGTCGACGATGAACCACATGTAAAAAATCACGATCAGCATGATGAAATACGCGGGGATGATCAGCGCGAGAAAACCAAGAATGACAGCCAGGATGAGAAAGAGCCAGGCCAGGTAGGCCGTGAAGAATTTTCCGGCGCTGGTGTAGAGGTCGAGAAACGAGGGGGTCTCTCCCCGGATGATCTTGAGGTTGACTGTGATGATCCCGAGAGCGAACCAGGTGCCGACAATGCCCTCGAATAGAATTCTGACCAGCAGGGTTATGAGGTGGCGTTCCCATGCTTTTTCGAATATGGCCTGGATCTCCAGGATGATGAAGGGAGCCAGGAGAGCGAAGCAGAGCACCGTGACGATGACGTAGGTGCACACCAGGAATCCGGCATGCTTCTTGAAGTCTTCCCAGCCCTTTGCGAGAACATCGGAGATCAGGAAGCCTGCTGTTTTCGGCATTGGGTTATTCGAGTTCTTTGAGCCGGATGCGCCGGTATTCCATCTGGCCGCGGTCGCCCTCGAGGCCGATGGGGCCGGTGGCGGGAACCTTCATGGCGACGTTGAGCACCTCTCCATTGCAGGCGCAGTGGGCCTCGCCTCCCTTCACGGTGACGACCAGCTCGTTCCAGTCCTGTGGCTTGTAGTTCTTCAATTCCTTCCAGGGGCCGGCGAGGACGTAGTCACGGCATTGAAGCTGCGGCTTGCGAATGAAAACGCCGCTGTCGGCGTTGGGGGTGGCGCGGAATTCGAGCTTCAGGGTGAAGTTCTTCGAGAACTTCCGGGTGGTCCAGAGCTGCTGGATGCGGCGGCCTTCGGGGGGAGTGGTGACCACCAGACGTCCGTTGATGGCTACGTAGCGGCCATCGTCGCTGGCTTTTTTCCCGCCAAAATTTCGCAGGGGCTCGAGTGATTTTCTTTTCCGGAAGCCCCAGCCGGTGAGATCGTTGCCGTTGAAGAGGCTTACGTAGCCCGGCTCGAGCTTGAAGACGTCTGGCTCGGTTTCCAGGAAGGCGTTTGTCGCAAGCAGCGGCCGCAGGGCGGCGGCCCACTTCGCGTAGCCGAGCTTGTTGGGGTGGAGGAGGTCCGGGAACTCGGACTTCCTGGCGTCCCCCTGCGCGCCGGCAAAGAGCAGCCAGGTGTCGAGTACGGTTATCTGCGGGTCGCCCTTGACCGCGGCGAAATAGAGCTGGTTCACCTTCCTGATCTGGTTGGCCGGCCGGCGCTTCGAAGCGGAACTGGGGAAGGTATTGCAGAGAATGATCGGCATCTTCGCATTATGTTTTTTCAGGGCGGCGATGATGAGCTTGAGGTTGCCGGCGATGATCTCGGGGGCCGCCTTTTCTTCGAGGTCATTGGTTCCGATGAGGATTACCACTCCGCTGGGCTTGAGGGTGAGCACATCGTCCTTGAGCCGAATGAGCACGCCGCGGGTGGTGTCGCCGCTGATGCCGCGGTTGGCTACCTTCACCCCCGGGAAGCTGCCGCCCATGCTGTCGCCCCAGCCCTGGGTGATGGAGTCACCGAGAAAGACCAGGGCGCCCTGGTCCTGCTCCACGCGCATAGACCACCCGACGCGCTTGCGCTCCCAGAGCTTCTTGAACCAGTCGTAGCGCCTGATCGGTCCGGCGCCGGGCAGGCCCTCGTCGGTGGCCGGGATGGAATAGTCGGTGGGGGTCGCCTTGAGATCCGTAGCCAGGATGGACAGGCAGGTAAATACGAACAGGATGGTTTGATGGAGCTTGGTCATGGATGTGGTGTGGGTAAAAGAAACTGTGATGATCCGCCTCGCAGCGGGACCTGGATGTGACAGGCTCCTCTGCCGCCGGCTGGAAGTCAACAAGGCATGCGCTGGGATTCCGGAGGAGTAGCCCGAAGACGGGGCCCGGTGTACAATCAGTCCCCCGGATGATCGACTGCCCTGTCCCGATGGCAAGGAGACGCTGCATGAGAAAAACACTTGTCGCTGTGTTGACCTGGCTGGCCGTGTGTCCGTGCGCCGGCGCCGATGAGTTCCTGGCCGGCACGGCGGTGGTGGAGATCACTCCGCCGCGCGGGTACCGGATGAGCGGGTATTTCATGGAGCGTCTCAATACCGGGGTGCGGGACCCTTTGAAGGCGAAGGCTCTCGTATTCAGGCAGGGAAAAACGCAGGCAGCACTGGTCTTCTGTGACCTGATCGGCATCGGTCCGGGACTCTCCCGGTTGGCCCGGATTGCCGCTGCCGGGAAGACGGGTATTCCCTTCGAAAACATCTCCATCGTGGCGACCCACAGCCACACGGGACCGCTCTATTTCGGAGCTCTGCGGGAGCACTTCCACCGCGCTGCCGTGGCGGAGCACGGCAAGGATCCGCATGAGAAGGTGGACTATTCCGTATGGGCGGCGGAGAAGATCGCCGAGGCGATCGGCAGGGCGAAGCAGGCCGCGCGACCGGTGCGGCTGCGTTACGGTATCGCCACCGAGAAGAGACTGTCTTTCAACCGACGCTTTCACATGAAGAAGGGCGGAGTGCGTTTCAACCCCGGGCAGCTCAACCCCGGCATCGTTCGTGTGGCTGGTCCGATCGATCCGGACGCGGGTATCATCGAGTTGCTTTCAGGAGGAGGCGTTCCACTGGCCTCCCTGGTGGTCTTCGCCCTGCATCTCGACACCGTCGGCGGCACCGATTATTCGGCTGATTATCCACGCTACCTCAGCGAGGGGCTTCAGGCCGCGTTCGGAAAAGAATACATTTCGTTTTTCGGGGCCGGAACCTGCGGCGACATTAACCACATCGACGTCAAGGTCAAGGGGCGGCGAACGGCCAGGGAGATCGGCTCCTTGCTGGCTGAAACTGTGCGTGGGGGAATCCCGGGGCTCTCCGCGGTAACGGAGCCCTCCCTCGCGGTGCTCCGCGCCACGGTCGATGTTCCCCTGCAGCGCTACAGTGGGCGGGAGATCGACAGGGCGCGTGACGAGATGAAACTGGTCGGCTCGCGCAAGCTGTCATTTCTCGCTCAGGTGAAGGCCTACAAGATCATGGCGCTGGAGCTTCGCGAAGCGAGCACCCTGGCGCTGGAGGTCCAGGTTTTCCGGATCAGCTCGGAGCTCGCCATCGTTACCCTGCCCGGAGAGGTCTTTGTCGAACTCGGCCTGGCGATCAAGAGGGGCTCTCCGTTCCGCAACACCCTCGTCATCGAGCTGGCAAACGACGCGCCGGGCTATATTCCCACCCGAAAGGCTTTTACCGAGGGCAGCTACGAGACGGTCAACTCCCGGGTGCAGAGCGGAGGGGGAGAGGCTATGGTCAAGGCCGCTCTCCGGTTACTGAAGGAGCTTAGGCAGGGCATCTGACTTTCACAAGTGCCGGGAGATACAGCAGGAGCGGTGGATTCCACTAGCGCTGTGTCCCATGCAATTGTTGGGTGATTTGGGGGCTGGGCGTGTCTGATTGGGCCTGCAGGCCAAGGGCTGATTTTTCGAGTCGTAGGAGGAGGCAATCGGGCGGGCAGGAAATAATAAAACCCGCATTTTTCTTTGCATTTCTTATATTTCAGTATATTCTGAAATTACAGAAAGGAAAGAAACATGCCTGAGCTCACCTCGATTCATAAAAAGTTCATTCTCCACTGGGGAGAGATGGGCACCCGCTGGGGAATCAGCCGAAGCGTCGCCCAGATTCACGCGCTGCTGTACATCTCTCCAGAGGCTCTGAACGCTGAGGAGATCGCAGCGACCCTCTCCATCGCCCGCTCCAACGTCAGTACCAGCATGAAGGAGCTGCAGAGCTGGGGCCTGGTGAAGGTCATCCACGTTATCGGTGACAGGAAGGACCGTTTCGAAACGATGGAGGACGTGTGGGAGATGTTCCGCGTGGTGATGGACGGAAGAAAGCGTCGTGAGGTGGATCCGACGGTCATCATGCTGGAAGAGTGCGTGGGGGAGATCGGAAAATCGGCTGATGGGGACAGGTATACCAGGGAGAGGCTGGAGGCGCTGCAGGAGTTCTTTGCCACGGCCACCGACTGGTACGCGCAGACGCGAGGGTTGTCGATCTCCTCGTTTCGCAAGTTCGCCGGAATGGCGGGGTGGGTCATGAAGACGCTGAAATTCGACAAGAAGAAAGCCTGACATACCTGGCTGGAAGACCGGGTGACGAAAATGCCGGAAAACAAAAAACACTGGCTTCTATACGACGGGACCTGCCGGTTCTGCCTCGCCATGGTGGGCCGATGGGGGAACACCCTGGCGCGGCGGGGGTTCGGCTTTGCCGCTCTGCATGAGGAATGGGTACGGGAGCGGCTCGAGCTGCCCGAGGATGAACTCCTCAGGGAGATGCGGGTGCTCTGCGGCTCCGGGAAGGTTCTTGGCGGCGGAGACGCCCTCATCTTCCTGTGGGGGAGCATCTGGTGGTGCTGGCCCCTGTGGCTGGCGGCTCATCTGCCAGGAGCGCGCTTGCTGATCGGCTGGGTCTATCGCTGGGTCGCCGCCAATCGCTCCTGTCTCTCGGGTACCTGCTCACTGCATGCTTCATCCTCCGCAACCCATCGAGGCAGGGCGCTGGTGGGCTGGCTTCCGCTGGCGGTGCTGCCAGGCTTGGCAATCATTTTTCGAGGGGCCTGGTCCGAGCCATGGGTCTTTATGTGGGCCCTGGCCTTCGCTCTCTTCTTCAGTTGCAAGTGGCTGACCTTGTGGAGAGCCTTTACCAGGGGCGCGGCGATCGGGCTGAGGGGTTCCCTGGCATATCTCCTGCTCTGGCCGGGCATGGACGTGCGGCCCTTTACTGACGAGGCGAAGCCGGCCGGAAGGCCGGCAGCTGCTGAGTGGCTGGCAGGCCTGGCTAAGACAGGGCTCGGCTGTGTACTTCTCTGGGCCGGAAACCCGCTTGTAACGGAGAGCCCCGTCTTTGCCGGCTGGTACGGGATGATCGGGCTGATCCTCCTGCTGCATTTCGGGTTGTTTCACCTCCTGGCGCTGGGCTGGAGATGTTTCGGAGTCCCGGTGGAGCCAATCATGAATTCTCCGGTTGCGGCCAGGTCGCTGAGCGAATTCTGGTCGGAGCGCTGGAACCGCAGCTTCAACGAACTGGTGCACATCTTTATTTTCAGGACCACCTACCGCGGCATCGGGGTTACCGGGGCCATGCTCCTGGTCTTCCTGGCCAGCGGATTGATCCATGACCTGGTGATCTCCCTTCCTGCCGGCGCCTGCTACGGGCTGCCGACCGGCTATTTTCTCCTGCAGGGTGTCGGGGTGCTCCTGGAGCGCTCCGGCCCGGGGCGCCGCCTGGGCCTGGGCCGCGGGGTCTTCGGTCGCCTGTACATGTTTGTCTTCACCCTGGCCCCGGTTTGCCTGCTGTTCCCGCCGCCATTTATAACCGGTGTTATCAATCCCTTCTTCAAAGCGATAGGTGCTCTATGAAAACCGTTGAAGTGCTGATCGTCATTGGCAGTATTCTTCACTTCCTCACCCTGATCGCGGCGGCCCTGGTTCCCGGTAAGCTGAACTGGAAGGAAGAGCTGGCTAAGCTCGCCCCCTTCCTTCGCAGCCTCTTCTGGGTCTACGGCGCGTTCATTTTCCTATGCATAACCGCCCTTGGAACGATCTCCGCCGTGAACTACCAGGAGCTGGCCGCTGGCGGCACCCTGGCGAGATCGTTCTGCGCCTTTACCGCCGTCTTCTGGGGCCTGCGGCTTTTCGCCGGGCTCTTTGTCTTCGACGCCAGCGAATACCTGACCAGCTGGTTCTACAAGGCCGGCTACCACGGTCTCACCCTCGTCTTCATCTATCAGGCCGCTGTTTACGGATACTGCGCTTTCGCGCCTGGAATAAATTGAAACTATGTTTTTGAGAAAGGAGTAAGACATGACCACCGCTGTCTGGATCTACATCTTCTATACCATTATCAGCATCGCGATGACCATCTGGGTCGCGCGCACGCTGCACAAGAACGGGCGGATCTTTCTGCTCGAGGCCTTCAAGGATAACGAGGAGATGGCCGACTCGGTCAACCACCTGCTGGTGGTCGGTTTCTATCTCATGAATTTCGGATTTATCCTTCTCTTCCTTCACTACGGAGTCAAGCCGGAGAACCTGGTTGAGGGTATTGAGTACATAGCCACCAAGGTGGGAATCGTTCTCATAGCCCTCGGCATAACGCACTTCTTCAACATGTTCAACTTCGACCGCATGAGGAAGAAGGGGCGCCGCCACGCAGAATGGGAGAGGCCAATGGGGACCCCGCCCCCCAGAGGAAAGCCCGGCACCTCGGCCGCGTGAAATCCAGCCGCCCCCACCCGGTGTTAAGCTCCGGGTGGGGGCGTGTCGTGTTCTGCCCCGCCTTTTCTCTGCTCTGAGTCTATGTGCTGCGGAATATGTGCGTAGCTTGCAAAACAGCAGGGATCTGTCTTTTCGGGAAAATACGCAGGTACACAAAAAAACCGTTTTTTCGGGAACAAACAGTCCCTGATCGGGTCCAAGACTCTGTAACCTGAAACATCGTTTAACAGGAGCCCGAAATGTTCAGAAGATTGTTTTCCGTGTTCGCTGTCGCTTTTGTTCTGCTGCCGCTGAGCCTGAGA
>Ga0310342_100000477_pt1 | contig 22375 bp, 4 predicted proteins | sample S15DNA20500_MG_FD_206155 | JGI IMG/M metagenome (GOLD analysis project Ga0310342, IMG submission 206155) | Marine microbial communities from station ALOHA, North Pacific Subtropical Gyre - S1503-DNA-20-500_MG | ecosystem: Environmental > Aquatic > Marine > Oceanic | place: Pacific Ocean: North...
GTTCCCATGATGTAGTTACCTTCTTTGTCTATTTTACCGAGTGGGTCAAATACCTCATCTAGGAATGGATTTCCTGCTTTTTGGTATTTCAGAAGTTTTATGGTCAAGTCGCTTGGTGCGAATATTCCATTCTTCTCGGTCTCTTCAAGAATGTTCTTCTTGATTCTTTGCTTTACCTTTTGGGCTGCTTTCTTACCATATTCTTTGATGTGGTTTTGTAGTCTTTCCCAGTGTTGCGGATACATTGAGTCTCCGTTTCTTAGTTCGTTGAGTTCAGAGGCTTCAATTTGCTTACCCTCTTCAAACCATTGGTTTGTGAGTTCGTCTTTGCTAAACCCGTCTCTTGATGGGAACATTTCAAGGTCAAATGCTCTTTTGGTTGTTAGGGTTTCTCCTCCTCTATCGTCATCGTCATGCCAGTCATCTGGTCTAAACGAGTTTTCCACGAAGTCTTGCTTGCCCCAACAATACGCACATTGGTGAGGTGTTAGTTGCTTGACACCAAAGGTTGTTGCTATTTTCTTACCTTTTGGGTGGTAGTATTGCATTTTCCTACACATTGGATTTGGACAATACATTTCGATGCGTTCACTTCCATCTGTTAACATTAGAAGTGATTGTGTTTTGGATGAATCTTTCACATTTGAATTGGAAGATTCAGGAAAAACACCCTGCTTCGGGACTACCAGAACGGTAGGCTTTTGTGGTTGCATAAACAACTTATGCGATGTTCCTTCTAACTGATTCATCGTCGGATGTGACGAGAAAAAGAAAGCACTCTCTCTTTGGGCACACGAGTCGTTTTTCGTGTTTTTCTTCTTTTCTTCTTCTTTCTGTATTAAGAGATCCTTTATTGGATTCTTTGTTGATGAGTTTGTTTTTTTCATCAGCCGATTATAAAAAACAAAATTTTTCTTCTTCTTTACTCGAATTCTACCTCACAAAACGTTTTTCCAATCGTTTATTTTTTTTCGTACTGGTAATTTGTTCTTCCTACTTCTTCTTCAACTTCTCGGCACGAATTTAACCCCAACCTACATCGGAGTCTGGAAATTTGAGCGGTTTCTTGCGTTTCCAAGGTGGCTTATGTGATGGTGCCCTTTGTGCCTTACCCCTATTCGTTTTCCTGCCTGTCTTTGGTCTCTGCATCGTGAAACCTGTCCTCATCTGTGTATCTTGCTTCCAGAACTTAAGATCGTCCTCATAACCCATACCAAACGGATGTGCATCCAAATCTTTCTCAAACTCCTTTTTCTTAACACTAAGAGGTTCACCTTCCTGACCTGCAACACCAAATACTTTGTACTCCTGTGCAGCCCAAGGTTCACCCAACGGCTGTGACGGTACATCCCACCAAATCTTTCGCCATTTGCCTCTTACTGGCGGTGTCATACGTGGTCTACGCCTGTAAGTAGGAAATTGTGGGAACATAGGCATTGTCATAGCTGGTGGGAACCACGTTCTCATAAATGGTGTCTCCCTTAAAGTTGTCCTCATCATAGTTGTAGGCGGAGCAGCAGTAGCAAGAGCAGGAGTCTGTCTTGTGGTCTGCTTGAATGCAGTATCAAGTGCTGGTGCATAAACCGTTCCAAAACCAAATTGTGTAGCACTGGTCAAACCTGTCTTCGTTGCCTGAGCGGTATTAAGTGCTGGTGTTGTAACTTGTGCATTAATTTGAGCAAGTATATTTTGAATTTCATCGGTTACTGTTGGCTTTATCTGTGGTATATTGCCTCCTACAACACCTTCCTGACCTGTTGGAATTGCCTCAGATCCTAAAACCGTACCCTCAGACTCACCAGAGGCTGTTGGTAAACCAAATTGTGCTACCTGACCCTGTTGTAAAAGCTTCATCTTCTCCATCTGCTGTGAGATCATTGTACCTGCAAATGCTGGTGGATACGTCACCGTGTACAAGTCATACAAACCTATGCCCTGAGCATGAGCAAGCTTCTGCTGATTTACCAAATAATCCTGCACAGCCTTTTCCTTTACAGTAGCCTGTTGATCTCGCCAATCAGGAGATTTTACAACCGCCTTCTCCGTTGTCTCGGGCTCTACAAGTTGCTGTCTTGCCTTAGCCTTATCATATTGTTCAAGTCGATCGTCCCACTTTTTCACATTGATGTCTGGGAATAACCGTCTTCGTATTGTTCCTGAAGGAAGTGTTTGCTTATTGATATGATGTTCTATTAACCACTCGTCAAACTCGCTTGGTCTTGTTTGCCGAAGTGTTCGAAAGTCTTCCTCCTTTTGGTCTAACCGCCTTTGCCACATTTCCTGCGAATTCTTAGCAGAACTTAGTTCTTCCCTCGCTTGGTCTACTTCCTTAAAAATTTGCCTGATATTATCCCGTTCCTTCAGAGACATTTTATCGAAGCCACTTACAACATCCTCAGGTCTATTTGCTGCTTTCTTTTTCTCATTAGCCCACTTCTTTGTGACTTCAATCCATTTAGCATTATATTCACCCGTAGCCAAATCGAACCTGTCCTTTGCAATATCACTTTTTCCAGATGTCTCGTAAGCCTTCAATGCCTTATCATACTTCTCCTGAGCACGAACAAGTTCCGCAGCATCATCGGGATCCATACTCTTGGTCACTACATGCTGAGCCTTTGCAAGTTTAATCTCTGCTGCTCGCCTCGTCAAATCATGCACAACCAACCTATTATTCACAAGATCAATCTCGTCCAATACATTTGAAGCCCTATGATACTTCTTTGGAACCCATATCTTGTTAATGGAGTACGTTATTCTGTTCCTGAATGTCTCAGTTGCAAGTAAAATTTTTGCTCTATGCGGTATATTCTGCTGAATCGCCTGCCCGATAATTACACGGAAATCCATATCGTTAATCGCATTATAATAACGATCATAGTCAGCCTGAGACCATGTATCACTTTTTTTGATGACCTCACCTTCTTTCAAAATATTCCTAATGTGTTCTGCATATGGTCTCAAGCTAAAGCCCATTTCGTTCTCAACCTGCTGTACATGATCAACCGTAATACCACCTTGTCCTGCTTCTACGTCATCATAACGTTCCTTACGCTTATACTGATGCTTTGTTGTTTTCCATCTCCGAGCAAACTTGGAAAATCCCACTGGATAATTCCAGAAGCCACCAAGTTTGTATAAACCTCCCATGAATCCCTGCTGTACCCGTGATGACACCAATTTAACTACGGCTTCATCAAGCATTTCCTTCGTTGGACTCCTCATTACCATACTTCCCATCACTCCCGTTTTATGCCCAAGTTGTCTATGAAGAAATGTTGACATCGCTGCTGGATGAGCAATTGAAATCTTTTCCGTACCACCAATACCACCTAGCGGACGAAATGAATATATCGGCATTCCTTTGTTCAAACTTGTCTGCATTTCATTTAATACCCACTCACCTCTGCCCTCAGATGCCTTCATCTTCTTCACTTTGTCCATAGTTGCAAGAATATCCTGAACTCCTGCTGCGTTCTCTGATTTGTCTATTCGCATCTTCTTATACGGTGATAACTTCTCATACAAAACACCATACATCTTGGCTGCAGTTGTATCCCTCTGAAGTTTTAGTATATTCTCAACCTCCGTTACGGTCATTGTCTTACCGTACGGTGTTTGTAAGTTCTCAAGAGGTATGTCCCTCCTAGTAATTCGCTGAACTATATTGACAAAGAACGGCAACTCCTCTCTACGGTCAATAAACGGCACCTTACCCGTATCCGTGAAAATCCTATTTACCTTGTAAACAGTACCAGTAGATGTTTGAGGGAGAAAATCACTTCCAACATCCTTGTAGCTGGGATTTGGGTCTTCGACATCCATTTTTGTTCTGAACTTTCCTGCCAATTGGCTTGCTGTATTAGTAAGAGTCTTAATGCCACGCTCAAGCTTGCCTTCCATAGTAGGTTCCACTAACTCTGGTAGTTTCCCTCTACCATGCATCCAATCCATATATCCGTAAATATTATTGCTGAACGCCTTTGCCGAAATCTTGACCTCCTGTACCACAAATGTTGTGTCTCCTAATCCAGTCTGAAACGATGAGAGACCATCTCCTTCATCACCTACATCCTTCACGCCCTTAACTATCGTTTCTTCAACTCCTTCACCTTTGGCTTTTTCCTGTAAATTATATTTGATTTCAAACTCAAGTCTCTGGTTTGTAGCTTGTTGGTATTTAGCAGTCGCAGTATCAAGCCTCTCTTCGGCTGCCTTTACATTTCTTTTTGCCTCCAACAATTTGCTAATAGTACCTGACTTTTTCATATGTTTGGTGTTTTTATTCAACTCTACAAGCCATGTCTCCGACTTTGACCTCGATTCAATAATCATGTCAAGTTGTTTATCTTTTGACTTCAAAAATGCCTTCTTCTTTGCTATGTTATCCTTTGTCGCTTGGATACGCATATAATTTTGAACTTTATCTCCCTTCTGTAATGTCAGCAAACTTTTCTCTAGTTCTTTAATCTCAATTAAAGTCCTTTTCTGCTCACTCACGATAAACGTTTCCAATCTCCCACCCTTCCAATTCGCTTGGGTCAACATATCATACATTGCATTCCAGCCTTCAGGGTTTTGCGACAGAGCCTTATAGGCTGTACCTTTCAAAAGGGGATCCTCTTGCCCTCTCAGAAAGGTATTCGCTAACTTTTCCCAACCACCATCTACCGTATCAAGTGCCTTTATCATGTTTTCCTGCATATCAAATGCATTACCAGCCTTTTGATGTACCCATTTAATGCTACCAGACTCACCCTTAGTCGTATAACCCATAAACCCGAACGGATCTGTATCCTTCAATATTGGTACTTCTTTGTAGATGTCACTGTAAACTGCATTCTTGAACTTACCCTGTTCATCGAAATTACTTTTCAAATGACCAAAAATCTGTGCCTGCATCCTATCCATCTCATTAAAGTATGCTTCCTTTCTTTGTTTGTACGGACTCCCCTTATGTTTTTCCAACACGTCAACTAACTTCTGCATCATATCTTCAGGTTTGACAAATCCCTGCTTAGCCAGCTTGCCTTCTAAGGCAACCCTATTCATCTCTTCAGCCTTCCAATTTGCCTCAGCCTTCTCGCTGTTTCTTGTGGCTTGCTTTAACTCCTTATTTGCTACATCCCATTCGGTCTTTGCCTTTATGTAGTCAGCATATTTTGGATTTTTAACTTTCTGCATAATATATTTTGGATTACCACTAGCGTCACGTACATCTTGATATCTGCCACTCTCAACCCGCTTTCCGTCAAGAGTGATGTCCATAATTGGTTCTCGTTCAGGAACACGCTCTTTCTTTACAGTGTAAATATACTGACCAGTCGTATCTTTTTCATATACTACCTGTCCAAGCCTATTTTTTGTGGTCTCATATTCTCCTTTATACTTGCTAGGTACAACCAAATCCCCATCCAGATTATCCATCGCTTGGTTTTTCTTTACATCGGCATCATTGAATTGCCTGTTCTTCTCATTCCATAAATCGTCTGCATCACTCTTTTCCGTCTTATACTTTGCAATACTCTTGTCCAATTCTGCCAATCTTTCCAAATCTTTTCCCTTTACTTGTTTTGTATGTTCCTCCAAATTTGCAAGCAATTGAGGATGCTGAGGCATTCTCTGGTCTTCGGCATACGCTGCTGCATGTCTTGCTATTGTAGATCCATCAAGTACCCTCTTCTTCATTTCCGCAAGATGCTCAACTGCAGATTCTTGACCGTCAAATGCACGAGCCTGCTGTGTTATCAAATCATCCTTCATTGTTTTAGTAACAACTGCCTTGCCCTCAAAGGCAAACTGTGTACCACCATAAAGTGCACGCCTAGTCTTCCATCGACCATATGCATCGGTTTTCTTTGGCGTCCATGGCACGATGTTTCTAGTGTTGGGACTAAATTGCCAATCCAGCGTTGTTGCAGGAGGTCTATCCACTTTTTCTTTTATTTTAATAAATGATGACCTCCAATATTCATGTGTACCACCAGATTCTCTGTAATGTATCTCACTTGCACTCATTTTTCCTTTAGTATCAGGCACATCATACCAAATGTCCTCCTTTGTATTCAGCCGTCCGCCGAAATACCGTTTGTTTAACTTATCGTTTATTTTTTGAACCGACACCATTGGCTCAGGCTTGGCAAGTTTCCCTTTCCAAAACTCCTTATTAGCTTCTTTCTCCATAGTAATACCATTCTTTTCCAAATATTCTGCCAAATCAGCAGATTCCCCCTTAGTCCGTAACTGTTTGGGTTTTCCGTGAACCACTTCCAAGTACCTGATATACTCCTGCTGAGAATTCCATTGATTCCATTTATCGTGAATCATCTTGTAATGCTTCCTCTCAATGTCTCCCTTGGTTGAACCGAAAATAAAGTCATCAGGCGTAGACTTTGTTTTGATTTGTTGATACCTAACACTGCCACCGACTTCCCAATCCTTTACAAAACCACCCTTGTAATTAGACATATGTGCGTCAACAAAACTCACATCACGGAACTTGCTCTTAGTTTCCAATTCCAAATTATAGTTTTGAACTTGAAATTTGGCTTCCGTAATTTCACCGTCATTTCTCTGCTGCGTTAATATTCTCCTAGCCTTTGCCTCATTTATCCAAAGTTGTTCATTATATTTCGTATCTGCATTGAATTTGTTCAAGTCGTTTTTTGCTACCGCTCCTGCATCACTATTTGGGTCTATCGAATTCAATCTTCTGACAAGTTCCCGCTTAACAGTTCCCTCAATCTTCGAAGGTTTGAGGATACGAGTTCCTCCAACTAATTTCGTATTCGCCTTCCACCATCTTACCTCTTCAAAATATTCCCTGAGAATCAAAGCATAATCTTGGTGTAATCCAGCGTTCGCTGGACGAATAGACTCTTTTGGACTCCAAGCCCTTCTGGAAATTTCAATAAGTTTCACAAGTTCCGCATTTACCCGTTTAACACCCTGATCACCATGTCCTCTGTTGTCCCAAATAGAGTCATTCCTTCTGAATGGAGTGCTTCGGTCTTCTAGAAGAGGATTGGCTCGAATCATTCCTATTTCATCATCTGTCAATCTGAATGACGCAAATCTGTCAAGTTCTTGAGGGTTCAAGTACCCAATTTCCGCCAACAAGTCTTTGTCACTAATCTCCTCTCCTTTCAGACGTCTTTCCATTAAACCAGCCACCTTGACAAGCCTTCCATCTGAATCCCTAACAGTAACCTTAGCCAAACCAACATCACCTAAGGCTGTTGTACCAAAGTTTTCATCTCCAACCCTCAAAGCCTTTTGCAGGTATTCTTCAAACTCCACATACTTTTTGAAAACACCCTCAGACTTTTTGAGGCTTTGAATCTCTTTTTGTATGGCTACGTATTTTGGATTTAGGTCTCCTGAGAGTGGTATAACATCACCTTCACGAAGGAACATAATCGAGCCATCATACTTACTATCCGTTTTATAACCACGCTTGACGTTGATGGCATGTGCCTCTGCTGCCGTATACTTTTCTTGGTTAATGAATTGAGGTATCTCTGGGTATTTCTCCCCAAGCCAAAACTGCTCTCCAGTCTTCATCTCCTTCCTGAAATGTGAGTTGACGTCCGACTTTGTCCAGCCATATTCTTCCTCCGCTTTCTTCAACACAGCAGGATTCTCTGAGGACAATCTATTCCACCAACTCGTAAGTTCTGGATTTCCTCCCTCCAAATCCGATTTGGATACCCATCTACCATTTCCACTATGAACATTCGTCTCAACATATCCTTCAATTCGATTATACAATCTCGTAATATGCTTCTGAGTGTCCCTCGAAGTTTTGTCTAATCCATATCCTTCCCAGAGTCCAGCTTTACCCGCTACTGTTTGTTCAAATACTCGTGACCCGTCTTTGTCAATCCTACCATATCCATATTTTCCATACAATGGATGATTAGGATCTGTCGCAATACGGTCAATCTCGGCTACTATATTATCCTCTGTTGGTTTTCCTCCTTTTCCCGTATACTTGCCCTTGATAAAACTCCCTTTACTGATTATATTCTCCTTGACCTCCTTGTGGACATATTCAGCCGTTACTAAATCCATTTGTCCTTTTCCTATTCCATATTTTCCTGACGAAAAAATAGGGCTCCCCTCTTGTCCTTTTCCTATTAAATGCGACAACTGTAAATTGTCAGTATACACCTGTAAAAATTCTGTATTTAGATCCTCAGTCAGTGTGTCATCCGCTTTAATCCATAATGTCTCATAATCTCCCTCGTCCCATGACTTCTTCATTCTACCCAAATCAAGTGGTACACCACCAAGGTTTGCACCCTTACCATATACATATTTGGCATCCCCATCCCCCATGTGCAGTAATCCCTGACTAATCCACGCTTCCTGCTGCTCAATAGGGGCATGCATTACTGTTGCTGATTTAAAAATATCTTTTGGTGCATCATATTTGATTAATTTAAAATACATTTGTGGTGGCTTATACCAACTCTTTCCAACATGATCCTCCATTAGATATATGTCGCCAACCCATGCCTCTGTTGGTTTATCACTACCACCGCCAAACACATCTTGATATGCCCCTTTTGTATATTCGTCTACATGTTCTCCAGTCTGCTTTGACATTAGGTCAAAATATTCACCTTTATAGATACCACCAGCAGGCGTATTTGAAAATGGATTATATCCTAAAGCTTCTGTTGCGTGCTCAATAGGTGTAATTGATGGGTCAAAACTAGGATCAGTCCTACCACTACCAAAATCATCATGGAATCCTCCGTATGAAGCCCTTGTCAGAGGAGCAGTATGCTTTTGTGCCTTTAGGGCTGGCGTTAACAAACGATACATTACACCACTACCATATGAAACTGGCTCGGCTAGAAGATCCACGGCTTCATCTTTCATTATTTTCTCATACCCAACAATATCGCCCCAACCTGCTTTATACTCCATTAACTCTTGTTCAAGTTTATTTGCTTCAGCTCTTTCCGCCTTTGACAAACGTTTTAACTTAGTGCCATCTACTCCTCCAAACATCAGGTTCTTGTATTGTACCTCCTTGTCTTTATACGCAATCGAATACTTGGTTGCTTTGGATAATTCAACGGGTGCCTTCTTTGGTATATATCCAATTGCTTTTGAGCCCGTTCCAGACATTGTTTCTAACACGTTTTTAATCTGTGATTCATACTTGGCGGATTTATACGGTGAATATTCAGTCCGATAGTAAAACCTCTCCAGTGGAGTCAGTGCTGCCGATGATGGCATAGTTCCATGAGGTTTTCGAGGATAGAAAATCTCCGCCACATAATTTATACCACCGTATACATCCTTCTCTAACTTCTCTTGTGCCGTTTTAGTGAAACGCATTTCATCCAATTTCAAAATGTGATGTTTCAATTTTTTTTCTCCATCATCCAATGCTTCTTTTGCTTCGTCCACCAGTTTGCCCTGAGACTCTTTCGCTTTCGTTGTTGAGTTTTTGTTTTTCTGAAGTTCTTTAAGACTATCCTCTGCATACTTATGTGCCTGCTGCAATTTTTGTTTATCTACTTTCAAGAGTGTAACAAATCGCTCCTGTGCAGCAATATTATTTCCTAATGAGTTCTCCATCGTGACCTTATCCTTCGTAATAAGTTTAGTGAATGCCTTAAAGTCATCAAGTGCAGCCGTGCCTGCTGCAATTCTCGCATCTCTGCCTCTACCCGATACGACCACCTTTGTTTCTTTTGTCCACCAGAATGGATCTGCAGATTTATCAATCTCACCGTATTTTGTTATTTTTACGGTTGTAGGTTCAATCCTACCTCCCACCACTTCCAATCCTATATCTGCACCTTTTAAATGACCGAAATCAGGCAAACTGCCTTTGGCAATCTTTTCCGTGACCTCAGCAAATGTCATTCCTCTTCCCATTATGGCGAAAATCTTATCACTGTTTTCCTTAAGTGTTGAAGTTTGTCCTGCAAAGGTCTCATCGAATAAATTAGGAATTCCAGAACCCCCATCGGTTGCAGCATATACCTCTTGGAACCCATAATTTGGTTCCCATTTTGCGTATGGATCATCAACTTTCTTGCCTTTATATTTAATATAATCTGGCATAGCCACATAGACTTTACCAGTGGGAATGTCTGAACCCTTGTATGTTTCTACTTCCATCCATTGATTCTTAGTCTTATCCCATTTTGCTGACCTGTATAACCCTGCTTCAGACGTCTCCCACCTATAACCAACATATTTTATGCCTGCTAACGGCTTGTCAGTAGGCACAGTACCCCAAGTCGTTATATCTCTGTCACTCGTTGTGACCGTTTCATAATGTCCTTTTTCTTTGACCGTCTTGTAACGTCCTGCCGTTGATGCTTGTTCGGCAAAATGTTTTTCTCCTTCCTTTAAACTTTTGAACCCAGCATTATGTAAAATTGAATCTCTCTCGGCTAGGAGAATATTAAATTTTCCTGTTTCTCCTAAACCCTCATAACCGCCTATTTTATTGAACAACATCATTTGTTCATCAATTGGTTTCTTGGCATCTGGAGACCACTTAACACCAACCGTTGGCTTTGCCATATGTGCTGGTCTTATAGCATCATCGAAAGCATACATCGGCACACCACCATAATCATCTGGTTTGAACTTACCACTGGTCATATCGTTAAGCAATTTTTCTGCCTTTGCAACTCCTACCTCACCGCCATATTTTTGGGATTTTGCAATAGTCGCAAGAATAAAGTCATACTCACTTTGTTCTTTTGCATTGAGCTTACCTTTAACCCATGTCTTAGTAGTTTTACCTTCAACCCATACCCGTTTTGACGTTGACTTACTGGCGGGAGTATAGCCTTCCAAAGCACGGGCAATATCATCCATAATTTGCTGGGACTTTATAGGATCAAAAGCAATTTCATCAGGAATATACGCTGTCATAGCCTTGCCTTGCTGTCCCTGCTTACCCTTAGCAAATTGACCTGCTTCCAACTGCTCCAGTTGTTCTTTACTCGCTGCATATTTTCGAGTTATACCCCACTTTTTCATAACTGGTTCCATCCTGCCAATAAGATCAGAAACGGAACCCAAACCAGTTCTTCCATAAGCAACAGCATGTATCTTCATTAATCCAGATGTTTGGTATACACTTCCCGTAATTTGATGCCAAGAATCTGTCTGAAATCGTCCCATGCTAGGCAAAGCCTCATAGATTTTCATAGCTTTAGTATCAATACCAAGTCCAATGGGTCTATCTACCTTTACCCTTTTGAAAATAGTAGCGGGATCCACTGGTCTTGCCGTTGTAGCAGGCTGTCCAGTTAACGATAGACCTCCTTTTACCTCAAACGTTGTTGTAACATCTGCAAGTCCCGTCTTTGGCATTGCACCAACCTGTTTTGGAAATGTAAAACTCGTTATGGTTTTGCCTTCATATACAAATGGCTTGACCCTGACCGTAGTAATACCAAGAGTTGCCGTTGGTACTGGAGTCGTACCGATAAAGTCGGGTTGTTTAAGTCCAAATGGTGCATGAGTAGGAGCCCTAATGTCTACCATCCTTAGCAAATCATCAGCAGCAGCATTAATCCTCTTTGCCGACTTCAGTGGACTTACGTCTGTCTGACTCGCAATCATATTCTCAAAATAGCCATAACTTCTATGACCACCACTAGGATGTACAAGGATTGATTCATCAATTGGAACCTCCTGCATGTATGATTTTCCCGTCGGTGGTTCCATCAACACCTCCATCTTCTCAGTTTCCATCACCCTTTTGAGGAATGATACCTTCTGCGTATTCGTCAATGTACTCCAGAAAGGCTGTGCTATATCAGCACTCCATTCAGTAGCACTTGTTCTACTAGGATCTCGCACAATTCTATCAACTAAATCACTTCCATAAGTGGAAGCCTGTTTGTCTTCTTTCCAATGAGAAAATGCACCCCTGCTTCCATCGGGATTTTTCTTATACACAGCAATCTTCTTTTGCGTGAAATGTGCATAGTCTGCACTCAAACCCCCGTAAGTTCTTCCAAGTGCCTCAATCGTTCGACCTCCTTCCGTGCCTGCGAAGCCTCTTGCAATGGTTGCTATGCCTGCTTCGCTTACGTCTGACGGTAGTACACTTTGTCCAATGTCCAATTTTTTCCACATGGTCGTAGTTCTTCCGCCCACCATAGTCTCAAATCCAACAATGGTATCACCTTCTTCAGTTACCCATTTTTGCACCTTACGTCCACCTGAACTAGTGTCAATATATTCAAATACACCTTTCGGCTTCACTCTCATTCCCAATTCCTCCTTCATCCTTCTTATGACAGCCTGTTCATCTTTGGATAATACCTTCCAAACCTTCTTGTTATCCTTAATTGCTTGTACAACTTTTGGGTGGTTGGGATCATTAAACTGTTTCTTAGCAAGTTCTTCCAAACTAGGAGTCTTTGGCTTACCTGTGACATAGTAGCTTTTGGCGGGTTCAGCAAGTTTTTGTTGCCTGAGATATTCCGCATCAACTCTAGCTCTTTCTACACTAAACTGTTTCTTCTTAGCTACTTTACCAAATGTGGCGAGTGACTGAAGTGTATCAATGGGTGCGTCCAGTTGAAGCAACGTCTTACCGTAAAGACGTTTTGCAATTTCTGTCTTGGTCTCAAGTGGTGCGTGTCTCAACTCAAAACCTTTTGGCATAGTCGGTTGTTGCAAATCATCTACAAGTTGTTTGGGTGTTTTCAACGAAGAAGCTGACGGTTTACCACCAAAACCTGCCAAAATTCCTTTCGACTCTAAGCCTCTCATCGGCAGTGGCAAATCTTTGTACTCCTTTATTTCAAATCCCAATTGCTGCCGTGTTTGCCTTTCCTGAGTCATCCATCTCCATTTACCTTTTATCAGATCCTTAGTCTGATAAACTCCAACCAATTTACCTCTTATTACTTTTCCACTCTGACTTGTGAAGGTTACCATACCAGTGGCTTCATTAATTACAGGTTTTCCATAGTCACCTGCCTTTTTCATTTTTAGTTTTTGTTTTGTTGATAGCTGTATCTTATATTGTCCGATTAGATTTTTTTCCCAGACTGGAATCATGCCCTTTTCATCCGCATAGGTGGAACGAGGTTGGTACACCTTCTTTTGTGGAAGTTTAGATATACCTGCTTTCTTCATTAGTGCCTGACCTACATCAGATTTTTGGAATGAAATAGCCCCTTTATCCCTGACCAAGTCATCAAGCACTCTCGCAAATCTTGCAGAAGACGACATCGTTAAATGAAGTGCTGTGGTTGCATCCGTGACGGGTTTTAAGGCAAGTTTCGTTGATTCTGGCACTGCTTCCCATTTCGCTTCAAGAAACCTTGCCAGTCTGCTTCGATGTATTAAATCTCCTGCCTTATAGAATTTCCAATTATACATCCAACCGCCTTGCAAATAATCTGACATACGTTCAGGTGTAAAATCAGCAATACGTTGTAATTTTTGTCCTAACTTTGGTACTTTTATTCCCATCCATTGTCCACCAGTAAAAGCCCTTTTCATCGGAGCCTGCACAACACGGGTAAATGATGATGGCATTGCACCAGACGGCTCCATCATATAGTCCGTTGGTAATTTATCACCGCCTGTGCTTCGTCTTGCAAACCAACCCTTTTGCGGTGACCCTTCAATAATGTCTTCTACGACAGTACCAAAAATTTTAGACCTCGTGCTAGTTTGGGATTTGTAATACGCCTCATCAAGAAAATCCTGCTTAGAAGCATATTTTCGAGCTGATATTACATTATCAATTTCCTTCTTTGTTGCCTTAATACCGTCAATTGATCCCTGAACGAGAATCTTGCCTGTCGTTTTATCCAACTGCTGTGGCACCACCTTCTTTAGTTTTGCCTTTGCTGCATCGTCAATTATCTTTTTTATCTCAGCATCACTTTTCATTAATCCAGTTTTCTGTAAAAACTCCTTGTCTGTTCTCTTCAAATTTGGATCTTTTGCAAGCAATCTTGCAACTTCTAATTTATTCATCGCCGTTGTGTCCAAAGTTGTGACGTCTTTACCAAACCACTTGTTTTTAAGGGCAACCTTGGTAGTTGGTAGGACTGCCGTTGCTGTCTTTGAGGTTACTTTCGCTCCTGCCATCAAACCAGCCATAATCACTGGTCTAATCTTGATTGGAATCAGCATAAGTCCTGCTTCCATCGGGAGTTGTACTGCCATTTTAAGCGGGTCAGCTTGGAATTTTTGTACTAACTCGTTGAATGTTCCCTGATCAGCACGCTCTGCTTCTCCCAACTCTCCCCAGCCTGAGCCACTGAAACCTTCTCCATGTGTGGCTCCTTCCACACCTGTCCAGTCGCCAAAAACATCCTGTCCTTCCTTGACTGTGATAAACGGTCTAGCCTCAATCTCTTCTGCTGCCTTACCCGATGCAACATCAATGGAGTGTTGTGCCTGTTCAATAAGACTGCCCATGCCCATCTCCAAGAATGTAGCATCGTAAATTGCATATTTTGGAACTCCAAACTCTGGATCTTCAATTCCTGCTGCAACTCTTCGTGCGATAATACTTGGTGTAGTATAACCCTGCGGTTCACCTGCTGCTCCCGAGACCATGCCAATCATACGTCCGATGTTTACCATCGGATGCAGTCCTGCCGAAACATAATATTTTAATTCGCCAATGAAATCATCACGGTCACGTTTAATGTAGCCCATATCTGCAAGTTCGTGATACGTTGGTGCACCAATTCCTGTTGCTGATATACCTCCTCGTTCATCAAGATCACCGAATTTGGCAAGATTACCACCAAGACGACCTTCCTGAAATGCCAATTTGCCTTCATCAGTCCATTCTATATCCTGTTTGAACAGATATGTTAATGGTTCCGAAAGAAACTTGCCAAATTCCATTACTGCCTCAAACTGTTTTGCTGGAAGTACGTCTAATGTAGGCATACTTACTCCACCACCCATAGCGAATGCCCCAGTAAAACCGAATGAGACCATAGGTAATTTCACTGGTTCTGGTTTTGGTGCATAAGCCTCAGTCCATGCCTTTGGATACGCTTCCATACTTGCTACCTGTGCTATTGCAAGTTCTCTCTTCTTGTAAGGAGAATCTGCTGGAAGAGCCTCAAACTGCTTTGCCCATTCTTCCTGCGTAATCAGTAAACCCTGTGTCTTCATTTCCACTGTGGCTGCCTCCGTAAATGTGAAGCCTGTTTCAGGTGTACCAGTTAACCAAAATTCCCTGTCTGCTGTTGTATATTCAGTATCAGTTGCACCCTCAAACTTCAAAATACCTGTTGATGTGTAGAGTTCTGCTGGTGGTAAAGCCATCTTTTCCGATATAAATTCAACATAACCCGCATACTTTTCTGGACTCTCTCTCGGTTGCAGTTTATCAAACTCATCTTTCATACTAGCACTAAGTATATTTGTAAGCTGTTTTCCTTCACTCAAACCTGCGATTAATGTAGGTAGAAATTCTTCCCTTGAGACTTTAACACCAACTTCATCTTCAGCATAAGCTTCTCCAATTACAGCACCAACGGAACCACTAAAAGTATCTGCTGGTAATTTCCACATAAGACTAAACTCCTCATCAGCATATTCTCCCAATATTTGTGATGTTATACTTTCCGCCATATCTGCTGCCGTTGTTTGATGGTAAGGAGTAGCTCCGTAAATTTTTCTTCCTGTATCTGGGTCTTCCCAAAGCACAGTCTTTTCCTTAGCAAGTGTAGTCATACCAACTCCCAATCTAGCCATTGGGTCATCATACGCTACCCTATCCTTAATGTAGGGAGATTCTACTGCTGGTATTTCATCCTTAATCCCATAGAGTTCCCTGAGAACAGGGTCATCCGTAAGTTTTGCATCTGCTGTGTAAGCCCCTGTGGTTGCAGGTATTGCAGGTTGAATTGATGGATCATCAGCCCGCATGATTGTCTTGAACACATCATGCATAATCTCATTTCCATCCTTATCGGTACTCATCTGGTCTAACTGGCGTCCTGTGTATCCTTGTTCTATCAAAGTCTGCCTTAATGGAACTGTTTCCCTTTCAAACTCTCCAGTCTTAGGATCAATCTTTAGACCACCGCCTGTTAATGACATTGAGCCAACTGGTGCATCCATCGACAAACCTCTCTCAGACATAAACCTCTCAGTTATACCCAAATCACCACCCGAATATTTCAGAAATTCCGTCATAGAATATTTACCAGCAGTGAAATCTTCATGCCTTTCTTTCTGCACAATATTTTGAAAGTCAGATTTCGCCATTGTTATGAACCCTGACTGTATCCATTTACCCTCATCAGAATCTATGGTAACTGGCTTCCACACATCTTCATAACCAGACTTATCTGCCTCAATCACCAATTCACTTTGTCCATACATACCATATTTTGGCTTTCCATAAGGATCCAAACCACTAAAAATCATACCTTCAGGAGCATCTGCCTGATACTGATCAAACTGTGCCTGTAAGTCACCCGTCATAATGTACGGTGCAGGCGAAAAAACCATATCTCTTCCAAGCCCCAACTCATCAGTCACATAGGTATTGTATCTCTCTGCTGCCTCCTGTTTTGTCATATCATGAGTATCAGCAAAATCCCCAAGTGCCTTATCCATATCGGTGTCCGTTTGTGTTGACGTAACGTACAAATCTGCCAAACCGACTTGTTCTTTTCCATAAGCAGTAACTTCAGCATCCATCTTCTTATCTCCATCCTCTCCTGACCAACGATCCTCGATTGCTTGTAGGTCAGCGTATGTTTCAACTGGTAAACCCAACAACTTGGCAGCAGCATACTGTTCCTCATTCGGTGTTGCTGCTTTGGCTTCTTCTGCCTTTGCATCAATTACTGGATCAACAGTCGTCCAAGGATGTATCTTCTGCTCAGTTTCCTGTGCAGTAAGCCCAGCAGTTGCAAAAACATCCTTATCAAAATCTGTATCCGTTGGGATAATAGATGGATCTTCTACCGCAAAAGCATCTGGTGTTTCAAATGGTGCCTTTAGATTACCGAAAATGGATTTAATCCATGAGTCACCATCAGAATCAGGTATTTTACCAAAATCTGCTGGTGATTGTATCACATCTGAAATAACTGGTGTTTTATCCACATAATCTAAAGTGCCTTTCACAACTGGTGATGTCGTATCTGGTGCTGTGTCCATAATATTAACCACATTTGGATCCAACGGTGCCTGAATACCACCCGTTAATGCTGCTGCTGTCGCTTCAGTTATATCCATACCAGACCACTTATCATATTTTATCTGCTCTGCATCTTTGTAATCCTCTAATCGTTTTAGTTCAGCCTCCAAACGTTCAATCCTTTCAGCCGTAGCCTGATAGAGTGCCGATTCTTGGTATAGAGTTGCAGTTGACCAAGAATCAAATCCTGCCCCTTTCTCTTCAACCATTCTAGCCCTTTCCTGATCTAATGTTGCATTTAGGTCAGCCAACTCAGCTTGACGGGCAACAATATCATCTGTTGTATTCTTAATGTGTACCTGTGCCAATAACATGTTAAGCTGTGATTCCATAGTTCCACTTTGTTTGCTTGGCTCAGGTTGTGAACCCCAGAAATCTATACTTTGAGATACTGGTGCACCAATATCTGCTGGTGTCGTTGACACACCGAAATCAAAACCTAATTGTTCTGCCACTGTACTTGTCTGTTGAGCAAAATCCTGCTGGGTTTCAGTTTTATAGGAAGAATCCCCTATCCCAAATACACTATCCTTATCTGGTCTTCCAACATCTGGTACACGTAATGAATCTGCTGGTGTTTGTGGTTTTGTTCCACCAAGCCATGACGGAACAGAGGATGGATCTACTCCAACATAACCAGTTCGTGGGTCATAACCTGTCACATCAGGTTGCGGTACGCCAGCCAGTTGGTCAGCACGTTTCTGTGCCTGCTCAGCTTGATAAGCCTGATGGCGGTCAAACTGCTTTTTTTCTGCCACTTTCACATCTGATGCTGCTATTTGTGCTGGTGTAACATGCTGGGTGTTATATTCTCGCATTGCAGCATTAACCTGTGCTGATGAATAATCTGATGGGTTATAACCACCAACAGTAGTCATAGTTCCCCATGCAACATCACTTCCATCAGATACAGTAAATGTTGGTGTTTGTGGTTGGGATGGTGCAGTTGGTGTTGTTTGGTTATTGCCACCACCACGTTCACCTCGTGCTCCTGCCTGACCGCCTGTACCACCTGTTGGATTTCCACCATTACCACCACTTTGGCTTCCGCCATTACCACCACCATTACCAGTTCCACCAGTTCCTCCATTACCACCACCACTTGGAGTGCTTTTACTAGCATGTGCTGATTTTTTTCCAACCGTTCGTGCTGTGCTGGTACATGAAACTTCGGCTGAATTGAGGAAGTATCCAGTATATGATATGTTTTCTAATATAAGACTGCGATAGAGTGGAATATCAATAGAAAAAACTTTCATTACTCAATACCTAACATTGGTACTGGGTTTACGCCAATTGTATGGTTTTCTAACACTTCTTCGTCTTTGCTGACCACCTGATACTGAGCCATCAGGTGCCCGTTGTGCTGGTGGTGCAGTTGTAACATGATCAACACCTAATGGTATTTCTGGTGACGGTTGTAATGGCATATTCGCTGCAGATTTAGATGATAATGTTAAAGCGTCAATTTTAGATTGTGTAATCTTCGCTTCTGCTGCCTGTTGAGCTTTAAGTGCTTTTAACTGGGCTTCAAGTTCGGCAATCTTTGGATCTGGTTTTGAAGAAGTACCCACTCTTGGACGATACCATCGGTCTCTTGGTTCTGGCGGACAACGTCCACCTCGACACGGTGGGTCATGAGGACAATATCCACCTCGACATGGCATTACCATTGGATTATATGGTCGTCCACTTGAAAATTTACCTACTCCTCCTCTTCTTGCTGTATCAGTGCAAGAAACCTCAGATATAGGAAATAACCACATTAAATACTAAATAACATGACTACTATTTGAAACTGTAAAACACCCGTGCCTAGCATTTTTTCAAAACTGTCAAAATTACCATAAAAAATAAAAACGGAATTCATAAACCACAATGTTTTTGGAAACAAGGTTTGCAAAAACATTGGTTACAACACGGACATGTATACTCATCTAATTCAAACCTGCAATCTCTACACATCAATGTTCGCAAGGTTATACTTTCATTATATTAATTATAAAATTTTCTTAGTAGAAAACAGATCCCTCAAAGGATCTAAAAGCTCCGTTGCGGATCCTCGGCTCTCACCCACAAACGGTACAAATCCTCCTCCCCCCCCACCGACTCAATAGAAAAAGGTTGGAGCTTCTGATCTGTTTTCATTCCTAAAACTTTTCAGCAAAAGTAAAAAAAATGCAAAGGTACATACTATACTGGTTTTAGGCACAAACTGACTTTTCAATGATGTCCGATTTGTAAAGTTTTTTTGACTTTTTTTAGCAATAAGACAAAGGCGATCGCAAAAAAGTCGCAAAAACGCAATAAAAATACTAATAGGTCATGATCAAAGTTTAGCTATACAGATCTGTATAGCTAAAAATTTAATTTCAAGGTGTAAATGGTATGCGATCTTAATTAAAGCGATCATTTGCCCCCGAATTGCCGTTAATTTAATTTCACGCCTAAGAATATGAGCTATGCGATCACGTTCAACCACACGCCTGTTTTTTCAAAAAAGTCGTTTGGTATCGAACGAAAATGAGTGTTTTTTAATTTCAAGGAACGGTTCTATCAGGACTATTGGGATTTCCCACTAATTTCCTGATCGAGAAACTATCAACAACAAAGTCATACTCCTTAAAGAAACCAATATCATCTGCATGTTCCACGTATTTGTTAGCAGTCCTAAACCACTCTATATTCATTTTATCTTCTTGAATCACTAACATTTTAATCATCATCCGATTGGAATTTCCACTCTTTAGGCTCTTCTTTTGGTTCCGTAGGCATACCATCTTGTATAACATCAATTCCATCTCGTGGTTTTTCTTCCTCTGGTTCAGGTTTATCGTCAAGTGCAGATTGTGCTTTATCTCTCAAATGTTTACGTAATGTGATACCCTCAAAAATCCAAGATGAAATACCCTTAATCCTAGTTCTACTACGCTGGCATTTGGTCAATGTTAGGATTTTACGGTTGAATGCAGGTTTAAGAATGGCTTTCGTATCAAGATCTGCTGCCTTAGCCATATATTCTGCATATAATTCATCATAAGATATTGAACTCTTCTCGTCATGGGCAATATGCTCATTAACAAATTCAATTACAGGGTCTGCTTGTACCATCCATGTATTCCTACGGTCTTCCATACTTAATTCATTCATAAATCGTCCACGCTCAACTAATTTCTTCAAAGTCCGTAGGAAGATATTGAGCATACCTGTTTTCTCAAGTTCCGTGTTCATCTTCTTTAACTTCTGAACGTCTCTATTTCCTTCAGTGAATACTACATCCCATCTGGTTAATGATAATCTGCGGTACATACCGATCGAGGAATCAAATATCTCAGGTATTTGATTGGCAGCGAAGAATAGTTTGGTGTATGGTTCCATGATGAATGGATGCTGATTCTTCTTTTCAACTGTTATGGCATCACCACCGATCAAAGGCTTCAGGATGTCGTTCTGTTTGAGGGCGTCTGATTTGAGGTCAGCATATACATTGATTAATTTCCCGTCCAATTCAGCCACTCTAAACCTATTTGTTGCCAAATCGTGTAGGGATACTTCCGCAGAATTTTCCCTGCCAAAGAATGTTAGCAACCAATCAAGCCATACTGATTTACCGTTTGAACCGACACCAGTATACATGAATGCTACTTGGAATAATGGTTCTCTCAACAATACATATGCTGCTTCCTCGATCAGTTTTAAGATCGTTGTTGGCTCAAGATGTGTCTCCCGTAGAAATTTTGGAACCTCGATCGGAATGATTTTAGGGTCATATAAGACTGGTATCTTATTCCGATATAACTGATCGGGACTATGCTCTGATAGATCGCCTGTGATCACATCAATGATACAATTCATGAGGCAGATCTTATAGGGATCATGATCAAATGCTTCCCGATCAACATAAGTTGACCTTTGGATTTCAGCGATCACTTCTCTAACATCATTGATCGCACATTCTGGAATAATCCTCTGGCAGATCTCTTCGATCTTCCTTTCTCCGCCAAGATGGTAGACTCCGTCTTCATAAAATAGAATCTCTTTGGTATCAGCCATTGTTTTGAATGGTAATTCCATTGCGACCTTTTCGGCATAAAAGTAAGGCTTTTCTTTCTTACCGTCTTTTGCTGTCTCCTGACCATTTTCCTCTCTGGCTAGTTTTTCATGGCTAAATTTCCAGCAGTCATTTTTAACTTGGGTAAAATCATGTTCATTAATCACGTAGTCATTATTACCATCTCGGTTCCAATTCTCACACATTTTATCATAGGTATGGCGATCCCTTATTTCCTGTACTAAGACTAGGAAATTACAGTATTTTACGAATGAATTATGGAGGCTTCCATATTTTACACCGCCTTTGGCGATGTCGAAGCCAGTCAATGTCTTGCCTGATTCATCGACTTTTGGGGCAAAGCCGTCATTCAATAACTCCTGTAATACATCCTCACCAAACACTTTCTTTATGTCCAATGTGGAACTAGCCACTTCATACTCCATCCCTGATGGATGGAATGAGGTTGGTGCTACCACATATTTACCAGTACTCTGGACGTCAATCATCATATCCCGTTTGGTCAGGGTCATGTTTTTGATGGCTTTATCGAGCTTCAAATATACGTGAAAACCCCTGCTGGTTTTGACTACAAGTGTCTGGTTTATGCAGTCATCCAGCACACAATTTATGGTCTTAATATCAGGGCAATTGTCAAAGTCGAAGACTGCAAGGTTCTTGCTAATGTCTCCACATACGATCGCAAAATTACAGTCGGGTGGAATGTCACCGATAAAGTTCTCAGTTTGGTATTGTTTCCAAGCTGATATGGGAACTTTAGATCTGGGTTGAAGTGGAAAAATATTGATCTCTTGTCTTCTACATTCTGACAACATGTCAGCTCTCATTATCTGCAAAAATACCGCTCCATTAGGAGTGTAGTATGAACTGTAAATTAAATCCTCATGTTAAAAATTTGTAAAGTTTTGATTAAAAATATTTCCCACTATCACATTAGAGTAGATGCTCATCTAGCGAGATAAGGAGCGGACTCTAATTCTGATCGTATATCACTGCTTAAAAAAGATAGTGGATCGCTTATAGTTTCGGTTTTTCCGTACCAGCGATTCTGAATACAGTGTTGCCAGTCAATGGTGACGTGCCTTTAATGGCATATCGTCCATTCT
>Ga0310342_100000478_pt1 | contig 22349 bp, 14 predicted proteins | sample S15DNA20500_MG_FD_206155 | JGI IMG/M metagenome (GOLD analysis project Ga0310342, IMG submission 206155) | Marine microbial communities from station ALOHA, North Pacific Subtropical Gyre - S1503-DNA-20-500_MG | ecosystem: Environmental > Aquatic > Marine > Oceanic | place: Pacific Ocean: North...
TGGAATCCAAGCTACTGTCAACTTCCACCAAGGAATGTGATCCCTTTACTCCTCTGCCTTTTTCGAGGCTGCCAGGAGCTTTCGGATGACGTTCCTTTTTTTATTGTCTCAGACACGTGGGCCAATCCACGTGCCAAAGATTTAATGAAACCACCTCAACTAACGGGGACCAGCCACTGCCAATATCAACTTTTTTAGTTTTTCATTTTTACCACGAACGTATTAATTAAATTTTTTGCTTGGAGAGAAATAATGACTCGATTAATGACTGTTTTCTGTGTTGCTTTAGTTCTTTTCTGTGGAATCAATCAGGCCAGTGCAGCCGTGTCTTTCTCGGCCGCTAACATTATTGCTGGGAATGGGCCAGCCACAGGTGACCCAGCTCCTTACGGGCAAGTCAATAACACCTCAGATGCGGGTTGGATCTGGAATACATCCAACTACTTCGACGTTGATTTTGGTGCACCGACGGCGGTCAGCGGAATCCGCATCTACAGCGTTTATGCCGGTGGCGGCCGTGGTGCTAACTGGCGTGTCTCGAAATCAGACGACGGTTCAAGTTGGACCTCTGCTGCGGAATTCGAGTTCCTAACCGAAGCTGGCGTTGGTGTAAACGATGGTGGCGACCCGGAAACGGCGGGTAACGGTTTCGGGGGCTGGTATGATTATCCGGTGTCCGGCGGAGCCGCTCAGTATCTGAAACTCGAACAGACAGGTGTCACGGTAGCCCACGCTCCGCGTGTTGGTGAGATACAGTTTGTGCCCGAACCGTCCACGTTCGTGATCGCGACGCTCGGTTTGTTAAGTTTGGTTGGTCTGGCCCGTCGCAGGAGTCGATAGGCAACTGACAGTCCAGGCCAAGTGCGACCTGGTCATCGAGCGATGAAAATCGATCAACTTCAAGCGGTTATCGAAACCATGTTTCGGTAACCGCTTTTTTTATACTCCTCCCGCTGACATTTCGGCAAATCTCAACGATCGTGCTGACTCTGGAATGATTCCGTTATTCGACGAAGGTTCCGCTCTAGAATCTCTCGTTAGATAATGCAACGGACATTGAGGTGTTCACCTCCAGAATGAGTTGTGTGGTCGAGTTCTTTCTGACTGAAACTGCCCCCGGCAGCCGGCAGGATGTTTGAGCGGCCAACTCACGCCAAGGCTGGCAGTCCTCAAAGAGATGTCCTATAACCAATTGGCATGCAGAAAACGAATTGCGAATCGCCGTACAGTTGGCCACTTAAAACCTTTTGAGTTTTGCTTGCTGCAATGGAAAGAGCATTTGCTCGGCCGGTGTGCAGGTGGGGTTCATTTCAAAGAACCGGAAACTGACAATGAGATCAGATTGCCAAGGGATCGCAGGCATGTTTCTGGTGGCTGCTTTTTTTGGTTGTAGCGCGGCTGTTCTCGCAGAGAATCGCTTCGAGTTGGTAAAGGACGATGTGGTTGTGATGATGGGGGGTGCCGACATGTTGCATCTCCAGAGAGCTGGTTATTTCGAGGCCATGCTCACCCACGAGTTTGCTGCCGCCCGGCCACGATTTCGCGATTTATCCTGGGAAGCCGACACGGTTTTTCAGCAGGGTACCGTGATCGAGCGTTGGCGGAAAGATGGCCACGGAGACCTGGAAGGTTTTGGCGATCTGGGAGATCAGCTCGCGAATTTTGGCACGACGGTGGTGATTGCGCAATTGGGTCGACTTGGATCATTAGCCGGAGAGCAAGGCTTGGCCCAATGGATCAAGAGTTATGAGCAGTTGGTCGACACGTTCCAGCGACAGGCCAGATTGGTCGTACTTGTTACTCCCACGCCCTTTGAGCAACCACCGAGTCCATGGATTCCAGATTTGTCGTTGCGAAACCCGGATCTTGCGCTGTACATCAAGGCAATCGAAGCAATGGCCGCCCGGCGTGGATTGATTTTTGTCGATCTGTTTACAGCTGCCAAAGCTGGTTTAACCGAGAACGGAATGCATGTCCATTCGGCGGGCCAGTTGCACGTGTCCAGACAAATTACCAGGCAGTTGGGAATACGGGTCCCGCATGAATCTGCATTGGAATCTTTACGTCGTGCGGTGATTGAAAAACACCGTCTTTGGTACGACTACTGGCGGCCTGCCAATTGGAAATTACTTTTCGGTGACGACGCTTACCGGCAGTTCACGCGGGGTGGCGAAGACTCCATTTCCTTTAAGGAGGAATGGAAGCAACTCGTGCCACTGATTGCTCGTGCTGAACAACGTGTCTGGAAGATTGCCGACGGTGGTGATGATCCGGGTCACGGTCGCCGCGAAACCGAAGAGTTGCACGGTGCCCCAGAGGCTGACATCAAAGCAGAACTGGCAGCGTTTTCCACTTTGGAGGGGTTACAGGTCAATTTGTTTGCTTCGGAACGCGAAGGTTTGACTTCGCCTTTGGCGATCCGTTGGGATCCGGGAGGGCGTGTGTACGTGGCTGTCACGACGACCTACCCACACGTTTTTCCAGGTGACGTACCCAACGACAAAATTATCATGCTCCAGGACACTGACAAGAATGGCAAAGCAGACCGATCAACCGTGTTCGCCGAAAGTTTGAATATTCCAACGGGCCTGGAATGGGGAGACGGTGGCATTTATGTCGGGCAGAACACCGAGCTGCTGTTTTTGAAAGATACCGATGGCGACGGCAAAGCAGACGTGCGCCGTGTCGTGCTGGGCGGGTTTGGCAACGGCGATTCTCACCAAACGATCAATTCGTTTGTGTGGAGTCCTGGGGGTGAGTTGTATTTTTGTCATGGGGACGGTTGTGAATCGCGGGTGGAGACCCCGTGGGGGGCGAGTTCTTTGTTCAATGCGGGTTTCTACCGTTTTCGGCCCCGTCGGCTGCAGTTACGGCCTTTTCTCGGGGGACATATGGGACCGGGTAATCCTTGGGGAATTGGTTTTGATCGCTGGGGACAGGTCTTCAGCATTGACGGTGCCGGTGGAGTGAATTGGCTGTCGCCCGGATTGGTTTCCACATCCCATGTTCGCCGGATCCAAGAGATTGGTGAGCCTGGCGGATATTGTGGAATGGACTATTTGGATGGACACGGATTACCAGAGTCGCTGCGGGGCAGTTTTGTGATCGGAGATTTCAAAGCCAATCGGGTTAAGCGATTTTCCGTCAAGCCGGAAGGTGCGGGGTACAAGCTCGAGTGGAAAGAACCGCTTCTGCATTCGCAGCATCGCAATTTTCGACCGGTGGATGTCAAGGTGGGTCCCGACGGTGCTGTCTACGTGGTCGATTGGTACAACCCCATTACCTGTCACCAGGATGATGCTTATCGGGATCCGACACGTGATAAAAAGCACGGAAGGATCTGGCGTTTGGCAGCCGACCCAGGCGTGGTTCAACCTCCTGATTTGCAACAAATATCGCTGGCGCGCGTGATCGAGTCGTTGGGCTCAGCTGAAACCTGGACGCGCTACCAGGCCAAACGGGCACTGACACAGCGCGATCCCACGGCCGTTTCCACGGCGTTGGCCGAATGGGTTGGCTCACTTGATCCGAAACAACCTCAATACGAACATCATCTTTACGAGGCGCTTGGCGCTTATGCAACGATTGAAGCTGTCGAACCGCGGTTGCTCGGCCGGTTGCTGCGGGCGCAGGATTGGCGGGCTCGGGCGTATGCAACGCGGATGGTCGGTCGTTGGCACGATCGTCTTGACCGCCCCTTGGATTTGCTGGTTGAGCGTGTGGTCGACGAACATCCTCAGGTTCGCATGGAAGCCGTGATCGCCTGTTCCGAAATTCCTGCATCGCAGGCAATCGAAGTCGCAGCCCGGGTCCTCGACAAGCCGGCCGACCAGTGGATTGACTATGCGTTCAGGCAGACGGTTCGACGTCTTGAACCCTGGTGGCGGCCAGCTTTCAGACAGGGCCAGCTTGCCTTTGCGAGTCCACACCATTTGGCCGGCGTGCTGAATGAGGTTGGCGGAGAGGACGTACTCGACAGCCTGATGGAACTGGTCGATGCTGGAGATTTGGATGCTTCTTTAAGTGCATCGGCAATCGCCTCGATCCTGGCCGTCGGTGGTTCCCAGGAATTATGGAATTATGGCATCGATCAAAAACACTTTACCCGAGCGGGACAATACGATGTGCAAGGCCATGCAGACGCGTTGGCCCGCTTGATCCAAGGCACACGCTTCCGGGACGTTCGTCCGGCAGGTGATCTTGCCAAAGCACTGCAAGATTTGGCAAATCACCCGTATGCGGAACTGCAAGCCAACGCATTGTTTTTAGCGGGAATTTGGCAGTTGGATCAATGCCAGCAGCTTGTTTTGAGTTGTGCACAAAATGAGTTACTTCCAATCAAGGTGCGGGCAGCCGCGTTGGATGCGATGGTCAAGATGCAGCTGCCAGACGGTCTGGACATTCTTTCCACGGTTGTGAAAAAATCGCAGCCACCGGAACTGCGGTCGGCCGCGATCGTTTCACTTGCTGCTGTTGATGTGAACGCTGCTGCTGCGGCGGCGGCAAAGTTCTATGAAGAATCGGACCTGAAGAAGCAGGATCCGGTACCCAGCCTGGTGGCCTTACTGGACCGGGAAGGGGGCGTCGAGGCATTGGCGGCTGAGTTGCAGACGCGAGGGTTGAGTCTGGAAAAAGCGAAATGGTTGATGCGATCACTCTTCTCGACCGGACGTTCCGACCAGGCGTTGTTGGCGGTTTTCAATCGATCCATCGGATCAGCCGTTCAGCTGCCAGATTACAGCACGGCGATCGTAACACGCATGGTGGCCGAGGCGGCCGAACAAGGCGACTCGGAGCGCGGAAACGTGTTATTCCAAACCCTGGCATGCACCTCATGTCATAAGGTCAGTGGCGTTGGTGGCGCGATTGGCCCTGACCTGACTGCGATCGGTACAACCCTCTCTTCGCAACGAATTGTCGAAGAGTTGTTGTGGCCCAGTCGCCAGATCAAGGACGGCTATTCAATCTTGGCGGTGATTACCGATGATGGAAAGATCCACCAGGGATACGAACGCAGGACGGTCGCCAGCCAGGAGTCTGGCAACCTGGTGATCGAGGATCTGGTAACGCGAGAACGAATTACCTTTGACAAATCGCGGATCGAAGAGAAAAGAATGATTGGCAGCGCAATGCCCAGCGGACTGATGACACTGCTATCGCATCAGCAGTTACTGGATTTGATTCAATATGTTTCAGAATTAGGAAAGATCAGATGAATCGCATTTTGCTCTCCAGGGCCTGGTCAATCATTGTCATGCTGATGGTGATGCCAGGCGAATTACCGGCCGACGCAGCAGATGTTGAAAAGGGTTTTGTTTCCATGTTCGATGGCAAGACCCTCAAGAATTGGTCGGTGATGCCGGCCGAGGCAATCAAGGCCTGGACGGTTGAAAAGGGCATGATTGTTGGCGACGGGGACAAGGGAATTGGCTACCTGGTGTATGCTCAGCACGACATCGCGGATTTTGAGCTTAAGTTCAGCTACCGGTTGCCAGGAAAGGGCAATAGTGGTGTCAACATTCGTGCTCGTAAGGACACAACGGGAAGACGCGATTTTCAGGGATATCACGCGGATCTGGGTCACGTGGGAATTGGCAAGCAAGTGCTGGGGGCGTGGGATTTTCACACACCGGGTCGACGTGAACATGCCTGCTTTCGGGGTGACCGTCTGGTCATCGATGCCGACGACAATCCAACAGTGACCCGGATTGAGGGAGCCGTCACGCTCGAGGAAATCCGTAAAGGGGATTGGAATCAGGCCCACGTGATTGCCAGGGACAACCATTTCAAGTTTTTCATCAACGGCAAACTCTCGTCGGAATTCATCGAACATCTTGCCTCGGAACGTCGGTTGGCCCGGGGCATGATTCAGCTCCAATTGCATGATCGCGGGATGTTTGTGCATTTCAAGGATCTACGGATCAAGATCCTGCCATGAACCGTGTGACGCTTTGTGGCCTGAAACAAGCATCGCAACGGGCGTCGTTTCTCGAGTTGGTGGCGTACGGTAGGTCCCTTCACCAGGGGTACCCAGGAAAACACCGATCGGTTCACGACTTTACTGTTTCGCTACTCAATCCGGGTCGTCGATCATCACTGCCATGGCACCATCAAAATAGGTGGCATGACCTTTTACTGATTGAACACCCAAGCGAAAGATAATTCGATCGGCGTCGTCGCGAATTGTCTTGGTCGTCGTCAGGAACCGCCAGAGGTCACCATTTTCAGAATACTCGACATAGGGTGGACTGACCTGATGATCGTCACCGACAAAATCCAAAATTTGGATATGCCCCAGCCCACGGTCACTGTTAACCCAGGCCCCCAGAGTCAGGGTCTTACCAGCATAAGGACGGGCCGGTAGACGCCGGTCCAAAAACACGTGTCCGCGCGGAAGCACGGTGCTCAATTCGATGGAATACTTACCCGTCTTGACTCGTTGGTCATTTTTGGTGGCCGCGGGCCCCTGCCCGGCCGGGTGCCATCCTGGGGGTGGTGTGTCCTGTGGGGACCCGATTTCCAGATCTCTATTTTTCAGAATATTTTTGCCCAGGCGGGCAAGCTCTGCAGGGGTCAAAATTTTCTCTTGCCGGGCCGGTTCCCAGTCCAGCGGATGGGGATTGTGACAGTTGGTGATCGCGTCCTGGTACGCTGCTGGTAGAAATCCATTCACATGCGGGCATAGCGGGCACGATTTCCCCTGGGAGGTTCCCGGCGCCAACCAGGATTCACCATGCCAGGTGAAAAGCCAGACATACCGGTCGGCAACGGTCAGTGCATTATGGAGTGTATTGCCCAGTTCTACCGGTGGCCGAAAGTTTTTGTAATCGTCTTTTGGATTTGTGTGCCAGCCAGCAAACGGACCATCGAATCTTGATTCGTAGTCGAGCCAAAGGCCGATACCATATTGCATTTTCTGAAAAAGATCTGACACCTGTGTACGTTGGAGGCCTTTCTCTTCAGCTTGTTTGCGTACAGTGACAATTTGTTGATAGGTTTGTAGATCGTAACCAGCACCCGCATCGATCAGAGTTGCTTGTGGCCCCAGTCCTGCGAGCAGTCCATCTGTAAATGGTGATAACAGCTCGTATTGGAACGAGTTCTTCCATCCCGAGTTGGGATACAGGATGATGGTGATATCGGGATAGACCCGCGTTACCGCTTGCATCCATTCTCGTCCCCGGATGCGAACCTGTGCAGAGACCCTGTGCAATGTTTGCTTGTCAATATCAGGCCGGGCACGATAATCGAAGGGACGTCCCCAAGGCCCCACGGTCGACGCGTACTGTTCGGCATCTAAAAAAATCCCTTTGAAGCCGGCTTCCCTGGCGATCCATGCAGCCACCGCGCCATTTTCGGCAATCCGTTTCCAATGCGGGTCGAACCAGTCCAGGTTGCCGTGTTCTACTTTTCCGGTCCAATGAGCGCCTCTTTCTGTTGTCGTAAGCAGAATGAAGTTGTCGGTGAACTTTTTAAACTCCGTCGCCTTCAGGTCGTTGAGGTCCTGTTGAAAATCATCGCGGGTGAATTGTCGCCCGCCGAAAAACATCACTTCCTGCCCACTCTTCAACCTGCTTCCCTCAGCCTGCTTCCTGGGACCCGCTTCGGCAGCCCAAGTGTCGTGGTAGACACAGATGATCAGGCCGTCCAGCGGAAACTGTTTCTCCATCTCTTTGACATGTTGCCTGAGGTAAGCAGGTGAGACAGCATGGTTGTTGGTTGCCAGCGCAATCAGTTTTTTATCGGAAGAGACAGCGGCCCCCAGCTCGGATCCGCTGGCTGGCTGGCAGAAAAGGAGAGTTGCAGCCAGCAGGCTAATTCCGGTTCTATAACTCTGCGATACAACCAGGGAAAGAAGATTGCCAAGCGCAGACGTCCCTGCTTGACACGCACGAACTCCGTTGCCTCGACGCAATGGCCACACGAAATGTTGTGCGACAGAGTGTGGCGGGGCGCTGGTCATTTGGCCACATAGCCTCCGTCAACCATCAAGCTTTCCGCCGTGATAAACGATGCCTCGTCGGACACCAAAAAAACGATCGGATAGGCGATTTCTCGTGGATCCGCGATGCGGTGAAGCATGTGCTTACCTCCCCATTCAGGATGCTCATCAGCCTGTTTCCTGCCAAGGCCCACTTCGCGCTCGAGGCGCTCCTGCATGTGCTCGGTATAGGTCACACCGGGACACACTGCGTTGACGCGGATTTTGTCAGGTGCCAGATCGAGCGCCATGCAACGCGTCACCGCAACAATGGCGCCTTTGGTAGCGTTGTAGGTCATCAGGTTCGGCTGTGCGATAAACGCTGAAATCGAGGCCAGGTTGACGATCGCTCCCCCACCAGCACGCCGCATCTCGGGGACGACATGCTTGGAGGCCAGCGCGAGACCGATGACGTTCACGTCGAAGTTCTTCCGCCAGTCTTCCACGGAGGCATCGAGGCCCTTCTGAAGAAACACGGCCGCGTTATTCACAAGCACGTGAATGGTTCCGAATTTTCCAACGGCGGCAGCAACCATCGACTTCACGCTTGACTCGTCGGAGACATCGGTGGGAACGAAGAGAGCCGTCCCCCCGCTTGCGGAGATCTCCGCGGCTACCTGGGCGCCTGTGGTTTCGTTTTGCTCGGCGATGACCACCGAGGCGCCTTCTTCGGCGAACAAGAGGCATGTTGCCTTACCAATCCCGGCTCCTCCGCCAGTGACCACCGCTACTTTTCCAGAAAGTCTCGACATCGGGGTCCTCAACCGTCAGGGGATAATCTCACGTGGGACGATTCAAATGAGGATTGTGTATCATTCTACCCATCATCACAAGATCCCTCGATCTCGAGGTAACGCAACCGCAATTGAAGCCGATCAATATTGCGATCTGCGACGTAGCGGACATGCCGGTCAAGTCCACAAATCATCCGCTAATTTTTTACAAGTCGGTGTCTTCCAGGTTGGCGCCAGTCAGGTCCGCTGCTGGCTGAAGGATGTTCCCGGCGTGACAAAGGCGGCAAGCTCTGGAATTACGTACCGCAGCGGAATGACGAACGTTCCATACCCCTTCTGCCATCAAGCTGTCTAGGTAATCGAACCAGTGAAAACAATCAGCAGCCTTTGCTACGGCAGGAAATGCTTACGTCACATTGATCAGTTTTAGTAGTAAAGATCCAGTTTTCCGGTGGTGAGAGCCAAAGCAACTTTTTTCCCGCATAGCCGCGACACGGCAGGCAGAATTCACGTCTACACCAACCGCCCCAGCAAATCCACGTCCTTTTGCCCGCGCCCGGTAACGGTTAATCAAAGCGGGCGGGACAAAGTGAGCGCACCTTCGCTTCTGAGATGACAAAAAAGTCGCCCGGTGGGCGGATGAGGTCATCCTAAAACGCTGTCGTGATGGAAGCTCCCCCTGGGGGGGTTCCCGCTAGATTCGAATGGATCCCATCCGCATAACCACACCGGTGGTCACACGCGTCGCCTTGCGTTGCCAAACAGGCCGGCCAGTGCGATGCCCAGTAAGATCAGCGAACTCGGCTCCGGCACTACAGCAGAGCCTATTCTGGCTATCCAGGCCCGGTCGTTGTCTTCGAATTCGCCGTTGCCAACGATCGTCATCGTCAGGCCATCGGAGGAAACGTCTCTAGCCTCAAAGTACTCCCACCCGGCCAGGCTGATTTCCAGACTATCGTCGGCGATCAGGACTTCCTTCAGGTCGCGTATGCCGTTGACATTATCCCAGAGGAACCCCACGGTGTTGTCTCCGTCATCGGCCTCTCCCACGGCAATCGAACCGTCGGCCGAGACGTCAGATATCTCGGATCCTTCCCCACCCAAACTTCCTAGGCTGATCATCCCTCCAGCCTCAGTCCAGACAAAAGCCGTATCTTCCTCACCTTCGGTTATTCCGAAGACAACCGAGCCATCGTCCGAGACGAACTCTGCGACGCCATAATCCTGCTCGGGCAAGTGGCCCAGGCCGACCATCCCACCAGACTCAGTCCAGACAAAAGCCTCGTCCTCATCATCACCGTTTATGCTGTATCCTGCGACGACCGAGCCATCGTACGAGACGGCCTGTGCCTCACTATCTCCGTCTCCACCCAAGTGGCCCAGGCCGACCATCCCACCAGACTGCGTCCAGACATAAGCCTCGTAATTCTCTGATGGGTTTTCGCTGTTTCCCGCGACGACCAAGCCATCGCCCGAGACGGCCTGTGCATAACTGGCGCCCCCCCCCAAGGTTCCCAGCCCGACCATCCCACCAGACTGCGTCCAGACAAAAGCCTCGGAATTCTCTAATGCGTTTTCGCTGCTGCCCACGACGACCGAGCCATCGCTCGAGACGCCGATTGCCTCGCTCCAGGACCCACCCAAGGTTCCCAGGCCGACCATCCCACCAGACTCAGTCCAGACAAAAGCCTCGTTATCACCATCTGCGTTATCGCTGATTCCCACGACGGTCGAGCCATCGAACGAGATGCGGTCTGGCCAACTCTCGTCCCCCCCCAAGGTTCCCAGCCCGACCATCCCACCAGACTGCGTCCAGACAAAAGCCTCGGAATTCTCTAATGCGTTTTCGCTGTTTCCCACGACGGCCGAGCCATCGCCCGAGATGGCAGAAACGTAGGCGGTATCGCCCCCTAAGGTACCCAGATTCATGAAAAACGAATCGACAGCGGATGCGGTTGATGTCAAACCCGTCAACGCCAACAAGATTGCGAGTACATGTGTCTTTACGGCACATTCTCCCTGTAAAATACAGTCGATCAATGGCAGGTTGGATAGTGAATGGCTCAAGGGACGTGTCATGATATGTTCCTTCTTCAACTTAGAAGACATTAGACTTCTCCTTTTATTCGACCTCACGAGAGGATGTTATGGGACCAATAAAAAAAAGCCGTACACGTTGCCCCATGTCCTTCTGAACGTGGTGCAACGTGTACGGCTTGTTGTTGGTCGCCATGTTGGTCGCCAGTGGCTTTGGTCCGAGGGTTATCTAATAATCGTGAAGTCCTCCTGCGGTTAATTTCCTCCTTTCTGTTAATTACCTACTTTAAACCAATATTGTATTGCAAGAAAATAGGGATTACAAACATTTTAGGCCGTCCGACCGAAATTTTCTTGAATTTCGCTCATTGCCTGATTTACACCCGTCGGTACGGACCGCCGTGGGAAAGGGCTCAAGAAAACACGTCTGTGAGGCGTTCGGTCGAACGGTCTGATATTTCCCATTTGGGTTGAGCCTGAAGTCGATTCAGGTTCGCCTGTTGCGACGATAACACGCTGCGCTCCCCTGCTGCATCGATTCGGGCCGCGACGCGCAAGTTTTGCGCAATCCTCCGGATTGTCTCGGGGCCCTATCAGCAAGCAAATAGGGTAACTCCGACGGGAAAATTGGTCGCCAGAGTGGTGGGGCCCTTCGCGACTTGACAAACGTGTCATCGGCAAGATCCGATCGGTCGCAATCAACCCCACCCTGGGAGTTACGGCACAAGCTGTGCATCGGATAGGCAAGCAGGTCGCGTAGTTCCTCCGGGTTCTTAATCAGTCCGGCAGGCATCGGAGAGAGCCGACTTAGGTCACATTGGTCAATCGTGTCTTTGGCAAGGATGATATCGGGTTGAAATCGACACGGCAGCAGCTCAATCTCTGCCTAAAAAATCGCAGGAAATGGCCGGCGTAGGGAACTTCCGCATTGGCTCACTTTGACAATTTTTCGAGTGCATTTGCGAATGATTGTCGTGAGTGGTATCCTGTGCGCTACGTTCCAATACACACCCTTGAGGCAGGCAACGCGCGGCGTGCTTGATTCAGAGGCATATTCCCATCCTGATAAGGAGATTCTCCATGAACAAAAAACAAAGCAGCGGTCGATCGCGGCGTGATTTTTTGCAAAACACCGGGCGGGTTGCCGCAGTGTCGGCGCTGGCGTCGGTGGCTGCTCCCTCTGTTCATGCTGGGGAAGACAATACTTTGCAGGTGGCGCTGGTCGGGTGCGGCGGCCGCGGCACGGGAGCGGTGGTCAATGCTCTGAAAGTCAAACAGGGCCCGGTCAAGCTGGTCGCCATGGCTGACGTTTTTGAGAATCGGTTGCAGACCAGTCTGAACAGCCTCAAGAACAATGAGAGTTTCAGTGACCAGGTTGATGTGCCCCAGGAACGCCAGTTCATTGGTTTTGACGCTTACAAAAACGCGCTGGACTGCCTGAAGCCTGGAGACGTAGCGATCTTTACCACCCCGCTCGTATTCCGCTGGGTACACTTCGAATATGCCATTAAAAAGGGACTGAACGTGTTCATGGAGAAGCCGGTTACCGCTGACGGTCCGACTTCCCGCCGAATGCTTGATCTGGCCACACTTGCGAAAGAAAAAAACCTCAAGGTGGGAGTGGGATTGATGTCCCGTCACCAGCGGTCATTGCAACAGCTGGCGCAACGCGTTCATGGCGGTGAAATCGGTGACATCATCACGATGCGGGCCTACCGTATGACGGGGCCGGTCGGGTCCGCTTTCTCAACGCGGTGGCCTGGCAATCCCAGCGAATTACTGTGGCAGATTCAGCGGTTCCACAGTTTCATCTGGGCCAGTGGGGGGAGTTTCAGTGACTTCATGATCCACGTTATCGATCATTGTTGCTGGATGAAGAATGCCTGGCCAGTCAAGGCACAGGCGTTGGGTGGCCGTCATTACCGCGGAGAGTGTGTGGATCAGAATTTCGATTCCTATTCTGTCGAATACACCTTTGAAGACGGCGCCAAGTTGATTGCGGACGGGCGGTGCGTTGCGGGCTGCGAACCGATTTATAAGAGCTATGCCCATGGCACCAAGGGCAGCGCGATCGTTTCCAAGGCCGGAGACTGTGGGTCACCCTCGAGCATCTTTGCGGGTCAGAGTCCCGAATCGTCGAAAAAAATCTGGGAATCCACGACTCCTCCCAATGAAAGTAATCCCTATGACAATGAGTGGAATGCATTGGTCAATGCTATCCGTCATGACCAACCCTACAACGAAGTAGAACGTGGCGTGATGGCCAGCGTGGCGACGTCTCTGGGCCGGTTTGCGGCACACTCTGGCCAGGAAATCACTTTCGATGCGGTGCTTAACTCTGAGGACGAATATGCCGCGGACGTGGCCCAGTGGACAATGGATTCGCCGCCGCCGGTGAAGTCCGATGACAACGGCAATTATCCCATCCCGCTGCCGGGACTGATTGGACCACGGGAGTATGAGGTATAGGCAGGGCGATTTGTTGGATCGTGAGCAGGATGTCGTTTTTTTGCGTCTCCTGCCATACAAAGCCCGAAAGCCATGGATTCACCTTGAAAAAATTTCCACCCACTGTTGGAAAAAGTGTGAGTCAAAGCGCACGTATCAGAGTTTGATCGTCTGACGAGACGGTTCTAGAATTCACGTACGGACAACCAGCAGCCCTGCTGGACCAGCCACCAAAAGGGCGACTTCCTCTGCTGAGGGCAGGAGCTGGCGGATGGCAATCCGTACTTATGGTGGTAGTGCTGGTCTGCGTGAGGAATTCGTCTGGCGACGAAACAGGCTTCACCCAGGCAACAAAACACCCAGATTGGATAAATTTTCTTGAGCCCCCAAGCCGGGCCCGCAGATCAGACTGACACACGGGGGCAAGACCGACTACAGCATTCTGCTGTCGGCCCAGCCGACGTCACAACAAGAGCAGGCCGCGGTCGATCTTGCGCTGTGGTTGGAGGAAATGTCGGATGTGACATTTCCCATTGTTCATGAGGAAGATGGCACTCAACTGGATGAAAAGCTCATCAGCATCGGACACACCAACTGCCTTGAGCAGGCGAAGATCGGAGAAATTCTGACTCATCTAAAGAACGAAGGCTATGAAATTGTGGTGAAGAATCACACGCTTTTCCTGAGGGGTGGGAAAACACGAGGGATCATCAACTAACCTCCAGACGATACCTGTTGACGGGGCGCAAGCCTTTCACCTTCGGGCCACTGCCATATTCGACCGGGCCGAGGCCCTTGCCCAGAATGACTCACCCAGGCAATGTATCGAGTTGAAACGGCTGCGGTGATTTACACAAAACTCAATCGTGGAGCAGAATTCGTTGCCGGGCTTGGTGAAGATTAGGTGGCGCTTATCGACCGTTTTGAGTCGATTGCCCGGCGCGCAAAGATGGGGAGAATCGGTTACCGTCACACGGTGGATCAAAAAGCGGCCAAATGGCAGAAGCTGGCTGCGGAGAGTTCCACAAAGAACCACGAATTGTCGTGCGACGCTTTGGATACCGTCGACCCGGCTAATGCGGTTAACCCATGATGTGAGGGCGGCGAAACACGCCCCAGTGGGCCGATCGCCAGTACCAGCAGGAAGAGGCAACACCGCTGGTTTGATGCCGACGGCATTGTCTCTTCTGTGATTTGGCCACACGTGATTAGTGATGGCCGTAGTGATTGCCACGATAATAGTCGTAGTGACCGGTGCGGTGGTAATCGTAGTGGCTACGATGGCGAACGTAGCGGCCTGGGTGATAGTCGTAGTGACTGGTGTTGTGGTAGAAGTGGCGTCCGCCGTAGTAATTACGGTGTTGAACATGTCCGACATCAACATGGACACCGCCGCCACGAAAGTGGAAACCAACTGCTTGAGCTTGGGAAGTCCCCAAGCTGCCGAGACCAAAACTGACAGCGACGGCGACAATGATTTTCTTTATGGTATGTCTCCTTTGACTATGGGTGTGAGGCGGTTGCAGTTTGTATCAGACCTGTTGCTCTTACAGAGACACAAAAGGCGTGCCACGACCCAAAACCCTCATTTTCAACTCAAAGTCCTCAATTCTTAAGTTTGCGGTTGAAAAAATCGTCTCAATATCGCGACAGATTGTCGTCGATGTGATGACACCGTAGGCCACGGCCTGTCCTGCACGTGGGTTCAATTATGGATGTGGAGAAAACGAAGGATCCAAGCCGTATCGTCGAAAGACTGCTGAAATGAATTTCATTCCCCTTGAACGACTTGTGAACGACCGACCAGGCGGTCCAGGAGCGTTAATCGGTTGTTCTGAACCTCGGGATTTGAATTCGTTTGATGTCTGGTTAGCAGTGGTTCAAGTACGGCTAGCGAAGTACCTCGGGGAATTGACGGTGTTTCATAGCCGATTACGATTCCTAATAAAACTCTCAATCACTTTTAGCCAGGCAAGCATGTAGGATCACAATGGACTCTACGACTTGTTGCGACTTGACCAGAAGCGCCTCACCTTGTACCGCCGTGGCCGGATGAAGCATCTTACGGATTACGGTGGCGAGATTATTCACGGCTTGCTTGAAGCCAACGGAGGCCTAACGGTTGTCAGAGAAGACGAAAAGTAAAACTGAATAATCTTTCTCACTCTGCTAATTCACCACGTCTTGCGCCATTTTCCAGTTGTGAGATATTCACAGATAGCAGAAATTTCATCAGTTACATACTGGCCAGGAACGAACTAAGCCCGGCATTTAAGCAAAAAAAAAACACGTGGGCAAACGATACGAATTGCTAGCCATGGGAAGCTTCCCCATCCTCGCCTGGCAGTTACTGAACGCACCGGCGAATTCCAAAACTTTTGCGTTCCGGACTACGGCGGATTCTAAAGTCATCGACCCATTGCCGACCAGGTAACGTCAGATTCATTCGGCAGCGATCACAAACCAGTTGGCGACCCGCAACTCAGCGATCTCCCACTGAACCGATGCTTCGCCGGCACCGCCTGGCGTGATCCGGTACTGGTCTGACGCAAGCAGTTTCCAGCCACCCGGGGTCACTTCGAAAACACGCCATTGCTCGCCCCCTGGCGGCAGACGACACTGCACCTGCACGTTTCGTGTCGATGTCGACGTGAAACCTTCCTTTTCGACCTTGTAATCTTCGTTCATCACCAGTACGACGACGCCTTCGCCAGCGGTCCAAAGTGCCTCGGTCATCGCCTGCTCACTGTTCACGACAGACCAGCCGGTTACAATCGAACGTGCAACCAAACCGCCGATTTGTCTGAGCCGGGCATTCACCTGAGCGATTCCCCGTTGCAGGTCCGGACGGCGTCCTAACCACTGCCACCACCAATAGCCGATCCCCTTGGCACCAGCAGCCAAGGCGTAGCTGGCCATCAGCAGTTCCTCGTCGGGTGTTGGGTAACGAAGAAATCCGAGATTCGCATTGCCAGAGGCGTAGAGGAGGTTCATATGTGGCTTGGGTTCGCAATGCGCGGCGAGTGTGGAGGCAGTAGCGTAGACGGCGTGTGGGTGAAACTGCAAATCTCCCGTTTCCTTTTGCCACTTCGGAGCATAGCGGTCGGTCCACGGAATATCGCACAGCTGGGCGTAGGTCGCATAGTTCAGCGGTACGAAGGTGCTATCGATGATGATACATTCCTGTTGGTATGGAATCTGCTCGATATTCCTGCGCCGTCCTGCTGCCAGCCCTGGCGCCGAGCTGCCAAGGCGGCGCCAGTGGTCTTTGACTTCATTGGCGAAGTAATCTTCCACATCTGGTTCATCCTGGGAAAACCATCCAAGTTCCGACAAGTTCGACGGGTCCGGTTTTCTCTTTGGGCGATTTGGCCATTGGTAGAGACCGTGATCGCGCTGCACATCGGCATCGCCGCGCCCCCAGAATATCGTGTTGAAGTTGAGTCGCCGTAGCCGACCGCAGAGAGAATCACCTATCGGAGAAACGTGGACAAACGTTCCAATCAAAAATGGATTCACCCAGGCACGTGCCTGCGTGCGGAAGATCTGGCCGGAGTCGGTCACAAAGGCGATCGTGTGAAAAGAACCGCGTTCCAACGGCTCTGGAACACGGACACGGTATGCAGCAACCGCGGGACGACCGTTGCCTCGCGGCAGCCAGCCGAGCTGACAGGCGCGCACGTCGACCGCCAGCCGTCCGTCAACGAGAATGGCCACCACGGTGCCGGCAACTTCTCGCCAGCGCCGCACGTAGATAAAAATCTCACGACGTCCGTCAGTAAAATCAATTGCTTCGATATCGCAGGCAGGTCGCAGCGGTATGACCTCGGTCTCCTGCTGACCCGCAGCGGTGGCGATCTCCAACTTGAAGGCGTCCTGCGGCGGTCGACGCAGCCGCAGGACCACCTCGGTCTGCTCCCCGGGCGGCACCACCCTTGGTTCTACCTTGTACCAAACTGGTTCACCCATCTCGACCAGCGTCTTATAGCCTGCGCTGCTTTCATCCGCATCGATGTGGATGCTGGTATACTGCTTGTCCTTCTTCGATTGATGCAGGTGGTCGTCGACGCTGACACCGTTGATCCGCAGGGTGTTCACCTGCCACGGTTTCTTGCTGCGGTTGTGAAAATACGCCTTGATATAGGCTCCCGGTCCGCCAATTTTCGGAATCCCAGGCAAGAAGTCTCGCCATTTTTCCTGTGACCAGTGAATTTGCCAGTCTTCGGGGAAAGGCCCATCCGGCTCGTAGAACGCCAAGTCGTCCGCCAAACGGCGGATTGGTTTGACGGCAGCCGGATTCCGAATACGAATTTCAAGCTTGCCAATGGGCAAATTCCAGTAGTTTCCTGGGAAAACACGTACCCGTATAAATCGGGCCAATTGCCCCGTGCCGTTGACCGCCATCTTAAATTGCCGCTCTTCAGTTGTTGATGCAGGGGGCCCCTCTTGGGTCGTCAACACGTCGTATTTCGTGCCATCATCAGAAAGGCTGACATCAGCTCGTGCGATGCTCCACCTTTCCGGCAATTGACTCTCTAACACAAGGTTTTCAAGGATAGCCGGTTCTGCCATATCAAGGGTGATCACAACCGGGCGTTTCCTGAAGACGTTTGCTTTGTTTCTCCACTGGCCGACTTCCGGGATGACAAAACGGCCCAGCCGCAAGGTGCCGGCATCGACTGGATACTGGCGAATCTGCGGATTCTCAACCGGTACCTCGATGGTACAAGCCGGTTTGCCAGCAAAGGCAGGCATCACTGTGGCAGTGGCCCAGAACGCAATCATGCGGAGTGATGTTGGTATTCTGAAATCAGTCACTTTATCGGGCACTTTGAATAAGGATACTGAATCCGTTCGATGTCAATCAGGTCACCTGCGACGCATTGGTTTCGTGCTATATGTGTTTGAAGTGCCACTGGGCACGGTAGGTATCTCCGTCGCCCGAAGGATGGCACACTTCCATTGGAAGCTGGCCTCTCGCCCGCAAAGTGCGATGCCAATCTCATTTTCGTCGCCGCGCAGCTGGCAGCCTTTCAGCTTGAATTGTCCGTACAACAGCCAGCCGCCCTTTTTGTGTGGCAAAATAGCTTCCTCGTCAAGACCTGTGACCGTCAAGACCTGAGATTGACTGTAACCAGTTAGGTGTTGTGATGGGCACTCCTGCGTACGCTATCGCTACAACGAGATTAAAAACACGTAACCAATCGTTGTCCAGCAATTGACAGTCCGGGTTGGAGACGTTCAGAAATTGAATGTCGTAACTTGGGTGATATCTGCAAAAACGCTCCTGGAAGTAAATACAGAAACGGGATTATCGATCACAACATCCATATCCGGGTACCTTCTTTACAGGCGGCCAACTGAACCCGGCCCCGAATTGACTCGCGCAAGTGGCGGTAGAAAATTTCGATCGGCGCGGAGACCAGTTAGCGATCGATCACGAGCAGGCAATAATAATGATACGCAGCAATTTTGTCGTTAACCAGCAAGCTCAAGCTGCCTGGTGTCGTTGCACGTGCCACATTGCTGAATAAATCCCGCTTTTTGCCAGAAGTTCCAGGTGAGTCCCCTGCTCTGCCAATTGTCCCTGGTCGAGTACGAGGATCCGGTCGGCATCCATGACCGTAGAGAAACGGTGGGAGATAATGATGGCCGTGCGGTCGCGGACCAGTCGCTGCATACAGCGATGCAGTTCCGCTTCGGCGTAGACGTCGAGACCCGCGGTGGGTTCATCCAGCAGTACGATTGCCGGGTCGCAGGCCAGAGCGCGGGCGATGGCCAGCTTTTGCCACTGTCCTCCTGAGAGATCATGCTGGCCGAACATGCGCCCCAAACGAGTTTCGAATCCCTCGGGAAGATCGTGAATCATTTCTGCGACGCCCAGTTCTACGGCGAGCCTTTCGACTTCCTCTGGTGCTTCGGACAGTCGGTCCCAATCACCCAACGCGATATTCTCGCGGGCAGTGGCTTCGAATTGCAAAGGCTGCTGAAAGACGAATGCCAGCCGGCGGTGAAACTGCTGAAAATCAATCAGACTGTGTGAGATCCCATCGTAGAGGATCTCACCTGCCGTTGGCCGATACAACCCAGCAATGAGTTTGGCGAGGGTCGTTTTGCCAGCCCCATTATGGCCGACGATGGCGATCGTTTCTCCCGGCGCGATGCGAAGTGAGACATCACACAGCGCGTCACGATGTGAGTTAGGATAACGAAAGGATACATGGTTGGTGACGATCTCGCCCTGTGGAGAGTCGGGAAATTGTCGGGATCGATTCTCTTTTGATTGGCGCAGGTTGAGGAAGCGGTGGAAATGATCGATTGCCAACCAGGCCTTAGACGCGGCTGAAAACGATGTGGCAACTTTTGGAGAGTCTTTGGACAATCGCCAAGCGGCGCCCCAAAAGGCGAGAAAGTTGTAGAATTCAATGGTTCCCTGGACCGCATGAATGATCACAGAGTGAATTGCCATCAGCAGGATGCTAAGGGCTAACGTCATGGTGATTACTTTGACACCGAGTTCAATGCGATCGATCTTCCTCCGGGCCAGGTGGAGTTCTACATGCCGCTCGGAATCACGTCCAATCAATAAATCGGCGAGTCCCAAAACTTGAACGGAGGGGACGAGTTTGTGATTGGTCAAATGTCGGCCGTAGTAGCGGGACCATCTACGAGTTTCAGCATTTTTAAGGCGCAACCGGTGCCTGGCCAATGAGAGCAGTCCGCCCGCTGCTATGATAGGCAGTGAAGCAGCAAGGAATCCTAGTGTCCAACGTGGTTCGATGAACAGCATGATGCCGGCCAGGCCGGCTAACTGGATTAATGAACACACCAGATCGATGAGGCCCGTGACGGACTTAACGATCACGCCGCCCGGCTCGAGGGCGACCGATGCAATTTCGTTTTGTACTTCAGATTGTTCAATCGATGCCAAATCAAGTTGGACGGTGTGTGCCAAGACAACACGACGGGCACGCAGACCAACACGTTCAGTGAGTCGGGTGTTGCAGTATTTACGCACCTCGACAGCCGCCATCGCAGCGATGGCCATGGCTCCAACCAGGGGAATCCAGGTCCACACTTCCATGGTAGCCAATGTACCGTCGGTCAGTCCCGACTTCACGAGATTGACGATCCATGCCATGAGGACGACCGACAAGGGCGCCAGCGCTGCGATGACCAAGGATGCTGCGGCCAGGAGCAAGCAGTTGGTGCGGTCGGTTTCCCAGAGAAGTTTTGCGCTCCAACGCAGTACTCTCTGCAGTCGGCGAGTTGAATCAAGCAGCTTTTGCAACAAGCGACTCCACGTTCACCGAGAGGTTTTCAATGGTCTGCGTGAGACAATGCCGGTAGACCTGGAGTGTTTTTTCTGCGGTGGACTGCCAGGTGAGTTCGTGCGCTCGGCGGACTGCTCGACGGGAGAGGGCGGTTCGTAATTTCGGATCGGTGAGTAAGCTACGCATTGCGGTGGCAATGGCAGGGACGTCGTGCGAGTTCACTCCGATACCCGCATCTCCGGCGACCTCCGACTGCGACGAATTGTCGCCATAGATCACTGCAGTGCCGCAGCTCATTGCCTCCGCAATCGGCAAACCAAATCCCTCGTAATGTGACAGATAACAAAACCCATCGCACGCGGCATAGAGCGTTGGTAGGTCTGCTTCTTCAACGTAACCGATGGTCCGAATTTGGGGACAGGAATTCACAATCTGCTCAAGCTCTTGCTGTTCGCCCCAACCCTGTCGGCCGGCGATCAGCAATTGCGCTTCACACAGTTCAGGATCTTTGACCAGTTGGTCAAAGGCACGCACGGTATTGAGCAGATTTTTGCGAGGCTCCATGGTGCCAAGGCTGAACAGAAACGGGGTGGTTGGTAACCGATAACGATCGCGAACTTCTTGGACGGCTGTGGCTGCCGGTTTCGGGCTAAAACGCTCCAGGTCAACGCCTTCATGAACGACGTGAATATGGGCCGGATCGATGTGCATTAATTGTTCAAGCTGTTTGGCGGTTGAATGAGATACAGAAAGGTATTTCGAGCGGATACTTTGCGTAAAATCAAGTCCCTGCTGCAACGATTCAACATTCGAACGGTTTTGAAACTGCGGACAAACGAAGTGGGAAAGATCATGGACCGTGGTGACAAATTGCGTGCGACAACGTGTAAATTTCTTCCAAGTGTTTGGCAATGTCAGGTGGAAAAGATCGTACTGCTTTTCTTTGCCACGACAAGTGATTTCTTTTAATTCAAACCAACGGCGCAAACAGCTTCGAGCAAAACGCATTGCCTGCAGCTTGGTGATATCGGAACTGGCAGACACGATGCCCCGCTCTTGTCTGTCTTCAAGGCGAGCTTTGCATGCCAGTAAAGGATTGTCTTGATAAGGAGATAGCAATGACGGCAGGCCTGAAACATGCAATGGCTGACGGTAATCCAGCATGTCCTCGATGAGATTCAAAGGCATGATGTGTGCAGGAGCCAGCGCCACGTCGATGTTCCACTCGGGGCCTGCATGCAGTGACATTGCACGCAGTAATTCTAGTACGTAACGCTTGATGCCGTCCGTCTCTGGGTCCAGAAGTTTGGTGCCATCAATGAGGATCTGATTTATCATTTCGAGGAGGGACCATTTGGTAGAAGTTCGACAAGGTTGGCTGCCAGCGCATTGATCACCCTACGGATCACTTTTGTTTCTTATATCGACTCAACCAACTGGAGGGTTCAAGCCGAAATCCATTGTAAGTGAAGATTTAGAGCTCCAGATCGGGAGGACATCAGCAGGCATGGCCAGCACGCGTTCACTCTCAATTTATTCCCCGTCTCCGCAAGCCGAGGAACTGTTCTCCAAAAAAATGGCTGCTGGCAGACTTCGCATGCGAGAGTCTCGCGTCGTCATCTGCGGTTTGGCCCGTGACATCGAAGACGTATTCAGCGAGACCGCGAGTGCAATTGAGAGATTAGGAGCTACTTTTTCCGACTATCAAGTGGTGCTGTTTGAAAACGACTCGACTGACCAGACGCAACAGCTCCTGCTCGACTGGTCCTTAAAAAATGGTTGTGTCACCTTGCTCTCAGAAGATCTGGGAGATCCTGTCAATCGGTCCATTCGCTGTCTCCAGCGAGCGGCTCGTATGGCTGCTTACCGCAATCG